>Ga0316189_10002156_pt1 | contig 19361 bp, 19 predicted proteins | sample LowCovwburrow_MG_FD_204930 | JGI IMG/M metagenome (GOLD analysis project Ga0316189, IMG submission 204930) | Coastal sediment microbial communities from Maine, United States - Lowes Cove worm burrow | ecosystem: Environmental > Aquatic > Marine > Coastal > Sediment | place: USA: Maine...
ATTTTTTAAATATTTAATTGGTTTGATTGTAGTGGCGATTGTTTTTGAACTTGGAATTAATATTTTGAATTCAAAACCAGATATTGTAACTCAAGCCATTGAGCAATTAAAATCCAACCCTGAGATAAAAAGGACAATAGGAGATTACCATGGTTTCGGTTATAATAAAAATGATGTAAATAAAATTCAGAAACTACCAACTGAACTTAACTTCACACTTAATGGTAATATTTCTGAAATTCAAGTAACTGCACTAATTGACTCATCTAACAACGTTTTTGAAGTAGTTCGTTTCGAAATCAGTAGCATATTGAAAAAGTAAAAACTGACCCTCGTCTGAGCGTCTCGCTCAGACCCACAATTTCCTACTAAACCCTCTCCAACACCGACTTCGCAGCCAAAACAATCCCTGCAGGATCAAAGCCGCATTCTTTGTGAAGCTCCAACTGGGTGCCATGCTCAACTATCCTGTCGGGTATGCCCAGGCGCTTTACGCTTGATTTATACTCATGGTCAGCCATGAATTCAATTATGGCGCTACCAAATCCGCCCATCAGGCTGCCATCTTCCACGGTGATGACCTGATCAAATTTTGAGAATATTTCGTGGAGTAGTTCTTCATCAAGGGGCTTGGCAAACCGCATGTCATAATGTGCTGCGCTAATGTCTTCTAACTCCAATTCTTCACAAGCTTCAGCCGCATAATTGCCAATATGTCCAATAGTCAGAATGGCTACATCTTCTCCTTCTTTGATCAACCGGCCTTTACCAATTTCAATTTCTTTCATCGGGGTCTTCCATTCGGGCATCACGCCCTGGCCCCGGGGGTATCGGATGGTGAACGGTCCATTGTTGTGAGGCAACTGGGCAGTAAACATCAAATCCCGCAGTTCTTCTTCATTCATTGGTGCAGCCACAACCATATTGGGCAGGCACCTCATGTAGGCTATGTCGTAGCACCCATGGTGTGTCGGACCATCAGCGCCAGCAAAGCCAGCCCTGTCGAGGCAGAAGATGACATGCAGGTTTTGGATGCATACATCGTGAACCACCTGGTCATAGGCCCTTTGCATAAAAGAGCTGTAAATATTACAAAATGGAATGAGGCCCTGGGTTGCCATTCCGGCAGAAAATGTCACCGCATGTTGCTCTGCGATACCCACATCGAAAGCCCGGTCAGGCATAGCCTTCATCATGATGTTCATCGATGAGCCCGATGGCATGGCCGGAGTCACACCAACTATTTTTTCATTCTCTTCAGCAAGTTCAACAATGGTATGCCCAAACACATCCTGGTACTTGGGAGGCTGGGGGGTTTCTGGCTCTTTCTTGTGAATTACGCCGGTAATCTTGTCAAACTTACCGGGAGCATGCCATTTGGTTTGATCTTTTTCGGCTTCCGGATAGCCTTTCCCTTTCACCGTGACACAATGAAGAATCTTTGGTCCGGGGATATTTTTTAGGTCCCTGAAAATCTCCACCAGGTGGTTAACGTCATGTCCGTCAACCGGGCCGAAATACCTCAGGTTCAGTGATTCAAATAAATTGCTTTGTTTCAGCAAAAATGTCTTAACACTGTTCTCGATCTTGGCGACAATATCCCTGGGGTTTGAGCCAAACTTGCTGAATTTTCCCAGTACATTCCAAATCTCATCCCTCACTTTATTGTAGGTCTTGGAAGTGGTGATGTCAGTCAGGTAGTCCTTTAATGCGCCCACATTTGGATCAATTGACATGCAATTGTCATTGAGGACAATCAGCAGGTTGCTGTTACTCACGCCAGCGTTATTCATTGCTTCAAATGCCATACCGCCGGTCATAGCGCCATCACCAATAACCGCAATATGATGGCGGTCATCTCCTTTCAACTCATTGGCCATGGCCATGCCAAGCGCCGCAGAAATAGAGGTGCTTGAGTGCCCGACACCAAAAGTATCGTATTCGCTTTCTTTTCTTTTAGGAAAACCTGATAGTCCCTTGTAAACCCTGTTGGTATGAAAATCTTCCCTTCTTCCGGTTAAAATTTTGTGGCCGTAGGCCTGATGTCCAACATCCCAAACCATTTGATCCTTTGGGGTGTTAAACGCATAGTGCATGGCCACGGTGAGTTCTGCCACTCCAAGGCTGGCACCAAAATGGCCACCATAAACGGAGACGACATCAATTATATATTGACGGAGTTCATCACAAATTTGAACCAATTCAGTTTCATCAAATTTTCTGAGATCATCCGGGGTGTTAATTGACGAAAGGTGGGGACCTGGTTTGATTAGCATAGTGAGCTATTGATTTTTGGGATAATGTTGAAACGACTTACAACCGCTATTGTTTTAATTAAACTTTTTGTAGGCCAACAAACCTGCCCCAAAATTAAAAGTTTTTTGCTATATGCCGCTTTCATCTAAAGTAGTCATTTTATATTTGGGTGAATGCAACAGGAAAAATCAATTTTTGAGATCAAACTTCCCCTTTTTGAGGGACCATTCGACTTGCTTCTTTTTTTCATCGAAAGGGACGAGCTTGACATCCACGATATCCCAATTGCTAAAGTAACCGCAGACTTCCTCAATTATATGCACCATCTGGAGGAGATGAATATTGATGCCGCCAGTGAATTCATTCTCGTTGCAGCCAAACTGATGCGCATAAAAGCTAAAATGTTGTTACCACGTCCTCAGCTTGATGAAGAAGGAAATGAAATTGACCCGAGGGAAGAACTGGTGAAACACCTCCTGGAATACAAACGGTATAAAGCGGTTATCGCTGAAATAGCTGATTTAGAGAAGAATCGTTCGGAGATGGAGAAGCGTGGCAATCTTTTGAAAGAGGTGAGATCACTTTCCGAAATTGTCAACGTTGAGGCCGAGTTGCAGAATTTAGACCTCTACAAGCTTTTAAAAGTTTATCAGAGGGTGCTAGAGCGCTATGAAATTGAAAAGAACAAGCCTACACACCACGTTGTACAATATCCTTACACCATCAGCAATCAAAAAGTGTTTTTGTTGAATAGACTTAAAGAAAAGAAGAGGGCATCTTTCAATGAAATTATTGAGTTACTGCCCTCCAAAGTCGCTGTAATTTTTAATTTCCTGGCAATCCTCGAATTATTACAAATGCAGGCAATTTCAATTCAGATAGGCCTGGGATTTAACAATTTCTGGATTGAAGAAGCTAAGCCTGAAGAACAGGCGGCATAGCAATTACTTATCTAAATAGAATTTCTCTAATTCTGAAAAGAAGAAAGCGCCTTCAATTTCAGCATTTTCATCAGAGTCAGAACCATGAATTGCATTAGCTTCAATTGAAGTAGCAAACATTTTACGGATGGTTCCTTCTGCTGCTTGTGATGGATCAGTTGCTCCAATTAAAGATCTGAAATCTTCAACAGCATTCTCTTTCTCTAATATTATCGGGAGAATAGGGCCCGAACTCATGTACTTACAAAGATCATTGTAAAAAGGCCTCTCTTTATGGACGGCATAAAATTGACCCGCCTTACGCTCTGAAAGACGTGTTAATTTCATTGCTTTGATGCGAAATCCTGCCTCCTCAATCATTTTGATAATTGCTCCCGAATTCCCTTCAGCAAAAGCATCGGGCTTGATCATTGTAAAAGTTGTTTTTCCTGACATTACGATTTTTTTTGATTTTGAATACCTGACCCCTGTTAGCCAAACGGTCGCAAAAATACGAGATTTTATAAAAGGAAACTGCCATGAAATGAGATACTTAAAGACTTCAAGTTGTTCTGTCTTTGTTATTCGCATAAAACATGACATTTTTGCACTTCCATTTTTCTGAGCACATCTTCGCTTGGACCAATTTGAATGCAAAACCTCACAAAATTTAGGGAAGAATTAAGTACCCCAAAAAAGTGTGTAATTGTGATGCACACCCGGCCTGATGCTGATGCTTTGGGGTCATCTTTGGGTTTATCTGGCTACCTGGTCAAAAAAGGCCATGAAGTGACAGTCATCTCGCCAACTAGTTATCCTGATTTTCTCAAATGGATGGAAGGTAGCGATGAAGTGACCATCTTCAACAATGGAAATGAAAGTGTTTCACAAGAAAAGATTCAGCAGGCTGACCTGATATTTTGCCTGGATTTTTCAAGTTTGAATCGCATTGACGGGCTTGGTGAGTTAATTGGTCAGGCCAATGCAATTAAAGTGCTGATCGATCACCACCTCAACCCGGAGGATTTTGCAGATTTCAAGTTTTGGTCCTTAGAGGCCGCTGCTACCGCAGAATTGGTGTTTGATTTAATTGTCAGCTTAGGGGATGAAGCCCTCATCGATCAATCAATAGCTGATAATTTGTATGCCGGAATAATGACCGATACGGGCTCATTCAGACATCCATCAACATCAGCAAAAGTATTTGAGACAGTTGCGCATTTGGTTAAACATGGCGCTGATGCCAACAAAGTCAGCAGGCTCGTTTATGATGCCAATTCCGTCAACAGGTTGAGGTTAATCGGTTTTGCCTTATCGTCAAAAATGGTCCTCCTTCCTGAATACAGAACCGTATACTTTGGCTTGAGCGCCGAAGACTTAAAAAAATATAATTACCAAACAGGAGACTCTGAAGGTTTGGTGAATTACGGCCTTTCGATTAAGGACGTGGTAATGGCTGCAACAATTATTGAAAGAGAAGACGGGGTAAGAATGTCATTTAGGTCAGCCGGAGAATTTTCGGTCAATGAATTTGCAAAGCAAAATTTTTCCGGAGGTGGGCACAAGAACGCTGCTGGAGGAAAATCACAGCTGTCTTTGCTAGAGACGATAAAAAAATTCGAATCAGTCTTACCCAATTATAAAGAACAATTAAAAAAATAATATGAAAAAGTTACTGTGGGGATTGACATTTTGCGGGGTAATCCTGTCTTCATGTTCATCAAACGAAAGTTCATTTACCACTGAAAGTGGAATCAATGTAGAATACATTGAAAAAGGTTCAGGTAGAAGTCCTGTTCATGGAGAAGTGATAACACTTAACATGACATATAGTGAAGAAGGCGGAGAGGTATTATTCGATACCCGATCAGTTGGTGCTCCAATACCCATGATCTTTGATACTGCCAATTGGAAAAAAGGAGGAATGCTTTACGAAGTGTTTTCTTCATTAGAAATCGGAGACAGTATAGTTTTTGACATCCCTGCCAATGATTTATTTGAGAAGACTTTTAGAAAACCATTGCCCGATTCAGTCAAAGCCGATTCATACATTACGTTTAATGTTGGTCTGGTGGATGCAATGTCGGAGGAAGCTTATCAAAGTAGCAGGAGCTCTGAGCAGTTTGAAATCGATGCTAGAATTATCGATAGTTATCTTTCTGGTAATAATATAAAGGCCATAACCACAGAATCAGGTCTTAGATATGTTATTACAGAAGAAGGGAATGGAGCAAATGCGAAGCCGGGAGCTAATGTTACGGTACATTATAACGGTACATTAATTGACGGAACTAAATTTGATTCGTCGTATGATAGGGGTCAGCCATTTTCGTTTGTATTAGGACAAGGACAAGTTATCCCGGGCTGGGATGAAGGTATCGCCCTCCTTAACAAAGGCGCTAAAGCAACCTTATTTATCCCATCACCATTAGGATATGGACAAAGAGGTTCCGGCCGGGTCATCCCGCCGAACTCAATTTTGAAATTTGATGTTGAACTGGTAGACATTAATTAATAGAGGAATATGAAAAACTGGGTTTGGCTGTGGGTTATTTCTTTCGGCGTTATTGCCGTTTGGTCAGGTTGTGAGGATCCAAGACGAGAGGAGGTATCCGCAGACACTTTAAGCTTTGAGGCAAGGTTGGCCTTCGAAGAAGATACCATCAATCAGTTTATTCAAGAGCAAGGCTATGATTCCGTTTTTGTTACCTCGAATGGACTAAGAATAGTACCAATACTTGAGGGAAATGGGAACGCAACCCTGCCTGGGGATATCATATCAGTTTTTTATATTGGTTCATTTTTAAATGGAAGAGTTTTTGATACAAATAGTGAGGACGCAGCCCTGGATGCCGGTATTTTTGTTGAAGGAAACGATTATTTGCCGCTAACACGTAATCTCGGAGATGATTCTCTTATCGAAGGGTGGAATGAAGGATTGTCCTACATGGATGAAAAATCCAAAGCAATACTCATTATGCCTTCACATTTAGCATATGGAGCTGCTGGTTTTGGAAGTACTTTTGACTCAGATGACAATATTGTCCAGGTTGTTGGTCCATTTCGTGTTCTTAAGTTCGAAGTTTCCCTGGTAAAGATTAGACGATAAGACACCTATCAAGGTCATTTAATTAAGGAAAAATAATCCCCCTACTGCCTTTGTAGAATTGAATGAGAATGTGTACAAGGCATTCAATAATGAAGCGCCTTCTTTTGCTTAGAACCTGAGTTCGATTTTAAAACAACTAAAACACCCTTAAAAACTGTCTTTTCGACGCAGGAGAAATCTTCTCTCCACGAACAGCTGTGCTTCCTGAACCTATAGCTGTGATTTTGAGAAGATACCAGCCTGTCCGGCGAGGCAGGTCTCCATTTCATGACAGTTTTTAAGAGTGTTTTTTCCATAACAATAATCGAACTCAGGTTGTTAGATAAGTGCTGGCACAGATTTTCACCAAATTTCTAAAGCATCATACGGGTTAAACAGACAACACAAAAAGCAATATGACCATTTGATGAATTTGTAAATAAAACAACCGAAATTTGTATGGCTTGGAAGAAAATCTGAACGTAAAAAGAAGATAAACGACACTGATTCATAACCCATAATTAAATATGCACTGGGGACATAAAATAACCATCTCATTCATCCTTTTCGGGGCCTTCATCATTACTTTAGTGGTGGTGTGCGTGAGGACTGATTTTTATCTCGTGGCACCGGACTATTACCAACAAACACTGGACTACGAGACCCATATCACCCAGGCTAAAAATGCACAAGCGCTGGTCATTCAACCGGAATTAATCTACACCGCCGCCACCCGTCAATTGGAGCTGGTCTTCCCTACGGATGTAAGCAGTTCAATGGTGGAAGGAGAAGTGGTTTTCTTCCGGCCCTCCAATGCCAACCAGGACTTCGAAGCCAGGCTGATACTTGATGCCGATGGCCGGCAAACAGTTGATCTTACCAGCCGACAAAAAGGCTTGTGGAAGGTGGAGCTAAGCTGGAAGGACTCGAAAAAAGAATATTACATGGAACAGAAAATCTTCCTCTAATGTTGGCAGCTGCTTTTTTGATGGGGCTGGTTGGGAGCATGCATTGCATTGGCATGTGCGGACCGCTTGCCGTAGTAGCCAACCGCATGGGCCATGGCCAGGGTGCCCTCAATTCCGTCATTTACAACAGCAGTCGAATTGTAGTTTATATCTTATTAGGCCTGCTTTTTGGCCTGCTTGGCCAGGTGGCAATCGTCAATGGCTTGCAAAAATGGCTTTCGGTTGCCCTTGGAGGAACCATTGCCATTTTAGCCCTTACCATGATCATCAAACCCCAAATCAACAATTACCTCACCGGGCAGTTCACCTTTGTATTCAAGTGGATGGGCAAGTTCAACAAGCCCGGACAAAAAGGTTTTAAAAGCACTGCCCTCCTGGGCTTCATCAATGGCTTTCTGCCCTGCGGACTGGTGTACATGGCCGTAGCCGGATCAATTATTCAACTGACATTGGTGGATTCCGCCCTGTATATGCTGGCCTTCGGATTGGGCACCCTGCCCATGATGTTTTCATTGACCCTTTCGGGCAACAAACTGTTGAGCCTGGTGCGGGGCAACTACAAGCGGGTTCTTTCGGTTGGCCTGTTCGCTTTTGGTTTGTTCCTGGTCTACCGTGGGCTGGAAATGGAGTTTACCGCTGCGGTTGATAATATGTTTAATCCGGCTGGGGGTGTGGTGGAGTGTGAGTGATTGATAGTTAGGAGAATAGGAAATATTATCAGACTCTTTTCCTTATTATCTATTGAATAATGATCTTTTGAGGTGAGCATCATCAAACGATAATAGATTGTATCCACGTTTCGATGTGATACCCCTTTCAACTAACTCTTGAAACTTTTTATCCGCTTCAATAAACCTCTTTAAACCTTCGCCATCTTTAATTTTACTTGTCTCTTTTTCAAGTGTTTCTGACAATGCCTTTTCGATGTTTCCCATAATCTTAAATATAGGTTCTTGTTTGTACAAATATAGAATAGTTATTGTGCACTATGTAATCGGAGAGTAATTCATAGTACGATCGAATTATTTTTCTCCTTTCCTGATTCAAACTATAATCTTCGATTTTTAGCTTAAGGTCTTTCTCAAGTGTTTCAATGTTAATTGGCCTTCCATGGGATTTCCACATTTTATTATCGCTTAATTTATCGGCTATTTCTTCTGCCCTCTTTATCTTTTCTTCTTTTGTGACTTTATTACCAATTTTGGCTTTAGTTGTCTGATGGGTTTTCCAGTTTTTGAACTTATAATTGACCAACCATTTTTTCAAAAGGGTTATTGTGAGTTCCTTCGCTTGCTCATATCCCCTTAACTCAGCAAGGTCAAAATCCTTTAGAATTAAAAACTCAGCTTGTGTCAAAGTATTATTTTTAGCTTTTTCTAATAGCTCATTAATTTTATCAAGATATCCAAGAGCAGCTACAAACTTTCCTTCCTTATTTCTTACTTGAGGATCAATTGGTCCAAGAACGGAAAAATAATCCATATGAATACTATCCCCACTCATACAAAAAATAGTACCTGCGCTGTAAGCATAATCTGGAACGATGAAATTCACTTCGTTGTAATGAGCTCTGAGAATATTCACATATCGCTCTACTGCGGTTGCGCTTCCGCCATTAGTTGTTAGGACAACCAATAGTTTTTTTCTTTTACTTTTTTCCTTAGAGAGCTCTTCAACTATTTTTAGAAGTGTGTTTTCATTTCCATCCACAATCGAACCATAGTAGGTAAGCACATCGGAATCGAAATGCTCTTCAAGGCTCAGAAGCAAATTGCTTAGTAACTCTCGTATTATGTTATCAACTGCAGGTTTCATAATGTGCTTCCAATTTAACCATTTTTAATGCAAATCACACAGTTGTTTTAAATAGACATTTAGATAACTTCACCCTAAAAACATCTCAACAATAACGTGCGGCAATGACCACATCAGCACGTTGAGAAACGCTCTTCCATACCTGAAACATGAACCTCCGCAATCCTGCGATAATGAGCAGCCTTAGTAGGAAAATCTTAGCAGATACGTGTTCAATTGGATGGCTTTAGATATGTATGTGTGCTTTTATATGATTACAGCCCCGGTATAGCTGAAGAAAAACATAATAAAAATGTCAATAAAGGCTGATATAATTATTTCAAATAAGAAGACCATCTGCAAAAAGTTTGATCCCTAATTTACAAATGTTCACTAATTATTCGGTTATGCTGAATATAATTCAGGAGATACTTGAAAACACCAAAAACACACATACACAAGAACCATTATAACTCTAAGCATGAAAATGCCCACGACCCTTAACAGCCTCATCCCCCTTGATTTTGAGTTAAAATTGAATTAAATTCTATGTTCATTCCGGGCCTGACTGTCATTAAGTTTCTACCTAAACCCTTGACCAAATGAAGGCCTTATCAATCCTAACTTCTGTCTTTTTAATTGCCAATATCTGTATGGCCCAGGATTCGGAAATTGTCAGAATCATGGATGCCCTCCGGGCTGAATGGGACACCAAAGTCCAGTTTCTCTCGTCGTATGACGATCTCAGGAACCTTTGTGGCAATGACAGTTATCGTAGAGACCTCGTTGCAGTGCTCAATACGATCCACCACTATGATACCACTTTGTATGAAGCTGTTATGGAGAAGTACACCCGTACTTCCGACCCCGTGGCCAAAGCCACACTTGATGACATCGAAGCGCTTGAGGCTAACTATACTACACGTTCATTTATGATTTTTGTCCGAAAAGAGTGTCAGGAATATAAGCTTACGGAGAATGGTGTTAGTAAGGAAGGAACGGAATATGAAGCAAATAGAAAACGGATCGAGATGGAGTTAATAAAATACCTCCCGGAAATAACCAGGCAAATTGATTTGATCGATGAACATGCCCATCACCTGAAGCTGTAAGGTTACTGTCCCAATAATGGTGGGTTTTCCCACTGCAAAACCAACTCAAAACTCAAAAAATACATACAGCTGGATCACAAAAACGATGATCATAAATATGGCCATGGTCAGTTTGCTGTCCAGTGATTTGAGGAAGAAACGGTAAGACCATAAGATCAAGAACATCGCCGGAATGAGGAAACCAAAGAAAATGAAGACGTTGTAGACTTGCCTGTATTCCTCCTCCTCCCCATCAACCGTTATTTTAGCAAGCATTGGTTTTTTAAAAATCCGGGTGGCCACAACCGAAGCTTTGGTGTAATTACGGATATTTTTGATTTCACCCTTGTCAAACCGCATATGGAAATCTTCAAAAATAATATCGTCATAGCGGTAGATTTTTCGGCTGTTTGATCTGGTACCCCTATTTTCAAAAACTGTGGAAACGCTTACAATATCCTGATCATGTTCGACCCTCGGCAGGAAAAAATCAATTGATAAAGCCACATTAAACACAATGATGAGAGCGGCCGCAGTATTGAACAACCGCAACAGGTTTTTGATCAGTTCATTTTGCTGTCGCTCCGCTTCCCTGGCTTTTTTCCAGGCATATGCCCTGGCTTGTTGTCGCCATTTTTCATACTCATCACCCGTTGGATCGTAGCTATAACTTACAGGTTCATTGTGCGGCTTGGGCCCGGCAGTAGTGAGGAACTTATAGGCTTCATTGATGGCAATGAATTTTTCCGTGGCCTCATCATCCTTACTAACGTCGGGGTGGTATTTTTTTGAAAGCCTGCGGTAAGACTTCTTGATCTCTTCTTTGGTTGCCCCGGGCTGAAGTTCGAGTATTTCAAGATAGATATTACTCACGGTATTCTTGTTCTTAATAAATTAAACGAACCTTCATTTCACCTCCACCTTCCCATATTTGGTATAGCCGATCACCCCTTCATCTAACAGTTCCCTTATCAAGTTAATGAAATCATCCTCTTTAATACCCGAAAGGGAAGACCACAATTCATCCAAACCGATTGGCTTACCGGAAACAGTTTGAATGATTTGTTCTTTGACTGAAGGCGGCAGCTTCGAAATTGATTTTTTTCTTCTCACGCAATAGTCGCAAACCCCGCAATCATCATAAACCGCTTCGCCAAAATATTCCTGAATCAGCCTGGTACGGCAGTGGGTCAGGGACATTGCATATTTTACCATGGCCTCAAGCTTGTCTGTTCTAACCACCTTTCGTTCTTTTATTCGCTTCAGGTTGATGGTTAATTTACTGGCATCCTGACGGGCAGTTAAAAAAGTAAGTTGCGGACAATCCTTTTGTTTATTGTATCGAATGATCTCCCTTTGGTGCAGCAATTCAAGCTTATTAACGACTTCCCTTCTCTTCAAACCGGATAGTTTTCCCACCTGGGCCTCACTGATGTCCACATAATTATGAAATGCTTCCCCTCCATATAATCGAAGAATTGCTTTGACCACACCTTCCAAATTCTCATACTTAATCTGGAATTCATAAAGGTCGGTTCGACTGATGCTGATGGTAATTCTCGATGGTTGAAAAAAGCTTTCACTTAATTGGATGAGCCCCTCTTCCTCCAACTTGCCAATCAAAACAAAGGCCACATATGGTTTTATGTTTGAGGCATTACAAAAATCTTCAATTCTGAAATCATAGGTTTCGAGAAAATTGCTGCCCACCGCAACCTTGAAGTAGTTGGCAAGGGACTGATAACATTTTTTTATGGCTTCGACAGGGGGAAAAGCGGCCTCGAGAAAATCCTGCTGCTCTTTAATATCGGCGTGATTGTACAACAAAACGGCATAAGCTTTCTTTTCATCCCTACCGGCCCTACCGGCTTCCTGGTAATAATTCTCGAGGGAATCGGGGATGTCCATGTGGATGACAGAGCGCACATCGGGCTTATCAATGCCCATCCCAAAGGCGTTTGTTGCCACCATCACCCGGGTTTTGTTATTAATCCAATTCTCCTGTTTTTCAGCTCTTAATTTATTCCCCAACCCGGCATGATAGTAATCAGATGAGATTCCACATTTCACCAGAAACTCCGACAAGGCTTTGGTTTTTTTTCGATTTCTTGCATAGATGATAGAACTGCCGGGCACTTTCTTCAAAATTTCCAGAAGCTTTTGCTCCTTGTTTTCTTTCTGAAAAACTGAGTAGGATAAATTTGCCCTGGCAAAGCTCTTCTTAAAAACTTTGGCCTTGTCCATTTCCAACTTTTCCACAATGTCCCTTTCAACATCCGGAGTGGCAGTGGCTGTTAATGCAATCAGCTTAGCCTCTGGAATAGTTTTTCGGAATTCGATTATTTCAAGATAAGGAGGTCGAAAATCGTAACCCCACTGGGAAATGCAATGAGCCTCATCAATCGCCAAAAGGGATATTTTCATTTTTGTAGACCTCTCCAGGAAAATGTCTGTTTTCAGGCGTTCAGGTGAGAGATAGAGAAACTTGATATCGCCATAGATGCAATTGTCGAGTGCGACATCAATTTCCTTTTTCGACATCCCCGAATAAATGGCGATGGCCTTAATTCCCCGAGTGTTCAGTTGATGAACCTGATCTTTCATTAGTGCAATAAGAGGGGACACAACAACACAAATTCCTTCCATTGCAAGAACCGGAATTTGAAAACAAATTGATTTGCCCCCGCCTGTGGGCAACAAAGCCAGCGTATTGTGCCCATCCAAAACGGATTGAATAATGTCCTCCTGAAGTGACCTGAAAGCATCATGTCCCCAGTATTTCTTTAATAGATTTAATGGCCCTTCGCTCATTTAAAATCTTGATGTTAAAGCGCCATTTAAACGGGTAGAATGGATTTGAATGCCCAATTCCTGAGTCTGATTTGTCAAATTTTCAGCCAGGGCAATACTGTTTGAGCTATCTATTATTAGCTGATCAAAAGAAAACAACCGCATTAAATCCTCAATATTTTTAACTGAATTATTTGAGATGATCAGGTAGTCAGTTTGCAACTTCCTTTGGAATTGATAATGCTGCCAATCCCTTTCGGATAATCTAACGAATTTTTTAGAATGAAAAATTTTGACCTCTACGCCGGCAATCGGTTTTTGCCAGGAATTGAAATTTTCAGGAGTAATATTTTCATGATTCAGTCCACTGGCCAATCGATTTGGGGAAACAATAAATTTGATGCTATTTTCATTGAGAGCAGAATCCCCCACAAGGTTTGTGTCGTAACCTCTACGGATGTCGATCAATGTATGACCGTAAATATCATAAAAGACGATTTCGTTTTGTTGGGAACGTGCATAGGCTTCTGTCAATTCAATGCCTGACGTGATGAAGATGAGCACAATTGTTACTATCAGATATTTGAAATTCCTGGATAGAAAAAGTAGAGTAAAAAATAGAAGGCTAAGATAGATAAGTACTGCTTGTTCCAGACTTAATTGAATACCGTTCAAAACGCTAAATTCGATGCCTTCAATAGCAAATACTGCATAATTCAAAAGCGACAAGACACCGCTTAATACCGAACCTATGGCGGTATAAAAGGTTAGTCCCAACCCTGCAAAAATCAAAACAAAGATGCCAAGTATCAGTACCAGAAAAGCCGTGGGGATTACAAAGAGGTTCGATAAAAGGAAAAGGGTAGGAAACTGGTGAAAATAGTACAGCCCCAAGGGAAATGTCGCCAACTGTGCCGCAATGGAGACACAAGTTATTTCCCAGGCTTTATTAGTCAGCCAGTAATCAGGCGACCATAACTGGTAAATTTTGGGCTGGAGAAAGACGATTCCAAAAACAGCCAGGTACGAGAGTTGAAAGCCCACTTCATATACCATCAGGGGATTGATCAATAAAAGGATCAGCGCCGAGAAGGCCAATGAATTGTAGATATTTCGGGATTTGCCAAACATTCTCCCGATAATGAAAACGGAGAACATGACCACCGCCCGCTGAACTGACGGAGAGAATCCTGTCAACAAAGCATAGAACCATAAAATGCATAAGGACACAAAACCGGTAATGAGCCCGCCGTATTTTGTGTCACGGATTGGTCTAAAAGCGTACAAAATAAATAGGTAAAGAATGCCAACATGCAGGCCGGAAACAGCCAAAACATGCATCGCCCCAGCAGCAGCGTAAGCGCTTTTCAGGTTATTGTCGAGACCCTCTTTAACACCAAGAATTAAGGCCAGGGCGATTGCCTGCTCTTGTTCTCCCGAAATAGCCTCTGTTAATATCTCTTCACAAAAACTTTTGACCCTATAACTAAATGCCATGATCCCATTTGGGGGATCGTTTCCCAGGACATCAATTTTGTCGGCATCAATAAAGTCCTGGTAGAAAATATTCTTGTTCCCCCAATAGCTTGCGAAATCAAATTCCCCCGGATTGGTAGGGCCATCGATTCGCTTCGGCCCACTTTTGATTACGAGTAAATCACCATATTTTAAATTGTTGTCAATGGCTGAGTCCCTTCTAACATACAAATGCGCATTCAATTTTGATTCAACTAATGAATCATCAAGAATGAGATTTTGGATTTCGACTTCCATCCGGGAAAACCTCTCTTTAACCTCAATATCAGATATAACAAGGGCCTGATAACCACGAATTTCATCGGGAACTTCCTGCGGGGATTTTTTAGATTCCAAGGTGTGCAGGAAACCAATTGATGCAACTGTCACTAATGCCAGAATACCCGCAACTTCGGATTGGATTTTATTTTTTTTCAATATCAGGGCAATGGCCAGGTAAATAAAAACGACCAGTGAGGCTGCAAAAACAACATCAATCGAAGGTTGTGAATAATAATTAGCCAGAAGGATACCTATGATGAAGGCTCCTATAATACGGACAAAAGGGAAGGGAGACCAAAAATTCATTGTTCTTCGTTTCCGTTGCAGAAGACCAATCCAATATAGTTATTGTTTTTTTGAGTCCCCTCGTTTGTCATAGGCCATTACGATGGATTTTACCAGTTTGTGCCTTACCACATCATTTTCGTCCAACTCCACGAAAGAAATTCCTTTGACCTTATGGAGTACTCTCATGGAATCAATCAGGCCTGAAACCTGTTTGTTTGGCAGGTCAATCTGTGAGCGGTCGCCATTTACAATCACTTTTGAATCAGGACCCATTCGAGTGAGAAACATTTTGATCTGCATCGGTGTTGTGTTCTGGGCTTCATCCAGCAATACAAACGCATTATTAAGCGTTCGTCCTCGCATGTATGCCAACGGGGCAATTTCAATCACACCATTTTCCTGATAGTACCTAAGCTTTTCTGAAGGGATCATATCACCCAAGGCATCGTAAATCGGCCGGAGGTATGGATCAATTTTTTCCTTAAGGTCACCAGGCAAAAACCCAAGGTTTTCTCCGGCCTCCACGGCTGGCCTTGTAATGACTATTTTTTTTACCTCCTTGTTTTTTAGTGCCTTTACGGCCAAAGCAACAGAGATGTAGGTTTTTCCCGTTCCGGCGGGGCCAATTGCAAAAACCAGGTCATTTTTGCCTACAGCCTCAACCAACACTTTCTGGTTCTGGGTTTTTGGAAGTATCCTCACTCCCCTGTTACCAAATATCAAGACCTCATCCGTCGAGTCCTCCAAAGAATGTTCTTCATCCTTGTAAATAAGGGTCTTCACTTGTTCCCTGGTGATGGCCCCGTACTTATTATATCGTTCAAGTAGTGAAGATAAAATTTGATTGATCCGGATGATTTCTGGGCTTGATCCCTGGATCCGAATCTCATTTCCCCGGGATATAATCTTGCTTTCAGGAAAAGCAGAGGCGATTTCTTTGATATTGTCATTATCGACCCCTAAAAAATCCAGTAGCGAAACATTTTCAAGGGTTATTACTTTTTCTACCAAATGATTGAATTTTTAGTTTAAAATCTAACTCAATATATAAACAAGTTTGAAATAGCAAAACCTACATAGATCATCGATGTGAAAAATCTCTATTTTTGCCCCTCAAAATTAAACGTTTTTCTGCTTCTATGGCGCTTATCACTTTCATGTCCGATTTTGGGAAGGAAGATCACTACGTTGCGGCAGTGAAAGCAAAGATTATCAGCATCAATCCTAATATTAATATTGTCGATATCAGCCATAACATCAGACCGTTCAGCTTATCGCATGGAGCTTACGTTTTAAGGTCTATTTTTCGGGATTTTCCAAAGGGCACCGTGCACCTGGCTGCCATCGACACCTATACCAGAGACTGGGGCGCCTTGGCTATGAAAATAGAGGAACATTTCTTCGTAGGCCCCGATAACGGCATTTTCAGCTTGATTAGCAGCCAAAAGCCTACCGTCGTGGTGGATTTGAATAAATTGAAGCCTGTGGAATTTGCTTTTCCTGCAAAAGAAATATATGCTTCCGTCGCTGCAAACCTTGCAAGTGGGAAAAACATACATGATTTAGGGCCGATTAGGAAGGAATGGACTCAACTTCTGGACCGGCAGATTAAAGCAAACAAGGCACTGATTTCAGGAAATGTCATAAGGGTTGACAATTATGGAAATTTAATTACCAACATCCCTAAAGTTGAGTTTGAAAATATAATCGCCCTAAACAAATCGGAGGATTTTGAAATTAAACTGGGCCGGGAAAATGTGAACAGAATTCATAATTCCTACCACTCCGTAGAACCGGGAGATTGCTTCTGCCTTTTTAATAGTTTCGGCTTGTTGGAGGTAGGGATAAATAGTGGAAACGCTTCGGAATTACTAGGTTTAAGTTTCGACAGTCCAATTAGTATTCATTTCAATTAATAAAATGCTGATCAGAATCGTGAAAATGACATTTAAGGAAGAGCTAGTTGGTGAATTCCTTAAATTATTCGAAGAAACTAAAACGAAGATCAAAAGCTCAAAGGGTTGCTCCCGGCTAGAGCTCTTGAAAGATTTCAATGACTCGAAAGTGTTCTTCACCTACAGTCATTGGGATGACGAGTCTTGTCTAGATGACTATCGGAATTCGGAAGTATTCAGGGAGGTGTGGTCCAAAACCAAGAAATTATTTGCTGACAAACCGCAGGCATTTTCTACCAAACAATTTATTGTAGTCTGATGCCGATCATATTGAATTATTCGGGTGCTTAAACTATGTTTGCACCCCTTTTCACACCCACACTTAATTCACACCCACGCTCACACTCAAAAGCACACCCCAATGCCCAGGTGGCGGAATTGGTAGACGCGTTGGTCTCAAACACCAATGATAGCAATATCGTGCCGGTTCGACCCCGGCCCTGGGTACTTTTTCAAATCCCGTTGTAATACTTCGGGCCGAAATCCTCCAACTCTTCTTTCAGTTCTTTCAATTTATCGCTTGTATCCTCACCGTCTTTTGATTTGGCTTCCAGCAGTTTGAGCAACTCATCTTTTACTTCAAATATTTTAGTAGAGAATGCAATTAACTTTTGCTTCTTCTGAATGGCGCTCTTGGTGACAAAGTAGATAAAAAAATTAGAGGCTATCACCGTGATCACAAGTGCCTGGTAATTAGCCCAAATTTCAATGTACATCAGAATTGGAATAAGGATCATGAAGAGGGCAACCGGGATAAATATTGAGTACAAAACCAGTTTGCCTGGTTGAACTTCCTTTTTAAACTGAAGTTGCATAACAATGCCGGTATTGCTGAGCCACGTAAAGAGCAGCAGCGTGGTGTAAATAATCATATTATCACCAAAATCCAGACCCAGAATGGTTTCAGAATAATCAGACAAACCACTATACCAGGTTTTTTGTTGGTGAATAAGTGAGTCTGGGTATTGAAGATTGGCTAAACTATCGGTACTTTGAAGCGGTTCTCTCATTAGGGGAAATTAATTCGCTAAGTTAAGATGAATTTTAAGGACAATGCAATCGAAAAAAGTACAGACTGGCCTGGATAGATTAAAGGACGAAGCAGTATCAGGGATGATCACGGGTAACATTGGCTACCTCTGCCATGCTGCTTCTATTGACTCAGAAATTACTCACGGAATTAACGTTTTGAAGCAAGTCTTTGGTGACAGGCTAAAGAAGATATTTTCTCCACAGCACGGACTATTTGGAGACCTTCAAGATAATATGATTGAGTCGGATCATTTCTTTCATCCATATTTCAAATTGCCTGTTTACAGCCTATACTCAGAAACACGTTCTCCAACTGCCGAAATGCTTGAAGGCCTTGATTGCCTGATCATTGATCTACAGGATGTGGGCACCAGGGTCTACACATACATCTGGACAATCATTCTTTCCATGCAATCAGCAGGTAAAAAAGGAATTAAGGTTTATGTGCTAGACAGGCCCAACCCAATTGGAGGGAATCAAACCGAAAGTAACTTACTGGCGCCTGAGTACTCCTCATTTGTTGGATTGCACCCATTGACCATGCGCCATGGCCTGACAGTTGGTGAAATTGCTTCCATGGCCAAAAGCTGGGGCATTGACTGCGACCTTACGGTAATTGAGATGGTCAACTGGAACAGAAAAATGTACTTTGATCAGACGGGATTGCCATGGGTGATGCCGTCACCAAACCTACCTTCTCTGGAGACTGCCATTGTTTATCCCGGAACGGTAATTTATGAAGGCACCAACCTTTCGGAAGGGCGTGGAACAACGAGAAGCCTTGAGATAATCGGGCACCCTTCTATTGAGCCATTCTCACTTCATCAGAAGTTGATTCATGTTTTCAAAGATTGCGACCTTAAAGGATTTGTGCTAAGGCCTTTGGTGTTCATGCCAACTTTTCACAAACACAAAGAACAGGTTTGCGGGGGTTTTCAAATTCATTGTACAAACAGGAAGACGTTTCAACCTTGGAAAACAAGTATGGTACTTTGCAGGGAATTGTTCCATCATCTGGAAGATCATTTTATCTGGAAGACACCACCTTACGAATATGAGTTCACCAAAATACCTTTCGATATCTTAAATGGAACTGACCTCGCGAGGAAGTGGGTTGAGAAAAACGGAGACTACCAGGAATTGCTGGAATTAGACTCAAATTCTGATTTCCACGAGTCGAGAAAAGAATTTTTCATCTATCAGTAAAAACCACTGCATTTTACTGATTTATCCCACCCTTTTTCAACGGCCAAGTCAAATTCATGGCAGGCTTGTTGAATCTTCCCCTGGGCTTGAAAGATATTCCCTCTAAGAAGATGGTTTTCCGGGTAGTCCGGCCACATTACGGCATTCCATTTAATCGTATTCAAAGCCTTGACATA
>Ga0316189_10002157_pt1 | contig 19359 bp, 16 predicted proteins | sample LowCovwburrow_MG_FD_204930 | JGI IMG/M metagenome (GOLD analysis project Ga0316189, IMG submission 204930) | Coastal sediment microbial communities from Maine, United States - Lowes Cove worm burrow | ecosystem: Environmental > Aquatic > Marine > Coastal > Sediment | place: USA: Maine...
CCAGCTGCCTTGAATCTTCATCAGCAATTGAGATATTGCTTGCAAAGACTAGAAGGATCGGTGCAATGACATGTAGTCTTTTACTCATTGTGTATTGTCTCTTTTCGCCGAAACTACAATTAGAATCCCTAAAAATCACTTTTGAAGAGTTAATTTTAGGAGATATATAAATTCTGGTTTCCATCATATCAAATACTCAGGTTCCTATTTGAGAACCAAACCGGAATTTCTAATAAGAACAAGAAACTTTTGAAGATTAGTGACTAACTGAAAGGATTGGTACCGGAGGCCGGACTTGAACCGGCACGCTATTGCTAGCATCGGATTTTGAATCCGACGTGTCTACCAATTCCACCACTCCGGCGTGTGGGGCGTATTCTAGCGAATACAGTGAATAGTTAACAGTGAATAGTTAACAGTGAGCGATTTTTACAGTTAGGGTAGGGTGGGCAATGCCCACCCTACGACTGCGTTGAGAATTATCCGATGTTTTCAGGGAAAAACTTTCTTGAATGGCTTCACTGTCACCGAGGCATATACACCGGCTTGCTGGTAGGGGTCATCAGCCGCCCAGGCCTGGGCATCTTCCAGTGAGTTGAATTCAGCCACGATCAGGCTGCCGGAGAATCCGGCTTCGCCGGGATCTTCGCTGTCGATGGCGGGGTGCGGGCCGGCCAGGATCAGGCGGCCTTGGTCGAGCAGGGCATTGAGCCTTTCCAGGTGCGCAGGCCTTGCTGCCAGCCTGTTCTGCAGGCTATCGTCCACATCCTGGGCAATAATTGCGTATAGCATTACTTGTCTTCTCTGTTCACTGTTAACTGTTCACTGCTATTGCTGTGTCTCAGTATCTGATTCTTCCTCCTCTTCTTCCTGGATGAAGCGCGCCAGGTAGATGGCCTGCAGGATGACGAAAATGATGGTCAGGCCCATGAGTCCAAACAGTTTGAAATCGACCCAGGTTTCCATGCGAACGCTCGCTTCCTCGAGCGGCTGAAAATAGAAGGCGACATACAGGTTGGCGGCGCCGCTGATCAGGAAAAAAGCCACCCAGGACAGGTTCAGGCGTGTCCATACATAATCGGGCAGGTCGAGCTGGCTGCCCATCATGCGCTCGACCAGGTTCTTTTCGCCGATGAAGATGCTGAGCAGGAATGCGCCGGCGAACACCCAGTTAAGCACCGTGGGCTTCCACTGGATGAAGGCCGGGTTGCCGATGATGATGGTGATGCTGCCCAGTACGGTAATCAGCGCCAGCGAGAACAGGTGCATGCGCTCGAGTTTGTGCGCTTTAAACCAGTTGTAGCCGACCTGGATGAAGCTCGCGACGATGGCGACGCCTGTTGCAATGATGGTGGCATTGATGTGTTCGGGTCGTTCAGGATTTATCAGGCTGCCGATGAGGGTGTTGTCGATCAGGAATTTCGCCTGATAGAAGCTGACAAAAAACAGAATAATCGGAAAAAAATCAAATAGTAATTTCATAGTCCTGATGTTAGATATCGCTTGAGCTTGCTGATGCCATTGACGGCGGAGCAGACATTATAGTGGTTTAACTGCCACTAGGATAGAATGCGCCGCTTTGCGATATTAATGAAAGCTGATGAGCCAGTATTTCGAAATTCATCCGACCAATCCGCAGTCGCGCCTGGTGCACCAGGCGGTGGAAATCATTAGTGCCGGTGGAGTCATTGCGTATCCAACGGATTCCAGTTATGCGCTGGGTTGCCATATCGGTGACAAGAGAGCGCTGGAGCGCGTGCGCCGTATCCGCAAGATTGATGATAAGCACAATATGACACTGGTGTGCAGTGATTTGTCTGAAATCTCAACCTACGCCAAGCTCAACAACTCGGATTACCGCATGTTGAAATCGATGACGCCGGGGCCCTACACATTCATTTTGAATGCGACCCACGAAGTGCCGCGAAGGCTGATGCACCCCAAGCGCAGGACCATAGGCATTCGTGTAGTTGATCATCCCGTGGTGAGAGCGATACTGGATGAACTGAGGCAACCGCTGATGAGTACGACATTGATTTTACCGGGTGAGTCGCTGCCGATGACCGAGGCGGAAGAAATTCGCGATGCACTTCAGCGTCAGATCGACCTGGTTATCGATAGCGGCCATTGCGGCATCGAGACCACCACGGTGATTGATCTCACCGGCGATGCACCCACACTGGTGAGAGAGGGCATGGGACGCGATCATGGCCTATAGCCCGCATATTGCACGAAGGCGGATTCGGAATAATCGATGCTGAATGACATTACAGGAAGTTACAGCAAATTTAATGGGTTTTAATCTGTTACAGATTGTCCGTGTGGTTTTATGAACAATATTGAACAATATTTTGTTGCTGACAAAATATTGCCCCTAAATTCCAAATCCTTCATGCAATATGTGGGCTGGCCTGACATTCACAGGATAAACATCGTAAACTAACGCGAACCAAAACAATAATTCATTCCATTGCAACAGATTCTCTACACTATAGCCATCTGGGCGGTCCCCGTATTATTTGCCATTACCCTGCATGAGGCGGCTCATGGTTGGGTTGCCGATAAACTGGGCGACCCGACAGCGCGCCAGCTGGGTCGCATTACCATGAATCCGATCAAGCACATCGATCCGATGGGCACTATCGTGATACCAATCGCCCTGGTCATGTTGAGCGGTTTCATTATTGGTTGGGCCAAACCTGTGCCGGTGGACATGCGTCATTTCAAACAACCCTTGCTGGATATGGCCCTGGTCGCGCTGGCAGGGCCGGCGTCTAACTTTTTGATGGCCTGCGGCTGGGCCTTGATGATAACGCTGAGCACGACTGCGCTGGCCGATACATCGATTGCGATTTATCTGTTGCAGATGGGCAAGGCTGGCATGACGATCAATCTCATACTGATGGTACTTAACCTGATGCCGATCCCGCCTCTCGATGGCGGGCGCGTGGTTGCCGGTGTTTTACCCAAACAGATGGCATGGTCATACATGCGTATCGAGCCGTACGGTATGTGGATAATCCTGGCGCTGCTGGTCAGTGGCGTATTGGGTAAAATCCTGTGGCCGCTCGTGCTCCGGTTCGAAGCCATCATCAGTGCAATCTTTATTTTCTAGGGAGTTCAATTGAATACCGTTACAAGACAGCGTGTTTTATCAGGCATGAGGCCAACGGGCCAGTTGCACCTGGGCCACTATCATGGCGTGCTGAAAAACTGGGTAAACCTGCAGCATGAAAATGAGTGCTTCTTCTTTGTTGCCGACTGGCATGCGCTGACCACGCATTACGAAGATCCGCGCATTATCGAACAGAGCGTATGGGACATGGTGATCGACTGGCTCGCGGCCGGTATCAGCCCGGGAGCGGCGAAGATTTTCATTCAATCGCGCGTGCCCGAACACGCAGAACTGTACACCTTGCTATCGATGATTACGCCATTGGGCTGGCTGGAGCGCGTGCCCACCTACAAAGACCAGCAGGAACAGCTCAAGGAGAAGGACCTGGCGACTTACGGCTTTCTCGGTTATCCCTTGCTGCAGAGTGCGGACATACTCATATACAAGGCGGGACTGGTGCCTGTCGGTGAGGACCAGGTTGCGCACGTCGAACTCACCCGTGAAGTCGCGCGGCGCTTCAATCACCTGTATGGACGCGAGCCGGGTTTTGAAGACAAGGCGGAACAGGCCTGCGCCAAGATGGGCAAAAAGAATGCACGCATGTTCAAGGAGTTACGCAGGAAATATCAGGAACAGGGTGACCAGGAATCGCTAAACGTCGCGAAAGCCCTGCTGGATTCTCAACAGAATATCTCCATCGGTGACAAGGAACGCCTGTACGGCCACCTCGAAGGCCAGGGCAAGATCATACTGCCGGAACCGCAGGCACTGCTGACGCCGGCATCGAAAATGCCGGGTCTGGACGGGCAGAAAATGTCCAAGTCCTACGCCAACACCATCGCGCTGCGCGATAAGCCGGACGACATCAGCCACAAGCTAAGAACCATGCCGACCGATCCCGCGCGGGTACGGCGCAATGACCCCGGTGACCCCGATAAGTGCCCGGTGTGGCAGTTTCATCTGATCTACTCGGATAATGACACCCAGAACTGGGTGCAGAATGGCTGTCGTAATGCAGGCATTGGCTGTGTAGAATGCAAGCAGCCGATTATCGATAGCGTGCTCATGGAACTGAAGCCGTTACAGGAACGTGCCAGGGAATACGAGAATGATATGGCTACTGTTCGCTCCATCGTTGATGAGGGTAATGAAGCCGCACGCGAAGTTGCGCGTGATACACTTGATGATGTTCGTAAAGCCATGGGTATAGCTTATTTCTAATGACTGATCCGGTATCGCAACAGCCAACTAAGCCACACCAGGACGAAATGCCATTCGCGCTGGTTGCGGGTGAGCCGCTGACCGTCATTCCCAAGGACCTGTATATTCCGCCCGATGCGCTGGAAGTTATCCTGGAGGCGTTTGAAGGTCCGCTGGATCTACTGCTCTACCTGATCAAAAAACAGAATCTCGATATCCTGGATATTCCTATCAAGGATATAACCATTCAATACGTGCAGTACATCGAAATGATGCAGATCATGCGCATCGAGATTGCAGCGGAATACCTGTTGATGGCGGCCATGCTCGCTGAAATCAAATCACGCATGCTGCTGCCGCGCCCGACCGAAGAAGAAGACGAGGACGATCCGCGCGCTGAACTGGTGCGTCGATTGCAGGAGTACGAACGCTTCAAAAAGGCGGCGCAGGATATCGACGAACTGCCGCGTATGCACCGCGATACTTTTACACCATCGGCAGAATTACCCGAGATACGCCAGGAGAGGCCGCAGCCGGAAATCGATTTGCGTGAGCTGTTGATGGCATTCAAAGATGCGATGTCACGTGCGGAAATGTACAGCCATCACCAGATCCAGCGTGAAGTGCTGTCGGTGCGCGAGCGCATGAGCAGGGTGCTCGACAGGATAACGGCAGAAGACTTCACCGACTACAGAACATTATTCAGCATCGAAGAAGGACGCCGCGGCGTTGTCGTTACCCTGCTGGCGATCCTGGAACTGGTAAAAGAACAACTCATTGACATGGTGCAATCGGAACCGTTTTCACCGATACACATTAAGGCCGTCAGCAGCAGCCAGGCCAGCTCGCCGAAAGAGGATTGATCATGGAACAACAACAATTAAAAAATACAATCGAAGCAGTCCTGATGTCAGCCGAAAAGCCCTTGAAGGTGAATGAAATAGAAGCCCTGTTCGCAGGTGATAATGACATGCCTTCACGCGATGAAATTCGCAAGACCTTGAAGGAGCTGGGTGAGGATTATGAAAACCGTGGGTTCGAGCTCAAGGAAGTTTCCAGTGGTTTTCGTATCCAGGTCAGTCACGATTATTCCGACTGGGTCGGCCGCCTGTGGGAAGAAAAACCCGCACGCTACACCAGAGCACTGCTCGAAACGATTGCGCTGATTGCCTACCGTCAACCGATTACCCGTGGTGAAATCGAGGAAGTTCGTGGTGTCAGTGTCAGCTCAAACATTATCAAGACCTTGATGGAGCGTGAATGGATCAAGGTTCTTGGCCACAAAGACGTGCCCGGCAAACCCGCACTGTATGGTACGACAAAAGAATTCCTGGATTATTTCAACCTGAAGTCGCTGGAAGATCTTCCGAGCCTGGCCGAGATCAAGGACCTCGATCAGATCCACCAGGAGCTTGATCTTGATATCGATAATACGGATACGACTGGTGAAAACAGCGATGTTGAATCTAAGGATACGGATACCGGTTCCGAAGCAGATGATGAAGTTGCCGATGCAACGACCGTTCCCGCCACAGCCGATAATGACGCGTCATTTGAAGAACAGGGCGACGCCGAATTATCCGATGTTGAAACCGGTTCTGAAGATGAAGCTGATGATAGCGATCTGAACACGGTTGCGGCTGAAGCAGATGATGTTGAGTCTGTTTCCGGGGCGCAGCATTCCGAGTCTTCCGTTACAGAAACCGGTTCTGAAGAAGCGGATGAAGATCCGACTGTAAACAATGCGGCAATGGAAGCTGATGATGACGAGTCTGTTGAAGAAGATGACTTTTCTGAATCAGAGCCACGGGTTCAATCAGTAGCCAGTTAGTACGCCTTACCTGTTTCCTGTCAATCAATGTTTTTTTCATGAATCGAGTGGGTATACATTCAGATGTTAGCCACAGAGGTTTTTAGTATTGCAAAGGCGGCCCTTCGGCTTTACTCAGCACAGGCTTCAGCCGTGAATTGTTTTCGATTGGCAGGGCGTTTATTGCCGCAAATAACGCCAATGACGCAAAATTATAAAATAATTAAAAATTTGTTTGCGCATTTCGTGTTGTTCGCGGCTAAAGCCGCTCCTGTATTTACTGCAATCCAGATCAATACAACAAAACGTGCATTTGCCTCTGTACCTTTGTGGCAAAAATTTAATCGTACAAACCTCCAAGCCTGGTGAAGACGCTGGATTAACAATGTCTGAAGAACGCGTACAAAAGGTACTGTCGCGCATGGGCTTTGGCTCGCGCCGTGAAATCGAACGCTGGATCGAGCAGGGGCGTGTCAAGGTTAATGGCGAAGCCTGCACTCTGGGTGACCGGGTCAAACCGGGTGACCGGGTCCACGTTAACGGCAAGCGTATTATCGTGCGCGAGGAGAAGCAGGAAGAAACGCGCGTCATCATGTACCACAAGCCCGAAGGTGAAGTCTGTACACGCAGCGACCCCGAACGCCGTCCTACGGTTTTTGATCATCTCCCCAAGGCCGGACGTGCACGCTGGGTCAGTATCGGCCGCCTTGATATCAACACCAGCGGTTTGCTATTGTTCACAACCAACGGTGAACTGGCCAATCGCATGATGCATCCATCGAATGAGATAGAACGTGAATACGCGGTACGCGTAAACGGCACAGTCACAAAAGATATTCTCAGCCAGCTCAAAACAGAAGTCATGCTCGAAGACGGCCCGGCGCATTTTGATGATATCCAGGACGGTGGTGGTGAAGGTTACAACCACTGGTATTACGTCGTTATCAGGGAAGGGCGCAACCGCGAGGTCAGGCGCCTGTGGGAGGCTGTCGGGATTCGCGTCAGCCGATTGATGCGTGTTCGCTACGGCAACATCATCTTGCCCAAGAGCCTGAGGAAGGGGCGGACAAAGGATCTGGATGCCAGTGATATCAGGCAGTTGGGTGAATTAGTTGGGCTAGAGCTTGAAGTAAAATCAAGAGCGCCAGCGAAAAAGCGTGGCTGGCCGGAGGCTAAAAAAGTGTACAGCAGGGCCTCGAAGAAAACGGCAGTCAGAAAAAAACGCAGCCCGGTAAAAAAAAGAACCCGTTGATGTGTTAATGGTCAAACTTGCGGAGGTGGATTGGATATGAAGCAGCTGACGCTAAAAGTTTTTATAATACTTTTTACATTACTTGTAATACCTGTGCATGCCCATGCAGCAGGTGAAACCGAACTCACACCCGCACTGGTCAATCCCGGTCATGAACCCCAGCCCGAATGGTTCAAGGTGTCCTTTCTTGATTTGTATGAAGACATCGCTGAAGCGGCCGATGAAAACAAGCGTGTAATGATCTATTTTTTCCAGGATGGATGCCCCTATTGTAAAAAACTGCTGGAAGACAACTTCGGCCAACGTGAAATAACGGACAAGACCCGCAAATACTTTGATGTGGTTACGCTGAATATCTGGGGTGATCGCCAAGTTACCGTTGGCGACAAGGTGATGACGGAAAAGGAATTTGCTGCAGCGTTGAAAGTCCAGTACACACCGACACTGATATTCTTCAACGAAAACAACAAGGCGGTATACCGCGCAAACGGTTACTATCCCCCGGAAAAGTTTGATGTTGTGCTTGATTATGTCGGGCAGAAGAAGGAAGGTGATATCAAGTTCCAGGATTACCTGGCACAGGTTGCACCGCAACCGGCCTCGGGCAAACTGCATACCGGTGATAGCAGTGTCAGCTCAATCAATAATCTAAATGCCGCTCTGGAAGCGGACAAATACCTGCTGGTGATTTTCGGACAGAAGCAGTGCGCCACCTGTGATGAACTGCATCTCGACATTCTGCAACGCCCCGAAAGCAAGGAACTGCTAAAACGCATGAATGTCGCCGTTGTCGATTTATGGTCGGAGCAGACAATTGTCACACCGGACGGCAGTGAACAGAAAATTTACGACTGGGCGAAGAAGCTGGACATCAACTACGCGCCAAGCCTGGTCTATTTCAACGGCCAGGGTGAAGAAGTGTTTCGCTCAGATGGTTACCTGAAAGCATTCCATGTGCAATCGGTTATGGATTATGTAACAACAGGCGCATACAAGCAGCAGCCAAATTTCCAGCGTTATATCGATACCCGTGCCGACCACCTGAGAGAGCAGGGGATTGAAGTCAATTTGATGGATTAACAGTCTGTTTCACCGCAGAGACGCAAAGGACGCAAAGTTTTTATTGATTTTATTTTGTTGTAGGAGCGGCTTTAGCCGCGAACTGTCAACATTCGCGGCTAAAGCCGCTCCTACGAATACCTGAAATAATCTTTGCGTCCTTTGCGTCTTTGCGGTGAAATTATGTATACAAGTTTAGATATCTTCTGGTTTGAATGTTTTGCCAGTATCTGTGGCCCTGTCGCTTAACAGATAAATAAATGCGTCCGTGATTTCCTCCGGTTTGGTCAATTGCCTCATGTCTTCCGCCGGGTAGGCCATGGTTCTGAAGCGGGTGCGGGTGGGGCCCGGGATTACTGCGTTAACCGGAATGTTTTTTGATTCGAGTTCATCGGCAAGGATCTGCATCAATGACAACTGGCCTGCCTTGGCTACACCGTAGGCGCCCCAGTAGGCGCTGCTTTTATCATCGGCGGTAAATACGACACGTGCTGCGGATGATTTTCTCAATAAAGGTATGCATGCTTTCGTCAACAGGAACGGTGCATTCAGGTTGACCTGCATGACCTTGTACCATAGCTCGGTGTCGTATATATCGATCGGCGTGGAGGCGCCGAGCCAGCCGGCATTATGAAACAGGCCGTCAAGCCGGCCGAATTCCTTGTCGATATTGTTATTGAGGTCATCATAATCAGCTGGCGTCGCGCCTTCCAGGTTCATCGGGTAGATCGCCGCTTGCGGCCAGCCGTTGTTTTTTATTTCATCATAGACCTGCTCGAGCTTGTGCACGGTGCGACCAAGCAGAATGACAGTCGCGCCGCGCTCGGCGCAGACAAGGGCGACGGCTTTGCCGATGCCGTCACCGGCGCCGGTTATCAGGATAACCCTGTCATCGAGTCGTATATCATCAGTATCAGGTATCATGGAATAATTAACTGTATCGGCCTGGAAACATGGCTTTAATCGGCCGGCTATTATGAAGTATGCGCAAATAGAATGGAACAACGGTACACCGCGCAGCGCCCGGTTTGGCGATGTTTATTTTTCTGCAGGCAATGGCGTAGAAGAAACACGCCATGTGTTCCTGCAACAGAACGAGTTGCCGCAACGCTGGATGGAATCGGACCATTTTGTCATTGCAGAAACCGGGTTTGGTACCGGTTTGAACTTCCTTGTAACCATGAGCGTGTGGTTACTGTCAGCACCTGCAGATGCCTGTCTGCATTTCATCTCTATAGAAAGGCATCCTGTATCACCTGATGACATCGCCCGCCTGGCCAGTCGTTGGCCGGAATTTGATCCCTATGTCGATGAATTGCTGCAGGCATACCCGCCACCCGTGCCTGGCATGCACCTGCTTGAGCTGGCCAGGGGCAGAGTCAGGCTGCTGTTGATATTCAGTGAAGTTGAGCATGCGCTCGAGCAGATCAACCATAAAGTCGATGCCTGGTTTCTCGATGGTTTTGCGCCATCCCGCAATCCGGAGATGTGGAGCGAGCGTGTATTTGAGCTGATCGGTCGTAATGCCCGGGTTGGCGGCAGCTTTGCAACCTATACCGCATCCGGTGTGGTTCGCCGTGGCCTGTCGAAAGCGGGATTTGTTGTGCAGAAGGCAGAAGGCTTTGGTGAGAAACGGGACATGCTTAAAGGCTTTATTTTCGAGCAAAGGTGTTATGTTGTCGACAGGCCCTGGTTTACAGTTCCTGTTGTTTCATACAAGGAAAAAAATGCGGTCATTATCGGCGCCGGTCTGTCCGGGCTTGCAACGGCATGGGCGTTGATCAAGCGTGGCTGGAAAATAACCCTGATCGACAGACATGCGGAAATTGCACAGGAGGCATCGGGCAATCCTGCGGGTTTGCTGATGCCAAGACTGAGCCAGGATGAAACGCTGGATTCACGCTTCTATATCAATGCCTATGTGCATGCAGTGCAGTGTCTCGACAGGCTGCAGGCTAATGCTGCCGAACAATTCTGGTTCAAGACCGGAAATGTGCTGGTGGATGATGCTGATAAATTGAAGAACATATGCGAGTCGCACCAGTTCCCCGAAGACTTTATCAGGTACATCGACAGTCATCATACTGAAGGGACTGCAGGCGTTGAGCTTGAGCGTGATGCGCTATTGCTGGTTAATGCCGGCTGGGTCAACGTGAAGCGATTATGCGATGTGATCAGGCACGAATGTGCTGAACGGCTGGATTACGTTCAGGCAAACGTTTCAGACCTCAGCTTCGATCACGGTAAATGGCGAATCATCGGCGAAAACAATGACGTCATCAGGATGGCGGATTGCGTTGTTGCTGCGAACGGCAGTATGGCCAGGCGGTTTGCAGTACTTGAATGGTTGCCTGTCGATGCCGTGCGCGGCCAGTTGACGATGCCCGGGGCGACGCAAAAAAGCCGAAAAATTAAATGCGGTATCAGTGCAGAACGTTACATTACACCTGCACATGATGGCAGGCATATCGTTGGCGCCAGCTACAACCTGAATGATGATTCACCCGGGCTGTCTTCACTGGATCAGGCGGAGAATATCAACAGCATCAATCGGCTGATACCGACAGTGCTCGAACAACAGTGTGAGCCGGCGGGCAGGGTGGCTTTTCGTGCGGTAAGCAAAGACAGGGTGCCGATGGTTGGCTGTGTGCCCGATAAGGATATGTTCGAACAGGATTATCGTGACCTGCGTCACGGCAGGCATTCAAGGCATTACCCTGCGGGAGCCTATTTGCCGGGCCTGTATTTATCAACAGCCCATGGTTCAAGAGGGCTTGCCAGTTGCTTCATATCAGGTGAACTGATTGCATCGATGATTTGTGCTGAACCTGCACCGGTAGAAAAAGAGATCGTGGATTATCTAAACCCTGCACGCTTCATTATCAGGATGCTGAAACGAGGCCGTTTCTGAAAGATGTCAACTTGAGCATTTCTTGCAGTGTTTTTTCAGATAATGGTTTAGGTCTTGAAATGCCGTATCCCTGCGCGAAGTCGACGCCAAGAAGCTGGATCTGTTCGATGATGTCGTCATTTTCGACGAATTCAGCGATAGTCCTGATGCCCATAACGTGGCCTAACTGGTTTATCGCGGCCACCATTGCATGGTCCATTTTGCTGTCTACCATGTCGCGCACGAAGCCGCCGTCTATTTTCAGGTAGTCAACCGGCAAATCTTTCAGATAGTTGAAGGAAGACAGGCTGCCGCCAAAATCGTCAAGCGCGAATTTGAATCCTTCTGTGTTCAATTCTTCTATAAGATTTGCTGATTTTGTCAGGTTGGTAATCGCAGATGCTTCCGAGATCTCGAAGCATATCAGCCTGGCCTGTATTTCAAACTCGTTCATGCATTGCTTAATGAAAGCAGCCAGCTTGTCATCGTTCAACGAATTCGCGGAAAGGTTTATTGAGAAACAGATGTCTTCATGGACGTGTGCCGAAATAAATTTAAAGGTTTCCCGAATAATGTGTTGATCGACCGCGCCCATCAGCTTATAGCGTTCGGCTGCTGGAATAAATGAAGCGGGTGGCAGCAGGTGGCCATTTTCATCTTCCATTCTGACCAGGATTTCGATTTGTGTATGATTGTTCGAAGCCGGGTCAAGTGGATGAATGGATTGTGCATGTATTTTGAAGCGGTCCTGTTCAAGTGCATCGGATATGCGTGATGCCCAGTGAAATTCTTCGTGGCGATGTCTAAGATCGTTGCCCTGCTGGTCATAAACGTATGTGCGGTTCTGCCCCTGTTCCCTCGCTGTATAGCAGGCAACGTCAGCATGCTTCATGACTTCGTTGATATTGCCTGTTTGTGAGGTGACAGGGACGATGCCGATACTGACGCCGATCGTAAATTTGTTTCCTTCCCAGCTGAAATCATAACTGGAAATCGAATGAATAATTTTTTCAGCAATTTCGCTTGCTACAGTTACAGGACAGTTTTGCAGGATAAGCCCGAATTCATTGCCGCCCAGCCTTGCCAGAATGTCCCCCAGACGAATGACATTATGCAGTCTGGATGATACCTGTTTCAGCAGCTCATCACCGGCTGCCTGGCCGCATGTGTCATTAACAGGCTTGAAGTGGTCAAGATCGAGATAACACAGGACATGTTTAGAGCCATGGGTTTTGGCGTGATCTATTAGCTGTTTAAGCTCGATATTGAATTGATGGCGATTAATCAGCCCGGTGAGGGCGTCGTGTGTCGCTTGATGATGGATGATGTTTTCCATGCGCCTGCGTTCGGTTTCGTCATGGAACACGATTACAGCGCCTTCGACAGAGCCTGTCCGGTTTATTATCGGTGACATCGAGCTTTCGATGTATCTTTCGCTGCCATTGCTGCTGCTCAGGACATTCATGCTGTTGTTGATCGTAGTGCCTTCAGTCAGGCATGCTTCGATGACGTTATGCAGGGGTGTGCGAGTATCCTGGTCAAGTATGCGAAAAACAGTCTGTACGGTCTGCCTGTGTACTGAAGTTAGCTTGCAGCCGGTCAGACGTTCGGCAACATGGTTCATGTATTCAATATTGCCATCTGTGTCAGTGGTAATCACGGCATCACCGATCGAATGTAAAGTCAATTCCGCGCGTTCTTTTTCGGTAGCGATGTCATTGACGAGATGCATGTTGGCGATGGCTAGCTGCACACGTTGTGCAAATTGGTTAATCAATTGCCGGTCAATGTGGTCGAATGGCATGGCGTCTCTGAACACCGTCATCGCGCCAAGTATCGCGTCGTTGAGATAGAACGGTGTTACGTATGCTGTTTTTACATGGTATCGGTTGATGTGTTGACGCCTGGCCCTGATATCTGTATTTACATCATCGATGTGCAAAGCCTTTCTGTTCGACATCGACCAGCTGCATAAACTGCCATCGCCAAGCGCGTGTTTCGTTCCGATCAGATGTTTTGATTTTCTTCCGGACGCAGCGGCGTAGATATAATTTTCGCCCGTTTTATCCAGCAGGGGGACCATGGCCATTGATGCTTTTGCTATCTCTCTGACTGCTGCGCACACCTTTTTATAAAACAAACCGGTGTCACCAGCGCATGATATGAGTTCGAGAAGCCAGTTATCTATGGACTCGAGCCCCGTGTGATAGCGCTCGCTGTCCTGGATCGCTGCATGCCGGAGTAATTCGGCGCTGGTCCTGGATGCGGTAAGAGACAGTATGTGCTCGGCCAGGTTGGTGTTATTAATGGCCTTGTCATCTGCAACTGCAAGCAGGCCTGTTACCCTGTTGTTTTCATCTTTTATGGTTATGCCGATAAAGCTTTCTGCGTCGGAAATGTATGCGCCGTTCCAGTCCGGGAAATAGTTTTTAAAGTCACGGTTATGCACGAGCCGGCCATGATTAAGGACTTCTTCGCATGGTGTGCCCTTGAAGTTGTATTTAATGTCTACCTGGAAATTTCCATTGTCAACGAGACCGGGAATAGTGGCTTCATGATTATTGCCTTCCGGTGCCAGCGATATATACGCATATCTGTATCCGAGCGCCTTGTGCAAAGCAAGCAGAATATTTCTGATGAAATCCTTATCATTGAAGGAAGAAGTTTCTTTTACCAGGCGATAGAGTGTCTTCTCGGTTTTTGTTCTATCTACAACCTCTTTGTTTAATTTCTCATTGGAAATTTCCAGTATGTTTTTATTTTGTTTCAAAATTAAAAACATGTAAACAAGATAACCCAGTAAATACAGAGAAGAGAAGAACAGCAATGAGTTGTAAATCAGAGCGTGTTGATCCAGCCTTGCCTGGTGCTCGGAAAGCAACTGTTCTACAGTATTAATCTGCCGTTCAATATTCAGTGAAATTAAGGCTTCAATGATGTCGTCTACTAGCGGAATTTTCTCAATAATTATCCCGCCATGGCTTGCCAGGGTGTTGAGCCCGGAATCCGGGCGGATATTCAGTTTGTCGAGAACAGGATATATTTTTAGCGCAGTTTCATGCTCGGGTTTCTGGCTGTATTCAAGCAACAGGTTTGACAGTTTCCCCAACTGTGCGGTTGACACAGCATTATTGCTATTGACGTTGCTGTCAGCCTGTATCTCCGCATTCAGACGAGTATACTCATACAGAGAATTCTGTAATACCGAGTTATTGGTTTTAAACTCCTCAATCAGACCCGCCTGTTGAACAATGGAATTTTTCAGTATCTCCAGCTTCTTCTCCAGTTCATTATGCTCGTTTGCGTAGGTGCTGGATGGGGGGATTAAATTTTCATTCAAACTGGAGAGTTGATGGACGCTCTCATTCAGAGTGTCATACTGGTGTATTCGGCTGTTTCTGTATCGCAGAATATCCCTGTGCAGTTTCACCTGCAGCGACTTGATTTCACTGGTTATTGCAGAAATATCATCGAATGGATTGCTGCTGCTGATGCTCTTGTAAAAGAAAAATATCAGCAGTGGTATAACGAAAATAATGCCGATGCTGTGGTTTACATGCTGTTTCATCAACTCTTTTCCCTGTCGAACTGCATAGGCTTACGATTGTTGCCGCTGATACCTGGAAGAGAAGAAACCAGGCCGAATTCATTGAATCGCAGGTAGCCTGTTATCTCTTCGTCTCCGCCAGGCTCCAGCATATAACAGCCGGCACATGACAGGCTATTGTTTTTTGACAGCCGGTTATCGCTGAACAGCAGGACGCCTGATGTGGTTTTGCCTGGATGCGGGGCCGTGTTTACAGCTATGGCTTGAACTGGTTCACTAACTGCTGGCACAATCCGTTCTTTCGCTGAGACAGAACTTAGGCTAACAAGTAGAATTACAGGCAACAGTGCAAACCATGCCGGATTTGTTATCATTCTTATAACTTCCTGTTTCTAAAAGGTGAACACAGGGAAATACAGGGGCGCTTTTGTCACAATTCTGCAGGAATTGTAGCCAACAACATTGAAAATAACATGAACTATCAGATAAAAAGTAATTTGACCGGGTTAATCGTAACAGCATTGCTGGTATTTGGACTGGCTCCGGTGCAGGTCGTTGCCGGTTGTGCTGATGAACCTGCGGCAGGTGTCAACTGGGCGGGCTGTGACAAGCAGGGTCTTGATCTCAGTGGGCTTGATCTAACACGTGCGGTACTGACCCGCGCCAACCTGGAGAATGCCAATTTCAGCGGTAGCCGGCTGTCTCATACTGACTTCAATCTGTCTAATTTGAAAAATGCAAAATTTGATAAAGCCCGCATGATCGGCGCAAGACTGATTGGTGTAGAAGCCCCGGGTGCAAGCTTCAAGCAGGCGATACTCGATGATGCCAGCCTGAGTCGTTCCAGCTTGAACTCGGCTGATTTCACTCAGGCACGACTGCGCAGAGTGAGCTTTTATGATTCCGATCTAACAAATGCCGATTTCTCCCAGGCTAACCTTGAAGGTGCGCGCCTGGAACGTGCAAAAATGCTTGCGGCAAAATTCGATGAGGCCAATCTCGAGTCTGCAAACCTGGAGTCGTCAGACGCGGAGACAGCGAGTTTCAAAAATGCCGGCCTGGTTAAAGCGACGTTGGATAATGCTATCCTGCGAGAGGCCGATTTTACAAAGGCTGATTTGAGCAAGGCATCGCTGCGAGAGGCAAACATCGATGATGCGATGTTCGATGGGGCCGTGCTCAGCGATACTATCTGGATCCAATATCAACGCTGCCGCTCCGGTTCTGTTGGTGAATGCCGTTAATCACAGGATTATCAATTATGAAGGCACAACAATTCCTTGATCAAATGGCTGAAACCGCCAACACCCTCGATCTTGCTGCACATATGAACCTGATCTCAAAAGATGTCAGTGTCTTCGGCGTGCCCGGATTTGATGTCATTGGATATGACGACTGGTTTAATCAATGCAAGCACGAGTTTGAAAACAAGCTGCTCAAGCAGGTCAGTTACAAGGGCCTGAATGTGCTTGCCGAAACACCCGAAAAGATTATGTTTAAATCGTTGGAGACGGTTGAAGGTAAAGATGGCACAGTCAATACAAGCGGAATAGAGTTCATAATCCAGAAAGAAGAGGATGGCGTTTGGCGTGTCAGCCAGGAACGGGTGCTGCCGGATGATGAGCTGGAAAATGACATTCGCCGTGGTGCACTTTAATTAGTATCTAATCAGAAATTTCATTACAGGTAACGGACATTGGGACAGCGCAACAAGGAAATCATCGACGCATTGAAGCAGTCTCATCTGTTTGCAAGCCTGACCGAGCTGCAGCTGGACCGGGTTTACCGTCATTGCAGAATTTTTCAGCTTGAAGTTGGGCAGCTGCTGTTCTCGCAGGGCGAGAATGTTGTCTATTTCTATCTTGTGCTCAGCGGAAAAATGAAACTTTACCGTGTTTCACCGGATGGCCAGGAAAAGATTATTGAAATCGTGCCCCCCGGTGAGGTTTTTGCTGAAGCCCTGATGTTTATGGATCAGCCTTACTACCCGGTTAGTGCAGCGGCATTGATGGACACTGTCGTGGTCGGTATCGATGCCAAAAATTTCAAGGCCATGTTGTGGGATTCTGTTGATACCTGCCTGCTGTTGCTGGGTGACATGAGTTTTCGCTTGCGCAAGCTGGTTAACGAAATCGACACGCTGACATTGCATTCCGGCACCTGTCGAGTGGCGAATTATTTTCTGCAGCACGCAGCGGATGAGCGGGAGTGTTTCGACCTCGATATTGCCAAGAGTGTGATTGCTGCGAGGCTGTCAATTAAACCCGAAACATTCTCACGCATCATCAAGAATCTGAGAGAGCAGGGGATCATCAGTATTGATGGCAACAAGATCACCATTCACAACCGGCAGGCATTGAAAGGACTGGGCACGCTGGTTGATTAACAGCGCCCGTGCAGCACCAGGCGTGGTGTTTTCGTTCTTATTCTGTAAGTACAGGCAAGCAGGCATGCAGTTTCTAGCCAGGATGAAGCGAAGCGTAACCCGGGGTTTTTTAGTTGACAATAACTATTTTACCACTGGGGTCACAGGTACGCAGAAGGTTGACATGCAATGCGCTGGCAACGCTTCGCATAAGCCGGCCTGCAAACCAGTTGTATGAATTTAAGGACAATAAGATTAGTCCACCGATGAACGCAGATAAATGCAGATGTATAAAGCTTGAAAACACCTTTATCCGTGTTTATCTGCGTTCATCTGTGGACTAAAGTTTTTAATTCACGTATGTAGTCTAGATGGATATCGATACGCGTTATTCACAATAACACCCGCTCTATGCCATTCGTATTTGCCCTGGCAATGAAATCATCCTGCCAGTTATTGCCTAGCAGGCTGTTGCATAGTTCGACAACGATATAGTCCGTTTCCAGCCCGGTGTCATCCTGGTATCGTGATAGCCCCTGCTGACAAGCCGGACAGGATGTCAGCAGTTTGACTTTAGCGCTGTTGTTATCGGGCTGGCCGGTCAGTTTTACCAGGCCTTTTTCCAGTTCTTCCTGTTTGCGATAGCGAAGCTGGTCAGCGATGTCAGGCCGGGCCGTGCCCAGCGTACCGGATTCACCACAGCACCGACTGGACAGCAGCACATCCTGCTGCATCAGGCTCGAGGCCACCTTCAGCGGATTGTAGGTTTTCATCGGCGTATGGCAGGGGTCGTGATACAGGTAATGCGTGTCCGCCTTGCCATCCAGCCTGATGCCTTTCTCCATCAGGTACTCGTGTATATCCAGCAGGCGACAACCCGGAAAGATCTGTTCGAATTCGTATTTCAGCAGCTGGTCCATGCAGGTGCCGCAGCTGACGATCACGGTCTTGATATCGAGATAATTCAGTGTGTTCGCCACCCGGTGGAACAACACGCGGTTGGCCGTGCTGATCGCCTGTCCCTTGTCCGCATCGCCTGCAGCGGTTTGCGGATAACCACAGCAGAGGTAACCCGGCGGCAGTACCGTTCTCGCGCCGATGTCGTGAAGCATCGCCAGCGTCGCCAGTCCGATCTGGCTGAACAGGCGTTCGGAGCCGCAACCCGGGAAATAGAACACGTTATCGGAATCGCTCGTTGTCTTGTGTTCATCCCGAAGGATGACGACCTGGGTCGGGTCCTCCGATGCAATCAGCGAACGCAGCGGTTTGGCAGGTATTTTAGCCCGCATCGGCTTGCGCACCAGGTGCACGATCTGTTGCCTGGCAGATGTGGAGCCCGTTGTTGACGTAGGTATGCGTTGCCTGTTACCCAGCAGGCCGAACGCCTTTACCAGGTTGTGTGCCAGGTTGATTGCGCGAAAGCCCGTTTGTGCCATAGCGACACGCATGAGCTTGATGACTGTAGGATCGGTTACATTGAGGAACTGCATCGCGGCCCAGCTGCCGAGATTGAAGTTCTTCTGGCCATGGTGTTTCAGGATCTTGCGCATGTGGATGGAGACGTCGCCGAAGTCGATGTCGACCGGGCAGGGATTGAGGCACTTGTGGCAAACCGTGCAATGGTCGGCGACATCGTTCAGATCACCGAAGTGCCTGACCGAAACACCGCGGCGCGTCTGTTCTTCATAAAGAAACGCCTCGATGATCAGGCCTGTGGCGAGTATCTTGTTACGCGGCGAGTACAGCAGGTTGGCGCGCGGTACATGGGTCATGCACTCGGGCTTGCACTTGCCGCAGCGCAGGCAATGCTTGACCTGGTCATTGAGCAGGCCCAGTTCGCTCTGCTCCAGTATCAACGCTTCCTGCTGCACCAGTGCCAGCGACGGGGTATAGGCATTGTCCAGTCCGGAGCCGGGCAGCAGTTTGCCCTTGTTGAACCGGCCCTGCGGATCGACCTCGTTTTTGTACTGGAGGAAGTCCTTCTGCTTGTCGGCTTCGAGGAAATGGATCTTGGTCAGACCGATGCCGTGTTCACCTGAAATCACGCCGCCGAGATCCTGGGCAAGCCGCATCACGCGTTCAACCAGTCGGTCAGCTTCATGCAGCATCTGATAATTATCG
>Ga0316189_10002158_pt1 | contig 19349 bp, 17 predicted proteins | sample LowCovwburrow_MG_FD_204930 | JGI IMG/M metagenome (GOLD analysis project Ga0316189, IMG submission 204930) | Coastal sediment microbial communities from Maine, United States - Lowes Cove worm burrow | ecosystem: Environmental > Aquatic > Marine > Coastal > Sediment | place: USA: Maine...
TACAGTTTGGATTCCGCGGGAATATGGCTGTGCCGGAAGGTGGCATGGAGAGTCAAATCAGCTATGTGAAGGGAACCGGTGTCGAGTCCCTTGATATGCCGTTTGAGGTGCGCTGCAACAATTTTGAGATCGATTTTTTCCCGACGGGCGCACCAAAAGAGTTTCGCAGCAATCTGACCATTATTGATCAGGGTAAAGAGGTTGTGACCTCTGATATCATTGTAAATGAGCCTCTCTTCTACAAGGGAGTAAGAATCTATCAGGCATCGTTTGGCGATGGTGGTTCAAAAGTGGGACTGAAACTGTTCCGTCTGGACGGCTCCAAGCGCATCGATGTTGCCAAGGGTGAAGTTTACAAGACCTATACGGACAGTGAGAGCGGCATCTCTATGGAGATCACCGATTTTAAACCCTTTAATGTCGAGAACATGGCAGCGCCCGGGCAGGCAAAAAAATTCCAGGATATCGGCCCTGCAGTTGATTTTATTTTGCGAGGCCCTGGCCTGAAACCGGTAAAAGTACGCAGTTTTATGAATCCTTTCATGGTTGACGGACAGAATCAGGGCTCACTGATTATGGTCTCTCTCTCTGGAGATAATCGGGACTTTCAATCCTTCTTTCTCGGGCCTGACCTGACCAATCCCAAGGAGTGGGATCTCTTTCACGCCTTTGGTCAAAAGGCTTCCGGGGCCGCCGATGGTGGTAGCGTTGAGGCGTTTAAAGCCGCTGTTCGTGAAGTTTACGGCGAAAAGATGCCTGAAGATATTCAGGATCTGGGTATACGCACGTTGCAGGGTGTTAATTCGTTGTCGAGCCTGCCGTGGCCTTTTGTTCCTGTGCTCGATGATTTCGATCAGGTCTATTATACCGGGCTGCAGCTTGCCCGCGATCCCGGCATGAATGTGGTTTGGGTCGGCAGTGCGCTTCTAACTTTCGGCCTCTGTATTATGCTCTACGTTTCTCATCGCAAGGTCTGGCTGGTAATAGAGGCACAGGACAGAGGCATGCGTGTTCGTGTTGCTGGCCTGGCAAACCGGAACCTGATGGCCTTTGATAGAGAGTTTAATGATCTGTTAAGAGAGCTGGATGATACTCTGGGTCTTTCTAAACAAGGAGAACAGGTATGACGGCAGCAGTCGAAAACTCTTTTTTTAACGGGCTCTATCAGGGACGTGTTGTTCATGCCCGTTTCTGGCTATATGTCGGATTGATGACTGGCGCCTCCCTGCTTGCCATCTTTGGCGGCAATGGATATGACGAAAATGACTATATCTATCGTCTTCTCAGCATACAGGGCGTAATCTGGTGCGGTGCTGGTGCGCTAGTGGGTGCAGCAGCTTCCATGTTCCTGGGCGGAAAAAGTTTATCCAAACTTGTGCCATGGTTTGATGGGCTGATCGTGATGGCGCTGTTGATGGCGCTATTCACCCTGTTTGAACCGCATGACGCCCTGATATCATATGAAGATCAGGCGAATCTGGTTTCCGGCAAGATTGTCATGGCGATGAATCTGCTTTTCCTTTTCTCTGCTGTCTGTTACATCATGTATCTTTTTGCGCCTGAATCCTTTATCGGCAAGATGGCTACTATGGCGGCATGGGCTGGAGTTTATGCGGGCGGCACATCACTTCTGCTGAGATGGTATGAGTCATATCTTTTCCTGGGCGGTGATATTGGCCATGCACCGGTCTCTAATCTCTATGAAGTGTTCATTCTACTTTTTTGTATAACTTGTAGTATCTATCTGGCATTCGAAAGTCGCTATCAGGCACGGGGTATGGGCGCTTTTGTGATGGTTCTGGTTTCAGCTGGCGTGTTTTTCGGCATCTGGCTTGACTCAATCGGCCAGGCCGATATCAAGCCGCTGGTACCGGCTCTGCAGTCTTACTGGATGAAGATCCATGTACCCCTGAACTTTGTCGGTTATGGTGCTTTTGCCGTTGCCTGTGCTGCAGGCATGGCATGGCTCTTCCGCGAGCGTCTTGAGCGCAGAGGCAGCTCTCCGATGTTGAAGGTTTTCCCGTCACTTGATCAGCTCGATCAGCTGGCATACAAGGCTGTCGCCGTCGGCTTTCCGGCATTTACGCTGGCGACTATTCTAGGCGCTGCCTGGGCAGCTGAAGCATGGGGCGGCTACTGGTCATGGGATCCGAAAGAGACCTGGGCACTGATTGTATGGCTCTTTTACGGAGCCTATCTGCATGTTCGAATCTCCCACGGCTGGAGCGGTAAAACGCTGGCGGTGTGGGCCGTGGTCGGCTTCCTGGTCACACTCTTCTGTTTTGTCGGTGTAAATATGTATCTCTCCGGTCTACACTCTTACGGACGATTAGCATAATCGTTTAGTAAGGGAGGTTTTATGGGACGACCACTGCGTAAAATTATTTTTCCAGCAGCAGGTATGGGGACCCGTTTCCTTCCGGCTACCAAAGCAACACCGAAAGAGATGCTGACGATTGTCGATAAGCCTTTGATTCAGTACGGCGTTGAAGAGGCGCTGGCAGCCGGTATGGATGAGGTGATCATTGTGACCGGCCGCGGTAAGCGCGCCATCGAGGATCACTTCGATATCTCCGCTGAACTAGAGGCCAACCTTAACGAGTCGGGAAAACACGAACTCTATGAGAAGGTATCCTCTGTCTCGAACATGGTCGATGTCTCCTATATCCGCCAGAAGCATGCACTTGGTCTCGGTCATGCCGTCCTCTGTGCTGCGCCCTGGGTAGGAGATGAGTGCTTTGGAGTTTCACTGGCTGATGAATTGATTATCGGAGAGACTTCGGCTATGCAGCAGCTCAGAGAGGTGCATGAACAGACAGGCTGTTCGGTGATTGGCCTGGCGCGTGTTCCAGCTAATGAAGTTAATCGCTATGGCATGGTAGACCCGGTTGATGAGAATGGGCTTCTCCGTTTAACCAACATGGTGGAAAAACCCGCCATTGGTGATGCCCCCTCGGATTTGGCGATGATTGGCCGTTACATCTTTACACCACGCCTGTTTGAATTGCTGGCCGAAACCGAATCGGGAGCTGGCGGCGAAATTCAGCTGACCGATGCCATGGCGAGGCTGGCTCAGGAGGAGCCGATCTACGGCGTGATTATCGAGGGCAGACGCTTCGATGCAGGTAACCCTCTCGGATTCCTCATCGCCAACACTATGCTGGGCCTTGATCATCCCGAATACGGCGATGCACTACGCTCTACAATTAAGAAAAACCTTTGAACTATCCATTGCTGGCACTTGATGCCGCCCTTGGCAGGGGAAGTGCTGCTCTGCTGCTTCCAGATGGGAAACTTCTCGCTGCAGAGAGTGAAGGTGATCGATCTCATTCTCGGACACTTGTTCCGATGCTTGAAGGATTGTTGAGTCAGGCAGGCCTTGCTTGGCCTGATCTTCGCATGCTGGCGATCGGTGTTGGTCCGGGCTCATTTACCGGCTTGCGTATTGCGGCTGCAACTCTAGCCGGCATCAACGCATCGCTTGCTTTGCCGACACTCCCTGTTTCATCTCTGGCCATCACTGCTGCTCAGGCGGGGGTTGATGATGCGCTATGGGTGCTCGAAGATGCACGGGCTGGCGAGGCGTTTGTTGGCCATTATCAATGCTGCAGGGCCATTGCCGAAGATCGCTGTATCAGTTGGGAGAATCTTCTGGAAGAGGAGCCCGCAGGTTATGTGGCGGTTTCGACACCACCTCTCTCTCTGCCCGGATGGCAGCAACTGGATATGCCGATTGCCCGAACTGATGCGATGGTGAATGTGATTCATGAGGCACTCAGGAGTGTGGAGGCGGATGAGTTGCCAAGATATGTTCAGCCAGCCTATCTTCAAATATCTCAGGCTGAGAGAAATCTGAAATGAGTGATCAGACATCGGTTCTGTTTGTCTGTCTTGGTAACATTTGCCGTTCACCATTGGCAGAGGTGGTTGTGCGTGATCGGGCATCAAGACGGGGGTTGGATGACCTGTATATGTTCGAGTCCGCAGGCACAGGTAGCTGGCATATCGGCAATGGCGCGGATCAGCGGTCAGCAGAGACGGCCAGAAAGTATGGGCTTGATCTGAGCAGCCATGCTGCCCAGCAGATCACAGCCGGAAAGATCGGTCTATGGCAGTGGTTTGTGGCGATGGATGAAAACAATCGTTCGGATTTGATAAGCATGGGTGTACCGGAAGACCGGCTGTTGCTGATGCGGCAGTTCGAACCCGGCTTTGAGAGCCCGCCTGATGTTCCCGACCCATATTACGGAGGTCCGGGAGGCTTTGAAGATGCTTATCAGATGCTCTGCGAGAATGCAGACAGGTTGCTCGACTATCTGGAAGAGCAGGCCCGCTAATTAGCTCCGGTAGGGCCAACCCGAACAACGACCCGGGTAGAAAGTGAACCTTCTTCAACAGAGATGGAGCATGAGCGGTTTGCTTTAAGAAAGGTGAGAGAGTAGCGATTGCCTTCACTGAAGGCGTTAATGAACTGCCACTCAAACTTAGGCATTTCTGCGCGGAAAAATTTCGAGATGCTGGCGGATTTGTAATAGCCTTCATATACGATCACACCAACGGCAAAGCCAGGAGCTTCATATACCGAGCTCTCTTCATCTTTTCGGGAGAGCTCAACCGGAACCGGGATGTCATCAAACTCAGCAATCATATTAACAGGGGTTGCCTGATTAATGGTTTCACCCGACTTTGTAGTCATCGGTTTTTTCGGAGCGCCAGCTTCAGGTTTTGTCATCAGGCCACATGAAGAGATAGCGAGTGCAAGCCCGATTAGAAAAGTTCCGGTTAAGATACGCATGGTTTTCCCCGTTTAGAAAAGATCACTATCAGCGTAAGGATGTGCATCTGTTCGGTTAAGTGCAAGCTTTGGGGTGGCTGTTATCGAATTCGATAGCTACTTGACCACTACGGGTGTCAGCCTATGATGCCGAACCCGAGTCAATATGCGCGGTTAGCTCAGCTGGATAGAGCGTTGGCCTCCGAAGCCAAAGGTCACAGGTTCGACTCCTGTACCGCGCGCCATGATTCATTTTCTCTCTGACTCATCAGCTGGAGGCTCTTGTCTGCAGATCGGTAGCCCCTCTTCATCTGCGAAGACGTGTCGGCGATTCCTGCAGTCTGTCTTTTGTTTGGAGCCTGATTCCGTTCTGCAAAAAAACTTACATAATATAGTGATATTACTCACATATCTCTCTGCTGGGGGCTCTTAAAGTCCCTCCACCGATATCGAAGATATGGGTAAAACAAATTGCATGTCTGGAGGTATGACCAATGGCTATTGATATGACATGGTTAGAAACCAATGCACTACATACGAGACTCTCAGCGAGTGATAAGAAGGCATTGTCACCTCTGGAGGAGATGAGCTTTAAGAAGGGCGAGTCCATTCTCTCCATGGGTGATGAGGGTGGTGCGCTATACTTCATCAAATCCGGTGAAGTCAGCGTACAGGACAACAACCGATATGAAGGGCGTCTTGCATTTGCCACGCTGAAAGAGGGAGATCTGATTGGCGAACTCTCTTTTCTTAATGATCGCCGTGCTTCAGCCGATGTGAGGGCCGATGAGGACTGCGTGATCTACAAGCTGAAAAAAGAGGATATGATCTCTCTGATGAAACACCATCAGGGCTTGGCGTTTAACATCATGAACGCCATTGTGAACCACGAAGCAAAACTGCTTTTGAATATGCGTCGCGAACTGGTTCCGATGTTGCGCAAGTTCAAGGATAAGGCGGCCAAAATTCCAATGGCGATTAAGTTGTTTCCTATACTGTTTATCGCTATCTACTGCGCCGCATTTTTCTTTATCGGCTACAAAGACTTCTCCTACTAAGTGGATTGGTGCGATGAAGTGATAAAAAAGGCTCTGGAAACAGGGCTTTTTTTATGCTTCAGGGGCAGTGATTACAGGTCAAATTAGCCGCCTGTTATGATCAAGCTTGGTCAGCCGCAATGAGTTGAGCCCATTTTATTAATATATAAAATATGTAATATATTCTAGAATGATATATTATTCTTATTGATAAATTGATAGGAGGTAATGTCTTGATTCCAACAGTCAAACAACTGAAATATCTGATTGCGCTTGATGAACACCGTCATTTTGGCAAAGCGGCAGCGGCTTGTTTCATATCACAGTCGGCGTTCAGTATTGCCATCAAGGAGCTTGAAACAACACTTGAAGTCCAGTTGGTAGACCGCACCAATAAAAGTGTGATTGTTACAGATGTTGGAAGTGCGGTTGTGAAGCAGGCTCGACTATGTATGAGTGATCTGGAGGTTTTGGTTGAAGTCGCTAAAGGTGAACAAGAGCCACTAAGTGGTCGCCTTACCCTGGGTATCATACCAACCATTGCGCCATTTCTTTTGCCATCTTTTATGCCTGAAGTGCTAAAGCGTTACCCCAAACTGAAGCTATATCTGCAGGAAAACAAAACAACTGCACTTCACGAACAGTTGCTGGAAGGGAAGCTTGATCTGATTCTCGTCGCACTACCGTTTCAAATGAGAAACGTAACAGTCATGCCGCTATTTCATGATCCGTTTTTACTTGCCTGCAGTAAACAGAGTCGATGGTTAACAACTTCGAATAGCAAACCGAATTTTGAAGCACTACCAGATGAGAGCATTTTGCTGCTCGAAGATGGGCACTGTCTGCGTGACCATGCATTAACGGCATGTCATCTTCGTGATTCCGATCAGGTGAGTCGCTTTGCAGCCACAAGCCTGCAGACGCTGTTACAGATGGTTGTGGCTGATATCGGAGTTACATTTCTTCCTGCTATGGCCCGGCAATCACTGATGGGCGAAAACGCTAAGTTGGAGTTATATCCACTCTCTAAACAGAACGGTCGCGAAATTGGCTTGGCATGGCGTAAAGGCAGCAGTAGGAGCGATGAGTTCACCCTGTTGGGTGAGTTGCTTAAGGAGCTGCATCGGGGCTGAAATGCAAGCAAGGCGCAAAGGTTTGATGCCTTTGCGCCTTGCCAGCCTGAAACATACAGATAAACCTTATACTTTATGATGCTACCGCTTCACGAACACGACGCCCATAATCGGAATCACAAGCATCAAAGTGTGGCAACATCCGCTCCTGAACACCGGGTGAGCACTGCTTCAGTCCACCAGCGATATTATCGACAACTTGCTGCTTCTGATCCTCTGTCATCAATCTGAACAAAGCTCCAGCCTGGCTATAGTTGTCATTACCCTCTTGATGGTCGTAGCGATCCGCATCGCCACTGATACGCAACGGTGGCTCACTCAGTGATGGCTCTTGTACCGGGCCACCCTTGGAGTTTGGGCCATAATTTACAGCTCCGCTGGCACCCTCGCTCTTACCATGATCAAACGGACAGGAGGCTCCTGCCATTGCTCCGGCACGTTGATAGTGATGTGCCTCTGTTGCGTGCGGGCAGTTCACCGCCAGCTGATTATAGTTGGCACCAATGCGATAGCGCTGTGCATCCGGGTAAGCGAACAGTCTCGCCTGCAGCACCCTATCGGGAGAAGCGCCAATGCCGGGAACCATATTTCCGGGCGAAAAAGCAGCCTGTTCGGTTTCAGCAAAGTAATTGTCAACGTTGCGGTTGAGTTCCATTACACCGATATCGATCAATGGATAATCGGCATGCGGCCAAACCTTGGTCAAATCAAACGGATTGTATGCACACTTTTCGGCTTCCATCTCCGGCATGATCTGCACCTGTACATTCCAGCGAGGGAAATCGCCATTATCAATGGCTTCAACAAGATCACGTTGAGCATGATCAGCATCGCTACTGCGAGCCTTGGCTGCCTCTTTCTCGCTCAGGTTTTCAACACCCTGAACTGTTTTGAAATGCCATTTCATCCAGAAGCGTTCACCATCACTGTTCCAGAATGAGAACGTGTGGGAACCAAAGCCATGCATATGACGATAGTCTTTGGGAATACCCCGGTCAGACATCAGAATCGTAATCTGATGCATTGCCTCCGGGTTCAGTGACCAGTAATCCCACACCATTTCAGGTGATTTCAGATTGGTGTGCGGGTCACGTTTCTGGGTGTGGATAAAATCAGGAAACTTTTGAGGATCGCGTATAAAGAATACCGGAGTGTTGTTGCCCGCCACATCGTGATTACCCTGTTCTGTATAGAACTTCACGGCAAAACCACGCGGGTCTCGCTCTGCATCAGCTGAGCCGCTTTCACCGCCCACAGTTGAGAAACGAACAAACACTTCTGTCTGCTTGCCCTCGCCCTGCAGGAAGTCTGCGATGGTGTAATCGGACAAATCCCTGTTCAATGTAAAGGTGCCGTAAGCACCTGTTCCCTTGGCATGCACGACACGCTCAGGAATCCGCTCCCGGTTGAAATGAGCCAGCTTTTCAACCAGAGGAACGTCCTGCATCAGAATGGGGCCATTTGTTCCAGCGGTGATTGAGTTTTGATCATTGGCTATCGGTATACCCACCGATGTGGTTAAAGTTTCAGGCTTTTTCATTTCACTCTCCTTGTAGCAGCATATCTGTTTCTGTGGAGAGAATTCTAAACGCATAGAAGGTTAAGTAAAATTGATCGTTTTAATCGAAGTAATAGATTTTATGAATCGACATCCGGTATCAGCAAAACAATTGGCCAGTCTCTTGCATAACTGATGGTCGATTTAACCGTATTTTGTATCAGGCGGGTGGAATATGAATTCGTTCGATGGAAGTGGCCTTTCGGGTGTCTGGATCGATTTTCACAAGCGTGGCAAAGATTGATGCACTGTGCTCTACCGCTTCAAATCGCTGTGGCAGTTTCTGAACCATCCGTTTTAGTGCGCCTTCTACCTTCATGCCAATGATTGAATTATAAGGCCCGGTCATGCCAAGGTCTGTTTGGAATGCAGTACCTTTTGGCCTAATGGTTTCGTCACAGGTCGGGATGTGGGTATGTGTTCCATATACGCAGGATACTTTTCCATCAAGGAACCAGCCCATTCCAACTTTTTCACTTGTCGCTTCGGCATGCATATCTACAAAGATTGCATTCACATCATCAGGAATATCTTCCAGAGCCTGTTCTACTGCGGCAAAGGGACAATCCCAAGCGGGGTTCATGAAAACCTGACCAATGAGATTGATTACGGCTATACGATGGCCTGCTCCTGTCTCCTGAATCGTCCAGCCCCGTCCTGGTGCATATGGGGAAAAATTCAGTGGGCGAATAAGACGGTCATCATCATCAATCTGGTTCAGAAAGTCGCGCTGATCCCAGCAGTGATTGCCATTGGTAAGCACATTGACGCCAACATCAAACATCTCATCGGCAAGTTTGAGATTGAGGCCGAAACCGGCGGCCAGATTTTCACCATTGGCGATTACAAAATCAATCTGATGTGCATCAATAAGCCTGGGCAGATGCTCATGTAGAGCGCGACGCCCGGCTCTGCCGATGATGTCGCCAATAATAAGAGTGTTCAGAGCATCTGACATGAGATCACTTCCTTTTCGGTGATAATGGTATGCAGTGGGATGTCATGCGACTCAACCGGGATGGCAGAGAGCTCCTGACATGAGAAGGCCAGCCCGATGATCTCTGTGATGCGGCCTTGGTGCTGGGCCAGCCAGCGATCAAAGCAGCCTTTTCCCATGCCGAGCCGGTTGCCGCTCCGGTCAAAACCAACCAGTGGGCAGAGCAGGATGGCCGGGCTCTTTTCATCGGCCCAATCAGGCCCGTGAGCTGGCTCATCAATACCGAATGGACCTTTGAGCCACTCGGTTTGTTCTGTAACACCAAACCAGTGCATGTCGCTGCGGCCATGCATGCGCGGCGCATAAATCTGACACGGCGTGTTGGCAAAAATCGCGGCAGTATCGACCTCATCGGGTAGCGAGCGGTATGCAAGCAGGTGGTGGCTGTCAGGCGCGTTGCATTTCAGGTGGCTGAGTAGATGGCGCTCAATTTCAACTGAGTGCTGCTGCTTAAGTTCGGTTGACAGCTTGCGGCGGTTTGCAAGAGCACCCAAGCGAAGCTGTTGCTTGTCTGTTGTAGGAGATGGTTCGGAACTGGTCACGAGGTAGATATCAACTTTATAGGCCCGCCGGGCATTCTAGGGGTAAAAAAAGAGCGCCCCCGCACTGACGATTCGGCAATAAGTTGTCGAACCCTCCAATGGAGGTGGGCGCCGCACTCTGACATCAGGTATCCCGGCTCATGGGGACGCACACAATCAGTGTAGGTAGGCTCCCGTTCGACGCATATCGGCTCAGGCAACTTTGGCTGCCAATCGATCAGCGCAGGGGCACTTTCACTAAACCTTCTGCTTGTAAAACTACATCATCCAAAGCAGAAAGCAAGTCATTCAAATCTGCAACCTGACCCTGATCTTTCTTGAGTAAATCGCCTGCCAGATTAAGTGCAACAAGTGCCATTAGACGGTCAGATGCAACGGTAGAGCCAAGCTGGCGAAGCTCATCAATTTGAGACTGGACCAGCTCAGCAGCGGAGAGAAGCTGTTCGGGATCATCATCGGTACGAATCGTAAAGCTGCGTCCCATCAGCGTGATTTCAACGGAGTGACTCACTTACTGCTCCTTCTCGGCATCAGCCATCAGAAGATCCAGTTTCTCAATAGCATGATCAACGCGGGCCTTGGCATCCAGACGGTTGCCTTGCAGCCCCTGAAGGTCAGACTCAAGATGCTGAACCTGATCGCGCCGCTTACGCAGTTCGCTTTCAGCCAGGCGCACCACTTCACGCAGTCGCTGATTTTCCGCCATCAGTTTTTCGAGGTTGCGCCGGATTGCTGACATGCTCTGAGTCAGCCTCTCGACACGTTGCTGAATTGCTTCCTGATTATCCACGGCACTCATGCATGACATTGAAACACTGACGGGGAGGATGGTCAATATGTAATGAAGAGAAACTCTCTTGTATTACAAGGCGATAGAGGATTCGATATCCGCCAGCCACGGGAAATGCTCAATTAGCCATGCAGCGATGATGCTGAAGCTGCCCAGAAAAATCATGCCACCGACCAGCATTAGAAGTATACCGGAGGCTATTTCCACACCATGGAGATGCTTTTTAAATCGTTGAGACCAGTTCAGGAACGCATCGGTGGCAAGTGCTGCGAGCAGAAATGGAATGCCAAGACCGATCGAGTAGACAGCCAGAAGAAGTATACCGTTGCCGATTTCACCCTGGGCACCTGCAACGGCTAAAATAGCACCGAGAATCGGACCGACACAGGGCGTCCATCCGAATGCAAATGCAGATCCAAGTGTTAGAGCTCCAATGCCGCTTTTAGCTTTGACCTTGCTGGTGTCCAGATGAACATCCATCATCAGAAATGGAATTCGAATGAATCCCGCATAGTGGAGGCCGAATATAAAGATGACTGCGCCAGCGACTTTTCCAAGTGTGTTCATATGTTCGAGCAGCCACTGCCCCAACCATGATGCTGAAGCACCTAGAGCGATAAAAACAAGGCTGAAGCCGAGAATAAACCAGAGCGACTGTATAACAGCATGTTTGCGAACAGAGTGATTCTCCTGATCACCATGCACACGCAGCGCATTGACAGAGACACCGCTGATAAAAGAGAGGTAAGCGGGAACGAGCGGCAATACACAGGGTGAAAGAAAGGAGAGTAGTCCCGCGATAAATGCTCCGATCAGTGTGACTTCAACCATATAAATATTCCTTATGCTCTTTTGATGTTCATAGTGGTCCCTCTTTCGGGCGAACTCTTACTGAGTCAGGAGGTGGTTGCACGCATCCATTCAAGATAACCACGGCTCGACGCTGCGTTAAGGCCCAGAATCTCCGGTGTTTCATAAGGATGGTTCTGCTCTAGCCATACAACTACAGATGTTGAAGCCTCTTCGGTTGTCTTGATGCTCAGATAGTGTTCATTCTCGCTCTGCAGCTTGCCTTGCCACTGGTAGATTGATCTTCCCGGCGCGGATATCTGAACGCATGCAGCCAGCCCCTTTTCAACAACCCCTTTGGCAAGCCTCAGGGCATCAGCCTCGCTTTCAACACTGGTCAATATCACGTACGCACCCTTTTCCATCGTGCAAGGATAACGTTTTTTTCACAGAGATTGAAAGGCTATCAGGGGTGCCGGAAGAGCAGCCGTATATAGACAGTGGATAAGAGATGAAAGGGAGGGGGCGCCTGATCTCTAGCCTATGATGGTTGGTTCTGTTTTTTTTATCTCTGCAGAAGAGTGGAATTTGATTTATGATAGCAGTTAATGGGGCTTGTCGGTTGACCTTTCTTCTCTCCGGTGCAGGCTGTCATGACAGTAGTCCAAATTGCCATAAAAGGAGATATCCATGAGTGAAGCCATTGAATCAATGCTGGGTGAGGAAAGGCTCTTTTATCCACCCGCTTCAGAAGGCGCGAATATCGCCTCCATGGATGAATACAGAGCCATCGTTGCGCGCTTTGAGGCTGATTATGAAGGGACCTGGCGGCAGATGGCCAATGATAATCTGCTGTGGAGAAAACCTTTTTCAACAGTGCTTAACGATTCTGACGCACCTTTTATCAAATGGTTTGAAGATGGTGAGCTGAATCTTTCCGAGAACTGTCTGGATCGACATGTTGATGCCGGCCTCGGAGATCGTACGGCGATCATCTGGGAAGGCGAACCGGGAGATGTACGGAAAATCAGTTACCGGGAGCTTCTGGACGATGTGAGCCGGGCTGCCAATGGCATGAAGGCGTTAGGTGTGGAGCCGGGGGATCGTGTGGTGATCTATATGCCGATGATTCCGGAGGCTGCGGTAGCGATGCTTGCCTGCACTAGAATTGGGGCGACTCATTCGGTGGTTTTTGGCGCATTCTCTTCACAGGCACTTCGTGACCGGGTTGGCGATGCTCAGGCAAAGCTGGTGGTTACAGCAGATGGCGGATATCGACGGGGTAGTGTGCATGCCCTCAAGCCTGCTGTGGATGAGGCGTTAAATGAGGGTTGCGATTCGGTAAAACATGTTCTTGTGGTCAAACGTGGCAATAATGAGGTTGCATGGACAGAAGGGCGTGATTTGCACTGGCATGAAGTGCTTTCAGCGCAGAGTGCCAAGTGTGAACCATTGGCGGTAACTGCGGAGCACCCGCTCTTTATTCTTTACACTTCCGGGTCAACTGGAAAGCCGAAAGGAATTGTTCACTCAACCGGCGGTTACCTGCTCTGGGCGCATCTGACGATGCAGTGGAGCTTTGATTTTCATCCTGAGCGAGATCTTTTCTGGTGCACGGCCGATATCGGCTGGATCACCGGCCACACCTACTCAGTATACGGCCCGCTCTCTAATGGTGGAACAACACTGATGTATGAGGGTGTTCCAACCTTTCCGGATGCGGGGCGTCTCTGGAAGATATGTGAAGATCATGGCGTAACTATTTTTTACACTGCACCAACCGCGATTCGGGCACTGATCAAGGCAGGGGATCAATGGCCTGCCAGGCATGATCTTTCGAAACTTCGGGTGCTGGGGACGGTGGGTGAGCCGATCAATCCTGAAGCCTGGATGTGGTACCACAAGACTATCGGTGGCGAGAATTGCCCGATCACCGACACATGGTGGCAGACAGAGACGGGTGGTCACATGTTGGCTCCTATGCCCTTTGCTACACCAACCACACCCGGTTCTGCGACACTGCCGTTACCCGGGGTTTGTGCAGCTGTTGTGGACGGGGAGGGCAATGAGGTCTCCGAAGGCGGTGGCCTTTTGGTGATAACAAAACCCTGGCCATCAATGCTCCGTGGTATTTGGGGGGATGATGAGCGCTACGTCGAGACCTACTGGCATAAATTTGGAAATCACGTCTACTTTGCCGGAGATGGGGCAAGGCGTGATAAAAATGGGTACTTCTGGATTATGGGGCGTGTTGATGACGTGCTGAATGTCTCCGGCCACAGGCTCGGCACCATGGAGGTCGAATCGGCCCTGGTTTCTCACGAGGCTGTTGCCGAAGCGGCGGTGGTAGGGCGTCCGGATGATATCAAAGGTGAGGCCATCTGTGCCTTTGTTGTGTTGAAGCAGGAGCCGTCAGATTCTCTGAAGGTGGAGCTTCGCAGGCATGTTGCGTCAGAGATCGGACCGATTGCCAAACCGGATGACATCCGTTTTGCAGACATGCTGCCGAAAACACGTTCAGGAAAAATCATGCGTCGTCTGCTGCGGGATATTGCTGCGGGCCGCGAAATCACCTCGGATATTTCAACGCTGGAGGATCCGGGGGTGGTTCGACAGCTTCAGTCGCAGGAGTAACTCGTTTGGCATATAGAGTGGCATAGTGCGATCACACCCGCTGATACGACATCCTGTAGGTAAAATGCCTGCAGCTGCACGCTGGTATCTGGCAGGGATTTCCATACTTACACTTCTGTTGATTGCTACCCATTTTGCAATTCAGGTTTATGCACAGCAGGAGGCTCGCCGTCTTGTGAGTGTGTGGTCTGAGAGTGCGGGGCTAACTGTTGAGGGTGTTCGCTATCGTATGTTGCGAGGTGCGTTGACACTGGTTGACCTGCGTCTGAACAGGGACGCCTTTCAACTCTATGCCCCTAACCTGTTCCTGCATGGCAACCTCTCCTCCCTTGCCAGTGATGAGCCCTCGGTGACACGAATTGAGATACGTGGCATGCATGCGAGCATGAAGGCTAAAGCTCTGGCAGCATTTTCTGAAGGCCGCGAACTGCCCGAGTTGTTCAAGCAGTTTTGGACATCTGCTCAGCAGGTAGGCGTCTATGACGCCAAGCTCGATCTTCTTCCAGAGACAGATGCAGTGATTCCAAGCCGGCCGGTGAGCCTTAAAATTGTTCGCCTGCAGGGTAAGCAGGCATCGGGAAAGAGGAGCATTGAGGCCCTGGGTTACGGGATGGGCGGTGAAATAAGGCTTATAGCAAGTGAGGATTCGACAGCTCTTCCGGATAGGTTTGCCGGCAGCGTCGCATGGACCGGCATGGATGCAGAGCCATTTCTGCAGAGCCTGCTGGGCCTTACGCCAATGCAAGGCCAGTTGAGTGGTAACATGATCTGGGTGCCAAAGCCCGAGGGGATGGATCATTACACGCTTAGTGGCGAGGCGGGCTTGAGAGGCCTAAAAGAGGGCTCCCTTTCACCTTCAAAAATAAGATGGAATGGCGTGTTTGAGGATGGAAAATGGCATGGAAAGATAAACGGAACAGCCTGGCCTCTTGCCATGTTTGCCGACTCTGCTCCACAGTTTCAGGAGCGAAAACTTATCTCAGGTAACTTTACCGGAGCGATCAATTTTTCAGGCAACCTGAAACAGTGGCAGATGGGGGTGGTCGAAACTTATCTGGATCATGTTCATTATGGACAGACAGTTGTGAAGAAGGGCGTTTCTCCTGAGTGGAAGGTAGAGAAAGTGCATGTTACTAAAGCTGCCCTGCAGTGGCCACAACGCAGGATAGATATCAAAGATGCGGAACTGATCAATGCTGACCTTGGTTTTGATGCCCAGGAGAGAGAGCCTTCGAAATTAAGATGGAGTATCAAAACGGGTGAGATCGGACTGAACCGGGTACATCTGGCCCTTCATCTTCCCCAAGGCATGTTTCGTCTCCCGGTCATGAAGGGAAGCTTTGCTGTTAAAGAGAATCGCAGGATGAAGCTATTGCTGAAATCAGCAGCTTCAGATGACAAGGGTGACGAGGAACGTTGGCGTATTTCCGGAGAGGGCGATTGGACAGCAAGCAACCGTTCCCGCATGGAGATGGAGGTGGCTGCAGAGAATGCAGGACTGGTTCGTTTCAGAGCGTTGATGCCTGAAAAGATTAGAAAAACGGCAACTGATTTAACAGGAAACGTCAATATAAAATGGAAACTTCTGGCAGGGGCAGCCCCATGGGAGGGAAGTGGCGAGGCCTCAGTGACAGGAGCTGGGTTCATATACAATGGGGAGCAGTGGCACGCGGACAGCCTGTTGGTGGATATCGAAAAAATAGGGGTGGGAATTCCAGAGCAGTTGATTCGCCAGTTGAATGTTCAGGGTTGGAGATATCAGGCCGCACTTCAGCCTCTGGGGCGTATGGGTGCAAGCCCGGAGATGGCGACAGCGGAAACAGATGAGGCTGAGCGCTGGCATTTGAAAAGCATCATGTTGCAGGATGGCAAGGTGTCAGTCGGGCATGAAGAGGCGGTCTGGATGGATCAGGCTACAGCCAATATCAAGAACCTGAAGCCAGGAAGCAGTGCGCCAATCACGCTTAAAGGGCGACTGGGGGAGGGGTTCCTTTTTCTGAAGGGAGAGCTGTCGTGGAACTCGGCACTACCTGAAGTCAGCAGCGCAAAAATTTCTATTCGAGATGCACTACCATTTTTTATGAATGAGTGGCTTGAGGTGTCTGGGGCACCGGAGTTGATTCGCGGCCGGATCTATACAGACGCTTCTCTAAAACTGAACCCTGAAGGTCATTACAAAGGGATGTGGTACCTTCGTGTTCAGAATGGGGCGCTTGGTTCAGTAGCCAAACAGAGTGATCCACTACTTAAGAGAACAGGCTTTAACGCCTTTGATATTTTTTCCGCGCTACAGAATGAGAGGCGGATTCGTCTTCGCATTCCTGTTGATGGACAAGGGTCATTTGGCGAAGTGCTGGGCAGTGCGTTTGTGAAACAGCTAAACAGCGAGATGGCAAAGAAGGGAGGGGCTGCCCATGAACTAAACGAGAAGGTCGGCACCTTGCTTTCATCGGTGCGACTGCATGAAAAAGGAGTGCTTTCACAAAATGAGCGGGTACGGTTGAGAAAAGTAATTCTCTATCTTCGGGAAAACCCAAAACAGTCAATTGAGCTGATACCTCAGCTTGGCATAAGTTCAACGGAGGTGCGCCAGATTGAGCGCAGTCGATATACCCAGCATCTGATTGAGAAATTTATGAGCCATCGAGGAATATCACTATCAAGGATATTCCCTGTCTGGCCGGGTGAAGAGCACCGCAGCTCGGAAAGTGCTGGAGGAATCCTCATTCACGCTTTGCAGTAGCCCTTTCGCTTTACAGGATAGGCGTTAGATTTGCGACCAAGTTTTAGCCTCCGGAGATTTAAAGATGACAGTCCGTACCCGTTTTGCACCCTCCCCGACAGGGATGTTACATATTGGCGGAGCCCGCACAGCACTGTTTGCCTGGCTCTACGCGCGGCATATGGGTGGGGAATTTGTATTACGTATCGAAGATACTGATCGCGAACGTTCGACTGACGAAGCTACTCAGGTGATTCTCGATGGTTTGAAGTGGCTGGGGCTGGAGTGGGATGGCGAGCCGGTTTTCCAAGCCTCCCGTCAGGATGAACACATTATTGCTGTTGACCAGCTGATTGAAGAGGGGCATGCCTACCGTTGCTATTGTAGCAAGGAGGAGCTTGATACGATGCGGGAGGCACAGCGCGCAGCAGGCAAGAAGCCGATGTATGACGGTCGTTGCCGACACCGTTCCGACCGCCCTGACGACCAGCCGTTTGTGGTCAGGTTCCGCTCTCCTGACGAGGGCGAGACGATGGTGCGAGATATGGTTTTGGGTGACGTCTGTTTTCCCAATGAAGAGCTTGATGATCTGATCCTGGTTAGAACTGATGGGACACCGACCTACAACCTTGCTGTGGTGGCTGATGACGCTGCCATGGCGATCACGCATGTGGTACGGGGCTCGGATCACCTGAACAATACGCCTCGTCAGATCCAGTTGTATGAGGCTCTGGGCTTGCCGATCCCGCAGTTTGCGCATATTCCACTGATTCATGGTCCCGATGGCGCCAAAATGTCCAAACGACATGGCGCCGTGGCCATTACTGAATATCGCGAACAGGGATATCTGCCAGCAGCTGTAAACAATTACCTGGCCCGTTTGGGCTGGTCGCATGGTGATGAAGAGGTCTTCACAGTAGAGAAGCTTATTGAGCTGTTTGATTTGACTCAGGTGGGCAAGGCAGCTGCGCGTTTTGATCAGGCAAAACTGGACTGGCTTAATGGGCACTACCTTCGCGAAAGCTATCCGTCAGAGCTTGTTGGGCCGGTTGAGGATCTGTTGGATATTAAGCTCGGTAATGGCCCTGATCTGGTGGCAGTTATCTCCTCGCTACAGGAGCGTTCAAAGAATCTGCTTGAACTGGCAAATGGCGCGCGCTTCTTTTATAGCGCTCCTGACAGCTACGATGAAAAAGCGGTGAAAAAGAATTTCAGGGATGCTACCTGGCCGCTGCTGGATGCATTTGTTGAGCAGGCTGAGGCTTTGGCTGAATGGAGTGCGGAGAGCGCTCATGCACTGGTTGCTTCAATTTGCGAAACGGCAGAAGTTAACATGGGCAAGCTTGCACAGCCTATTCGGATTCTGTTATCGGGAGGCCCCATCTCACCACCTATTGACCTAACGCTTGAGTTGCTGGGAAGAGAGGAGACGCTGGCTCGCATTCGCAAAGGTGTTGAAGTTTTGAAGTCATAATCCGTTTTTGCATGTTTGCTCAGCTCCAGATAGAGGCTCCCTTCTGATCTGTGGCCGGGCGGTATTCATCCAGTGATTTTTTTGGGTTAAATCCGGGCATGATTGCCCAATTTTTCGGGCGCTTCTGCAGACTTGTTATTCTAACGCTTGAGTTTGCGTTTTTGCTGGGTATGATGCGCCGCCCATTGTTGTTTGTAAGGCCGGCATAGCTCAGTTGGTAGAGCAGCTGATTTGTAATCAGCAGGTCACGGGTTCGACTCCTGTTGCCGGCTCCATTTTTGTCCGATTTCGTGCGGTGGTTGACACTGTGTGGCAATCGGGCATTATCGCGCGCCCTTTGGTCACTTACAGGTTTGCAAGTGGCTGGAGCTAAGACTGGTTAGTCTGCTCGGGTAGCGGGGTAGGAAGGAGAGGTTCCCGAGTGGCTAAAGGGGGCAGACTGTAAATCTGCTGGCTACGCCTACGTTGGTTCGAATCCAACCCTCTCCACCACTTTATTGACTGAGGCTGGGCCTTGGTGATAGCGGGTGTGGTACAATGGTAGAACCTCAGCCTTCCAAGCTGATGACGCGGGTTCGATTCCCGCCACCCGCTCCAGCATTTTGTTGGAAGCTATTTGGCCCAGGTAGCTCAGGGGTAGAGCACATCCTTGGTAAGGATGAGGTCGCGGGTTCAATTCCCGCCCTGGGCTCCAGAGTTTAGGTGTTGAGTGTGTTTTGTTTCTCATGGCGCATGAAGACATCGAAAGATATAGAAAAAATGGAATGGAGATGAGAGATGTCCAAGGAAAAGTTTGAGCGTAATAAGCCTCACGTGAACATCGGCACGATCGGTCACGTGGATCATGGTAAGACTACATTGACTGCAGCAATCACGAAGGTTCTTTCACTGACTGGTGG
>Ga0316189_10002159_pt1 | contig 19344 bp, 16 predicted proteins | sample LowCovwburrow_MG_FD_204930 | JGI IMG/M metagenome (GOLD analysis project Ga0316189, IMG submission 204930) | Coastal sediment microbial communities from Maine, United States - Lowes Cove worm burrow | ecosystem: Environmental > Aquatic > Marine > Coastal > Sediment | place: USA: Maine...
AAGCCGAAACGGACGATGTGATGATTACTCGTTATAATGCTAAATCAACGCTGATACTGGTTACAGCTAAAAAAAGGTTTTATTCCTTGATTACCTGCAACTATGTTCCTAATGAGCATGTTGGTAAACTAACCCGGAAAATAGAGGAGGTTAACGCCCTTGACGCAAGCGGCCTGAAGGAAGCCTATAAACTGACCTTGCAAAATGATGAGTATAGCAATAAGAACACCGCAGGTCTTGGCTTTATGGACATTGCAAGAAAGTCAGGATCTAAACTCAATTATGAGATAGATAAGGTAAATGATGATTACTCATACTTTAGTTTTGAAGTAAGGTTAGACCGAATGAATTAAAGTAGGATTTCAACTTAATTGGGAGCGACTCCATTCACTTTATGTGAGTATTGCCAGCATCCCTTTCCAACCACTATCAAATAATATTACTGGTTTTTAGTTGGCTTAGTTATTCGTGTAAATAGCCGAATTAAAGTAAATTAAGGCATAAATAGAATACTAATTGAAATTTGGATTCCATATAGAAATGTTAATGGATCAATATTCGGATAAGGACTAACTATGAATAAGATACTTGTCGCTGAAGATTCGAAAGTATTATGTATACATATAAAATCTGTTCTTGAAAGAAACGAGTTTCAAGTGGAGGTTGCTAATGATAAAGAAGACTGCCTCTCAAAAGTTAGCCAGTTCGAACCTGACCTGATCCTCATGGATATAATGCTTTGGAAGGGAGTGAACGGAATAGATTTAACCAAAACCATAAAGGAAAAGGATGACATTCCCGTCATATACTTAACTGCATTATCAGATAAGGCGACCATTGAGAGCGCAAAGCATACTGCTCCACATGGCTTTATCAATAAGCCATTTAGTGATGATGAGCTCATCAATCAGATTGAATTTGCATTAAGCAGACAGGGGTTAGAAAAGGAGCTAAGAGAGAATTACATTTCTCTAAAAACCACCCTGGACAGCATCAATGATTCCATCTTTCTATTAGATGAATCTGATAAGGTGGTTTACATGAACCCAACAGCTGAATTAATGACCGGCCACCGGTTTTCCCAGGCATTGCACAAACCCATTAGTGAAATTATTGACTTGAGATCGGAGGATATGAAACCAATCGCTTTGCCATTTGGCAGTGATGCTAAAAAGGGTGAAAGCAAAATGGCTGAAGGATTGATCATCAATAAAAAAAACGGGAGCAACCGGCACATTGGAGACAGTAGGATCATCCCAATTCATAACCCGGAAACCAATGAAGACAGGAGGTTGATTATATTTCGTGACATCTCTGAGAGAATTGAAAAGGAGAAGATGGAGAAGGAGTATACTCTAAAAATGCAAAGCTTATTGGCTGAGGAACAGGAAATGGAACGGGCCAGGCAGGCAAGTGATCTTCATGAAGGCCTGGGGCAACTTCTGAGTGTAATTAAATTTAAAGTCGAATCACAAAAAGATTCAAGCAAGGATGAAGAGTTGGTATCCATAATAAACCAGGCTATACAGGACCTTACTTCAATATCTGAAGATATTTTGCCTTCAATATTGATGAATTTCAATCTAAATACTTGCGTAGAGGGACTTTGTGAAGAAGTGTCACAGCAGGATGATAAGAAAATTAATTATAAGGCCAGAGATCTTCCTAAAGAGCTTGAAGTAACGAAAAAAATCAACATTTATCGGATCATCCAGGCGGCCCTGTCAAATGCCATTGAACATGCAGACTGTGATAATATTGAAGTACAACTTTACGGATATGATAAGTATATTAGGATAACCATTGAAGACGATGGCAAGGGCTTTGAGATGAATGGAGATTATCAATTAGACAAGTCAAAAATTGGGATAAGAAATATGATCTCCAGGGCGGAAAGCCAGGGCGGATTTTTAAGAATTGAATCAGATAAAAAATTAGGTACAGTTATAACAAGTCAAATTCCGGTTGTATGAGCTATAAAGCGATAATAGTAGATGACCACATATTGATGCGTGATGGGATCAAATCATTAATTCAGTCATATGAGGATTTTGAAGTTGTCGATGATTTCGGCAGTGCTGAGGAAATGTTTACTTACCTCGAAGAAAATAGTGCTCCTGACATTTTGATTCTGGATTTGTCATTGCAGAGAATGAGTGGGATAGATGCCCTGAAAATCCTATACAAAGACTACCCCCAAATCAAAGTGATTGTGCTGAGTATGCATAGGGAAAAGAAATTCATTATGGCCTGCCTTGATTATGGAATCAAGGGCTATATCGTAAAAAATGAAGCTGCCAGTGATTTGAAGGCCGCCTTGCAAAAAGTACCGTCCGATGAAGTCTTCTTTAGTAATGAAGTATATGATACAGTCCTCAAGACATATACTACCATGAAGAAAGAACGACAGACTGTTAAAGATATAAACCTGACTGCCAGGGAGAAAGAAGTGATTAAGTACATAGCAGAAGGAATGACCAGTCGGCAGATAGGGGAGAAGCTTTTTGTAAGCGGTAAAACGGTTGACTCTCACAGATCAAATATTATCAGGAAGCTAGAAGTAAAAAACCTGGCCGAACTTATCAGAAAAGTAGTAGAACTCAAACTAGTATAGCGGTGCCTCTTGGCATCAACCCTCTTACAACAACTCCTTGGGATAATTAGGCATTTCGCTTAGTAATAATTCAGTTTTCCCCCAAATTTTCAGACCTCAAAAGGTGCGTACTTCACAATATGAATAGGGCACCCAATTGAATTGCTCTTTTCGAATTGATTTTTTTAATCTGAAATAATTCGAATATGTCTGATACTAATTTTGATCAAATTGAAAATCGTCTGAAGGAGCTGAACAGGTCTCTCAAGGCAGATGAAATTGCCCTACTCGATTTGCGGGACGACCAGATCGTCGGGAGCTATCGATCAGATTCCGTAAAACAAAACAGGATTAACGAATTCATAGAGGTAATGAAAGTCGGTGATTTGATGGGTCATGTTAAAGGTGTCCTTAAAAAGGTAACCGATGCGAAGATCGATTTCAAATTCCCCTGGGGATACATCTATGTCAAAGAAATAGATAGTGACTATTCACTACTGATGTCGTTTCCACCCACCAGGGATAACATCGGTAAAATCAATGCTTCTCTCAGTCTTTTCTCAATTAACTAAGTACAATAATGGCAGGCCAATACAATCAAATTAGCGAGTTATTACAAGGATTAACAAGTTATTTTCCAAGCATTAAGGCCTATGGACTGGTCGATCTCTCAAAGTATAAAATTGCAAATGTGGAGGTCAGCTCACACTCCGTTGGTAAAGAATCGTTAACGGCTGTCATTGAAGAGGTTATCGACCTATGTAAGGGTATGAAAACACCAGTTGAGCACTTGAAGATCGATTATGGGAAATATGGATTTTTGGATTTTAAATTATACGGCGACGATCAATTAATATTTTACCTGAGTGATGAAGGGAATTTTGGGAAAATAAATTACTTCTTCAAAAATATCGAGGTAAGTATTACTAAAAGTGTTGAGAAAGAAGATGAAAGAGAGGTTTCTGTTGAGGAGGTGGGCGACCCCAAATTAATGGCGGCCAGAAGTATACAGCAAAGCATCCTTCCCAGCCTGGATCATTTCAATAAATATTTCACTAAGTCATTCGTCTATTTCAAGCCGAAAGAAATCATTGGAGGTGACTTCTATTGGTTAAAAGAGATGGGCGATTCGGTATACTTCGCAGTTTCTGATTGCACAGGGCACAGTGTTGAGGGCGCCATGGCTTCCATGACTGTCAGCTCCATTCTTACCCAGGTGGTTAATGGAAAATCCAAAATCAATCAGTCATTGATGGAAACCCATCAGCAACTCTTGAAATTCAAAGATGACAGCGATACGAATGGAATTTCTGGTGGCATTGGCGCTGAAATCATTTTATGCAAATACAGTAAGAAAACCTCAGAACTGGAATATGCGGGTTCAGGCATACCACTGATACACCTTTCCAAGGGTAAACTCAACCTGATAAAAACAAAAAGCAAATCAAAATTTAGTAAAGAGTTATCGCTGGATGACTTCAGTTATGAAAAAATAAAACTGAACCAGGGAGATAAGCTTTGCTTCTTCAGTGATGGCTTGATCCACCAGTTCGACAAGAGTAATAAAAAGAAGCTAGGCCTGAATGGTTTAGGCCAGATAATAGAATCCATCGGTCATAATGGATCCTTTAGCTACCAAAATTTTGAGTCCAACTTCAATAATTGGAGAGGGACTACAGAACAGACAGATGACACTGTTCTACTAGGCGTTGAAATTTAAATTTTTTGTTCAATCTAAATAATACAAAATGAATATTGATGAATCGTTAAATGGTGCATTAAAAAATGTACCAAAAGCTGTCGCCGCTGGTGTGGTTGACATTACTGATGGTCTCTTGTTAGGGATCAAAACTGCTGACAGCCACCCCAAAGAAATCTTTGATTTTCTGGCGGCTGCTACCAAAGACATGTTCGAAGGTGATAATGTTGTTACCATTGAAAACATGTTCAAAAAAGCTCGTGGTGTAAAAACCAAGGAGCATTATTTCCAGGAGATTATTGTTTATTCGACTAACCTGTTACACTATTTCGCCAGGGTGCCTGGGCAAGGAAATGTAGTCCTTGGAGTTGTTTGTTCAATTGATGCAAACATCGGATTAGTGTTAGTAAAAGCTAGGGAAGTAGCCAAGACTATTGAGATATGACAAATGCACTGCCTCATAATAGGATAACCAATTTGAGCGTGTGGAGTGGTTCAAAGCAAATCATCAATGATTTGAATTTTGAGCTCCATGCCAACAATATTTATGTTGTCTTGGGTCCTGGAGGTAGTGGGAAAAGCGTTTTGACTAAACTTTTAACTAATCAAAACACTTTAGGTTCTCTTAGGGTAGAGGGTAATATTTTGAACTCAATTGGGGATTATGCTCATATGCGGCAAGATGTAAAAGAACCAGCCCTCTCTCTTAAGGACCATTTAAAATTTAATGACCCCTTTTCATATGTTAGAAAACTATGGGGGAATGGAGAAGTCTCAAAACACCTAAAAGAGCACTTTGAAACACCGGTGAATAAATTGCCGGCTGAGTTGGTTAAACCAGTTCAACTCACTTTCAGTATGCAAAACGCCAGCGAATCGCAATGGTTGTTTTTTGATGAACCGGAAGTGAATTCGGACAGTAATATGACAGCCATTGCTGAAGTAATTAAGTCTTTAAAAAAAGACCGGGTGATAATTGTTAATACTCATCATATAGCTTTTGCACGGCAACTCGCAGACTACATATTACTTATTATTTATGGTCAACCCAAATTCTTTGGCCCTGCTAAGGAGTTTTACAATTCTCCAGAGACAGTGATACAAAATGTACTAAACTACGGAATTTGATATGTTACAAGGCTTCTATTGGATAACACATAATCTTGCAGGTTCTGCAAAGCCAGGAATTTATGGCGATCTCAAAAACGACATTAAATTCCTGAAGGAATCAAAAATTGATTTGATAATTAATTTAACAGAGGAACCCAACAATCCTCCAATGACAGATTTTGGATTTGAGGAGATTCACTTCTCTATAATGGATATGGGAACACCAAGTCTCTATGACACACATCCATTCTGTTCTCCAGTGATCGATGCACTGAATAGTGATAAAAAAGTGCTGGTTCATTGCAAAGCAGGTTTGGGTCGCACCGGAACCATCCTGGCATGCCTTCTTGTAGAAATGGGAAGAAAACCAGATACAGCAATCAATGAAATACGGTCTAAAAACCCGGATTTCATTCAGAATACATTGCAAGAAAATTACATACAGCTCTACTATAACTTCCTTAAAAAGAAGGCACTGCTGCCGGAAGCTATCTAATGGCTGATTTAAATATTAAGACAATGAGTAATATTAAATTCCAAGGCAACACTTATTCTGGAAATACCGAGGAGTCTATCTTAGATACGTTCCTAAGATTGGGTGTCGAAGTTCCTTATAGTTGCCGTTCGGCGGTTTGCAATGGCTGTCGGCTAAAATTAGTAAAGGGAGATGTCGCTAAAAAGTCAAGTTGTTCTTCATGCAAGACATCGGCTGATGGTAATATTTTGGCATGTAATAGTATCCCTTTTGGTGACATAGAAGTAGATCTTGCTGATGGAACCGAAGAATACTCAAGGGCAAGTGTAATCGAGAAAAATTTACTGGCGCCGGATATCTGCCAACTTAAAATGGTTCAGGATAAGTTTTTTTGCTATGAACCAGGACAGGTGATTAATTTGAAATTTCCCGGGGAAAGTGAATTTAGATCTTATTCGTTAGCAAGCTTGTTTTCAGAGGACGAATTTTTGGAGATACATGTAAAAAGAGTACCAAACGGAAAGTTTAGTAATCTCATTTTTGATCAGGTTAAAGTTGGTGATGAAGTTGAGATCAGGCAGGATGCCAAGTTAGTTTCTCCCTCATATTATAAACCTGAGCAGAAAATGCTATTTATTGCCAATGGAACTGGTCTTGCACCAATTCAGGCAATAATAAAATATTTGCTGCACGAAAATCATACAGGAGATTTACTGTTGTACCATGGCAGCCGACATCCCGAAGGCTTGTATATGGATGAAGAACTACACAAACTACAGCAAGAGTACCCTAACTTTAAATACAACCCATGTTTATCAGGGTCAAATGTACTGGAGGGATTCAGGGAGGGAAGGGCTCATGTGGTTGCGTTCAAAGACTGCACAGACCTTAGCGATTTTAAAGTTTACCTCTGTGGATTGCCACAAATGGTAAGCGCTGCAACAGTTGTGGTTACTAAGGCCGGAGTTAATGATGAAGATATATTCACTGACCCCTACCAGACATCGCATCGGGTTACTGATTCCAAAACGGAGGTAGATTATGAGATTACAGAGGAGGAACCATTTTACCCGGAGCCGGATATGGAAATGTGGAATGCGCTCATCAAAGATGATTTGTTGAATAAGATACTCACAGATTTTTATGTCGATGCTTTTCAGGATTCACGGTTAGGGGGGTTTTTCAAGGGATTCACAACAGATAGGTTGATACAAAAGCAATACAATTTTCTTTACCAGTTGCTTACAGGGGAGAAGGTCTACTTTGGCTCCCGACCACGAAACGCCCACCATTGGATGGTAATATCTGATGAATTGTTTGACTATCGGGAAGACTTACTGTTTTACCATGCCAGGAAACACGGGCTTGCTGAGCATCTAATAGATAGGTTGAGGAAAATGGATGAAATCTTTAGGAACCGTATGGTCAAGGATAAACCTTGGCCAAAAATCCTCGAAGGAACCACTTACCCACTTGAAGGATACGAGGAAATAGAATTGGATACCTCAGGGTTGTGCGACTCTTGTCATAATGAAATTGAATCAGGGACAAAGGTTAAATACCACATTCGTCATGCGGAAATTTACTGTCCGGAGTGCGCTGAATTAGAAGTTGTTAAAGTTTAGCCGATCAGGAAATGAATTTTAGTTTACTCTCTGAAGTCTGTTTTTAAAAATCAAATGAGAACCATAGCTGGACTTTTGCAAAGAATATAATATGAGATATGAGGATTAGTATGAATAAGGTTTTTAGCTTTTTTTATTTCTCAGTTTGCCTATTGATTGCGAGCCCTTCACAAGGTCAGGATTATAAGACTGACAGCCTGGAACAGGAACTGGCTAAGGCAACTATTGCTGAAGTAAGAGCAGAATTATTTCTGGAGTTATCTGAGAAACTTGTCTACCACCAACCAGACAAGTCACTCGAATACACAAATGAAGCGCTCAAGGTCATCAATGAAAATAAGTTGGATTACCTAATGCCTATAGCCTTGAATAGGGCTGGTAGGGCATACTGGTCGCTTGGCGACCTGACCAAGTCGCTCCAATATTTTGACTCCTCATTAGTCATTTCGAAACAAAAAAATGAACCACTAATAGAAGCTCATAATTATGCCGGAATCGGGGTAGTATATGCAGTGGCCGGTGACAAGATTTCGAGTATTGAATTCTATAAAAAAGCTTTAGAAGTTTTTGAAAAGGAGCAGGTTAATGATCGAATTGTGGCCATGTATAACAATATTGGGCGATCTTATAATGCCCTGGGACAATATGACTCAGCGCACTATTTTTTAGATAGTGGTTTGTCGCTGATTGACGGCAACACTATTCATTATAAGGCTAATTTGCTATTCAACAAAGCTGAGGTCTTCAGTAATCAGCTTTTGTATAAGGAAACAAAAGAACTTCTGGAGGAATCCATGAACCTGGCCCTTCAGGTTGGTGATAAAAGGATAATCATTCGATCTTGCCAAACTCTGGCAGAGGTGGAGTTACAAAACGGAGATATAAAAAAATCACTTGAAGAAGCAAGAACAGCCTGGGATATGGCCAGGCTAACTGGTGCAAAAGAGCTGATATGGTTTGCTGGCAATACCCTGGCAAAATCATTAGGGGCTAATGGTCAATTTAAAGAAGCTCATAAACTTTTTAGTTTATCCTCATTATACCATGACAGCATCGTGGATATAAGAGTGAAAAATAAGTTGACCCTGTATAAATATGAGAAAGAGAAGAATGAATTGGCCCTGCTAATTAAGAAAAGTGAGTTGAATGATATGAAGCTCAAAGCCCATCAGAATTACATCTTGACCTTACTGGTTGCAGCTATAATGCTGACTATTATTATCCTTATTTATTTCAAGAAAAACATAGCACAACGCAGATATAACGAACGTCTTTCAGACTACAACTATAAGTTGGAAATGCAAAAAGAAGAGATTGTTGAGAAGGCTGAAAAACTTGATAAGCTAAACTCTTTCAAGAATAAGAACTTTGCAATACTATCTCATGATATCAAAAACCCATTGATGGAACTAACATGTCTTCTAAATCTTTTAGAGGAACAAGATATATCGATACAGGAATTAGAAGAGCTGCTGCCTGAAATTAATGGCCGCTTGAAAAACCTGAACCATGTAGTTGATAATCATTTAATTTGGGCCAAGTCTCAATTTCGGGATATGAAATCGAACCCAACCTGTTTTAACCTGAACGAATTAATCGCAGATCAACTGGAGTTACTTCAACAAACACTAGACGAAAAGGAGATTTCGGTAGTTTCATCAGTAAGTGAGGGCCTTCAGATTTATGCGGACATTAATCATGTAAAAATTGTAATCCGTAATCTCTTAACCAATGCAATCAAATTCACCCAGAGAAAAGGAACCATCAAATTACTTGCTGAGGAGCAATCGAAGAAAGTCGTAATTAGTGTTCGTGATAATGGAGTTGGTATTGCAGAAAAAGTAATCGATTCCCTCTTTGTTAAGGAAACAGTATCCACTGAAGGCACTGAAAATGAAAAAGGATCAGGTATTGGATTGATTCTTTGTAAAGAAATCATTGAACTAAACAATGGTAAGATCTGGGTTGATCAGGTGGATCTTGGTAGCAAATTTTGCATTTCACTACCAAGGACAAACATGGCCTTGTCCTTGAACTAGTTTATTGACAAGGAAACTTCAATTCAAATTTGGTGATCGGACTTTTAGAAAAAGTGAGCGCTGCTTCTATCTGGTCAGTCATGGCCAATACAAGGGTCAAGCCAAGTTTAGGAGAACTTTTGAGGTCAAAGTCAGACGGCAATGGATGGCCATCATTTGACACAGATAGGTTGTATTCATTTTCGCGGCAATGAAACCCTATCTTAAGTGATCCCCGCTTTTTTCCTTTAAACCCATGCACAATTGCATTGTCCATCAATTCATTTATGAGAAGGCCGGTATTGATGGCGATGTCAAGGTTCACATCTACACCGTCAATTTCATAATGTACAGTAAACTTATCCTCATCCAATTTGTAAGCAGGCAAAATGCTGAAAATCAGGTCATGGATGTATAGGTTTATGTCAAGGTTTGTGAATTTGTCATACTTATAAACCTGGTTGTGCACCTTGGCCATAGCTATAATCTTGTTCGAGCTTTGGGTAAATATGCGCTTCGTTTTTTCATCGGATAGTTTTGTGGATTCAATACTGAGAAGACTGGATATCAGTTGCATGTTGTTCTTAACACGATGATGGATTTCTTTGATCATTACATCCTTTTCAGCAAGAGATTGTTCTAGTCTGGCTTCATAATTTTTTTCTACTGTAACATCCAGGCAGGTGCCTACAATCCTATCTGGTTGGTCTTTCTGTGAAATCAGTTTTGCAGTTACTTTCAAGTATCGTGGTGACTTTTTTGGTTTTATTCTGAACTCAATTGATTCTTCTTTTTTAGAGCTGAAATCTTTGATAAAGTCGATCAGCTTTTGACTATCCTCCCTGATAGCGCATTTCGACCAGGTGTTCAATTCATTATCGAATTCTTGTTCGGATAAGCCATGAATTGCAAACATGTTATCATCCCAGATGAGCTTTTTACGGTGATACTCCCAAATTCCCAACAAAAGAATATTTGTCGCTAGTTTTAACCTTTCTTCTGATTGATGCAGTTGTTCTTCTATTGCTTTCTGTTCGGTTATATCCTCGATAACAGCCAATGATTTTGGTTCACCTTTTTCCCAAAAGGCAGCCACATGAACTTTACCCCAAACGACCTCGCCGCCCTTTCTTATATACCGTTTTTTACTATCAAAACTGAGGATTTCTTTTCTGATCACCTTCTTTAAACCAGTATTTCCAATTTCAAGGTCGTCAGGGTGGGTGATGTCATTAACAGTTTTGCCGGTTAGCTCATCCATTTCATAGCCGATGAAATTCGTAAAGCTGGAGTTGACAACAATAAACTTCTTGGTTTTAGCGTCAACTAATACCATTCCAAAGGGGGATGTCTCAAAAATATTTCGAAAAAGCTCATCCCGGTTTATAGTAATCGACTCGTCGTGCATTAATGATTAATATAAATCAAATTAGTGTAAAATTGATAAGCATAATTAGATTAAATCAAACCACCTAAACCATTACTTATACAAATATGAAACTTATGTATTAAATTCACGTTTGTATAACAAATCATTTGAAAACAATGAAAGGAACTCATTTAGGAGAATTTGAAGAATTGGTTTTACTAACCGTTGGATCGCTTTATAAGGAAGCATACGGCGTTGCCATTATGGATGAAATCACCGGGCAAACCGGCAGGAATGTCAACATCAGCGCTGTGCATGCGGTATTGCAGAGGCTTGAAAAGAAAGGACTGGTTAAATCATCCATGGGTGGGGCCACCAATGAACGGGGGGGAAGGCGAAAACGCTACTTCACCCTCACTCAGGCCGGTAAAGCATCGCTTGATCAGTCGATGGCGTTACGTTCGCAGCTTTATCAAAGCATACCAAATCTCGGTTTCAATTTCTCATCAATATGAACAAAACGCCACCAAGGTGGGCAGATAAATTCTTATCCTGGTACTGCAACCCCCGGTTACTTGAAGAAATTCAGGGCGATGCCTATGAATTGTACGAACGGCGCTGTGAGGAGAAAGGCAAAACTGTAGCAGACCGTAGTTTCGTTTGGGAGGTGCTCAGGTTTCTAAGATGGTCAAATATTAAAAGGTCAAACTCAAAATATCAATTAAATAATTATCCTATGTTTAAAAATTACCTAAAAGTTGGAGTCCGAAATATGTCAAAAAACATGGTGGCTTCGTCTATCAATGTTTTTGGATTGGCATTGGCAGTTGGTGTAGCCATTACGGTATTCATCTTTATTGATTATCAATACAGCGTGGATTCATTTCATAACAATTATGACAATATCTATGAAGTCATCAACCATGTAAAAGAAGACGATCAAGTGCAGAAGTGGGGTGATTCGCCCATGTTGTTAGGGCCGGAGATGCTTAGTAATCATTCTGAAGTCAAACGCATCGCAAGAATAGAATATCAGCGGGGCAACATACGCTACGGGGACAATGTTTTCAACGAACTGATTGTTTTTACAGACCCTGATTTCATGAGGATCTTTGACTACCCCATTCTTTATGGAAATAAATCAGTATTGGATAATAAGCAGCAACTCATTATCAGTTATGAGTATGCAGTAAAGTATTTTGGGGATGAAAATCCTATGGGCAAAGAGGTGAGTATCAAATTCTCCAACAATGAGATCCGGACTTTTACGGTGGGAGCGGTGTTCGATGAATGGCCCAAGAATATGAGTTTTGGATTTAATGTAATGGTTCCTATAAGTAATTTTTTTAATCTGAAGTTCAAAGATAATTACAACTGGGCCGACTACACTGACGCTACTTTTGTGGAATTATATCCTGAACGGGACCCACTACCCCTTGAATCAGCTATGCAGCCCTATGCAGAGTTACAGAACTCAACAAATTCGAAATGGCCAATTGAAAGATTTCAGTTGTGGCCTTTGTCAACCCTGGCACTCAGTAATTTTGAAATAGATGGTTCTGTGGCAGAAGGCAGCCATCCCGCCGGAAGAGTAGCCCTCTCAGTTATTGCCATTTTGTTGCTAACCCTTGCATGTTTCAACTATATGAACCTGGCTTTGGCTTCAGCAACTAAAAGGCTCAAAGAAATAGCTTTGCGTAAAGTCTTTGGCAGCGCCAGAAAAGGAATTATTAACCAGTTTTTGACAGAGAATGTCTTACTCTGCTTATTTGCCCTGCTCATTGGTACATTATTGTCCTATACAGTCTTGCTTCCCGGTTTCAATTCATTGATTCCGATCTTCATTCCATTTGCCTTTTCCAGCCTACAAACCGCGGTCATTTTCTTTGTTGGTTTGCTGATATTGATTGGCCTGGCATCCGGGGCTTATCCGGCATTTTATATTTCAAAATTTGAACCTGTTCGCATATTCACCGGAAAGCAAAAGTTTGGTCATAGGAGCATCTTCAGTAAGATTATGCTCACTTTTCAATTTATCATAGCTTTTACCACCGTAATTGGGTCGTTCGTATTTACCGATAATGCACTCTATTTAAAGGAAAAGGATTGGGGATATGATCAGGCCAATGTGTTGTCTATCCCTATTGGAGATAGTAAATTGTTTGCTGGCCTCCGCGATAAAGCACTTCAAAACAAGGAGATAAAAAGTATAGCTGGTGCTAAATATCATATTGCACGGGCCAATAAAATGACAACCATAGAGCGTCTGGAGAGTCAATTTACGGTGATGAGCTATGACGTAGGTTTCAACTATCTGGAAACAATGAATATCAGGCTATTGGAGGGGCGTTTCTTTGAACAGTCCAAACCTTCCGACCTCACGCATTCGATGGTGGTTTCTCAAGATCTGGTGAAAAAACTTGAAATTGATGACCCACTCAACGGGACTATAAAGTACGACAGCATCAATTATCGCATTATAGGGGTGGTTGATGATTTTTACTACAACGACTTCTTTTCAGATAGACATCCGGTATTTTTTCGAATGTCTAAGGAAGAAGATTTCGGTTATTTAGCTTTGAAATGCACACCCGGAAACCTGAAAGAAGTTGATGAATACATGAAAGCAGCATGGCTGGAACTTGCTCCAAATGATCCCTACAATGGTAAATATCAAAATGATGTTTTCCAGCGATTCTATAGCGACAACGAATCGAATATTATCATTATCAGCTTTATTTCTGTCTTTGCCATTATTCTCGCAAGCATCGGATTGTTTGGTTTACTGTCCTTGAATACTGCCAAACGTATGAAGGAATTCAGCATTCGAAAAGCGCTGGGCGCCGATCAGTTGAGCATTATCAAACTGGCCAACAAAGATTACATGTGGGTCATATTCATCTCATTTTTTGTAGGAGCCCCGATTGGCTACCTGTTGATCATGCAAGTGATAAATGCGATTTACACAGAACCACAAGGTTCCGGGTGGACTCCATTCATTTTGGCACTATTGATTATGTTGACCACCATTGTCTTAACCGTTTCGGGCCAGGTTTTGAAAGCAAGTCGGGCTAATCCTGCAGAGAATCTGCGGGTTGAATAGTCTTTTATTAGGGTTAATTAGTTTCTCGTTTGTTTCTTGATTTTTCAAAGTACAAGCAAGAAACAAGAAACCAGGAACAAGAAACAATTCAAACCCAAAATTATATTTTTAGAACCCCATCCGTCAATTTGGGTATTATCGGATATTTGTCGGTTGTCGCACAAAACTCAAAGTCTCGCTCAATGTTCAAATCTATTAAGATTCCCAAGTCTCCTTTTCCTGCCACAACAGGAAAACTCGCAAGGGAATGACGAGGGAGTTATAGGGGCCATTATTGCACCTATGACGTCATTCCCTTGGGAGCGACGCAGGAGCGAGACTTGGGAATCTTATATACCGTAACGAGATTTGGTAACCAGGGACAAGAACTATTTTTAACCAGGAACCCGAACCAAAACCCCATCCATCAAAACGGGCACAATCGGATATTTATCAACCGTGACACAAAATTCAAAGTCCCGCTCAATATTCAGCTTTTGGAGGCGATTATAATGGGAGGATTTTTGAATAGCAGACAGTAAGTCGTTTTTTGAAGATTTAAAGAGTTCAAGAGCTATTACCGCTGAGTCGCAGTCCATTTCATAGCTGGATTGAAGCTGGCCAACCAATGCACCAGCAAAGAGGGTGTCTTCAAAACTCACTTTTCCTTTCCATCCGGAGCAGACTATCAGCAGATCATCAGTTTTAGACTTGAGGTATTCTGCCAGCGCTGACAGGTTGAGGAAAGCGCCAATTAATACCTCTTTTGCCGCTTTTGATTTGGTGATTGCCAGGGTACCATTGGTGGTGGTCATGGCCAGTTTTCTGCCGGTAAAATCATTGTCGATGTAACTCAGGGGGCTATTGCCCAGGTCGAAGCCTTCGACATGTTGTCCGTTTCTTTCAGCAGCAGCGAGGTAACCTTTCTGTTGCAATTCCCGGCATTCATCCACAGAAGCCACGGGTGTGATGCTTTCGACGCCATTAGCCAGGGCTGTCACCATGCAGGATGTCGCTCTGAGGATATCCACTACCACTACATTTTTGTCAGTAGGAGGGTAGAGGTGGATCAGTTCGTGAGTAAGGCAAACTTCGAGAGAAGGCATTTATTTTCCGTAGTTCTTAAGTAAGGGTTGCTTAATGACTTTGGCCTTCAATTTCTTATTTCTAACCCCGATAAGAATTTCGGTGCCTGATAAATGGTGCCCGGTTTTCACGTATCCCATGCCGATGCCCACATTCAGGCAGGGTGACATCGACCCGGAAGTCACCTCACCTATCAGCTCCTCATCAGCATTGAAAATTTCGTAATGAGCCCGGGGGATGCCCCTTTCTTCCAGGGCAAACCCAATTAGTTTCTTTTGAACACCTTCCTCTTTTTGCTTTTGAAGCTTTTGAGAATTGGTGAACTCTTTTGAGAATTTTGTGATCCAACCCAGGCCAGCCTCAAGAGGGGAGGTGGTGTCGTCAATGTCATTGCCATACAGGCAAAATCCCATTTCCAACCGAAGGGTGTCCCTGGCGCCTAAGCCGATAGGCTTAATGTCAAATTCTTTCCCTGCCTCAAAGACGGCATTCCAAAGTTTTTCTACCTCATTGTTATTCACGTAAAGCTCAAAGCCGCCAGCCCCTGTATAACCTGTTGCCGAAATCATCACATGAGGGATGCTCCCCATTTCGCCTACCCTAAAAGTATAGTACTTGATTTCTGAAAGGTCTAGAGGAGTAATCTTTTGTAGCACTTCGGTGGCTTTTGGGCCTTGCACTGCCAAAAGTGAATATGAATCGGAGATGTTTTTCATCTCAACGCCTTCTGTATTTCTATCAGCAATCCAGTTCCAGTCCTTTTCGATATTAGAAGCATTGACCACCAACACATATTCCTCCTGGTTGTACCGATAAATGATCAGGTCGTCAACGATGCCGCCGTTTTCGTTTGGCAGGCAGGAATATTGCGCCTGCCAGTCTTCCAATTTAGACACATCATTACTGGTGACTTTTTGAATAAGGTCAAGCGCTTTAGGCCCCTTAATGATAAACTCTCCCATGTGTGAAACATCGAAGACGCCAACGCCATTTCTTACGGCCATATGCTCCTCGATATCTGAACTATATCTAACCGGCATATTGTATCCTGCAAAAGCCATCATTTTAGCCCCGAGCTTTTCGTGAAGTTCATTAAGTGCAATATTTTTTACTTCCATTATTGGGTGATTAAGCGGGCAAAGATAATTGGCTTTATCAGCAAAAAACCAGTGTTCGACACATTCATTTTTCTAAAAACTATTTGCTTTTTGTCATTCGCATTACACGCTTTGATTGACAAGGCGTTTTCCTATTGGTTGTTGTTGGTTTATCTTAGCTTTGCAGCCGAATTTCAGAAGATATGGTATTTGGTTTATTCAAAAAGAAGAAAAAAGAAAAGTCAGCGGCTGCGCCGGATAAGTATATTAACCTCACAGTCAGTGATGTCCACAAAGAAACTAAGGACGCTGTCAGGGTTGAGTTCGATTGGCCGGAAGGTGGAATGGAGTATGCACCCGGTCAGTTTCTAACGCTTATTTTACCTATTAATGGCAAAAAAGTAAGAAGAGCTTATTCGTTATCGACGTCTCCATTTCTTGATGAAAAGCCCGCTGTTGTTGTAAAAAGGGTGGTTGATGGATTGGTGTCCAATTATGTTAATGACAATATTAATGCTGGTGATGTTATTGAAATAATGCCCCCAATGGGACATTTCACCCCAGAAATCAAGGAAGATAATCAACGACATTTGGTTTTGATAAGTGGCGGTAGCGGAATTACACCTGTAATGGGAATTCTGAAATCAGTCTTGAAAATGGAGCCACTTTCATTAGTAACCTTGATTTATGCAAATCGTGATATTGACTCCATAATTTACAAGGAAAAGCTTGAAGAGATTAAAGGCCAGTATGAAAATAGGCTCAACATTATCCAGAGTTTAGACAATGCACATGAGGGTTGGCAGGGTGAGTCTGGAATGCTCAATCTTGATAAGATGAAGTCCCTGATAACCGGTCTCAAGGACTGGGACGAAGAATCAACACTTTATTATGTCTGCGGGCCCCAAGGGCTGATGGATTTGGCTTTCGAGGCTTTCGAAGCACTAAAATTGGATACACATAGAACTTTTAAAGAGAGTTTTGTTGCAGCAGCTTCAACAGAAGAAGATACTACTGCTAGCAGTGATAGTGGTGAGGGAAGCGATATTCATATTAAATATGATGGCCAGGAATACGACTTCAAAGTTCCAAAAGGAAAGAATATTTTGGAAACTGCCTTGTCACAGGATATTGATTTGCCTTATTCGTGTCAAAGCGGTCTATGTACTGCCTGTATGGGAAAATGCCTGGAGGGAGAAGTTGATTTGTCTGATGCCGAGGCTTTATCAGAGGAAGAAAGAGCAGATGGTTACGTGTTGACCTGTGTGGGTAAGCCTCTGACTGACAAAGTTACCATTGAAATCTAAGACCGTATTTGCTAATCAAGTCAAATAACAATAGCCATAATAAATAGTACCAGCCATGAATGTTGAAATACCAACCCGCGAACCACGATCATTTCTCCAGGAGGAATTTAAAGTTGAAAAATGGGAGACCATTCAGCCATTTTTAGAAAACCTTTTATCCCGGGTGATCAATTCTGCTGATGAACTAAAAAAGTGGTTTAAAGATCGTAGCGAGTTGGATGCAGTATTGTCGGAGGATATGGCCTGGCGATACATTAAAATGACTTGTGACACAACGGACGAGAAACTGAAAGAGAGCTTCAATTTTTTCGTTAGCGAAATTGAGCCAAAAATTGCTCCCTACAGCGATGAGCTAAATCGAAAAGTCCTGGATTGCCAATTTCTCGATCAAACTGAAGAACCTGGTTATGATATTCTGATCAGGAATATGAAGATGGAGGTAGAGATATTCCGTGAGAAGAATATTGCCATCAAGGCTGAATTGAGTCAAAAGTCACATGAGTTCGGGGCTATTTCAGGGGCGATGTCAATTGAATTGGATGGCCAGGAATTGACGCTTCAGCAGGCAGCGGTGAAGTTGCAAGACACCGATCGTGAACTGAGGGAGAAAGTTTACAGCATGATTTCTACAAGAAGGTTACAGGACCGTGAGAAGTTGGATGGCCTGTTTTCTGAACTGATCAAGCTGAGAAGCCAACTTGCCGAAAACGCTGATTTTGCTAATTACCGCGACTACATGTTTGCCGCAATGAGCCGCTTTGATTACACTCCCCAAGACTGCTTTGACTTTCACCAGTCCGTATCGGATGCTGTTGTTCCAATGCTGAATGAAATGGCCCGAGAGCGAAAAGACAAACTCAAAGTCGATCAACTCAGGCCTTGGGATAAAGCTGTTGATACTTCTGGCAAGGCTCCGTTGAAGCCATTCAGTACAAGTAAAGAATTAATTGATACTACCATTGAGTGCTTTAGCCGCTTAGATCCATTTTTGGGTCAATGTTTGGCCATCATGAATAAAATGGGCCACCTTGACCTGGAATCTCGTAAAGGCAAAGCCCCAGGTGGATACAACTATCCTTTGATGGAAATAGGGGTGCCGTTCATTTTTATGAATGCTACTTCAACCCTTCGGGATATGGTCACCATTCTTCACGAAGGCGGGCATGCGGTACATTCGTTCCTCATGCGGGATTTGGAGCTTTCTGAATTTAAATCGACTCCTTCCGAAGTTGCAGAACTGGCCTCCATGTCGATGGAACTTTTAACCATGGATCACTGGGATCTGTTTTTTAAAGATGAGGACGATTTGAGAAGGGCAAAACAAGATCACCTAGAGCAGATCATTGACACTTTGCCGTGGGTTGCCACTATTGATAAATTCCAGCATTGGATTTACGAGAACCCCTCTCATTCCCTGGAACAGCGAAAAGAAGCATGGAACCGCATCTTCACCCAATTTAGTGACTCTATCACTGACTGGAGTGGCCTTGAAAGCAACAGGGATTTCCTTTGGCAAAAGCAATTACACCTATTTGAAGTTCCCTTTTATTACATAGAATATGGCATGGCGCAGCTTGGCGCTGTAGCTGTTTGGAAGAACTTCAAAGAAGATAGGCAAAAGGGCCTTGAAGGTTACATGAATGCTTTGAAATTGGGTAACCTGGCTACCATACCTGAGATCTATGCAGCGGCCAATATTAAGTTCGATTTCAGTTCCGGGTATATAAAGGAATTGATGGAATTTGTAAAGGCTGAACTTAAGAAGTTGTAGTTACCCGGAAATGCCCATTCTTTCCGGAAAATTAGAAAACTCTTGTAATCTGTTCTTAAATTGGGTTTCTTCTCAGCTCCATTAATAAGGATGAGCCTGTTTTGAACCGAAC
>Ga0316189_10002160_pt1 | contig 19343 bp, 17 predicted proteins | sample LowCovwburrow_MG_FD_204930 | JGI IMG/M metagenome (GOLD analysis project Ga0316189, IMG submission 204930) | Coastal sediment microbial communities from Maine, United States - Lowes Cove worm burrow | ecosystem: Environmental > Aquatic > Marine > Coastal > Sediment | place: USA: Maine...
ATCGTCGCCGATGGTGCAACGAAGACGCTTCGGTGCACGCCCGATCTCGAGTGCGACAACCCCGTGGGCGACGAAACGCTCGTCGTTGTGTCCGACAAGGACGCAACCTCCGAGGAGCTCATACTCGTGGTTACGCAGAACACTCCGCAGGGCGGGCGCGGCCCGGCTGCGCTCGATCTGCGGGTCACCATCGACGGGGCCGCCGTTGCGGACGTCGGATTTGAGCCTGACTACGACTCAGACGAAGCGATCATGCTGACGCTCGGCGAGACCTGCGAGGGCAATTGTTTTCGCTACGTGCAAGAGACGGTCGACATCGTCTTGCCCTGACGTGGTAGTCCGGAGTCTGCTTCGGAAGTCCCGCTCAAGGCGCGGTCCGCCTCGCGTCGAGACCGGTCGCGCCTGCGACAGGACGACTCACAATCCGGGCGGGGCGCGACCGAGCCACACCCTGCGGCCCCCTCGACAACCAGCAAGCCACCGATGACGAGGAGGCAGCGTAGATCTTAGGGCACAGGTCAAACTCGAATGCAACGCCTGCCGCCACAGCGCCGAGTGCAAGCAGTCCGGTCAGAACCAGGACAATTCCAAATCGGACCGCCTTGGCGTTGAGCTTGCGTTCGCGCTCGGCATCATCCGCGCAGGGGAGTGTACGCAAGTCTTCCGTACTCGTGATGCTTGCAAGCGCGTGAAGCGTGACAACACTCGTGCAACGGAGGGGACCCCAAAGCGCGCTACGGTGACCGCCAGGCCCCCGGACTCGGATTTTCGTAGGCCGAGAGGAACCGCCGGCCGTGAATCGTGAAGTCCACTGCAGACTCCATGAAACGTACGACTGGCTTACAAGCACTTTTCTCAAGCCTCATCGCGGGATGCGCCGCGGCCCCTTCGGACTCCCCCTCTGAGGAGTCCGGCGAGACAACGGGAGCAACGGAATCGGGGGCCGACGGCCCGGGCGTCAGCGGACCCGGGGGCGGTAACCAGGTCACAAGCGGCTCGGCCACCGACGGCGCCGTGACCGGCGGTGCTTGGACCGACGCCGCTACAGATGACGCGTGCGACGGCGACAGCGGCGTCCTTGAGGTCGAGTTGAGCGAGGCTGACCTCGCCAAGTGGCTCGACCGCACTGGGGAGCTTCCGCGCACCCTGTGCTGGTCTCTTTGCAATGACCGAATCGATCCAGAGGACGAGATCCTTGCGTGCGACCTTTTCGAGCTGGGCGCAGGCTCTGAAACTGGCGCAGGCTCTGAAACCGGCGCAGGCTCTGAAACCGGCTCAGGCTCCGACTACGTACTCGCGTGCGAATGGGCGTACGACTGTGGCGGCAGCGGCCGAGGTCACGCCGCTGTACGTGCCGCTGCTCCCGCCTCAGGGGACAGTGCGCTAGGGCGTCACGCCGCACGCATGGCGCACGAAGAGGCAGGCTCGGTCATGGCCTTCGTTGCGCTCGCGCGAGAACTCGAGCACCACGGGGCGCCGCAGTCGCTCGTCGGGCGCTCGCGTTTGTCGGCCCGGGACGAGATCGTGCACGCGGAGTTGCTGAGCGCCATCGCCCGAGCTCAGGGCGTCACGCCGACGTTTCCCACCCGGCACGCGCTGCGCACCCGCCCGCTTGAGGCGATCGCGACGGAGAACGCGATCGAGGGGTGCGTGCGGGAGACTTGGGGTGCGCTGCTCGCCAGCTACCAAGCACAGCACGCATCGCACGAGGCGATGCGCAGCGCAATGACACGCATCGCGCTCGACGAAACACGACACGCGGAGTTCTCCCAGGCACTGGCGGCGTGGCTGTCAACGCAACTATCGCCCGAGGCGAACGCACGAGTCGATTCGGCCCGGCACCGGGCTGTACAGAACGCAATGGCTGCCATCCCGCAGTCAGGGGCTGGGCCCGAACCTGCACTCGCAGAGTCGGTCGGGCTACCGAATCCGCAGGTCGCCCGCACACTACTCAACGGGCTCCGTAGCACGCTCTGGTCGTAGCCGACGCGCTGCACCACTCCGAGCGGACCGCCCGTCTCCCAGGCGGCCGCACGGAGTCGGCGCCGAAGTGAGGCGTCGCCCGGATGCGTGCGTGTAGAATGCTCGCGCTGCGGTCCCCCATGTCGACCTTCACCGATCCACCCCTGCTGAGCCCAAACACGGTGGCCGCGATCGTGATGCGAGTCGCGCGAGCCTTTGGCCTGGCTCTACCGGCCCTGGGGAAGATCATTGGCCACGCCAACAAGGACAAGGTCAAGGCCAAGGTCTTTGAGGGCTATGTGCCCAATGACAGCGACATCTTCGTCACGACGTACTCCAAGTCCGGCACAAACTGGGCGTTGCAGATCGCCACCCAAATCGCTTGGCGGGGAGAGGCCGAGTTCGAACACATTCACGAAGTCGTGGCGTGGCCCGAGTCGATTTTTGCGGGCATCGTTGCGCTCGACGACCGTCGGCCGATCGACGGGTGCCCCACGGGCAAGCGCGCCATCAAAACAGTCTCCGACACCGCCTTTGTTCCCTACTCGAAGGAGGCCACGTACATCACGGTCCTTCGCGATCCAAAGGACGTGCTCGTCTCGGCATTTCACTTCCTCAACGGGGTCTTCGGTCTTACGGGCCACGTCACCATTGAGCAGTGGCTTGCGTTGTTCTTGGACCCTTCGCGCTTTCCGGCCGGGTCCTGGCCGCTGCATGCGGCCAGCTTTTGGGCGTGGCGCGATCGGCCGAACGTCGAGGTACTGTTCTACGCGGACATGAAGGCAGATCTGCAGGGCGCGGTGGAGAAGGTCGCCAAGGCCATGCGGGTCGAGCTATCGAAGGCGGAACTCGAGCGTGTCGTCGAGCGCTGCGGATTCGAGTGGATGCGCGCCCGCGAGGAGCGCTTCGCCCCGCCCAAGATGAGATTCACGCCGAGCCGCGGGCGGATGCTGCGAGAGGGCAAGGTGGGTGGCTCCAAAGCACTGCTCACCGATGAGCAGGGCGCCGCGGTCGATACGTGGTGCCTGCAGCAACTCGAGGAACTAGGGTCGGACCTTCCCTACGCCGAAAAGTTCCGGCTCGCCGGCCGCCCGTCGGACTGACCGACCGCCCACTGAGGTCCGCGCGACGACCCGCCGCGGGAACGTGGCGTGGCACCGTCGTAAAGGGCCTTGATCTGCGACGCCCGTTGGGCCGGAGGCAGAGGGATGGCGCGCGAACTCAGTTGGGCAGCGTTCGTCGGCGCCGTGCCCGAGCTCGCTTGCCAGCGTAGAGGTCTTTGCGCGCATCGAAGTACTCGGCCACGTGAGTCATGAACGCCCGCACGCGTCCGGTCCCGCGAAGGTCCGGGTGAGTGAGGCACCAAATGTCGTACCCGAAGTCCGGCTCGACCGGGCGCAAGCGAACCAGCTTCGGGTCTAGATCTGCACAAGCGCAGGGCATGAAGCCAATGCCGACCCCAGCGCGGATGGCCGCGTGCATCGACAGCGAGTGGTCGTACCGACACACAACGTCAGCGTCTGGGGCGTGCTCCATCATGAATCGCTCGAAGAACGACGCTTGACTCGCCACCGTGAAGGCGACCCAAGGGTACGAACGCAATCGGGCACGCACGCCGACCGACCGCTGGAGCTTCTTTGAGGCGTACAGCGCGAACTCGGCACGGGCTATCTTGCGACCGAACAATCCCGGGTCGGGGCTTGAGGTCCAGCGGAGCGCAACGTCTGCTTCTCGACGCGCGAGTGAGCGCTGGCTCGAAGCGACCTCGACATCCAAGCCGACGGCCGGGTACCGATCGTGAAAGCTGGAGAACAGATCGGGGTGATACTCGGTAACCAGACCGAGGGTCGTCACCCGTAGTCGCCCGGCGATCTCGACATCTGTCCCCATGAGTTCGCGTTCGAGGTCATGGGCTACGGTCTCCATCACCTCGCCCGAGCGCGCAGCCTGCAGGCCCGCCTCCGTCAGGTCGACGCCGTCCCGGTGACGCACGACCAACTGCACTCCCAGTGCCGCTTCGAGGGCGCGGAGGCGTCGCGAGACCGTGGTCTGGTCGACCCCGAGCTGCTTGGCCGCGCCGAGCATCGTGTGCGCGCGCGAAACGGCGACCAGCGCCGAAAAATCGTTCCAGTTCACGTCAGGATTTTCGCATATCAGGTGCGCAAAGGCGCTGATTGAACGGCGACATCGCTGATCTTAGGTTGGAGACACAATGAATGCGGCACGCAAGACAGCACTGGTCACGGGCGGTACCTCAGGGGTCGGGCTGACGCTCGCCCGCGCGCTCGCAAACTCCGGCGCCGAGGTCTACTTCGTTGGCACGAGCCAAGCAAAGGGAGAGCGCGTCGAGCAGGAGCTCGACCAGGGCACCGGGAGGTTCATCCGACTCGACCTCAGCGACCTTCACGCTGTCCGCAGCTTCGCCCAGGCGTTTGCGACGGAGCACGATGCGCTGGATGTGCTCGTCAATGCCGCGGGGGTGATGCTGCCCACCCGCCAGGTGACGAGCGACGGTAACGAGCGGGCGTTCACCATCAGCCACCTCGCCCCGTTCGTCCTGTCGCACCAGCTCCTCCCGATCCTCGCCAACGCCGCACACGGTCGGATCGTCAACGTGAGCGGTGCGCCCTCGCAGCTCCTCAAGCCCAGCCTGGACTTCGACAACCTTCAACTACGCAGCAACTACACGCTCATGCGGTCGACGATCAACGCGGTGCACGCCAAGACCGTCATGACGGAAATCTTGGCAGAGAAGTTCGAGCCGGAGGGCGTCGATGTGAACGCTTTCCATCCGGGGGCCGTCAAGTCGGACCTATTTCGCAACATGACGTTCCCCTTGAACGTCATCTTCCGCGCAGCACGGTTCTTCATGTCCAGCGCCTCCCCTACCGGTGTGTACGCGACGATTTCGGACACGCTGAACGGCAAGACCGGACAGTTCATCGTGGGCAAAAAGGTACAACCGCTAAGCTTCGAACGCGCCTACAAGGACCGCCTTTGGAAGGCAACCATCGAGGCGTTGCCCTTCGCCAGCGACACTCACCGCTCAGCAAGCACAAGCGCCCCACCATCCACGGCCATATCCACGTAAAACTCTCCGCCCCCCACCTTCCGCGACGGCATCACCACCCCATCCTGCTCAGCCACAACCCCACCCGGGTCCGACTCCACAAGCACGCGCAACGTCACCGTCGTCGCAAACGTTAGACATTCCCCCTGCGCTTCGTACGTCAGCGCGCTCCCCGAAACGGTCGGCAGCCCGCACGCAGCGCGGGCGTGTCGGTAGCGAACCACTTGGGTCGGCGTGTCCATCCAGATCGTGCCACGCCCGATCCGGGCGGCGACATCATCCAGGTGCGCCAGATAGTCGGCCGCAGGAATGGCTCCCCACAGATCGCCGTCTATCCCATGCAGCTCGCGAAGCGCCCAGCCGCCGCTGGCCTCGGCGGCATCGAGGTACGCCGCCATCGTGTCGTCGGGGTAGATGGAGGCGCCGTCCGGCCCGTAGGCATCGAACATGATGCGCATGTCGTCGACGAACTCGGCGTCGTTGACCCCACGGGTGCCGGCTCGCACGCCCAAGTAGTCGAGTGCCTCGAGCTCGGCCACGACTGCGTCGTTGAAGGCGTCGTACGGGAAGATGAAAAAGTCGACCGCTTGGCCCCTCAAGTTCTTGGCCAGCACGGTGGTGGACATCTCGATCTCCGTGGGCCACACGGCCGGATCGTCGGGGATGCCAGCGGCGTGCGACCAGCTGTGGTTGATGATCTCGTGCCCGTACTCCGCCATGGCATTGACCGGGTTCCACAGCTCCCGCTCTTCGCAGTTGGAGACGATGACGCCAAAACCCGCGTGCAAGCCACGCTCGCGCAGTGCGGGGTCTGCGACGTCGAAGAGCGAGTCGAGTCCGTAGCCGCAGGCGTCGTCGTGAATGATCGAGTACGCTGCAACCGCGCCATTTCTCCACGTGGTGACCTCTTGGACGGTCACCCGGCCCAGGGAGGAAGCACCGCCTGTGGTGTCAGCCTGGGTGGTCGCGCCGTTGGTACCCGCGCTGCCACCCGTGCTCGTCGCTCCGCTGTTGGCGGACGTCGCCGAAGGAATCGATGGGCTGTTCCCCGACGCCTCGCTACCCGCGTTGCTGCCCGTACCGCCGCTGGAACTCGTGCCCGCCGACCCCCCATCGTCGCCGCAGCCATGAACGGTCGCAGCAAGCGCGATACCCACCGTCGCGACCATTGGAACGAGCCAGCGATGCATCGACCCAGCGTAGTGTGGTTCTGTGCAAACTAGAAGGCGCGCGGCGACAAGATGCCACGTTCGCCTGCGTATTAGAGTGCGTCTTGCATCCGGGCGAGGGCGTCGCGCGCAGCCTTCTTGATGCCATCGGGTGTCTCAGGCCCAGCCTTGGTCAGGAACTCGGTCAGATTCCGCACCGCGTTGTCGCGGTCGCGAGCCTCGGCGTACGCCATGCCGAGCCCAAACAGCACTTCGACCATGTCGGGGTCGATCTTCAGCGCCTCACGAAAGTGAACGATCGCTTCGGCGTGGCGCCCGATGTCCAAGAACATTCCCCCTGCCCCGTTCCTCATGTCCGCATCGTTATCGTTCGCCGCAAGGCCCGCCTCGATCACGGCCACGGCTTCGGTTACGAAGCCGAAGTCAGCGTAGAGAGTTGCCAGATCGACAAAACACGCGGAGTACTTCGGGTTGACGCGGATGCACTGGCGATAATCGGCGTCCGCGGCATCCGGGTCGTCCAGCCAATCGTGGGCGCGGGCTCGACGGTAGTGCGCGTTGAAGTGCCCGGGGTAGCCTGCGATCGCATCCGTGTAGGCGGCGATGGCCTGGAGCGTCAGCGCACGCCGCTCCGTGAGCGGCAATGAGGCTCCCATCGAGATGTGCACGATGCCCAGCCGGTAGCTGAAGTCGGCCGCAAGGACGCGACTCTTCTCGACCTTGCGCCCCGCCTCGTACGCGGCCGCGGCGTCTTTGTACTTTTGCTGTTTGTAGTAGAGCTGCCCCATGAACGCGTGGGCTTTGCCGTGGGTCGGGTCCAGCTCCACGGCCTCTTTGGCCGCGCGCACCGCCGCGACCATGTCGTTCTTCGCCTCGGCCTGGACCGCCGCGTTCAACTTGCCAACCGAACGGATGCGGTCCGCGCCCATGGCTGGCCCAACGACGAACAACACAAAAAGCAGCCACTGCATCGCCTCGCAAGTATATGCTTGGACCGCCCCATGAAGAGAGGATTTTACCGAGCGTTGTTTGTGCTCGCGCTCGCTGCGGGATGCGACGACAAGCCGACGCCCGAGGGCGGCGCAACAAAAGACGACACGCCCGCGAAAGCCGACACGCCCGCGAAAGCCGACACGCCTGCGAAAGCCGAGGCGCCCGCGAAAGCCGAGGCGAAGCCCGCCAAGTCATCCACCTCCCCGGCCACGAGCACCCCCGCGCCGCAACCCAAGGCCGAGCTGGCGCTGCCCGGGGCGTCGATCAAGCTTCCGGCCAAGCCCATGTTTCCCAAGTCGACCGCTCCGACGCGCCACCCGAGCGGCGAGTGGTCGATCGCGGGCCTCCGGCAGGACATCGACCGCCGCATAAGCGAGGGCAACAGTGGAGTCGAGGTCGAGGTGCGGGCCACCGTCCAGGAGATCTACAAGCCGCCCGAATGCCCTGAAGGCGAGATTTGCCCGCCGGGAAAGCAGCCGCACGTTTGGGTCACCGACAACCCGAGCACCCGCGGCACCCGTCGCTCGTTGATGGTGGTCAACTACCAGTTCCGGATCCCGTCGTGGGATGCGGAGCGCTGGGCAGACGAGCCCGCTGTCGTCCTCGAAGTCGGCAAAACATACACGTTCAAGGGCAAGTTCAAGCAGTTCTCAGACACTGGGTTCGCCAGTCACGCAGGACTGCTCGAGTTTGTCGCGGTGCGGACGACCTCGCCCGAGGGCGTCAAAGGTTGGGTCTATCCCCCCGGAGCACCGTGGCACCCCGCCGAGGTCGAGCGCCAAGAGGCCGAGAACCGAGCGCTCTTCGAGAAGGCCAAGGCCGCGACCGCCGCCGGGCGATGAGCCGCGACGGGCCCCCGCGCTGGTGTAGGCTCCGGGCCCCCGATGATCTACGCACACACCAACGAAACGCAGACCCGCTGGGATCGCGGTGACCTACAAGTGCAACTGGCTCAGCCCAACAACCCGCGGCCCGTTGGCTTCTGCGATGGGACCGACGCCGATGCGGCCGAACTCCAGGAGATCGCGGAGTCCGAAGGCGCCGAGGAGTTTGTGATCCGCAAGAAGGTCCTCAAGAGCGGGCGCGAGATCTGGACACTCGGCGGGTAGAGCTCAAGGCCCGCGAGCGTCGCACTCGACAAAATCTGATCGATCTCGCGGTCGGGCGGTCTACTCTTACCAGGAGCCCCCGATGACCGCCCCAAAGCACCCCCTCGTCCCAAAGCCGTGCCCCGAGGATTGGGACCAGCTCACCCCGACCGAGCAGGGGCACCACTGCCAGACTTGCAAGACCAAGGTGTGGGACATTTCGTCGATGACCCGCGGGCAGGCCGAGGCCTTCCTCGCGCGCCACACCGACCACCTCTGCGTCTCGTATCGCGAGCGCAGCAACGGTGAGATTGTCTACGCGCCCGAGCCGGTCGTTCCCGCGGGTCGCCTGACGCGACTGCTCCCAGCCGCCGCCGCCGGCCTGTCGCTGGCGCTCGCAGCTTGCACCGCCGCCACGCCCGAGAAGAAGGAGGCACCCAAGCCTGAGGAGCGGCAGATCAAGGGCGACCGCGCCCCAGCACGGCCCCCCGCAGACATTGAGGCCGACATCAAGAAGGGCAAGGTCGCGCAAGACCCGGAACCCAAGCCCGAGATCACCAAAGGCAAGGTGACGCTCGACCCCACGCCTGACGCGGAGCCCTCCGATAGCGAGCCCGTTCAGGGCAAAGGAGAGGTCGATCCGGATGCGCTACGCCCGAAGACCAAACCGGAGCCCAAGCTCAAACCCAAGCCTGATCCGAAGCCCCAGACAAAGAAGGGCATGGTCCACCGACCGTAAGGCGCCTACATGCATGCGGCGGTGGAGATGGAATCGCACGTCGCGTTGCACGTGAGTTCACCGCTGACAAACCCTTCGGTGACGCAGGTGGCCCCGTCAAAGTCGTCTTCGTCGCAAACCTCGTCGCCGTCGACGCTGCCATTGCCACACTCGCCGCAATCGGCCTCAAAGTTGAACGTGCAGTTGTTCTGGCACGTCAGCGTTCCGCTATCCCACGCCTGATTGAGGCAGGTGACGTTATTGAGATCGTCACCATCGCAATCTTCGTTGGCCTCGGCCATGCCGTTGCCGCAGGTTGAGCAGTTAGAGAGATCCCACCGACAGTCGTCGCCGCAGCTCAGGTTGCCTGACAAGAGGCCCAGGCCCTGGCACGTCTGCCCGAGTGCCTTGCTCGGCTCGCAGTCTTCTTCGCCCTGAATGACGCCGTCGCCACAGGTGCCGCACTGCTCGGTGTTGTACTCGCACTGGGGCGTGCAAAAGAGCGTGCCGTTGTCGAAACCCAAGCCCGCATTGGCGCAGGTGGCCTCACCGACGGTGCCGTCGCAATCTTCGTCGCCCTCTTCTTCGCCGTTGCCGCACTCGAAGAACCCGCAACCCGTCAGGTCGTGGCCACCGCAGTTGATCGTGCAGCCGAGCTCACCCGTCTCGAAGCCCAGCGCTTCGCACGTATAGCCGGCCAGGTCGGTCCCATCGCAGAAATCGTCACCGTCGATAATGTCGTTGCCGCAGGATCCCGCGGCCGGATCGCCGGACTCGCTGTCACCGTCGTCGTCACCGTCGTCTTCGCTGTCATCATCGTCCATGCCGTCGTCGGCTGGCGCCGTGGTGGCGACAGGCGCGCCGGTCGTTTGGCCGCCAAAGGAGTCGCTCGGCACGGTGTCCTCGACACAACCGGTGGCAACGCTGGCGCAGAGCAGAACAAGAGAGCAATTCAAGCGCATCATCAAAGATCCCCGCGACATCCTACACGGTCTGCCAAGATTCCACCGCACGCCGCTCGGGAAAAATGGAGACAGGTGACACGTACGGACCAGGGCGGTGTTCTTGACTCTCGATGCTCTCGCCCTCGGGACCGCGCGCTTCGACCGTCGCCCTCCCTGTCATTGCTCTTCTTGCGTGCGGTGGCGTTGGGTTTGCCGCCCATGCGCGCGGGCCTACGCCCACCGCCGACAGCCCTCTGACCAGCCCCGCAGGCACGCCTCCCGCAGCCGACGAGACGCCAACGACCGACGTCGCGGCGGTGCCCGAGGGGCTCGAGATGGCGCGGTTGGTGGCGCCGGTCGAGGTCGAATACCCCGCCGATCTCGCAGCCACAGACACCCCGCCTGCAGGCACGGTTTCGCTCAAGCTTGTTGTTCGCAGCGACGGGACGGTGGCCGAAGTCGAGGTCGTGCGCGGCCTCGATCCTCAACTCGATGGCCTCGTCGTCGCCGCGCTCAAAGAGGCTCGGTACCACCCGGCGACGTTCGAGGGCGAGCCGGTCGAGATTGTGGTTGGGCTCGACGTTCCCATCGCGCCGCCTCCCAAAGCCGAGCCTCCGCCCGTGACGGCGCCGCTTGCTGAGAGCCCTCCCGCCGAGCCGCAGCCGGTCGTCGCGGGCCCCGTCCGAATCGAGGGCGTGGTGCTCGGCGGGGGTGACCGCCAGCCGATTGAAGGGGCGCAGATTCTGGCCGTCCCTGCGGGTGATGCGAAGGTCGGCCGGGTCTCTCACCGCCAGCAGAAGCGGTCCGCCAAGGATACAACCGAGCCCGCGTGGACGTTTGCGTCCACGTCCGCCGCCGACGGCACGTTTGGGCTCACCGATGTGCCCGATGGCAAGGTCCGGTTGATCTTTTTGCTGCCCGGGTACGAGCGGCTGGAACGTGTCGTCCTTCTCCGCGGAGGAGAAGTCCTGGGCGCGAAGTTCTATCTGACCAAGATGCACAACAGCCCCTACCGCACCGTCGTGCATACCGAGGACGAGGGGATGCAGGAGGTGACTCGACGCAAGCTCTCCCGCGAGCAGCTCGAGGTGATGCCGGGCTCGCAAGGCGACGCGCTCAAGGGCATTCAGAACCTCCCGGGCGTCGGGCGGGCCCCGTTTGGGTTTGGCGACATTTTGCTGCGCGGTGCGGGGCCCGAAGACTCGGCGACGTACATCTTTGAGCACCAAGTCCCGATCTTGTTCCACTTCTTTGGGCTCAACAGCGTGGTCAACACGCAGATGCTCGAGTCCATCGATGTGGTCCCCAGCGCGTACGGCTCACGCTACGGCGACGCGATTGGCGGCGTGGTGGATGTGCACGTCCGCGAGGGTCGTCGCGATGGCTATCACGGCGAGGTCTTCGCCGATTTTGTGCAGGCCGGAGCCATGGTGGAGGGGCCCGTCGGCAAGGGGTCGTTCATGGCCGGAGCCCGGCGCTCCCACGCTGGGTTCCTGCTGAAGCTCGCCGATCCGGGATTCACGGTCGCGCCCCGATACTGGGACTACCAGGGCGTCTTCGACCATCCCGTGGGCCCAGGCACGCTGAGTGTTCGGGCGTTCGGATCGGACGACGTCATGGAGGGCGTCGACGACGACGTCGACGAGAAGTTCGGTTTTCAACTCGGGTTTCATCGCGTGGATCTGCAGTACCGCTGGAAGTTCGGCAACTGGAAGTTCTTGGTCACCCCCGGCTATCGCCATGATCTTCAGGATGCCGTCTTCAGCCGCAACGACCGATTGTCGCTCGCCGTCGACTCGGGCATGTGGCGGACCGAGGCGGCCTACACCCCACGCGATTGGATCTCATGGCGGTTCGGAACCCAAGGCGAGGGTTCCGCGTACAAGTTCGACATTGTGACGACCCCCTTCGACCAAGACGAGGACGTGGCCAGCAGTACCGTACGGGCGCGCCGCCGCGGCAGCCTGGTCAGTGGCGGGGTCTACTCCGATGTCACGCTCAAAGCGCCCAACGGGTTCAGTGTGACGCCCGGGGTCCGCGTCAACGGCTACGTGCATCCCGCGGGCCGCTACGTCGTCGACCCGCGACTGCGCGCGCAGTGGGCGTTTGACTCGGGCACCACGCTCAAGGCGGGCGGCGGCACATACTCGCAGGCCGCAGCGCCCGAGTACTGGATCCCCGACCTCGGCAATCCCGACATCCACCCCGAGCGGGCGTGGCACGCAACCGGGGGGATCGAGCAGGCACTGCCCGCTGACTTCTCCGTGGAGGCGACGGGCTTTTACAACGCCTCGTGGGACGTTGCCCGCCCCACAGATGCGACCCGGATCGTCGATGGCCAAGAGGAGCCGATCAATGCCGACAACCTCGGGTCAGGGCGAGCGTACGGCGGAGAGTTTTTGGTCAAGCGCGCCTTCACCCGCAACGTGAGCGGCTGGGTCGGCTACACGATCATGCGATCGGAGATCCGCGACCGCGCGGGAGAGCCGTTCCGAATCTCCGACTGGGATCAGACGCACAATCTTATCGTCCTGGCGCACTGGCGTCTGCCGAGGAACTGGAGCCTCGGCGCACGCTTTCGCGTCGTGTCGGGGATCCCCACCACCGCCACGTCGGATGGCGTCTTCGACTCCCGCACGGGCAACTACGCCGCCGTGCTGGGCGAGCAAAACGGAGAGCGGATCGCCGCGTTTCACCAACTGGACCTTCGCGTCGACAAGACGTGGACGGTCAAGGCGGTTCAGATAGCCGCGTACCTGGATCTCCAGAACGCGTACAACGCAACGAACACTGAATTCCGACAGTACTCGTTCGACTACAAAAAGCGGGTCGCCGTGCGGTCGCTGCCCATTTTCCCGTCGCTCGGGTTGAAGGTGAAGTTCTAATGTCTCGCACCATCGCATCGTTTTGTGCCCGCGGGCTTCCCCCGCTTGTGTTGGCCAGCGCCTGCGCGGAGCTGCCACGGGAGGAGCTGATCGAGTACGCACGCCCTTTAGCCCTCGTCGCGCACGTCACCGACGACGCCGAGCTGACTGCTCCTGGGGAGACGCACGACCCCACCCTGGCCACCGCCAACACGTTCTTGCCCGCGGACACAGGGGAGCTGCGGGTGTTGATCGCGGACCCGGACGGCATCGTGGACCCGACACGCATCGACCAAGATTTCGTGGCATGTCTGCGCTCTCCGCTGGAGGAAGCGCATTCCTGCGTCCGCGAGGGGCTGCGCGCAAACGCCTCACCACCGCCCTGCACTGAGGTGCCCGACGACCATATGGCGCCCGCGACGGTCTGCACCCTCGAAATGGACGAGAGCGATTCGTTCTTGTTCCCGTTGCACCCTTCGCTGGCGCAAGGGCGCGAGCTGACCATGGGATACTTCGCAGGTATTGACCGGCCGGCTGCGGATTGTATCGAGGTGATGGCCAGCGGTGCCGACAAGCTCCCCGACGACTGCTTGTACGCCACGCACGCGCTGCCTCTCGGTCCGCCGGACGCGGTTGCGGAGCGGCTGCAAGCGCTCGGGGTCGAGTTCGAGCTGCCCGAAGGGTTGCCTGCCCAGGACCGTGGCCTCAACCCCGCGGTCTCGACAATCCAAGTGCGGGTCGGCACCACCGAAGACAACGCCACGCCCCTCGAGGTCACCTCAGGGCAAGCGGTCGAGGTTGGGCCCGGCCAACAGGTTTGGGTCGCTGTCGACTACACCGATGGTTCGGAGCAGCCGTATCGCGAGCCCGTCGCGGGGACCGACGACGTGACCGAGCTGGAAGAGACTCTGCTAACGCGGTGGTACGCCACGCAAGGCGAGTTCGATGCCATCTTGAACCGCGGCCTCTTGGCCGAGACCCGGTGGAGCCCCGACGAAGATGGGTCGAGCTCGCTGCCCGCGGACATCTTCGCCATCGGTCGCGACGGCCGATGGGGCGGCACGTGGATACACCTGCGAATCGTGCCCAGCCCGTGACGCTCCCGGTCTCGCCCGCGGTGTCACCCGCCGACTCGCCGCCAGCGTCACCGCCCGAAGTGGTGCGGCAGGACGGCGCAAACGTCGCTGGTCGGCACGAAGCCGTCCATCCCTCGACAAAAGCACCGTCGGCTCATTTTCGCGCGATCGACTCGCCTCGAGCTGCGCGCGTCCGAAGCACGAAGCCCGTTAGCGCGCGATTCAGGGCGACCATCGAGCGTGAACATCGAGCCAATACGAGTGAAGGCTCGTTTCTGTGGAGTCGACGGCAGCGGGATCGTTGGTCACACGCTCCACAATTCGGCGGAGTCGCTCGCGGGCGCGATGTACGCGACCGCCGATCACACCCATCGGGACATCGAACACCACCGCCAGCTCGCGACGCTTGAGCCCCTGGTGCTCATGCAGCTCGAGCAGGATTTGCTCGTCGAGCGGGAGCTCTCGGAGAGCCGCTATTGCGACGTTGTTTTGAAAGCGTGCGTGCAGCACCGAGGTCGCTGAGGGGTCCTCTGCCTGTAATTCAGCCAGGCCCGCGTCGGGCAATGCGACGGTGCGTCGGGCTCGAGCGTGCGACAGCAGCTTGCGGCGCGCCACGCCAAAAGCGAAGGCGCGGAAGCTGGAGTCCGTGCGGATCCGATGCTGCGTCTCGCACAGCGTCAGCAGCGTTTGCTGCACCAGGTCGGCAATAGCGGGGGCGCTCACGCGGTGGCGGAAGAACGAAGACAGCGCTCGTCCATGCCGCTGGACGAGCTGCTCGCCCGCGTGCCGATCGCCGGCCTGCCAGGCGGCGAGTAGCTCTTCATCTCCCACGCCCTGGAGTATAGAATCACTGCGGAATTGAGTTCACGCGTCCCATCGGTCGGAACGCTCACGCGCGCCCAGCTGGAGCTGCTGGCGCGGGTGGCGGACGGAGAGATCCCCGCGCAGGCTGAGCCCGAATCCGCGATCGCAGACTTGCTCGATCGATACGAGGTCCGTGAGGCGCTCGGCAGCGGGGGCATGGGCTTCGTGTTCAAAGGCTGGGACCTTCGGCTGCGAACCCATGTCGCCATCAAAATTGCGCGCCCCGAGCTTACGCGCGAGCGCCCGCTGCAAGAGAGGCTTATCCGCGAGGCGCGAGCTGCAGCGGCGATCCACCACGAGCGCATCGTGGGAATCCGGGACATCGGCGAGGCTGAGAACGGCACGCCGTTTGTCGTGATGGACTACCTCGACGGGGAGCCCCTGTCGGCGATCCTTCGCGATCAAGGCCGCATGGCTTGGCAGGGCGCGGTTGAGCTGCTGGGCCAAATCGCCTCTGGCCTTCAGGCCGCTCACGATGCGGGGATCGTTCATCGCGATCTCAAGCCCGGCAATGTCTTCGTGACGGACCACCCCGGCGCGCCGCGATGCACACTCATCGACTTCGGCTTGGCCCGCGTGGTTGAAATGGACGATGAGGCGCGAACGCTCACCCAGGCCGGCCAGATCGTGGGCACGCCACGGTACATGAGCCCGGAGCAGATCAGCGGCGAGTCGCCGGTGACTCCGCTGAGCGACGTGTACGCCCTGGGTTGCGTCGCGTTTCACATGCTCAGCGGCGCCGCGCCGTTCTCTGGCGCGCTCCATCAGCTACTGCACCGACAACTACACGAACGGCCTCCGCGCTTGGAGTCGGTGCCCCCTGCAATCGCTCGGGTCGTGTACGCCGCGCTCGAGAAGACGCCTTCCAATCGGCCGGCCAGCGCCGCTGAGTTCCAATCACGGTTGCTCGCCGCGGCCGCGACATCGACGGCGGCGGTTCCGGGGGGCAAGCGTGAGCGGTGGGGGGTAGCGCTCGCGGCCGGGGCGGCGGGTCTGCTCGGAGGCTGGATGCTCCGCGGTTCGCTCTCCGAAGCTGGCCCGGCAACCCCGGCAAGGGCCGGCGCATCGGAGCCGACATCGGTATCGGCGCCAGCGGTCGTGTCGAGGCCCGCCGAGCCCCCTGCGGAACTGAAGACTGCCGTGGCATCGATTGCGCCGCCCGTCGTCGGCGGCGATGGCGGTGGTGACGATGAGGGCGAAGATCCGTCTTCAACGCACGCGCCGCACAACGGTATCAGCCCGGTTGCTGCGGAACCCGCTGTCGATGCAGCGCAGCCGGAGGCTCCGCCAAAGTCGCGTCCACGACCATCCCGCAGCAACAGGAGCACCGCTCGGAGACCCGATTCCACGCCGCCAATCGCGGGCGATGCAGAGTCAGCTCCGGCCGCAGACGCTCCGAGGACGCGCGCACAGATCCTCCAGGAGTTGGATGGGCTTCAGTAGTGCCCTGGTACTCACCGCGGTGAGCCTGTTGGCGCCACCTGATCAGGGAGCGGTCGATCGTCGGGTCAAGCTCTTGGCTGAGCTCGCAACAATCACGGAGCTTGAGTGTTCCGGACATGATGAGCTCATCGGCCGGTTCGACCGGGCGCTGGAGTTGGTCGATGCCGATGGCGGTGACGCGGCCGTTCGCTTGCAGATCGGCCGACTGAACGCCTTGCTGCTGCAGCGGGTGCAGACCGGACGCGGCGAGACGATCAGCGCCATCTCTGCGGCGGCCTTGCGCTTGCACGGTCCGGCGGCGGCATCCGCCGAGGTTGTGGGCGAGCTTCAGACGCTCGCCTCCAAGGTGGCCGCTGTGTTGGATGGCGGCAGCCCAGAACCGTGTGCTGAGCCTGAGCCCGAGCCCGAGCCCGAGCCGTTGGCGGCGCCGCCCCCGACGTTGCCAGCAGATCCGCCTCGCGACCCGATGGGACCAACACTGCCCGCCGACGCGGGGCCTCCCGCTCCCGAGGCGCCGAAACGTTGGACAAACACCGAGATCGGACTCGTCGGCAGTGGCGCTGCCCTTTGTGTCGGCGGTCTCGCCTCGGTGCTCACTGGCGTGATCGGGCCGATCGCCGCCCGCAGCAACCCCAAGGTCAAAGACGACGATGCGGGACAGCAGGCTTTCCTCGATGAGACGGTCCCTCGCAATGCGACGATCGCTTTCTCCATCGGAGGCGCCGCGCTTTCGATCGGCGTTGGACTCGTCGTGACAGGCCTTGTCGTTCGCCGTCGGCGTAGGGGCGCGACGCGCATGTCGGGTCTACGCCCAGCCCGCGGGTGGGGCTCTGCAGCTCGTGGTCATCACGGGGGCCTGCGCCCCAGCGCCATCACCGCGACTGAGACGTGGGTGCCCGTGCTCGTGCGCTGAGCGTGTATTTTCGAGTTTGGCCGATCAAATTCGGTGCTCGCGACAATGGGCACTATGCGCTCCATCGCACGACACGCCCCGCGACTCTGCATGGCATCGTTTTTTGCGTTTGTGACCGCCGGGTGCCCAGAGGACTCGGATCCTGCGGCCGTCGGGACCGACACCGGTGACGACGGCACGGGTGATACCACCGCCCAGACCGTGCCCGGTCAGACGAGTGACGGACCTGCGCCTACGAACGAAACCGCTGGAGAGTCCACGGGGTCGACCGACGGAGCGACCGACCCGGATAGTTCAGGTGGAGACTCTGGCTCGAGCGACGGCTGTACGGACGAGTGCGATCCGAAGAGCGCCCTCGAATGCGCGGCGGATGGCTCGGCAGAAACGACCTGCGAGCTCGGTCGCGACGGTTGCTACTACCCCGAAGTCACGGACTGCGTCGACGGAGTCTGCTTGGATGACGTCGGGTGCTCCGAGGTGTTTGCCGACAGCTGCTTGGGCGTGCTCGATGCAGACCCGGCCGCCGTGGACGGCGTGTACACGATCGACGTTGATGGTCTGGGCAAGTTGGAGCCCTTCGAGGTTCGGTGCGACATGACGACCGGAGCGGGAGGGTGGACGCTGATCGCGTACAACGACCAGCCCGAAGTCTTCACCAAGTTCAACCTGTCGTGGGACGAGTACAAGGTGGGCTTTGGTGGGCTCGAGGCGGGTGAGTTCGGCTGGCTCGGGAACGACCGTATGCACGAGCTGACCGTGGGCGGGCTGGACCTCGAAGTGCGGCACAGCGCGGCCGTTCATCCCTACGTCAACTTCTCGGTCGGCAGCGAGGCTGCGCTGTACGAGTTGTCCGTGACCCAAACCGCAGCCAGCGGAGACGGCGGTTTCTTTCAGTCGGAGCACGACGGGCGCGCGTTTTCGACGTTCGACGCCGACAGCGACAACGCCGAACAGAACTGCGCCGAGAACATGAATGCTGGCTGGTGGTACAACGCATGCTTCGCCATGTCGATCGCGTCGGGGTCGCCCGGGAACCCTGCGTACTGGAGAGCGGGCGCTCCACCGCTGTACTTTGACTGGATCGAGATGTGGGTGCGCTGAGGCCACCACGGATGGAAGACTTCACAAAGGCGCTGAACGATCACATGCGAGCACTCATTCTCCTTGGGACTCTGTCGGCCACCGCCTCGGCCTGTTTTGTACCCCCGGACGCCGAGGAGGACGCGTCGACGGGTGCGACCGACGCAGCGGCAGCGTCCCAATCCGCATCATCGTCGGCGGAGACATCCAGCCCCACGATGACGGGCGGGCCCAGCGCTGGGAGCGGCGTGGCGCCCAGGGGCGGCGAAATGGCCGAGATCCCGGGAGGGACCTTTCCCATGGGTTGCGATCCGGCGAACGACGCGACGTGCGTCGACGACCCCCCGCACCCGCACGTCCTCACTGAGCGGCCCGTTCACGAGGTCACGCTCTCCGCGTATCGAATCGACGTCAACGAAGTCACCTTGGGCCACTACTTGGAATGCGTCGACGACGGAGGCTGCACCCCGCCAGGCGAGAACTGGGCCGAATGCAACGCGCTCTCCGACGACCATGATGACCACCCCGTGGACTGTGTGACCTGGGAGCAGGGCGCAGCGTTCTGCAGCTGGGCTGGAAAGCGGCTCCCGACCGAGGCCGAGTGGGAGTACGCCGCTCGTGGCGATGATGAGCGCATCTACCCCTGGGGCAACGAGGCGCCCGACTGCAGCCGCGCAAACCTGCACTTCAACGGCGCCGCAGGTTGCGGGACGGTCGACACGTACGCGGTGGGTTCGCTCCCGGCCGGAGACTCCCCCTTTGGTGTGCACGATATGTGCGGCAATGTGGCGGAGTTTGTGGCCGATGCCTTCTCCGAAGACTACTACGCCATGTCCCCCGCACAGGACCCACAAGGCCCCGAGGCGGGCGACGCTCAGGTCATGCGAGGCGGCGGCTACAACTACCCGGTCGACCCCTGGATCATGCGCGCAAGCAGTCGCACAAGCTACGACTCCAGCGTCCCCTCGCCGCAGATCGGTTTTCGCTGCGCCAAGTCCGAAGGCTAGCGGGCCGGCAGCGCGACTCCGAGCCTCCTACTTGTCTTTGCGCTTGGCTTTGCGCTGACGGTCCCACTTGGACTTTCGCCGCGCGGGCTTGTGGTGGATCTTCGTGTCGTCGACCGGCGACAAGCCGTGTCGCGCCCGGACCTCGTTGCTGA
>Ga0316189_10002161_pt1 | contig 19341 bp, 12 predicted proteins | sample LowCovwburrow_MG_FD_204930 | JGI IMG/M metagenome (GOLD analysis project Ga0316189, IMG submission 204930) | Coastal sediment microbial communities from Maine, United States - Lowes Cove worm burrow | ecosystem: Environmental > Aquatic > Marine > Coastal > Sediment | place: USA: Maine...
GCTGGCAGTTACACCTTGCAAGTCAATGGTTTTTCACGGGGTAAGGAATGGGAACAAGCACCTTTGGAGATGGATTTGGAGATATTACCACCGTGGTGGGCGACTTGGTGGGCCTATCTTATTTATGTGGGGATTGCCGTGGCATTTGCTGACAGGTTTTACCGCTTTCAACTTTCAAAAAGATTGGTCGTGGCAGAAAGTGTCCGATTGAAAGAAATTAATCAACTTAAAAATAGTTTATACGATAATATAACCCATGAATTTAGAACACCGCTCACGGTTATTCTTGGAATGACAGATTCATTGGAAAGCGAGTTAACGACAAAGTCCACACCACCCATTAACAATGCTGTTGAAATGATTCGAAGAAATGGTAAAAATCTGTTGTCGCTTGTAAATGAGATGCTGGATCTTTCCAAACTTGAAAGTGGTCATATGGAAACGAATCTAGTGCAAATCAACGTAGTTCCCTTTATTAAATATTTAGGGGAAAGTTTTCATTCCTTTGCCGAAGAAGATGACATCCATTTTACGGTGTATTCAGAAATCGATGAATTAATGATGGATGTGGATTCCGAGAAATTGTCAACCATCGTATCCAACTTACTCTCAAATGCAATTAAATTCACACCCCCACTAGGAAAAATAGTACTTCATATCCATAATGAAAATGATATGATGTTGGTCATAAAAGTTACCGATACAGGAATGGGTATATCCAAAGAAGAATTGCCGTATATTTTCAATCGTTTTTATCAAGCAGATACAACCGTCACTAGAAAAAGGAATGGTACAGGTATTGGCCTTTCTTTGACCAAAGAACTGGTGAATTTGCTCGGGGGTCAAATTTCAGCAATAAGTACCCCCGACGAGGGCAGTGTTTTTAAAGTAAAACTGCCTATAACACAAAATGCTCCAAAGGCAAGTGTTGAATCCTTAAAACTAAGTCAAAAATCAGCCTCGCAAATAGCTATTTCAGAATTCCAGGAAAAGGTGAATCCAAAGGATGAGGATTTACCATTAGTGCTCATTATAGAAGACAATAAAGATGTTGCCTATTATTTAAATCAATGTTTAATGGGAGACTATAAAACCATACATGCCATTAATGGTATTGTAGGTCTTGAAATGGCATTCGAACACATTCCGGATATTATCATCTCTGATGTTATGATGCCAGGGAAAGATGGTTATGAAGTGTGTAGCATGTTGAAGAAAGATGAGCGAACTGATCATATCCCCATTGTATTATTAACAGCAAAAGTAACCACAAAAGATCGTGTTTTAGGGCTAACCCAAGGTGCAGATGCTTATTTGGCAAAACCATTCATTAAAGAGGAATTATTTGCAAGATTGGAGCAATTACTTTTTTTGAGGAAAAAATTGATTGCTAAATTCCAACAAGGTCAAGTTTCCAAAGTAATTGCAAAACAACCCAAAAATGCCGAAACCAAATTCATTGCCAAAGTTATTGATCTGATTCATGGAGACTTGGATAATTCTACCTTTGGCACCTCTGAACTCAGCTTAAAACTGGGATTGAGTGAATCACAAGTCTATCGAAAGCTAAAGGCAATCACAGGAAAGTCCACTGCCGTTTTTATAAGAACTATCCGTTTGGAAGATGCGAAAGAGCAATTACAAACCACTGATCAAACAGTTTCTGAAATAGCCTATGCTGTAGGATTTAATGACCCCGCATGGTTTAGTAGGGCTTTTAAGGAAGAATTTGGCTTTGCGCCCAGTACCATAAAATAATGAAGAAAAACCACCAACCGACCAATAGGAATATATCTGAATTCGTTCAGCCTGCTTTCATTCTTTGTATTCTATTTTTCAACCTAACATTTTATAGTGCTAATTCCCAACAAAAAAACAATACTAACACGGACCTCACGCCCACAGAAATTTGGGAATCTGGATTGCCATATATTGAGAATTATACATCTGACGATTATAAAAGTAGCCCCCAAAACTGGGAAATAATGGAAGGAAATGATGGTTTCATGTATTTTGGAAATACAGTGGGAGTTATGCAATATGATGGAAGTACATGGAATACAATTAAACTTGAAAACAAAAGTTTAGTTAGGTCACTTGCAAAAAATAAAGAAAAAATCTTTGTTGGTGGAGTACATGAACTCGGCTATTTAGAGCCAAATGAATTAGGTAAGCTTCAACTACACTCTCTAGTATCCAATTTAAAAACCAATAACAGGGAATTTGGCGATGTTTGGTCTACAGTGGCAATCGATGATGATATATTTTTTGTATGTAACAAATACTTGTTTAGATGGGATGGCAAAAAATTCAAAACTTGGACACCAAAAACAAAGTTTGGCGGAATATATAAAGTAAATAGCACCTTATTTGTTGAAAGCAAAGGAGTAGGTATTCATAAAGTTGAAGGCGATTCTCTTGTATTAATTCCGGGAGGAGACATTTTAAAAGAAAATATTGCGAAAATCGATGTAATGCTCCCTCACCAAGACAACAAGGTTTTGATTGTTACCGCTAACAAAGGGCTGCTCTTATTTGATGGTAAAATAGCGACATCATTTAATAGGAATAGTAATAATATATTTCTTAAAAATCGAATCTACAAAGGCATTGCCCTCTCTACAGGGGATTATGCCATGGCAACGCTTACCGCTGGATTATATATCCTTGATGGCAAAACGGGGGAAATAAAGCAAAATATTGGAAAAAAACACGGGTTAATAAGTGATGTTCTATTCAATGTTTATGAAGATAGCTATGGTTCAATTTGGGTTGGCAGTGACAATGGGATATCTAAAATTGATTGGGCCTCTCCATTTCGAAGTTTTAATGAGTTCAACGGATTAAGTGAAAGAGTGAGGTCAGTGAGCTATCAAAATAATAAATTTTTAGTTGATAGTAAAGGTTTGTACCAACTAGTTAAGGGTGGTTCAAACAATGAACCTATCTTCAAAAAAATTGATGGTTTTAAAAATAGCATCAAATTTATTGTCCCCCTGAATAATGATTTACTTGCATTTGATTTTGAACAAGTTTATGGAATAAGAGGTAATAAGGCGAAGCTTATTAAAAAACAAGACTGGGCTTTAACGTCCATTTTAAAATCCAGGATAGATAGTTCTAAAGTTTATGCGGGCACCCTTGAAGGCAAATTATTTGAATGCAGACTTTCTGGTGATCAATGGATTGCAAAGCCTCTTTTTCAAATTGATGGGGGAATAGAAGGTATAGTAGAACAAACTAATGGTAACCTATGGCTTCAAACCTATTTCAAAGGACTCTATTTTGCGCAAAGACAAGCAGGAGAATTAAACAAGAATGCCTTTAAGCTTCAAAAATATGACACACTATCTGGGCTTCCATCAATGACTTATAACTTTCCTTATGAATTTGAAAACAAAATATATGTAACAACCTCAGAAGGAATGTATCACTTCAATCGAAAGGACAAAGTCTTTAAAAAAGATACTATTTTAACGAATCAATATGACGAATCCGTAGATGCTTTTGGTTTTATGGGAATGGATAAAAGGGGTACTATCTGGCAAACCGTTAGAGCTGGTTTTGAAAATAAAATCTATAAACTTTCCGAAAACAAATTATCAGAATTATATGAATACAATCTATTCAATGACTTTTCAACCTATAGCATGGAACTTTTGGAAGATATTATTCTCTTCACTGGACCTAAGGGTGTTCTTCTTTACAACCAAAATATCACAAGACCAGAAAATAAAAACCTGGATGCCAGAATAAGGAAAGTATGGCTAAATAATGATTCATTAATCTATGCAGGTTCTAATATTCATAAAACCAAAGAAGATGGTTTTGAAATTCCTTTTAAAACCAACACTTTAAAATTTGAATACACGCTTCCTTTTTATAACAAGACGGAAAACAATACCTATCAATATATCTTGGATGATTTTGACGAGGATTGGTCGTCCTGGACCGATGAAACCAAAAAAGATTACACCAACATACCTGCTGGGGACTATAGTTTTAAAGTCCGTTCAAAAAATGTTTTTAATGTTGTAAGTAGCGAGGACAGTTATTCATTTTCCATTTTACCGCCTTGGTATAGTACCTGGTGGGCTTACTTTATATATGCTATAGGAGCGATTGGCATTATGGCCTTATACTCCAAATGGAGGTCTCAAGAATTACAGAAAAAAAATGTGGCATTGGAAAATACCATTAACAAACGCACCCTTGAAATACGACAAAAAAATGAACTTTTAAACCACCAAACGGAGCAACTGGTACAGTTGAATGATTCAAAAACACGCTTATATTCGAATATCACCCACGAATTTCGCACACCCTTGACCGTAATCCTGGGGATGGCAGAAACACTAAAAACCAATGTGCTTAATAAAAGTTTTGAAGGGGCTGATAAATCTTTGGAAATGATCCGACGTAATGGCAAAAACCTATTGCAGTTGGTGAATGAGATATTGGATTTGGCCAAGGTAGAAAGCGGCTCAATGGAGTTGAATTTGGTACAGACCGATGCTATACCCTTTGTTAAGTATTTGAGTGAAAGCTTTCATTCCTTGGCAGAAGCCGAGAAAATTAATCTTACCGTTTATTCCGAAATTAATACCTTGGAGATGGATATTGATGTGAATAAGATGGCTTCGATTATTTCAAATTTACTTTCAAATGCGATAAAATTCACCGCAGCCAACGGTAAAATAATTGTCCACCTGAACAAAATCAAAACAAAAGACAGCGAATTATTCTCCATAAAAGTGCAGGACAACGGTCTAGGATTGGCAGAAGATGACATCGCCCATTTATTCGACCGTTTCTATCAGGTTGATAACGAATCATCCCAATATCAGGAGGGCACAGGTATTGGCCTTTCCTTGGCCAAGGAATTTGTGGAATTAATGAACGGGACTATTGGTGTAGAGAGTACCCTTGGAAAAGGGAGCACCTTTACTGTACAAATACCAGTAACCAATACTGCGGTTAAAACCGTTGACGCCAAAATAACTGTTGACCCGCCAATTAAAAAAACAGCGAATGGCACAAAAACAGAACCGTCAGTTATGGATGAGGCTTCTTCATTACCCTTGGCACTTATTATTGAGGATAACGAAGATGTGGCCCATTATTTAAAAACCTGTCTAAAAGGTAAATACCAAACCATACATGCCAGCAATGGGAATATGGGCATTGAAATGGCGTACGAAAAAATACCCGATATCATTATCAGTGATGTTATGATGCCCGGTAAAGATGGTTTTGAAGTGTGTGCCACACTAAAGGCAGACGAGCGTACAGACCATATACCCATTATACTCTTAACGGCAAAAGTGACTACAGAAGATCGGTTGGCAGGACTATCCCATGGGGCGGATGCCTATCTGGCAAAACCCTTTAACGAAAAGGAATTGTTCATCAGATTGGATCAACTAGTCTTATTGCGTAAAAAACTAATCGATAAAATCCAAAAAGATGGCTTCAACACCTTTCTGAACAAACAGGTAGAAAGTCCGGAAACCAAGTTCCTTCAAAAGGTCATACACTTCATAAATGAGGATATTAGCAATGCTACTTTTGGTGCGGGAGACCTGGCCGATAAATTGCATTTAAGCGAATCCCAGATTTATAGAAAACTAAAAGCCATTACCGATAAATCAACTGCGGTCTTTATACGATCTATCCGTCTTCAAAAAGCAAAAGAGTTGATCGAGACCACAGATAAAACTATCTCTGAAATCGCATATGAGACCGGTTTTAACGACCCTTCTTGGTTTAGTCGCGCTTTTAAGGATGAATTTGGCTTTGCACCAAGCGATATTCATAAATAACTGATTACAAGTTGTTTAATTACATTTTTTCTTCCTCCATGCAATAATAGTACAAGCTTTTTCTTTGCAATGCACAATTACTTCTAGGCTTTGAAAAAATAGTTCAAGCCTAAAAAAACATAGTACAATACTTTAGCCCTAACATTAAAAATAAACAGGGTTATGAAGTGGGCCATAACAAATTCAACATTGAAACATTAATAATTTTTAAAACAGAAATCATGAAAACTGTACAAAAAAACAAGTTCGGTAAAATCATTACTTTAATGATAATAGGGTTTTTAATTTCAATTTGCATCATGCCAGCACATGCTCAAGTAAAAAGAACTGCGGTTGGTACTAAGGCCAATAGCAACTATAAAACTTTGGAGCATTACTGGAGTAGCACTAGAAAAGATAATTTTTTAACAGCTTCAGAAAAAGGAAAAAAGGCTGCAAAAGCAGCAAATTATAGATTTGTAAGACAAGATGGTTATGTGCTTAATAAAGCGTCTAATAGTGAGGGTAAAACTATTCCGCTATATTTATTTTATAGCAAAACGCGCAAGGATTATTTAACGGTAGCCTCGTCAGCTGGTATTAAGTCTGCAAATTCCGCTGGATATACCAAAATTGGTATTGAAGGTTATGTGTTACAAACAGTCAACACATCGTCCAAGCATTTGTACAAGCCACTTTGGTTATATTATAATGCTGCTCGTAAAGATAATTTTACAATAGCCTCGTCCGTAGGGATAAGAACTGCTGAAGCAGGTGGATATAAAAAAGTGAGAATTGAAGGTTATGTTAGAATTAATAATAAAAAACAAAATACTAAAGTTGTAGTAAAAACAGCGGATCCATTTACAAGATTGAAAAAAGAAGCACAAAAAACCGCGGTTATAAAATCTAAAATGAATCCGGTTAAGATAACCGCCAATAATCCAAACTGGAAAACAAGATCAAGAACCGCCATTAAATTTGTGCCATTTAAACTTGAAGATAAAAACGGTAATGCTATTTCGCCCAACGAAAAAGTGACTTTAAAAACGGGTAAAGTTATTACAGCCCAAGAACTTATAGACAAAACAAATGAATTAGAGCGAAAACTCAATGCTCAGGGTTATAGTTTGAGAAATGATTCTAAAAAAATAGTTTCTAATACAGTAACAGGAAAAAAGTTTTTAGATGGTAGAAAAGCCTTGGCGCCAAAATCTATTGGTGTTTTTAAAAATGAGCCTGAGGTTAAAAGATTTATGAGTTTAGAAAAGAAAGTGAATGTGGCGGGGCTATCCCCTTTTGGAAAAACAAAAACCATTACGCTAAAACCCTATAGTAGCTACACTGAGAGTGAAAAAAAAGAAGTGAATAATTATAACTATTCAAACAAATCAGGAACTGTTATGGCTCAAAAAATAACAAAACCCCGTCGTTTTGACAAGTTTAAAACTCAAAAGGTAGGTAACCTTTCAAAGCTATATAAAGTTGATAAAACGAATAAAAAAAATTGGGGATTTGGTCATCCCAGTACGTTTCAAGCCAGTATGGAAGGTTCAATAACTCGTTTTGCAATAATTTATCCATTTGATCCTCAAAAACCAGAAAAAAATAAATCGGAGTTTAGAGTGTCCGCAACAGGAAAAGCCAAAGGTGCTCTTTTTGGCAACGAGATGGATATTCTTAATGCGAGTGGTGAATTTTATGCGCCGTCCGATGTGTCAAAAAACATGTCTGCCAAAATTCAAGTAAAGGCCTTAGAAACTAGTCTTTTTAGTTTGAATAAATCGTATCCGCAGAAAAAATCATTTTCTAGAGAACATGGTAAAACGTTTGATAAATCATTTGCCATAGAAATACCAATAATAACAGGGATAGATTTTAAGGGTCTAATTGGTGTTAAAGGCGAGGTTGGATTCGAATACGAAGCAAAAATTGAAAGAACTGTTGCTTCTATTCATGCCAAGCCCATAGTTAATTTAGAAGGCTATGCCGAAGCTGGAGTCGAGTTTTTAGATCTCCTAGGTGGTGGTGTTGGCGGCAAATTAAAATTCATTAAAGGTGAATTTGATTTGAATGCGCATACCGGTATTTGGAATCAGAATTCAGAGGAGATTGTAGTTGGTATTAATTATTATTTTGGATATGATGTCGAGATGTTGAGCGGAGAAATGTATGCGTATCTAGAGGCTTGTGTAAAATATATTGGGTGTTATCGTCCCTTAGAACACACATTTTTTAAATGGGATGGTTTTAAAGATTCCGGAACCATAATAAAAGGGGATAATGTGCCATTTACATTAGCAAACATTGCCAAATATAATGATGCACCTGTTTTTACTCAAAATTAGGTAATGATGAAAATAGCAACAAGAGCTGTAAGCCTTATACTTCTTTTATGTCTATGTTTTCATGGGTGTAAAGGAAGTAAGGCAGCTCTTCTTTCCAAGCAGTCTATTTATAAATATAGCGCCGAAAATTTTGGGTATAGCGATATAAAAAGGGTGTATAGTACGGATTCTATCAATGCGAAAAAGTCTTTTTTCAATAGTGAATCATTACAATATTTAGAAATGACAATTCATGCCAAAATAAAAAAAATAATTCTTAAAACGTATCCAGATAGCGTATTAATTTGTTATCAATTGCAAAACCCAATACTTGATATAAAAAGAGATGGTGCATCCATCAATTTAGATGTCATTACTCAAGATTTAAAAAAGCCGGTATTTGTTCAAACCGATACATCAGGAAAAATTGGAGTCCTGAAATTTGATTCTGAAACATCAGAAATTGCAAAAGGATTGTATAAGGATATAATTGGGCGCATGCAATTTGTAAAGCCCAAAAAAAATATAACGGATTGGCAAACTACCGAAGAAAATACATTGGGAACATATATAGCTGAATATCATTTAACAAATTCGGATAGTTCGGGTGAAGATTACATTAAGAAAATAGTGCGCTATACAACCTATAAATCCCAAAACGAAAACCAAAAAACAGAAACAGATAACAGCACAATTATTAAAGCAGATGCGGCTGGTATAATTAAAAAAATAAATACCTCCGAAGCACTAATCGTACTTCGCGAAAAAGACACTTTAAGTGTTTTAGGATCTAAAGTTTCCGTTGTTATGACTTCTGAAGAAATTGTTAATAAGAATGATGTCTATAGTCTTTCGGAAATAGAACAATCTTCTGAATATTCTCAAAAAACGACTTTAAGCGAAGCCTTATCAGAAGAAAAAATTAGAAAAATGTCCTACAAAGGCACTTTAGATTCTGATAATTGGGAAACCCTATTACAAAATTTATCAAAAACGAAAAGCCTAACAAAAGAGACAAAAGAAGATTTGATTTTAAAGTTTAGAGCGCTTTTTTATTTACATCCTGAGCGTTGTAAACAGGCTGTTTCCCTACTTGAAAATGAATTGTTGACATCTGATGTTTTTATCATTTTAAGCAATGCCTTGTCCATAACCGAAACACCAGATTCCACAGACGCTTTAGCAATGATTATCGAAAAAAACAAAAACGATGAAGACCTTTTGGGGAGATTAATACCTGTTTTGACAACAACAAAATATCCAACGGATATGGCTATTGAAGTCATAAAACCAATAGCCTTTAGCACTGATGTGCCTCAAAATTATTTTACCGCATCTACGGCACAATTGGCTTTAGGTGGCATGGCGAATCGATTAAGGAAGACTGATACTTTAAAATCCAACATGTTGACACATTATCTTATGGAAAAAATTAAAACCGAAAAAGATACCATTCAACATCTTTTGGTATTGGGTAATACAGGTTCACCTATGGTTTTTCCGATTATCAAATCTTTGATTGAATTTCCACATTCTTCAGATCAGGTAAAAGTTGAAGCTGTATCTGCTTTGAGTCTCATTAATAATAAACAAGTGTCAGTATACTTAAAAACATTGTTGCAAAATAAGAATGTCGCTATAAAAAACAAGGCGAAAGAAGTACAGGATTTTCAGAAAAATAATTTTGAACGGCAAACAAAATACTAGTAGCGAGATTAATTACTGTATCGATTGTTCCCGAACGTGGGAATAAATCAGAAAAATTATGATAACATTCAATAATGGTTATTTCAGTGATTCACAAATACTCCTAGAGATCGCATAAATAGTGAAAACCATTCTCCCCAAGTATGGTTATACTTGTATCTCTCCCCCGGTTTATTTATAGCAATAAATAGTACAGCTAATTATGAAAGAAGAAACTTCATATTTGATTAGAAAATTGGTACGTCAAATCACTATATGCTGTAGTTTGATGGTATTGATAGGTGTATTTACGCTTCTGTTTTATTTTGATGCTTTTTCGAAGGACCCCATACCGTTGGAAGAAATTACACTTGAGCCCATAGCATCAGAATATGATATTTCATTATTAAACGATTCCGAAGAAAATATAGAACTAAAATTTGGACATGAACTTTTTATAAACACCCCCAAATATATAGGTCCAGACAATGGCAATCCAGATAGGGTATACTCGGGCAATCGATTGGCATGTAACAATTGCCATTTGCAAGCCGGTACAAAACCTTTTTCCGGATCATTGATTGGAATTATTAATAGATTTCCACAGTTTCGAGGCAGGGAAAATAAAATAGGGACGATTGAGGAACGGATCAATGGCTGTATGGAACGGAGCATGAACGGAAAGACAATGCCTCCTAACGGAAAGGAAATGAAGGCGTTTATCAAATACTTGACCTGGCTAAGTAGATTGGCCCCTGAAGATGGGAAAATATTTGGACAGGGATTCGTCAAAGTCGAAATTCCTGAAAGGGAAGTGAATCTTGAACATGGCAAACAGGTGTTTACGGCCACCTGTGTTGTATGTCATGGTAATGATGGAAAAGGGAAAATAGCAATGGATGGTTATACCTATGTATATCCTCCGTTATGGGGTGATGATTCGTTTAATAATGGTGCTGGTATGACTCGGGTTATCACAGCCGCCCGGTTTATCAAGGGCAATATGCCCTTTGGAACTACTTATGATGCGCCTCTACTTTCAGATGAAGAAGCTTACGATGTTGCCGGTTATATAAATCAGCAAAAACGCCCTATAAAAGTCAATCCCGAGAATGATTTTCCTGATTTAACGAGAAAACCGGTATCTACCCCTTATCCACCTTATGCCGATTCCTTTCCTATAGAACAACACCAATTAGGGCCATTTCAACCTATAATGGATTATTACAAACAAGAGTATAACATGGTTAAAACCAAATAAATAAGTATGATATGAAAACAAAAAACAACAATTCAAGACGACATTTTATCGGAGCGCTTGCACTTGGTGCAACCGCAAGTACCATTGGTGTACTTACCAATCCTATTTATGCAAAATCACCTGCTGCTGCGTTAACTGAAATGAACAGTGCTGATGATTGGTTCAAAAACATTAAAGGAACACACCGTATTGTTTATGACGGCTCTACGCCACATGGTGGGTTCCCGATCATATGGAACTGGGCATTTTATATGACCAATAATGGTACGGGCACCACAGATACAGATATGACCGCCATGACTGTATTACGGCATAGTGCTTTAGGATTGGCGCTTGAAGATAGGTTATGGGCAAAATACCATCTCGGGGAGGTTTTTGGCGTAACCGATAACTCCACTGGCAAGCCATCACTTCGAAACCCATATTATGAACCCAAAGAAGGGGATTTTCCTTTACCAGGTATAGATGGTATTAAACGGCTTCAGGAACGCGGTGCCATGTTCTGTGCTTGTGATTTGGCAACCAAGGTTTATAGCAATGCTGTAGCCACTAAAATGAATTTAGACCCAAAGGAAGTCTATGAGGATTGGGTCAGTGGTGTTCTACCAGGTATTCAACAAGTTCCTTCAGGAGTTTGGGCACTAGGAAGAGCTCAGGAAAATGGTTGTGGGTACATCTTTGCAGGTGAATAAGTAAAATTGATAATCTATAAATATAAACATATGAAAACAATAATAAATTTAGTACTACTGTTCTTATTCAGCACAGTGGTCCTGGCACAGGAAAAACCTGTCAAAATCGTATTTGATGTTACCAGTAGCAATACCAGTGTGCATGAATCCGCAATGCGGCATGTGAAAATGATGTCCAAGGCATACCCTGATTCAAAATTCGAGATGGTCATGTATAGCGGTGCATATGGAATGGTCGTAAAAGGCGAATCAACTGTTTCGGAAGAAATGGAAGCACTTGCCGAAAATGAAAATGTAGATTTTGTGGTTTGCCAGGCATCCTTGAATCGTCATAAAATAGATGCTTCGCAACTAGTTATCGGAGTTAGGGCAGTTCCCGATGGAATTTTAGAGATCATCCAAAAACAAGGGGAAGGCTGGGGCTACATTAAAGAAGGCCAATAATCTGCCATGTTCTTGACCGTATGGGTTCTTGACAAACACACTAAGGATCAAACCAAGGGAATATTGAACATTATAAAATGGAAACCATACAGATTTTTGGATATTTAGGGGCCTTGGTGGTCGGCCTTGTTTTGGGTCTAATGGGTAGTGGGGGTTCACTGATCGCAATCCCCATTTTCACCTACTTATTCCATATAAGTCCAATTACAACAACTGCGTATTCGCTTTTTGTGGTGGGCACTTCCTCTACCATCGGGGCCCTTAGAAATTGGAAGAAGGGATTGGTAGATTTTAAAATAGCCATTGTTTTTGCCATCCCAGCTTTTATAGCCGTATATGTTGTCCGTAAATACATTCTTCCGATAATCCCGATCGAGATAATCACAATTAAAGAATTTGTGGTTACCAAGGATATGGCGATTATGGTGTTTTTAGCTGTTATCATGCTATTATCTTCTCTTTCAATGCTACGGAATAGGAAGTTGTTACATGATGATAACCAATTGAAACGGTACAATTATCCGTTGATAGTATTGCAAGGCATTATGATTGGTTTATTTACTGGCGTTGTTGGAGTCGGTGGAGGTTTTTTGATTATTCCCACATTGGTTTTATTGGTAAAACTACCAATGAAAAAAGCAGTAGCAACTTCGTTGTTTATTATCGCTTTAAAATCATTGATCGGATTTATAGGAGATGTAGGGAATTTGGAAATAAACTGGGACTTTCTAATAGGGTTTACGATAGTTTCTACCCTAGGCATTTTCTTGGGTATTTACCTTTCTTCCTTTATTAAGGGAGAAAAACTTAAAACCTATTTTGGATGGTTGTTATTGATCCTATCCATCGGTATTTTTTATAAGGAAGTTTTTACTTAAATACAAATTGTACAAAAATTGGATGTCATAATTAAAATTAAAAACAGTAAAAAAATGAATCGACCAGAAGATTTAACAGAAGAACAAAATATGTATGTAATTGAAAGAGAGATTCCGGGAGCAGATAAACTGACCCAGGAACAATTAAAAGGTATTTCACAAACTTCGTGTGGAGTATTAAGTGATATGGGGCCTGAGATTCAGTGGGTACATAGCTATGTTACAAGTGATAAGATTTATTGTGTATATCATGCCACTAATGAAGAAATGGTACGTGAACACGCGAAACAAGGAGGATTTCCAGCAAATTCCGTATGCCAAGTGGCTACTATTATTGACCCTTCAACGGCTGAATAAGCTGTATCCAAAATTTAGTATTGGTGGTATCCCAACCACTGTAATTTATTGTTTAACTTAAAAAATAAAATTATGAAAATCAAAAAAGAAGATCTTCCAATCACAATGCAGGCCGGAAATATGATTATGCGAGCACAAGCTGATTGTGGTGGCATAACCCTAGGGTACAATGAACTACCTGCAGGTACCGATTTTACACCTTTGTTAAAAGGATTGAATCACGACAGTTGCCATTGCCCTCATTGGGGCTATGTTATAGATGGTAAAATGTTAATCATTTACGATGACGGAAAAGAAGAATTGCTCACTGCAGGTGATGTCTACTACTGGCCCGCAGGCCATACGGGCATTGTAAAAGAAGATCTGAAACTTCTTGAATTCAGTCCAACTAAGGAGTTAAACGAAGTACTCACCCATGTGGGTAAAAGAATGGCCGAATTAGCGGGGTAAAGACTAAAAGTAAACCATTGATGTTCGTTTTATGCAGGAAAAGGGAAAAACACCTGTATAAATCAAGTAAGGGGATTTCAAAAAAATCGGTTATTAACCAATTGATACCATAGCCGATTTTTTTGTTCCAAATTGAAGGAGCTTTTATGCCATTGAAAATAATAGCTCAATGACTAGAAACAAACTAAAGAATAAACTAAGTCAACGTATATGAAAAAGGAATATTTAAAGCTAATTATTATTTTATTCCTAGTAATTGGATGTAAAAATAAAAACAATTCTAATGATATATCCCAACGGCCGTTTATTGCCTGTGCACCATTAACAACAGATGCTGATTGGTACAAAACAGATAATATAGCCCCAATAATCGATGGGCTTGATGTGCTTGATTTTCCGGTGACCACAAAAAGCATTTTGGTACAACAATACGTCAATCAAGGATTGCTATTAGCTTATGGTTTTAATCATGCAGAAGCAGCTCGCTCTTTCCATTACGCCTCTAAATTAGATCCAGAATGCGCTATGGCCTTTTGGGGTTTTGCCTATGTATTAGGACCAAACTACAATGCGGGAATGGAACCTGATAATTATGAAAGGGCATATATCGCCATCCAGAAAGCCTTGCAACTCTCAAACAATGGTATTTCCCCTAAGGAAAAAGCATTGATCAATGCTTTGACAAAACGATATGTAAAAGACCCAGTTGATGATAGAAGTGAATTGGATATCGCTTATTCTAATGCCATGGCAGCCGTCTATGAAAATTTTCCCGATGATGCCGATATTGCTACACTATATGCAGAATCAATGATGGATTTGCACCCTTGGGATTTATGGGATAAAGAGGGCAACACTAAAGAATGGACCCCAAAAATCATTTCAACCTTAGAGCACGCCATAACTCTGAATGCCAAACACCCTGGAGCACATCATTTTTATATTCATGTTGTGGAAACTTCGTTCGAACCTGAAAAAGGACTCTATAGTTCGCAATTATTCGATGAGGATCTGGCACCGGGGGCAGGGCATTTGGTACATATGCCATCCCATATTTACATAAGAACCGGGGATTATCACAAAGGCACACTCTCAAATTTAAGGGCTATTGCCGTAGATAGCAGTTATGTGTCCGCATGCAACGCACAAGGCGCCTATCCCCTATCCTATTTCCCCCACAATTATCATTTTATGGCAGCGACAGCAACATTAGAGGGTAATAGTAAATGGGCAATAGAGGCCGCTGATAAAGTGGCTGCTCATTCCAATATCTTACTAATGAAAGAACCTGGTTGGGGTACGATCCAACACTACTATACCATACCTTATTACGTTTATGTAAAATTTGGAAAATGGAAAGAAATACTTGAAATGAAGAATGAAGATCCTACCTTAAAATATCCCGAAGCTGTTAGAAATTACGCCCGTGGAATGGCGTTCCTTGGGATAAAGGATTTAGCAAGTGCTAAAAAAGAGCTGCTTTCTTTGGAAAATTATGCGAACGACAACAGTCTTAAGGAAATTACTATTTGGGATATAAATTCAGTTGATGTTTTGCTGCAAATCGCAAAAAGAGTACTAAAAGCTGAAATTTTGGCCAATGAATCAAATTATGATGAAAGTATTGCATTACTAAGGGGAGCTGCTACAATTGAAGACGGATTAAACTATAATGAACCTCCTGATTGGTTCTTTTCAGTCAGGCATCATTTAGGAGCGGTTCAAATTGAAGCGGAAAAATACGAAGATGCAATCCATACATTTGAAGAAGATCTAAAAAGATTACCAAAAAATGGCTGGGCCTTACATGGACTCAAATTAGCCTATTCAAAACTTAACGATACCCATAAAACAGCTGAAATCGATGAACGATTAAATACGATTTGGGCAACGGCGGATACTAAAATAGCTACTTCAAGAATAAAATAAATCAAATGACAGAACATAGGGATACACCAATTGAAATTCAAAAAGAGGATTTCAAAAAAATAGGTTATCAATTGATTGATACGATTGCCAATTTCTTTGACAATATTGACGATTATCCAGTGACAAAAGGTGATTCACCTTTACAATTGCAAGAGATTTTAGGCACTTCAACCTTTCCAGAGCATGCTACCCCTGCCGAGGAGATAGTTACAAGAGCCTCCGACTTGTTGTTGAATCATTCCTTGTTCAATGGTCACCCTAAATTCATGGGGTATATTACATCGTCCCCAGCTCCTATTGGTGTTTTGGCAGATTTAATGGCTGCCGCCATGAATCAGAATGTTGGTGCACAAGTATTAAGTCCAATGGCTACCGAAATTGAAAAACAAACGGTAAAATGGTTGGCAGAATTTATTGGGGTTTCTCCCCATTACGGGGGAATATTGGTGAGTGGTGGTAATATGGCCAATTTTACAGCATTTCTGGCAGCTAGAACGGCCAAAGCACCAAAGAATATCAAAGAAGATGGGCTTGCAGGTAATGAGTCCAAATTGATTGCCTATTGTTCTAAAACTACCCATACTTGGGTAGAAAAGGCAGCAATTCTCTTCGGACATGGCTCCAAACAAACCCGTTGGATACCTACCGATGCTTTCAATAAAATAGATACTGTTATTTTAGAAGAAACCATAAAAGAAGATCTAAAAAATGGACATCAACCCTTTATGGTCGTTGGTACTGCTGGCGATGTGAGCACTGGTGTTGTAGATAATCTCAACGAAATTGCGGCAATCTGTAAAACCTATGACCTATGGTTTCATATTGATGGTGCCTACGGAGTTCCTGCTGCTATAATACCTGAGTTGAAAGCTACATTTGAAGGACTCAAAGATGCCGATTCAATTGCACTGGACCCACATAAATGGCTATACGCTCCTCTTGAAGCAGGCTGTACGCTGGTGAAAAACCCACAACATCTTTTAGATGCCTACAGTTCGCGTCCCGAATATTATCATTTCAACAAAACGGAAGAATCACAAGCACAAAATTATTACGAATTCGGCCTACAAAATTCCCGTGGTTTCAGGGCGTTGAAAGTTTGGATGGCTTTGCAACAAGTAGGAAGAAAAGGCTATGTGAAAATGATTCATGAAGATATTGAATTATCCAAATTGTTGTTTAAACTGGCAAACAATCATAAAGAATTGGAAGCGGTATCCCAAAATTTAAGCATTACAACTTTAAGATATGTCCCTACGGATGTTCACCAAAATGATGAAAATAGAGTGACTTACCTAAATACTTTAAATGAGGCATTGTTACAGGCTTTGGAATTAGGCGGCGAGGTTTTCTTTTCCAATGCTATTGTAAAAGATAGTTATTGTCTCAGAAGTTGCATTGTGAATTTTAGAACCTCAAAAAAAGACATCGAGGAAATTATAGAAATTGTGGTCCGAGAGGGTCAAAAAATCCATCAAAAATATCTGGAAGAAATTCCGTTTAACAACTAAAACAAAAATCATGAAAAATATTATCAAATGTATGTTGTTAATTATGTTGCTATTTAGTTCGGCATGTAAAAACAATAAGCCTAACCCTGCTTTAGCCGCCATAGCCTTTCAGAGAGGTGATTTACTTTTGTGTGGAGATGGACAGTTTGGAGAACTCAAATTCTCGCTTTCCTGTAGTTATGAAACAAGAGCTGATTTTGACCTAGCGGTAGCATTATTACATTCTTTTCAATATACTGAAGCTGAAAAGGCATTTGTTAAGGTTATTGATGTCGACCCTAATTGCCCAATGGCCTACTGGGGTGTTGCCATGAGCATTTACCATGCAGCTTGGTTTCCTCCTACAGAAGAAGATTTAATGAAGGGCTCTCAAGTATTAAAAATAGCCAAAGAATTAGCTATGGATGAGAAGCAAAGGAATTATATAAATGCCATTGACGCCTTTTATACCGATCGGGAAACCATTGAACATAAAACAAGAGCTAAAAGGTTTGAAAATAAGATGGAGCAGATATATCTAAAATACCCTGAAGATATAGAGGCTGCTATTTTTTATTCCTTGGCTTTGTTTTCTACGAGAGATAGAGTTGGTAAAGATTATATGAATGAAAGAAAAGCAGGGGAAATTCTCGAAAAACTGTTTATTTCTAACCCCAATCATCCTGGTATTGCACATTATATTATTCATAATTACGACAATCCCGCATTAGCTCAAAAGGGTTTGGAGACTGCAAGACGCTATGCAAATATCGCTCCGTCCTCTGCTCATGCACAACATATGCCATCACATATTTTTACAAGATTAGGAATATGGCAGGAATCTATCGATGCTAATATATTATCAACCGAAAGTGCTAGGTGCTATGCCGATGCGGCGGCCTTGGTAGGTTCTTATTTTGAAGAATTACATGGTATTGATTATTTGGTATATGCCTATCTTCAAAAAGGAGATAATGCAAAAGCAGCACAACAATATACGCTAATTAAAGATCGTAAAACATTCTTTCCCATGACCATTACGGCTGCTATCTATCCCATAACCGCCGTACCGGCTAGATTGGCTCTTGAAAATAGAAATTGGAAACAAGCTGCACAGTTGGAGTTACAAGAAATCGATTTGGAATGGGAGGGTTTCCCATGGCAAAAGGCAATACATCATTTTGCGAGAGCTTTAGGGGCGTCCCATACAAATGATTTTAATGCTGCAGATCAAGAAATTGAAATTCTAAAACAATTGCATCAGGATTTAATTGCACAAAACGACCCTACAAAGTCCATTCAAATTAAGCAGGTAGAAATTCAAATCAAAACATCACAGGCATGGTTGAATTTTCGAAAGAACAACCTAATAAATGGCCTAGCTCTTATGAAAGAAGCGGTAGAAATTGAGCGAAATACAAGCAAACACCCAGTTACCCCAGGTGATGTACTACCAGCCATAGAATTATTAGGGGATATGCTTTTGGAATTGAACAAACCGACAGAAGCATTGGAGGCTTATGAAGAAAATCTAAAAGGGCACCCGAATAGGTTTAACGGTCTTTACGGTGCTGCCATTGCCGCAAAAGAATCCGGCAACGATGAAAAAGCAATAAAATACTTTAATCAACTCCTGGAATTAACTAAAAATACAGATAGTAATCGACCCGAAATCGAAGAGGCAAAAATATTTCTAGGCAAAAAAAACGTATAAATATAAATTGAAATGAAACTTTACAAAACGGGATGCTATCTTTTTGGTCTTTTGATTTTTTTAGGAATAGGTTCATGTAAACAAAGGAATGAATTACCCATTTATAACCCCTCCGATTTTAATCCCCAATTGGTTGATGCCTCTCTTCAGGGTGTTGAAGAGCATACCGTTGCTGCTTTTAAATTGATCAATCAAAATGGGATAACCATTACGCAGGAAAATTACAGGAATAAAATCTATGTGACCGATTTTTTCTTTACACGCTGTCTCACCTTCTGCCCCATTATGTCAAATAATATGGAGAAACTTCAG
>Ga0316189_10002162_pt1 | contig 19336 bp, 13 predicted proteins | sample LowCovwburrow_MG_FD_204930 | JGI IMG/M metagenome (GOLD analysis project Ga0316189, IMG submission 204930) | Coastal sediment microbial communities from Maine, United States - Lowes Cove worm burrow | ecosystem: Environmental > Aquatic > Marine > Coastal > Sediment | place: USA: Maine...
GATGCCGAGAGCAAAAAGGCCCAGCAGGAAAAATATGGATACCGGACCCTGGAAAACATAAAAGCCAATGAAGGCGTAGGCAAACATAAAAGCCGCCAGCTCCAGCCAGTGCGTCATCAGTGGCAACAGGAATACATAAGCTGGCAGGGCGAAGGTGAACCCCAGCGTAAACAGGATAATGAGGAGTTTAGGCGTTACCGGGGTATAGGAAACCAACAGCACAAGCACTGAGCTCAGGGCGACAAAGGTAAAGCCCAGGGGAGGATTGACGGTAATCCAAATAGCCGTTGCAAGCCAGAAAGTCAGGAACATGCGGGTAGCGGTCTTCACATTCTCCAGGTCCCGCCAGATAAAAATCGGCTTGCGCCCGGGCTTGCGCCTGGCGGTAAAACCGCCACGGTCAAACAGCATGCTATCCAGTGCGGAACACAGATCTACCAGTATGTTCTGGATTTTCGTCAATACTTCGGCGCGAGTGACCACGGCGGCGACTGTCAGGTGAGGTGCATCACGGAGGCTATTGGGTCGGTACTGCACCACGAGTGGCTGCATTGTCTGCTGGCTTTCCCTGCCGTCCCAGCGGGCTTCCAACTGGGCAAACTTCTCCTCAATGTGGGCCACAACCTCGGAATAGTTCTCCAGGTAGCTCTCGAAGTCCACGCCACGTCTCGTTTCCTGCTTCAGCGCCGGCAGCAGTAAAGACTGCAGTTCTTCATAGCACGCCACGACACAGTTCCATTCATCCAGGTAGGCTTCGACGTTATCGGCATAGCGTTTTATAGAGGTGAAGTGTGCCTGGAATGCGGCTTCGCTGGCCAAAAGAGCTGTCAGTTGCTCATCGGTGTTCTCCGGCCCTTCGGCAACCGGGTGAACCAGCGTCCTGAATGCACGGCTGTAGGCGCTGGCGACCCCGGCGGCCATTTGACGGGTGTTGTCCACCGCGCGCACTGGCCACAGGGTACTCGCGACCACCGTGTAGATAATAACGCCGAAAGCCGTCATGAACGCCCTGTCAACGCCATACTGGAAGGCACCCTCAGCGTCGCCGCCGTTGAATACCATCAGTGTTACCACGGCAGTCAACATGAACAGGGTACTGTCGCCCTGGTAGGCATTGTAAAGATAGGCAAGAATGGAGACCGTAACCGAGGCAGCAAGCAGGTAAGACATTCGCTCCTGGGGGAACAATGCGATGAGGGTCAAGCCAATGATTGCGCCGGCTACGGTGCCCAGTACCCGCATCACGCCTTTTTGCAGGGAGTCCGAGGTCAGCCCGGTGGCGGTAATGAGCATCACAGTGATAGCAGCTGTCTGTGGCTGGGGCCATCCCATACTCATCGGGACCAGGTAGGCCAGGGTGAGACTCAGGGCGGTCTTGATGGCATACCTCGACCTGGTATTGACGGATGCAGCATCTGCAGTATCTTCTGCAGATCTGCCCGGGGCTGTGTCTGTGGCTGCCATCAAACCTCTTTATTATTTGGACGGTACTGCGTTACTGACCGATCAGGCGAAATAGTAACTGATACGCAGCGCTTCGCCTAACGGTGGAGGCCGCAAGGGGAGTTTCAGGCGAGACCGGCGGCAGTTAAAACTCCCATCCCAGGCCGGTAGTCACACCGTAGTCAACCCCGCTATTGTTTTCGGCGCGGTTGTCATAGGTTCCATAGGCGGTTATATCGAAAAAAAGGTCTTCTATGAGCTCCCAGCGCAGGCGCAGATCAGAGCTGCTGCGCACCCGACCACTGTCGGTCAGGCTGGGATATAGATTGAGACCGAAATCGAGATCCAGTTCCGGCGTGTCCAGTCGCCATGCCAGGTATCGGCCTGTCAGAGTAAGTTCTATGTTCTGGTCAGAGCCGGTGTTTTTGTTTTGCTCAGTAATAACCTGTAAGCCGGCTATGCCCACCAGGCGGTTGCGGTAGGTGTCCATGAAGATTGTTCCGAAGCCCCCACCCACACCGATACGGTGGTCCAGTCCCAGTTCGTCGTTACTTTCGTAGTTGGCGAACGACGCGCGGAATACGTTTTTACGAGCCGTCCATACCGCACGATCCAGGTCTACCCGGCTGCTGCTGGTGGATTCTTCATCCGAGTCAGTAAGGCTGGCGCGGCCGCTCAGGGTGTTGCGGCTTTTTTCGTTCTCGTAGCCCATCTTGGTATTAACCGTGGTCTGCGCAATAGAGCTCGCTCGAGAGTAGGAGTAGCCGGCGGCGAAATAGATATCCAGCCTGTCCACTACCGACTTTTCAATGGGCCTGATCTGGACAACCTTTAATGCATCGAACTGGTATTCCCCGTCGAGATCCACGACCTGCACCTGCCCGGGCTGCCCGGTGGGCTCAACCGATCCGAGGAAGCGAGCGCCATCACTTGTGCGTATCTCGTAGAAGTGCTCGCTCTCCAGCCGGGCTATATCCTGCCATTCAATTTTAACAGTGCCCATGGAATCGGTGCTCAGTTCAAGAATACCGCTGTCCAGCGATTTCACTTCTCCGGTCACACGATCCCCGTTGTAGAGTGTTATCACGTCAGTTTTGGCGTTCGCTTCCGCGTGGCAGCTCAGAACGAATAACAGCATACAGATTATTGTGCGGAACAGATTTGGCTTCACTTGAAACTCCGAACGCGTGCAGACCGTGTTGACGTTGGTTTCTATAATAAATGAATTGTTTCGCCGGCGCCTGTTTCTGCGCCATGAATACTGGTCAAATTCTCTTGTCCCCGCAACCCTGCTATGCTCCCGGTCAACACCCACATTCAAGCCAAATAAAAAACTATGGTGCCACCGTCAGACCTGTTGAGCCTTGCTCTCCTGTACATATGTCTGTTGTTCGCAGTAGCCTGGTATGCGGACAGGGTTTCTGCGCAGGTTGTCGCTGATGGAGGCGGCCGGGATTCGCGTTTCAGAATTCTCGGCTTGTCACTACAGGCAAGCCGGGTGCGTGGCGTGGTCTACGCACTTTCCCTGGCGGTTTACTGCAGTTCCTGGACCTTCTATGGCGCAGTGGGGAGCGCCACTGCCTCAGCATGGAGTCACGCGCCAATATATCTCGGCCCCATCCTGCTATTTATATTTGGCTGGCCGCTGATTCAGCGACTGCTGTCAGTAGGAGCGAGGCATCGGGTCACGTCTATTGCGGACTATATTGGCGCACGCTATGGCAAACGCCAGTTCCTGGCGATACTGGTAACACTGGTGGCCACTGCAGCCGTTCTGCCGTATATCGCACTGCAGTTCAAGGCGCTGGCGCAGGCGTGGACCGTCGTCGGAGGCTCTTCACAGGAGGTGGAGGCCATCGGTGGCGATACCGCACTGTTGGTCGCCATTATCCTCGCGGTATTTACTATTCTGTTTGGTACCAGACGTCTCGATGGTCGCGAGCGCCACCAGGGCATGATGACGGCGGTTGCCGTTGAATCTTTGGTGAAGCTGGTGGCCTTTTTCGCTGTTGCGGTGCTTGCACTGTCTTATCTTGCCAGCGAATCTGCGGCAACCGTGGTCGAACACAGTAGTGAGGCACTGGGTGAGGTCGCGCTATCGGCCGATTTCTTCGCCCGTACTTTGATCAGCGCACTTGCCGTTTTGTGTCTCCCCCGACAGTTCCATGCCATGGTGGTGGAAGCGAGGGAGGATAGTGATACAGGGATGGCTCGTTGGTTGTTTCCGCTGTACCTGGGATTGTTCATGGTGCTCGCAGTTCCGATCAGTATTGCCGGGTCGCATCTGCTCGCGAGTAACGTTGCGGTCAGCCCCGATGTTTACGTGCAGCAGCTCCCCATCGCCCTTGAATCCAGGTGGGTAACCGTGGCGTCATTCATCGGTGGCATTTCAGCTGCCACCGGCATGGTCATTGTCGCCACTGTCAGTCTCGCGATTATGATTACCAACGAGATTATTGCCCCTATTGTCATGCGCCTGAACGCCGACTCTCCGGCAGCGATACTCAAGCTTGGCGACAGCTTGCGCAGGATTCGCCAGTTCACCATAGCCGGGATTCTGCTGGCCGCGTGGCTTGTTACCCGACAAATCATGGGCATACCCTGGCTTGCGCAGATCGGCTTTATTTCTTTTCTGGCTGCAGCCCAGCTGGCACCCGGGCTTATAGCCGGGCTTTACTGGCGCCGGGCTCACGGTGTCGGCGTGATTGTGGGTCTGCTTGCGGGCCTCGCCGTATGGTTTTATTGCGCTGTACTGCCATCTGTACTACCTGCCTCCACGCAACTTCTGGCGGACGGCCCTTTGGGAATCAGTTGGCTGGCGCCACTGAATTTGTTTGGTATCCAGGCCGAACATCGCCTGGCTTACGCAACCAGTTGGAGTCTTGGACTGAATATTGTGGCGCTGGCGGTATTGTCCAGAGTGCTGCGCCCGTCGCAGGCCGATATCAGGCAGGCCAGGGTGTTTATCGATATGTCAGATGACACAACCGGCGCTGCGGAGCTTGATTACCAGCTCAGCCTGATACGGGTCAGCCAGTTGCAGGCCCTGTTACCTCCGTTTGTGGACCAGGAGGAACTGCGGCGGATGTGGCTTGAATTCGAGCAGAGTTACCAACAGCGGTTACTGCCTGGAGACAGGGCTCCAGAGTTTGTGGTGAGCCGGGTTGAAGCGGTACTTTCCCGCATTATAGGCGCTACCTCCGCCCACAAGGCCATGGAGCAGCTGGAGAGCAGCCAGCAACTTGCCTACAGTGATCTCGCGGGCATGGTAAGTGATGCCAGTAAGTTGCACACCTTTAACAAGGAACTTTTGCAGACAACGGTGGAGAGCCTTGTTCAGGGCGTATCTGTTGTCGACAAAGAGCTGCGGTTGGTTGCCTGGAACAAACGCTACGAGGACATCTTCCATTATCCGGAGCGCTTCTTGTATGTGGGTTGCCCAATTCAGCGCGTATATAGATTTAATGCAGAGCGAGGTTTCCTCGGCGGTGGCCCCAACAACCGCGAAGAAGAGATAAGCAAGCGTCTGGAATGGTTGCGTGGGGGCAATACCTACCGCCTGGAGCGCAGCCTGCCCGACGGCACAGTAATTGATATTCGCGGCACACCCCTGCCTAACGGTGGTTTTGTAACCACCTACATCGACATTACTGACTTTCGGGATGTGGTAACCCAACTGGAGGAGGCAAAAATCGAGCTGGAGGCGAAGGTAGTGTCTGGCAGCCAGACCCTGAGTGAAACCAACGCCCGGTTGCGCCAGGAGAACCGCCTTCGTGCTCAGGTGGAGTCGCGCCTGCGTGATGCACACCTCAGCCGCACGCGATTCATGTCCGCTACCAGTCACGATCTGCTGCAACCGATTAATGCTGCTCGACTGTTCACTGCTGCGTTAAAGCCTCAGCTGGGGGCGAACGCTGACGCATCGGTATTGCGCGTTGCAGACCAGATTGATCTGTCCCTGCAGCGCGCAGAGGGACTGATTGCCGAGTTACGAGAGATTGCGAGACTGGATTCGGGCAAGCAAAAACCTCAATGCACGCACTTTCCAGCAGCGCAGTTGCTCGAAGGGCTGGCACAGGAGTTTCAGCCCTCAGCTGAGCTGCAGGGGCTCGATTTACGCGTGCAACCCAGTTCCGTCTGGCTGTATTCTGACCACTCCTTGCTATACCGTATGTTGCAGAATCTGTTAGCCAATGCTCTGAAATACACCTCGGTTGGCAGAGTGTCCCTTGGGGTGCGGCGCCGGCACCAGGGAGCGGAAATACAGGTGTGGGATACCGGGCCCGGTATCGCCGAGGAAGACCAACTGCGCATATTCCAGGAGTTTGAACGATTGCCGCGGCAGGCCGGCCAGAGTGAGGAAGGGCTTGGGCTTGGCCTGGCCATCGTGCAGCGCTACGCTGAATTACTGGGGCACAGCATACAGCTTCGCTCCACTGTGGGTTCCGGCACAATGTTTTCCGTGATGGTCACTTTTGGCCAGGTTCAGGTAGTCGCAAAGCAGGGTGCAGATAAGCCTCCGGGCGGTGATCTCGGTGGTTTGCATATATTGTGTCTTGATAACGACCAGATGATACTCGATGGAATGGAACAGCTGCTCGGGGCGATGGGTGCCACAGTTGATTCGGCACGAGACCGCGGTGCTCTTTTGGCCCGGTTTGCGAACGGTAAGCGCCCCGATATCATATTGGCAGACTATCACCTCGATGATGGCGATACCGGTATCAATGCCATGGTGGCTGCCCGACAGGTCGGGGCCTATGACACACCATGCATCATTGTCAGCGCGGATGATAGCGATGTGATCCGGGACCAGGCGAGGGCGGTGGGCTTTCGTTTCCTGCCCAAGCCCGTGAACGCTGCCCGCCTCAGGGCCCTGGTACTGGCACTCACCCGGCCTGCCTGACCTGATACGGGTGGTCAGCTGTGCAATGCCTGTCTTTTACCGCGTGCTATTGAGGACAGGCGCACTCTTGCCCGTTATTGCGTTACACTTTCGAGCGCCTCAGCAGTTGTGGAAATACTATGATAGACCCCAGATCAGTTAAGTCTGTTGAAGATGCAAAACGTATTGTCGATGAGCGTGAGCTCACTCATGTCAAAGTCGGCCTATTCGATATCGATGGGGTGATGCGCGGAAAGTATATGAGCAAGCAGAAGTTTTTCTCCGCGCTCGATAATGGTTTCGCTTTTTGTGATGTGGTTCTGGGCTGGGATTCCAACGATCAGCTCTACAGCTCTCCTGGAGTGGAGTATACCGGCTGGCATACAGGCTATCCCGATGCCCCCGTCAATATCGTACCCGAGAGCTGCAGGTCGATTCCTTTCGAGGGCGACATGCTGTTGTTTCTGTGCGAGTTCGGGGGGGCTGCCGAGGCCATCTGCCCACGAAGGTTGCTGTCGCGGATTCTGGATCGGGCAGCTGACATGAACTTTGATGTCCTGGCGGCTTTCGAGTACGAATTCTTTCTTTTTGATGAAACACCGGACTCTGTGCGCGCCAAGGGCTATCGTGACCTGCAGCCTCTCACGCCAGGTTTTTTCGGGTATTCCATGTTACGCAACTCCACACATTCTGAGTTGTACCATGAGTTGCTGCAGCTCGCCGGCGATATGGATTTCCCCCTGGAGGGATTGCATACAGAGACTGGTCCGGGTGTGCTGGAAGCCGCCATATCCGTCGATACCGCTGCTGCCGCTGCGGACAAGGCTGCATTATTCAAAACATTTGCCAAGGTATGGGCGCAGCGCAGAGGGATAATGGCCACTTTTATGGCGAAATGGTCAAATGATTACCCCGGTCAATCCGGGCATATCCATGTGTCTCTGCGAGACCGGGAAGGAGGAGCTTCAGTTTTCCACGACCCCTCCCAGCCGATGAATATGAGCACGCTACAGAGGCACTTTATTGCCGGCCAGCAGCGGCTGATGCCCCAGTTGCTGGTAATGTACTCGCAGACAGTGAATGCGTTCTCGCGCATGGTGCCTGGATTCTGGGCCCCCACGGATGCCACCTGGGGTTGTGAGAATCGCACCACAGCCCTGCGTCTTATTCCCGGCAGCGCCAAATCCCAGCGCGTGGAGTTTCGTCTTGGCGCCGCCGATGCCAACCCCTATATTGCACTTGCCGCTGCACTGGGATCCGGCTTGTACGGTATTGAGAATGCGCTGGAGCCATTTCCCATGGTCAGCGGCAATGCCTATGAACAGCAACATCCGCCGGAGCTTGCCCTGGCAAACAATATCATGGATGCGGCTGCGGACCTGCGCGATTCCGGGGCAGCAGTCGATCTGTTCGGGCGCGAATTTGTGGAGCATTATGCGACCACCCGGGAGTGGGAGGGCAGGGAGTATCACAGGCACATTTCTGACTGGGAAAAGCAACGTTATTTCGAAATCATCTGAGCAACCGTTTCGAGTGTGATTGCCGACCTGCAGGATGGCGGCCCTTTCTCTTGTGTAGAAGGATGGATACATGAATAGCCAGGAATTAGTGGGGAACTGGAATTACCCGACCAGCATCATCGCCGGGGCAGGTGCGGTGGCGCAGTTGGGCGACTGCTGTCAGGAACTTGGAATGGCCCGGCCACTGCTTGTCACCGACCCTGCACTGGCGGCATTGCCCCTGATTCCGCAGGCTCTTGAGACCTGTCGTAATGCCGGGCTCGATGTGGGTCTTTTCAGTAATATCAAGGGCAACCCAAGTGGCCAGAATGTATTGGATGGCGTGGTCGCGTTTCGCGATGGGGGCCACGATGGCATCATCGCTTTCGGTGGTGGCTCGGCAATAGATGCCGCCAAGGCCATCGCACTGATGGTAGGCCAGCGGCGACCTCTATGGGATTTTGCGGATCTGGATGATAACTGGATGCTGGCAGATTCAGACGGCATAGCGACAATTATTGCCGTGCCCACTACTGCCGGTACAGGCTCGGAGGTGGGTCGCGCCGCCCTGATCACCGATGAGGACTGCCGCGTCAAACGTATTATCTGGCACCCCCGACTGCTGCCCACCCGGGTGATACTTGACCCGATGCTGACTGTGGGGCTCCCGCCTGGCATTACCGCGGCCACGGGGATGGACGCCCTGTCTCATAATTTGGAAGCCCTGTGTTCGCCGGCCTATCATCCGATGGCAGAGGGCATTGCCATTGAGGGTATGCGCCTCGTAAGTGAGAACCTGCCCGCAGCAGTGGAGAACGGTCACGACATCACAGCTCGCATGCACATGATCACGGCTTCCTCAATGGGTGCTACCGCCTTTCAGAAGGGGCTTGGCGCGATGCATGCACTGGCACATCCACTGGGCGCCCTTTACGACGCTCATCACGGTTTGCTGAATGCGGTGCTCATGCCATATGTATTGCAGGCCAACAGATCGGCTGTTAGCGCAAAGCTGGAGCGTGCCGCCCGCTATATGAATCTGCAGAACCCGGGCTTTGACAGTTTCCTTGACTGGGTACTGCGACTGCGGGAAAGAATTGCCATCCCGCATACCTTACGCGACCTGGGCATCGATGACGGCCAGCGTGGGTTGGTAGCACAGATGGCGGTAGTGGATCCGACAGCGGCGACCAACCCGATAGCGCTGACCGCAGAGCAGTTTGGCGAACTTTTTTCCAGGGCGGTAAAAGGCGAATTGTAGGACTGGACCGGCTGGGATGAAGGCGTACCTGGCGGAGAAAAGAGGGAGGCACTAGACAGCCGGCGGTTCCACCAGTGCTTGAGGTGGGTCAACCGCGAGGCTGCCCAGGGCGAGTACCGCCTGGGTTCTTGAGTGCACCCCTAACTTGCGGAATATTTCCGTCATATGCGCTTTGATGGTCGCTTCCTTCACGTTCAGTTCATAAGCAATCTGCTTATTCAGTAGACCCTCGGCCAGCATGGATACCACGCGAAACTGTTGTGGTGTCAGGCTGGCCAGCGCATCTGCCACATCCAGTGATTGCAGGGTGGCACCGGTAGCGGTGGCGTTCAGCCCAGGATGCAGGCCGCGTTCTCCTGCCATTACCCGTTCAATGCAGTTGGCCATCTCCGTCATATCAACCGACTTTGACAGAAAACCCGCTGCGCCGTGATCTATGGCCCGACGCACGGTCTCCGGATGGGAATTGGCGGATATCATGATCACTGGCGTGTCGGGGTAATGGCCGGTAAACCAGGACAATGCAGAGTAGCCGAGCGCTCCTGGCATGTGCAGGTCCAGTAACAGCAGTTTTATCTCTCTGTGTTCATCAACGCGCTGCTGTAGTTCAGCAACGTTTGCCGCCTCTGATAATAAGGCCCCCGGATACATCTGCCCGATCACCTGCAGTAAGGCGGCGCGAAAAAGTGGGTGATCGTCGGCGATGAGAATAGAAAATTCTCTGGTCTGCACTGGCGAAGTCCTTTTTTATAATGTCATGTTCCTAGACATAGTGGCGCTGCATTGCACAACAGTAAAGTCAAATTTGAAGCGCTGGCTATTGACACAGATCACACTCGGTCGTTTTTCTCGCACGGATCTTGATGCCGCGGAATTTTCTTCCGTTTTCTTATTAGACCTTGGTCGAAAGTGTGGGCCGTTCTTGACCAAAGTCCAATATGTCATCCGAGTTTATACGGTTATTACTGTGCGCGCTGCAACAACAATACTGATACAGGGAGTTCGCACGATGAATAAAACGAAACCTTTGACAACCGCAGTGGCCGCTCTGATGGCGCTGTGTGCAGGTCAGGCGGCAATGGCAGATAACGTGGATGCGCGCATACAGGAACTGGAGCGACAACTTCAGGAACTGAAGAGTCAGGTCTCCGCGCAACAACAGGAAATATCTACCAATAAGGTGGATATCGAGGAAGCAAGGCCGATGGCTAAGGGTACCAAGTTTACCTATGGCGGCTTTGTCCAGTTGGATGCGATCAGCTCGAATTACAGTGATGGCAGGCCAAATAACCTGATCGAGGATTTCTATGTCCCGTCACTGGTTCCGGTGGAGCCGGCTGGCGGCAGGTCTGATTCCTATACATCGACTAATTTCAGTGCCAAGACTTCGCGTTTTTTCTTCACTACCGCCACTGAAACTGACGCGGGGCTACTGGCCAGCCGCATAGAACTGGATTTTATGCTCAGTAATCAGGGAGATGAGCGTATTTCCAACTCCTGGAGTTCGCGCGTACGCCATGCATTCGTAAAGTGGGACTACGACCCTGGAAGCTCGCTGCTCGCAGGTCAGAGCTGGTCTACCTTCTTCAATGTCGCAACACTACCAAACCTGCTGGATTTCGTTGGCCCGGCCGGAACAATCTTCATTCGGCAGCCGCAAATTCGGTGGACAATGGGTGGCCTGCAACTGGCGGTAGAGAATCCGGCGACCCGCCTGAATAACGCCGACGGCAGTACTGTATACGACAATGGGCAGGAATTACCGGATATTGTCGCGCGCTATAACGGCAAGGCAGGCGACCTCAGTTGGTCAGCTGCTGCGCTGGGCCGACAACTGCGCTACGAGAGCCGCAGCGACGGCGGGGCAATCGAGGATGACAGCGATGACCAGTTCGGCTATGGCCTGAGCTTTGCAGGCAAGTGGCAGCTGGGCAATGACAATCTGAGTTTCATGCTCAATGTCGGTGATGCCCTCGGTCGTTATATGGGCCTCAACGCCTTTAACGATGGCTACATTGACGCGTCTGGCAAGATCAAGACTGTGGATACATGGGGAGCCTTCCTCGCCTATGAGCACTTCTGGAGCGCACGCTGGCGCAGCACATTCTCGGTCTCCGCCTCCGCTGCGGACAACCCTGATACCAACGACTTTGCGGGTGCCCAGGGCCTCGCCAAGGAGTACCAGTCCCTGCACGCGAACCTGAATTGGTTGCCAGCGCCCAAATTGTCCATCGGTGGAGAGTTGATCCTGGCCACCAAGGAATTGGAGGACGGCCGGGATGGCGATATGAGCAGAGTGCAGTTTGCGGTCAAGTATGGCTTTTAGGCCCTACTAGACCAAGGTCCAAGATCAAGTTGCGGTCGTCGCCTGTATATTTATGATGGCCGCAACAATAACAACACCCAAGGAGGTGTGCTATGTCCCCTTTGACAGAACAACAGGCGAAAGAATACTGGCGCCGCAATGTTTCCCTCATGGTCAAACTGATGGTGATCTGGTTTGTCGTGAGCTTTGGCTGCGGCATTCTGCTGTTTGATTTCCTCAACCAGATTCAGATCGGTGGATACAAGCTTGGCTTCTGGTTTGCCCAGCAGGGCTCTATCTACACGTTCGTAGTATTGATTTTCTACTACGCCAGAAAAATGGCTGCGCTGGACATTGAGTTCGGCGTGGAAGAAGAATAGGAGCGGCCGTTATGGATCTGCAAACACTCAGTTACATTTTCGTCGGGGCAACCTTTGCCCTGTATCTCGGGATCGCGGTCTGGGCCCGGGCCGGATCAACCAAGGATTTTTACATTGCCGGTGGCGGCGTGCACCCTGTGGCCAACGGTATGGCCACCGCCGCTGACTGGATGTCAGCCGCGTCGTTTATCTCCATGGCGGGTATGATTTCCTTCATGGGTTACGGCGGTTCAGTGTTCCTGATGGGCTGGACCGGTGGCTACGTTATCCTGGCCATGCTGTTGGCGCCCTATCTGCGCAAGTACGGCAAGTTCACCGTGCCGGAGTTTATCGGCGACCGCTTCTATTCCAGGACTGCCCGGGTAGTGGCCGTTATCTGTCTGATCTTGTGTTCGGTGACTTATGTTATTGGTCAGATGAAAGGGGTTGGAGTGGCTTTTTCGCGCTTCCTTGAAGTGGAGTATGCCACTGGCCTGTTCGTGGGCATGGTGATCGTATTTTTCTATGCGGTACTGGGGGGAATGAAAGGAATCACCTATACCCAGATTGCCCAGTACTGCGTCCTGATCCTGGCATATACCATCCCGGCAATCTTTATCAGCCTGCAGTTGACGGGTAATCCAGTGCCGCAGCTTGGCCTTGGCAGCACTATTGCTGGATCCGAGGTCTATCTGCTCGATATGCTGGACCGCATAGTCGTTGACCTTGGTTTCAAGCAATATACGACAGACGTGCGCCTCAGCACCCTGAATATGTTCGCCTATACCATGTCCCTGATGATCGGTACTGCGGGTCTGCCCCACGTGATCATTCGTTTCTTCACAGTACCCAAGGTAAAAGACGCGCGATCTTCAGCGGGCTGGGCCCTGGTGTTCATCGCAATTTTGTACACCACCGCACCGGCTGTCGGCGCCATGGCCAGACTGAACCTCATACTCACCATTGAGCCTGAGCAGGATGAATACCTGGTGTATGCCGAGCGGCCCCAGTGGTTCAAGAATTGGGAGACGACTGGTCTGCTGAAATATGAAGATTTGAACGGTGACGGCCTCATTCAGTACTCTGCTGATCCTGCAGTCAATGACATGGTCAAAATCGACAACGACATCATGGTTCTGGCCAATCCGGAAATTGCAAAATTGCCCAATTGGGTGATCGCCCTGGTGGCGGCGGGCGGCCTGGCAGCGGCGCTTTCTACCGCGGCCGGTTTGTTGCTGGCGATCGCTTCGGCTATTTCGCACGACTTGCTCAAGGGCATGATCGCGCCGAATATCACCGAGAAACAGGAGTTGCTGGCCAGTCGAGTAGCGATGGCATTCGCCATCCTGGGGGCCGGTTATCTCGGGCTTAATCCGCCAGGTTTTGCGGCGGGTACGGTGGCATTGGCCTTTGGCCTGGCGGCATCCTCCATCTTCCCGGCGCTGATGATGGGTATATTCAGTGACAGGGTAAACAAGGAAGGTGCCATCGCAGGCATGGTTGCCGGTATCAGTGTGACCCTGTTCTACGTGTTCCAGCACAAGGGCATCATGTTTATTCCCGGCACCAGCTTCCTGGGTGATATGCAGCCTAACTGGTTCCTGGGAATAGAGCCCAACGCCTTCGGGGTAGTCGGCGCGATCGTAAACTTTGCGGTTGCTGCAGCGGTTACCAGTGTCACCGCAGCACCACCTGCAAGCGTGCGGGAGCTGGTTGATCATATTCGTATCCCGGCAGGGGCCGGTACGGCCAATGACCACTAATTACCAGTAGGTCCTTTGGAGGCACCCCCAGGGGTGCCTCCTTTTTTGTCGACCCGCTATAATTGTTCACAACTGTCGTCCTACAAGGATAGTGTTGCATGGTCCTCACCAATAAACATGTTGTAATCGCCATGATAGTGGCGCCCATACTGGCCGTGATGGCGTGGTTTGCGGCGGGACAATTTACTGGTGAAACGCCTCAGGCGGCTGTTCCAGGGCAATCCTATCCCCTGGTGGAAAAGAGTAATTGCCGCTATCCCAGCGGGGCCTGTGATGTTGAGAATGAGGGATTGCGTCTGCGGCTTACGGCCGGAGAGGCCGGGGGTAACGAGCTGTTGCTGACCTCTTCGCATCCGCTGGATGGCGTCGTCCTGGGGCTTGGATCGGCGGATGAGGAGACAGAGCCGGCGGCGATGCGCGCCGCGGATGGCCAGAGACTGGAATGGCGCCTGCAATTGGGCGCTGCGCCACTGCCAGTGCAACGCATTCGACTGGTTGCTCTTGCCGCCGGCAGCAGTTACTTCGCTGATGTCGGCACCACTTTTCTGCAGCCGCAGGATAACTGAGCGTATTCATGGACGGCAAAACCGGGACAGACGACTCCGCCCCTTCCCAGCGGTCAGTGCCAGGTCAACCCCTGCCTGTGCTGGCGGTACCTGAACTGCTACCGATAGCCGAATTCCTTGAACAATCGTTGCCCTTTAATGAGCTACCGCAGGATGAGCTTTATCGTGTGGTGGGGCAGGTTGTAGTGCAGTATCACTGCCGCGGCGAGGTGTTTAACCGCGATACCCGGGAGGCTGGTTTGCGAATTGTGCGCAGCGGTGCCGTGGAAATCCGCGACAGCGACAATAAGCTGCTGGACAGGCTGGGGGAGGGTGAGAGTTTCCATATTGGAGGCCTGAACGCTGAACGGGGCGAAGTACAGGCTACTGTTATTGAGGATGCATTGCTTTATCTCTTGCCCGATGCCGCTTACAGGCGTTTGCGGGAAAGTAATCGCAGCTTTGATCGTTATTTCAGCGGACAGAGAAGCCGCCGCTTGCGACGGGCTGCGCGCTACCAACCAGAGCCCAATAACATGATGCAGGAAGTGAGTACGGTTATGAGCACCGGCCTGCTCACCGTGCTGCCGACAGATACGGTGCAACATGCAGCCCAGGCCATGGCGGAGCGTCGGGTTTCCTGCGTCTTTGTCATCGACGGCGAAAAGCTGCTTGGCATCATGACCGATCGCGATCTGCGCGTGCGCGTTGTCGCTCCGGCACTGCCGCCGCAAACGCCGGTGAGCGAGATTATGACGCCGGATCCGGAAACCATAGACGCCAGCCAAAGTATTTTTGCCACCACGCTGCTGATGACACAGCGCGCCTACCACCATCTGCCGGTGATGCTGAAGGGGCAGCTTGTGGGCATTGTCACGACCTCTGACCTGATCCTGGCGAAACAGGATGACCCGGTTTACCTGGTGCAGCACATCTCGCGTGCGCATGATGTTGATGGCATAAAGAGCCTGGTATCCGGCATGGCGAATCTCATGGTTCAGTGGGTGAATTCGGGAATGCGGGCACAGCAGGTCAGCCAGATCCTGACAGCTATCAGCGATGCCGTTGCCATTCGGCTGATCCAGCTCGCCGAGGAAAAGCTGGGACCGGCGCCGGTGAGCTGGTGTTGGTTGGGCTTCGGTTCACAGGCTCGCGCGGAGCAATTGCTGGGGGCGGACCAGGACAACGGCATCATCATCGACAACTCGGTACAGGAGCACCAGCTGCAATGGTTTGCAGACATGGCCAAAATGGTATGCGATGGCCTCAATGCCTGTGGCTACGTCTACTGCCCCGGGGAGATCATGGCGAGTACGGAGCAGTGGCGCCAGCCACTGTCGTCCTGGCAACAGAAAGTCCAACGTTGGGTCACTACCCCCACACCCGATGCGGCGATGCGTGTCAGTATCTTCTTTGACCTGCGCTGTGTTTATGGTGCCTCAGCATTGTGTCAACAACTGCAGAAAACCATGCTGGAAAAATCCTCTGCCAATTCCATATTCCTGGCTGCGCTGGCTGCCAACGCGCTGGACACCAAGCCGCCACTGGGTATTTTTCGGCGCTTTGTGCTCGATCGCGACGGTGAGCATCGCGACTACCTGGACCTGAAGAAGCGAGGGGTTTTACCGATCACAGAAATGGTCCGCCTGCGGGCCCTTGCCAACAAGGTCAGCGCGGTGAACACGCAGGAGCGGCTGAAGGTGCTGGCACAGGAAAAACACATGACCATCGTGGACAGCCGAAACCTGGTAGACGCCCTGCACTTTATCCAGCAATTACGGATCAAGCACCAGTGCGACCAGATTATTCGCGGTGAGAAGGTCAGCAATTTTATCAACCCGAAAGATTTGCCAAAAATGGCAAAGGAGCAACTGCGCGATGCCTTCACCATCATCGACGATGCCCAGTCTGCCATCAGGCAGACCTATAGAGCAGGCATGGGCTGATGTGGCAGCTCCGTCTGCGTCGGCTGGCTTATCGCCGCCGGGTAGCGGGCACGGACCTGCAGCGCTGCTGGCAAGCGCCCTTGCCTGCCACTGGGATGGACTGGCGCCAGGTATCTTTTCTGGTAGTGGACGCGGAGATGTCCTCCCTGGATGTCAATAAAGGCGAACTCCTCAGTGTCGGTTGGGTAGCGGTAGAAGGTGGCGGTATTTCCCTGGATTCCGCCTGCCACCATCTGGTCAGACCGGAAAACTCGGTTGGCCAGAGTGCAGCGATACATAGCCTGCGAGATTGTGAGCTTGGTGAGGCACAGAGCGGGGCTGAAGTGCTCGCCCATTTGCTACGTGTCGCCGCAGGCAAGGTGCTGGTGTTCCACAATGCGGCTTTGGATATGGCCTATCTCGACCGGGTGAGCAAAAGCGTATTTAACGCGCCGCTGCTGCTGCCCGTGGTGGATACTCTGCTGCAGGAACAGTGCCTGATGCGCAGGCGTGACCAGCCGGTCAAACCCGGCGACCTGCGCCTGCACGCCTGTCGTACACGCTATCACCTACCGGTATATCAGGGCCACAATGCGCTGCTGGACGCTCTGGCCACTGCAGAGTTGTTGATTGCCATGGCCGCTCACAGAAGTGGTGGCAGGCTCTTTTCCCTGCGTCAGCTGCTGTGATCGCAACGCGATGGTCGGTTTTCTCAGGTGGCCAGTTTGGCAATGATGTTTTCTGCCAGTGAGTTCAAGCCCGCCACCGGATCTCGTCCAAGCACAAACAGGGGCACAATGACTCGAGAAACACCGATGTCTTCGAAAGCCTTGATAGCGTCCAGCCCCCCCTTGTTGTCCCACATGGAGGTGATCTCGACACTGTTGTAGTCCCGTTCATGCCTGGCACAGGCGACCTTGAGCTCTTCCAGCATCGGGGCAAGGCTGGCTGCGTCGTTGGTCGGAGCAAACCAGCCGTCGCCATAACGGGCGATGCGTTCAAAGGCCTTGCCCTTTGAGCCACCCACAACGATAGGTACACCGCCTTTTTGTACCGGTAGCGGGTAGCTCTGGAAGTTGGACCAGTTGAGAAAGTCGCTCTGGTGCTCCACCACTTCCCCGGACCAGACTTTGCGCATGGCGACTATGTAATCATCAAAGCGTGCACCGCGTCGCTCAAAGGGTACGCCCATGGCCACGAATTCTTCTTTCAGCCAGCCGATACCGGCGCCCAGCATAAAACGCCCATTCGAAAGGAGGTCCAATGTGGCAGCCTGCTTGGCCAGTAATAACGGATTGGCCTGGGAGAGGATATTTACCCCGGTTCCCAGACGCAGCGTGCTGGTCTGCGCCGCCACGGCCGTCAGCGCAATGAGCGGGTCGAGAAAGGGCGCATCGGAACCGCCGCCCATTTTGCCGTCGCTGCTGTACGGGTATTTTGATTCATACTCCACCGGCACCATCACGTGTTCGAAGGTCCAGACCGATTCGAACCCGAGGCCTTCGGCCAGCTGGGCTAGGCCGACCATTTGTTCCAGTGATTGCATGCCGATATTGATGGGTACCAGGGCGATTTTCATGGCTGTTGTCCTGCGCTGTGAGTGGCGGGAAGTCATAATGCCCAATGTTGCGGTCTGAATAAAGATATGAAATACCGCGATCGGGTCGTGCCCGGTGCCCGCACCGGATGCAATACAGTTCTTTATCTTGTACCAGCGGGTGTTACCGCAGCTGCCCGGTAACGGGGAGGGCACTTTCTGCTGTGCAGCCATTGCTCATGCCCTGCCGGGATAATAGGCTTGCGGATCACTGGATTAGCCATGGGACCTGTCGGTGCTTGATACAGAAAAATTAATAAAAGCGGCACAGGAAGAAACCGGCTTGACGGACTTTCGCGGAGATGACTTCCGCGAACCCCTCACGCGCCTGGTAGACGCTTTGAATACGGAAGCCCGGCTGAATGACTTCGGTCTCTACCGAGCGCAGATGACGATCAACGCCGGTCTTTGCAGCCGCCTGAGCATTGCGCAATACCTCAAGGACCACCCCGAGGTGCTCGAGGAAGAGATTGTGAAACCGGTGTTTATCGTAGGCCTTCCTCGCACTGGCACAACCGCCTTGCACCATATGCTGAACCAGGACGACGGTAATCTCACCCTGCGGCTGTGGGCCGCCCAGAACCCGGTACCCCCGCCGGAAACGGCCACCTATAACACAGATCCGCGCATCGCCAGGCAGCGCGAGGGTGTTGAACTCACAGAGACCTTCCTGCCCGGATTTATGGCCACGCATCTGCTCGAGGCCGAGGAGCCGGATGAATGTTATATGCTGCTCAACCGCAATTTCATGTCGGTGGAGTACTCCGCCGTATTCCATATACCCAGTTATGCCAACTGGTTGTATGACAACTTGTGTACCCGTGACAGCTACGCCTGGCACAAGTTGCAGCTGCAGCTGCTGCAGTCACGTCACAAGGGATTGTGGGTGTTGAAAGCACCTTTTCACCAGCTGGGCCTGGCAGAGATTCTGAAATACTACCCGGACGCTATCATTGTTCAGACTCACCGCGCGCCCATCACTATCGTTGCCTCGGGCTGCAGTTTCAGCGAAATCCTGCGCAAGAGCGGCTCAGATCATATAGACAGGGAGGAAATCGGCAGGGACTGGATGGATATGCTCAGCATTTACACCCGCACCTTCGAAGCGCAACGGCAGCAACTGGAGCCGCAGCACCCCCGTCAGTTCCTGGACCTGCAACACGATGACTTTGTGGCCGACCCCTGGCCGGCCATCAACAGGATATACCAACTGCGTGGAACACCTTTGACTGAGCCGGCCGAGTCAGCGATGGCACAGTGGCTTGCGGCGCACCCCCGCGGTAAACATGGCAAGCATGAATACCGTTTGCAGGATTACGGGATAAGTCGCGCCCAGGTGGAAGAAATATTCGGTGATTACGCCAGGCGCTATGGCCTGGAAATGGGTTGAGGAGTTGTGGAACATGACGGATAAGTCAGCAGAGGAAAGAGTTTTAAGCGGCGCGACCTGGGCAGAGTTCTGTGACGCGCTGAAAGAGACAGGAAAGCTGGTGGATGCGCAGAAGGCACCGCAGGATGCCTTTAACCGCGCCGAGGGTTATCGCTACCTCACACGGATGCTGCGGGCTGGCCTTGAGAGCTTCCTGGAGAGCGGCGATACGGCGTTTCCTGTGTTGCGATGCCCGGTACATGAAACCATCAAGATGGGAGCAGACAATCCCGATAACCACTACCAGACTGCCGCCATCAATCCGCAATACGATTACCGCATTACCGGTCTGCGAGGCACTGTCGATTACCTGGGTTTTGGCACG
>Ga0316189_10002164_pt1 | contig 19314 bp, 15 predicted proteins | sample LowCovwburrow_MG_FD_204930 | JGI IMG/M metagenome (GOLD analysis project Ga0316189, IMG submission 204930) | Coastal sediment microbial communities from Maine, United States - Lowes Cove worm burrow | ecosystem: Environmental > Aquatic > Marine > Coastal > Sediment | place: USA: Maine...
ACATTAAATTCGAATAAAATACTCCAATAAATCCAATTGCAACATAAGAATATATATTGTAAAGCCACATGTTTTCACAAAAAACACTGTTTTTTATTGCTATAAACCAGTCGTAATCGTAATTATTACGCATAAGTCGTCCATACTCACCAATTACCTCAACAAAAAAGGTTATCCATAAATAATATACAAAAATCTTTACAACAGAATTTTTATTGTTTTTTATATAAACAGTACCAGAAATTGCAGCAATAAATTCTACTGATTTTGTTATTACAGAATAATTGTCTAATAAAAATTCTTTCAACGATATAAATTATTGAGGAAAATTAGCACCTGGAGGAACACCATTACCTCCATGATCATATCCATCTCCTCCAGGGATATCAGGACTCCCACCTCCTCCTTGAAGAGACATATTAACCATACTTCCTTCAGATGAGTTTTTCTGACCTGTTGGTACAAATAATAAGGTTGTATAGCCTGGCACATTATTAACTATTGGGTTTGCTCCTAAATATAAGCGTACACCATCCATGGTATATCCTAATTCTGTAGCTTGCTTTTTTGCTAGAGTTAGATAGTTTTCTAAATCCTCAATGGAGTACCAAGAAGACCTATTATCGCCTCCTGGAACACCTTTAAAAACAGTGTTGTTAATTGAGTCATACCTTGAGTTGTATGCCTGAGTTAGTGCTTTGATTTCTGCTGGTTTAATAATACCACTTGGTGTTGGTGTGTCTGCCATATCATTTACGTTTTTATCATTATGAAAATAAAAATACATGGCTAAAGCGCCTAGAATAAATCCCAAAATAAGCAATGCAAATTTTTTCATAATTGATTGGTTTGTGTTAATTTTTACCTAAAATATTGAAAATCTGTATATCAACAAGGAAAAACATTAAGTTTTTTCTTACCAAGAACTAAATTTAAACTTTAGTTTTTGACCTAAAAACTTCTGAGACATCATATTAACAGAATTCTCGCTAAGTTGCAAGACTCTAGGGTAACCTCCTGTAATTTGACAATCTCTCATCAAAATAATTAATTCACCAGAAGGCGTTAATTGCACAGTTCCAGGCAGTACCAATGATGTAATTATAGAATTCAAGCTATTATCTAATCGTTCGTTACATTGATATGCCATGCGATTACTCTCTTTGGAAATTGTAAATTCTGAATCAAATAGAAACCTTTGTTGCTCTGCATCCAACTGTACAAATTCTGGACCTTTGAACACCTCTATATCGTAAGTTTGAAAATGGTTTGTATTAATTTTTACTGATGATAATGATTTAGCATTGCTTCTTTCTTCAACTGATCTATAACCTAATACATCAGAAATGGGAAGCCAATCTCCTTTATGTAGTCTAAAGTTTGAAGTCACGCCGTCATACATACTTCGACTTCCCATGATAGGTTTAGTTAAAAACCCACCTAAAACAGCAATATAAGTTCTACAACCATAGACCAACTGTCCAAAACTCAAAACATCACCAGCTTTAACGTCAATAGACATATTAGGTTTAATTGCATTAGTATTCAGCGTAGCATTCATATTGGCTCCAGAAATACAAATCCTAGTATCGACACAAAACTTAAGTTGCGGCCCAGATACAGTACTCTCAATAACAGCACATTGTGTGTCATTTGCCAAAATAGAATTCGCTAATGTTGCCGAATACGCATCCATCACACCAGAAACTGGTACTCCAAACTCTTGGTGACCAAATCGTCCCAAATCTTGAATCGTATCAAACAGCCCTGTTTTTAAAACTTCAACCATCTATTACCTTCCTTTCTATAAAATAAGTTCCGTTTTCAATTTGAGAAACAATGGCATCATATTCTGTTTTATCAATTGGAAAAAACTGAATTTTGTCTCCTGAACTTGCAAAACAAGGTGTATAATTCTTCGGGTTGAAAAACTCCAATGGTGAATTCCCAATAATATTCCATCCTCCAGGACTTGCTTTTGGATACACTCCAGTTTGTTCTCCTCCAATCGCAACTGCTCCTTTTTTGATGTTTACTCTCGGACTTTCTTTCCTCGGAAAATGTAGTCGTTTATCTAGTCCGCCTAAGTATAAAAACCCAGGTAAAAATCCTATAAAAAAAACGGTGTAAATCGTATCAGAATGCAACCTAATTATTTCAGATTTTGACAACTTCTTTTCTTCGGAAATCTCATCTAAATCTAACCCAAATTCATCATCATAACAAACTGGAATCCTCCAGTGCCTAAAGGCACATTTATTTGTACTTACTCGGATGGAATATGACGCTTTTAGGGTTGAAATTTCATCATTGATTTTATCAATAGTTAAGTCGTAAATTATTAATATCGAGTTATATGCGTTATTTATTTGAACTATTGATTTAATACCTGAATTTAAAAGGTGATTTTTAAATATAAGCACATCTTTAAGAGTGTTTTCTGTAATTTCAGAAGGCCATTCTACCAAAATAGAGCGTTCTGAAAAGCGATGATATATCAATTCAAAATCCATTAAAAACACTATAAAATTTCGACATTATTATCTCTTAATTTTTGGTTCAAATACTTCAAGTTTTCGACTACATTTTCACCATCACCATGCACACAAAATGTATCTGCTTTTATCACCTCCTCTACTCCATCTGTTGTGATCACTTTTCCTTCTGAAATCATTTTATAAACATGATTAAAGACATCTTCAGAGTTGCGAATTAACGCATTTTCTTTGCGTCTTGAAACCAAAGTCAAGTCTTGATTATAATTTCTATCAGCAAATGCTTCATATTTTATTCGCACTCCTTCTTGCAGTGCTATTTTCGAAATCACAGATTGATAAGGCACATATAATTTCACATGTTGACCCAAACTTTTCGCGACTTCAACAATCACGATTGCTACATCTTTATCTATAGCCGCTACATTATATAGTGCACCATGTGGTTTTATGTGATGCAGCTGAAGATTCTTCTTCTCAAGAACAACAACCAGTATTGCAACCTGTTCAATCAAAGTGGCTCGCAAAGCTTCCGAAGACATATTCATTATTTGTCTGCCGAAATTTTCTCTATCAGGAAATGAGGGATGCGCTCCAATCTTGACATGATGCATAGCTGCTAAGTCCACAACCATTTCCATAATCGCCTCATCTCCTGCATGTCCACCACAAGCGATGTTACACGAAGACAGATAAGGCATTAGCTGCGCTTCATTGCCAACACCTTCACCTAAATCACAGTTGATATCAATACTTCTATTCATTTTATCGTTTTTGCCAAAACAGGAATTTAAATGTCCTTCAAAAGGAGGTATACCTGAAGAATTTCTGCATAAAACACGTCGAGATTCTTCCCTGCACTTCACTTCGACTAAGCTCAGTAACCACGCTCTGAAGGACAAACACAGTAATTTACAATAAATTAAACACTTTTAAAATACTCTTTACACCAAGAAAAACAGCAACAATAAGAATAATAAATCCGAACACGTTTTGCAATACCGAGTTTTTATACTTTCCTAGAATTGAAGATTTATTCATAATCCAGAGTAAAAACCCAGCAATTACAGGCAACAGAAGTCCATTAGCGACTTGTGCAAATTTTATGATTTCAATAGATTTAAACCCTACAGACGAAAACAATACACCTAAACCAAGAATAAACATCCAAACCATTCTAAATCGCTTAGATTTCATATTAGCGCTCCATCCCAAACATCCTGAAGCCACATAAGCCGCAGCCAAAGGCGCTGTGATTGCACTAGTGATTCCTGCTGCAAATAATCCTATAGACAGAAAGTAAGCTGAAAAACTCCCGAATAACGGCTCGAGCCCTTTTGCCAAATCTGAAGCATTATTCACTTGAACGTCTTTAATAGCAGCTGCAGAAACAATAATACACATCGACACAATTCCGCCTAATACAACCGCAATAATTGTGTCTTTTTGTGCGAATTTCAAATCAGACTTGTTCTTCCATTTCTCCTTTACTAATGCAGCGTGAAGAAATAAATTATAAGGCACAACTGTGGTTCCAACAAGCGCGATAACCGTTAAAACACTATCATTTGAAAACTTCGGAATAAAAACACCTTTGAAAAGTTCTAAAAGATCCGGCTTGGTCAATATAGCGGTAATCAAAAACGCTAAACTCATCAAAATTACCAATGAAATTAACGCTTTCTCTAAAATTTTATAATTTCCGATGTAAAGCAAAACAAAGGCGATTACTCCAATTATGACACTTAGCAAATTGAGTTTTAACGCACCTAATTCAATACTTGGATTTCCTATTAATGTTTCTAAACCTAAAACACTTCCACTGATATTTCCTGCTTCATAAGCCGCATTACCTATAACTATTGCAGATAGAATTAATATTATGGCTAAAACTCTTAATAACGGATTAGAAATTTCGGTTCTTATAACTTCCGATAAGCCTTTTTGAGAGACAATCCCTAAACGCGCAGACATCTCTTGAAGCACAACCGTTGCCAAAATAGACAGCAACATTGCCCAAAGCAATGCGAATCCGAAATTCACGCCAGCAAGCGTACAAACTGTAACGGTTCCTGGACCAATAAATGCCGCAGCAACTAAAGGTCCTGGACCAATATTCTTAAACCAGTTTTTAATCAAATAATTATAATTGTTTTAGCAAGGTATCAACTGCTTTTTTCAACTGTGTATCTTGACCTTTTGCTTTATCATCTGGATTATTAGTTACTATAATATCTGGAACTGCAGGCCCTAATTCCATATTAGACGTTGTGTCTTTGACATACCAACCTCTAAAAGGCATTCTCACCAAAGAACCATCAATAAGCCTAACGCCTCCAGTAGAAATAACAGCACCAAAAGTTGGCTCACCTACTAAAGTTCCTAATCCTAAAGCTTTGTATGCGTGTGAAAATATCTCAGCGTTAGAATAACTTGTTGTATTACAAAGTGCAATAGATGGCTTTGTCCATGATGCGAGTGGCAAACGCTCACTAAATGGATAGTGGTTCACAAATTTAGATTTTTCTTTTTCTAAATTTTCTGCAGCACCTCTAGGAATCGTAAAAGCATGTTGTTTAACATTTAAAACTGCCATTAGATAATCAGTGGTCCATCCACCTCCATTAAATCTCACGTCAATAACAAGTCCTTTTTTTCCTAGTCCTGCGGCAGTTAACTCTCTTTCAAAGTTCTCAAAACTTCTCCAGTTCATTCCTTGAATATGAATATATCCTAACTCACCGTTAGAGTACTTCTCTGTTAAACGCTTTCGCTCTTTAACCCACGCATTATAATTTTCAACGCTATTACTGACATCTGGTCTAATAACGACTTCCATATCATTACTACCTCGTTGTACCTCCAAATAAATTTCTTGAGTTGCTGTACCTTCTAACAAGCTATTAAAATTAAGGTTTTTTGTGAGTTCAACACCTTTAACAGCTGTAATTACATCACCAACCTCAACACTACTTGCCTTCTTGTCTGCAGGCATATTTGGTGTCACAGCAACAACTTCTAAACTACCGTTACTATTTGGTTTTACTTCAATACCCAATAAACCAGTGCTTTCCCGTTGCAGTTCTTCACGGTTTTCACCACCTCGCAGACCCATATGACTCGCATTGATTTGACCCAACATCAGATTAAAGATATATTGAAAATCTCTTCTAGTGGAAGCCTTCATCGCCAGAGGCTTATAGGTTTTTTTCAATTGATTCCAATCTTGACCATGAAACTCTGGATCGTAAAATCCGTCATTAATTGCTTTCCAAGCTTCTTCAAAAATTTGATTCGATTCTTCGTAATAATCAATATCCATTTTCGCAGAAATAGCTAACGCTTCTGACTTATCATTTGATAATTTAAGCGCTAACAAACTACCTCTACCTGTTGTCATCAAAAATTTTGTTTCTTTTTTATCTGCAACAATATTTGAAGGCCTTTTATTATTTGATGTGATCGCCTTGTTATCTTTTCCATCCCAAGAAATTTTATACAAATCGGAATCAACTTGAGCATCACCTCTACTTCCATTACCTGTGGTGTAATATATGGTTTGACCATCTTTTGATATAAACTGACCAAATTCTCCGCCAACAGAAGACGTCACTTGCACCTGTCTTTGATAAATATCTTCAAAATCTATAGTGATAGCTTCTACCTCATTATTAGACGTATCATCATCTTTATCTTTATCCTCATCCTTCTTTTTGTCTTTCTTTTTTTCAGGCTTATCGCTATTGTGCTTTTCATCTTCCCAATCTTGAGCTGTTTTCTCCCAATCTTCTTTATTTAACCACGTAAACCAAACATCAAAATCACCATTATTTCTATTAGAGCTAAACACCAATTTTTTACCATCAGCGCTCCAAATAGGACCTCCATCTCGCTTGGGATGCATCGAAATATTGACGGGATTTTTAGAGTTATCTGCCTTATGAATATATACTTCGTTATTAAAATCTAAATCACTTAAACTATAAGCCAGCCAATTAGAGTCTGGAGACCAAGATACATCATCTGCAGAAGCCCAACCGTCTAATAGAACCTTTTGGTTTGACAATTTTCCGTTTTCATCAATTTTCGCGACCACCAATTCACCTCTTCCTCTATTAAACGCTAAAGATTTACCATTAGGAGACAGTACTGGGTCCTGTTCATTTTTCTTCGTATCTGTTAATCTTACCACTTTATGCTTTAAAGTTCGCAATAAATCAAACTCCTCGGCATCATTGGATTTCAGAAGGTATAAATCGTTTTGGCCATCTCTATCAGAAACAAAAACTAAAGCACTATCATTCAACCACAATGGCATTCTATCTCTGTAGGCAGATTTAGAAACGTTTACTGTTTTTTTATTATCCTTATCAGTAGATCTTACAAATAACTCACCCCTTATCACTAATGCCGTTTGTTTCCCATTAGGAGATAATGCAATCTCTTCAATACGATTAGTAAAGGTTTTGTGTTCGATTGGATCAAATCTGTAATCTGAATTTATATTTAGTTTAATTTCTTTTGGCGTGCTTGAAGCTATATTAAAAACAAATACTTTATCACCTTGAACCATCACCATATCTTTACCATTTGCACTTAGACTAAATGAAAATATACCCATATTCTTAAATGAAGTAGTTGACTCTATTTGTCCTGCTTTTTGGCCTGAAGCATCAATTTTAATCTTGTGGACGTTATATTTTCCACTTAGTGACGATTGAAAGTAAACGGTAGCATCATCAGCCCATTGCGGATTGAAATCATTGCCGTCATAAGTAGTAAGTTGCGTATAAGTATCCTTCTCTATGTTGTATAACCAGATATTTCTATTTGCTGGACCTCGATACGTTTCTCTAGACGTTCTGCAATTTCCTTTTACAAAAACGACAAACTTTCCATTAGGCGATAGCTTAGCATCAAATCCAAGAGAAGCCATAAAACGCGATGGTGTACCACCTTTTTCACTCACCGAATGTATTTCATACTCTCGTTCTACTTGTGCGAAATCGCGTCTTGTAATAAATATCAACGCCCCATCTTTGGTGTAATCCGTTAAGAAATCACTGGCAGAATGATACGTGATACGTTCTGGCAATCCGCCTTGAGCAGAAACCACATAAATATCACTATTACCATATCGATCACTTTCAAAAGCAATATGCTGGCCATCGTGACTCCATTTAGGATTTGTGTCATAGGCCTCATGAACTGTAATACGTTTTATATTCTTTCCGTCAATTGTAGACGTCCAAATATCACCTTGAAAATTAAAAGCAATCATTTGGCCATCTGCACTTATTGATGGTGAATTCACAAGTGGGTTTTGCGCGAAAGCATGGAGAGAACAAATTAAAATTAGAACAACTGAAAGCTTAATAACTGATTTCATTTTAAAGGTTGGGTTTAGATTATGCCATAAAAATAATTGTAAAAGCTTAGGCAATTAAATTATGAATACATTTTTAACACACTTTAACATCGAAACCCATCATCACTTATCGATTGAATTTAAGGCATAAATCGCAAAACTTCCCAACCAGTGACCGCCTTCATAACTATCACCAACAATATTTGGCAATGAGTAATTGATATGCTGATTAGCTATATTTTTAAGATGTTCATATTCGGGTAAATCCTTGGCGATCTCATTTAAACTCCATGCTCGAGAGAAATTCACACCATCGAGGTGCACGAGCTTTCCATCACTTCTATCGCTTACTTTTCCGGTTTCTAGAGTGAAATTCTCATCTTTTAACTGCGGAAGAAAATCACTTAGCCACGTTCTAAATTCTTTTGTTGGCAATACACGCTTCATTAAAGCCGCCTCCTCAAAGCAAGGTGATAAAAAATCAAATCCGCTAGGCTCCCAACTCAACGGACAACCAACATCATTACTGTAAAAATCTTTTGCGCGTTGCTCTATTAGGGATTTTAAATCCGAATGCCCAACAGTTTTAGCATAGTCGTAAGCAAATGATAATCCGAAAGCCGTATTTGGATGCTCACCCACACGAATTGGATAATTAAGCTTTGGCAGAAATTCTAGATATTTACCGACTATCAAATCCGTTAGCGGCTGCAAATTACCCTCTAACTCTTTAGCCATAAGATCATCCCAAGTATGGAGTTCTTCAGCAAGTTTTAATAACCAAGCCCAACCATAAGTGCGCTCATAAGTTGTATTATAGGTCCCAAAGAAATAAGACACCTCATCCTCAATATTCTTTTGAGACATATTTTCTAACAACATAGCTTTTATGGCTTCTGCATTTTCAATGTCAGGATACTGCTTTAATAAGCTCACCAAACTCCAGTGTCCATGAACTGCTGAGTGCCAATCAAAACATCCATAAAATGCTGGATGTAGTGTTTTTGGAGATTGTAAATCAGTATCTGAGCCAATGGTTTGATTGAGCTTGTTTGGGTATTCAACCTGAATACAATCTATTGGTAATTTTGCTAACCGATTAGCTTCTTCTAAATTGATTATAGGCTTTTTAACCATTTCTACTTTAACTTTTTGTTCAATATATTCTTTTTTGTTTTTTTCGGAAGTATTGCAGCTGTAAGCAAGAACAATAAGCAGCATTAGGTAATAATTTTTCATGTTATAAATTTAAGGTTTTAAAGTATAACATTACTAAGAAATCTATCCCAACCAACCTTCACGATCCATACTCCGATATTGAATGGCTTCGGAACTATGAGAACCATTGATACTGTTCGCAGCTTCTGCATCGTTAATCGTTTTGTATACTTTTAAAATACTGGTAACCATATCGTATTGTGAGATGGCGACATCTATCTTGGTTGTGAATAGCTTCCACCTCGAAAAAGCGCAACGCATGTCACATTATGTCTTGAGCACAAAATTCTATACCCTATCAATATGTGGCATTGAGTTGACTCTTCTGAAGTAAATTTTTAAAGAATTCCTTAATTCTCAAACTTGTAATGGTTTTACAATATGATTGATATCATTGTAAATACTAAAGCTGTAGGTTAATTTTAACCTATAATAGTAGTGAACTATTTAAGTTTTAAACGAAAAGTAGTACATAAAATGAAAACATCAACAACAATCAGCATCATTCGCTGGACGGCTCGCATTATAGGAACATTAATAGTGGTATTAACATTGTTTATAGGTATTGGTGAAACGCTTGAAAGCTACAGAAAACATGGAGCGGCAGCTGCAGATCCATTTGACATCTTAATGATCATAACATTTTCATTTTGGGGCATTGGTCTTGCAGGACTCATTCTCGCGTTATGGAAAGAGGGTTTAGGAGGACTTATTTCCTTGATAAGTTTTATTATTTTTTTCTGCCTTATTGCTATTAACCCAAAACCCGAAGTCCACTTCATGTCTACACTTTTTATTTTCCTAATACCTTCAGTATTATATTTATGTTATTGGTGGTTCGCAAAGAAACTACCCAATAAAATTTCCTCATAAAAGAGGATAATCACTACTTAAAGTTCTGTAAAGAGTACAGATGGTTTTTATATTGGCGCATATAATTTAATGTCAGAAACATTATGAAAAACGCCATAAACAATGAATATAATTGAATTTATATGAGATACAAAATCTCTTGTATGATGACAACTATTATTAGTGTAAGTTCAAATATTCCGTTATAATAATTATTTACCTTTATCTCCAAAATATTCATTACTAAATAATGAGAGTCCTATTTTTACTTCGATTATGCTAAGTAATCACTAAGGAATTTATCCCAACCAACCTTCACGATCCATACTACGATATTGAATGGCTTCGGAAATATGAGAACCAGTGATACTGTGAGCAGCTTCTAAATCAGCAATTGTTCTGGATACCTTCAGTATTCTGTCATAGGCTCTCGCAGATAAGTTTAAACGCTCCATAGCCGTCTTTAAGAGCTGCATGGACGCAGCATCCAATTTGCAATGCTTCCGAATTTGTTTTGTGTTCATCTGAGCATTATAATGCACGCTATTAGACGCTTCAAAACGCTGCGTTTGCAAATCTCTAGCTGCTGTAACGCGTTTTCTTATGTCTACTGAAGACTCACCTTTACGCTCATCTGAAAGTTTCTCAAAAGGAACAGGTGTCACTTCGATATGAATATCAATACGATCTAATAAAGGTCCAGAAATCTTACTTAAATAGCGTTGCATTTCGGCAGGCGATGACGTCACTGGCGCATTAGGATCATTAAAATAACCACTTGGACTTGGATTCATACTCGCTACCAACATAAATGATGATGGATAGGTCACCGTGAATTTTGCTCTTGCAATAGTCACTTCTCGATCTTCTAAAGGCTGTCGCATGACTTCTAAAACTTCACGCTTAAATTCTGGGAGCTCATCTAAAAACAGCACACCGTTGTGAGATAAGGATATTTCTCCTGGTTGCGGATAACTTCCACCTCCAACTAAGGCAACATTGCTTATCGTATGGTGTGGACTTCTAAACGGTCGCTGAGCCATTAATCCTTGATGTGCTTTAACACGACCAACAACCGAATGAATTTTAGTCGTTTCCAAAGCTTCGTGTAATGTCATTGGCGGCAAAATACTTGGTAAACGTTTGGCAAGCATTGTTTTTCCTGCACCTGGTGGACCAATTAAAATAATATTGTGACCACCAGCTGCAGCAATTTCCATGCAACGCTTGATACTTTCTTGTCCTTTAACATCGGAAAAATCAAATTCTGGGAAGTCTAAGTTTTTATAAAACTCTTCACGTGTATTTATAATAGTTTGCTCTAATGGTTCATTTTTATCAAAAAAACTGATGACTTGCGCAATGTTATCAACACCAAAAACCTCTAATCCATCAACAATAGCGGCTTCTTTCGCGTTTTGCTTCGGAAGAATAAAACCTTTAAAACCTTCTTCTCTCGCTTTTACTGCAATGGGTAACGCTCCTTTTATAGGTTGTAAATTTCCGTCGAGAGATAATTCACCCATAATGAGATATTGATCTACATCATCTCCCTTTATTTGATTGGTTGCAATGAGTATTCCCATGGCTAAGGTTAAATCGTAGGAAGAGCCTTCCTTACGTAAATCGGCAGGAGACATATTGATGATAATTTTTTTTCCGGGAATTTTATAACCATTATTTTGAAGTGCTGCTGCGATACGGAAATTACTTTCTTTAATCGCATTATCTGGCAAACCCACAAGGTGGTAACCTATTCCTTTATCAACATTAACCTCAACGGTTATAGTCGTCGCTTCGACTCCAAAAACCGCACTTCCAAAAACTTTTTTGAGCATTTATAGATTATTTTCTATAAATATAGTTTAAAAGATAAGATTTCCAAAGCAGTTTATCTTTTAGCCCCCTTAATAGAGCTTTAAACTCATCACTTTATTTCCATTGATATCATACAATTTTCAAATGACCTAAATAAGCCTAATTAAATGCATATCTTAGTTGCGTAAATGCATCCTTTTTATGAGTCTCACAAAACGCTTCGGGCTGGTTTTAGGCCCACTCCTTTTTACACTTATTATTTTGTTTTTTAAACCTGAAGGTTTATCTCCTCAGGCCAATGCCATACTAGCATCTACAGCTTGGATTGCTGTTTGGTGGATTACAGAAGCCATCCCAATTGCAGTAACTGCCTTATTGCCAATTGTTTTATTTCCGTTGACTAACGGATTGGATTTAACAACGACGACAAGTGCTTTCGGCCATAAATATGTGTTCTTATATCTAGGTGGTTTTGTCATCGCCATAGCTATTGAAAAATGGAATCTCCATAAGCGTATTGCACTTAACATTATTAATATCATTGGTAGCGATATTCGTAAAATTATCCTAGGCTTTATGCTAGCCACCGCATTCCTATCGATGTGGATTTCTAATACAGCAACCTCCGTGATGATGCTACCTATTGGTATTTCCATTATTAAACAACTCAAAGACAACCCTGACACCATAGAAAATGAAAACCAAATCTTCGGCAAAGCACTCATGCTTGCTATTGCTTATAGCGCTTCTATTGGTGGTATTGCAACCTTAATTGGCACACCTCCAAACCTGGTACTTGCTGGTGTTGTATCTGATATCTACGACTATGAAATCACATTTTTACAATGGTTTATCTTCGGATTTCCTATCTCTATTTTACTTCTTTTTATCTGTTGGAAATATCTCACCCGATTTGCATTTACGTTTCAGCAAACGGAGTTTCCAGGTGGGAAAAAAGAAATAAAGCGCCTTTTAAAAACTCTTGGAAAGATTAGTTATGAAGAAAAAATAGTAGCTTCTATTTTCGGTCTCACCGCATTTTGCTGGATTACACGTTCCTTTTTGCTAAAAGGCTTTCTTCCAGCACTAGATGATACCATAATCGCTATTTTTTTTGCCATCATCTTGTTTTTAATTCCATCAAAAAACAAAAAAGAGCAACTCATAAATTGGGAAGAAGCGGTCAAATTACCATGGGGAATTATCCTACTATTTGGAGGTGGAATGGCTTTAGCGAAAGGTTTTGAAACGAGCGGATTAGCGGAATGGATAGGAAACCAAATGACGGCGTTACAAGGTGTAGCTACACTTCTTCTCATTGTTCTGCTAGTCGCAGCTGTAAATTTTTTAACTGAAATTACATCCAATCTAGCTACAACGGCTATGTTATTACCCGTTTTAGCACCCTTGGCAATTACCGTAGACTTACATCCATTTGTATTAATGGTTGGCGCTGCAGTGGCTGCATCATGCGCTTTTATGTTGCCTGTAGCAACACCTCCAAATGCGGTAGTTTTTGGTTCAGGTTACTTAAGAATTCCAGATATGGCAAGTAAAGGCATCGTCATGAATATCATCTCTATAATTGTCGTTTCCATATTTGTTTACTTCGTATTGCCAGAGGTTTGGAATATTGTAGTTGAAGGTTTTCCTCAAGAATTAGCGCACTAATCATTTAAAAATGACTGTGGACAGAATTACAGCGAATTAAAACTCGTACTCAAAAACCGCTTTGCATTGGTATGACTAATCATATAAAACAAATCTTCACCAATATAACTTCGGAGGTTTTGAAATAAGGCTTTTTCGGTATTTTTTTGAGCGACAACATAGTAATCGGTCCCAAAGAGAATCTTATGTTTCACCTTGTCGTCTTGCAATAGATATTTAAGCAATGGGAATAACTCTTCATTGAAAATAATAAAACTTATATCGGTATAAACACCTTCATATTGAATCATTAAATCGTAGATAATGGAGAGCCAGCTTGCGTTCCACCATATCGTTCTTGTGCTTCCATGATTGAGTGTATTCTTAATCTTTCGGTTAAAATAATCGTCTTTTGAGCGGTGTGAAATATTGTTATTATAATTATTCCAATTGTCTTCAGTATAACGTGTCCACTCTTTTGTGCCACCAAAATGAGCCAAACAGATCTTTAGTTTACTCAAATCTGTTTCCTCACCCAAATACTCGCTTAATAAGTCTTTATCCAATAAACAGTGATAATTTAAAGGATGTGAAAAATTGGTTGTGAAATCGAAATTTTTAGTCTGTGGCAACGGAATTGGTATCGGACCATCCTCCTTTTTCTTAGTGTATTTCAAAATGGGATGCTGATTCCACTCTTTTTTCTTTTTTCCGCGGAAAAATACGGTGCCTTCAATACAATGTGTTGTTATCGGAATTTGATGCTCTTGCGCAAACTTGTAGGTTTCGATTAAATCTTTAGCAAAGGGAAAGTAGCCCAAAGCAGGATACAATTTAATGCCGTGGAAGTTTTGACGTGATAAATTACGCTTGACATAACGTTGGTAAGAAAATCGGTCTTTATTAATTTTCGGATCTACAATTCGCCTAGGATCTACAAAAACAAAAGGCAACAATTGATCTTTATTGTTTTTCGTAACCACTAATAGCTCTTGAAGTTGCTCCATATAATTCGCAATAGGCTGGCCGGCTTCCATATAATCCATATCCATTGGCAAGACAACAAACTTAGTATCCTCATCATAGGTTTTCTCTAACAAATCGAACACTTTTTTTTGTCCGCTTTTACTATAGGTTGCATAACGACCAATTGTTGTAAAACGCTTAAAAGCAGCTTTACTCTGTGGACTGAACAAATTACTCAACGCGAGAAAATTAACCAGCATTTTAAAAAGCCAATTACAGAAAAACAGTATCAGTGTATATATCCAATACAAGATTCGGGTAAACTTAAGTATGTCTAAAAAGAAGTGTTTTACTTTATTGCATTTATGCAAGAAACGTTTGTAATTATTATTTCTATACGTCAGATTCAAATAATACCATTTCACGACTTTCATGGTAATCACTTGGTATAGGATTGGCATAATCTTTTTTCCGAAATTATTAGGCACATGGTCAATAGTAAATGTATGTGTATGACAATTATAAACCGTATAATTTTTTGGTGTCTCGGTTTTAACTTCGGTGGATTGATTCATGTAATACTATTTATATTGAACTCTCGGAATAAAAATACCATTAATTAAGTAATTAGCGTCGACATCAAGACGCTGTATTATTCCGTCAAGTCATTTTACAGCTCAATGACACACATAAAATATAGTAGTCTAACTAATCGTGTGTTGTTTTTACTGCTCGTCAACACTTATTTCAAGGAAAACTCAAACGTCGTTCTATTGACATAAACCTCATCTTGCAGGAGTAATGACGACGGAAATTCAATATGGTTGGGTGCATCAGGAAAATTTTGGGCCTCAAAGCATATCGCTGGAAAATCGTCATAGCCTATACCTTCCTTAAAGGAAAGGTTTTTCAGTGTTTTTGGAGTATACACAACAAGTGCAGGCTGATTAGTGCTGATTACCATTTGAATTCCCGTGTCTTCGGAATATAAAGTCGCACAAGACTTTTCGGTATTTAAAATAAATGCATTATCAAATCCTGAAAAACCTGTTGCTCCAATTGGCGACTGTATTGCTCTGTCATATACTGTGTCTTTTGAAGACACAATCTCTCCAGTTGGCATTGCAGTTGCATCGATTTCTAAATATTTATCACTTTGTATTTGCAGTTCGTGATTGCCAATGGTCCCATTTCCGTTAAGATTAAAATAGGCATGGTTGGTCAAATTGACATGTGTTGCCTGATCTGTTTGAGCTTCGTATGTGATCATAAGCTCATTAGATTGTGTCAACTGATAGGTCACACTAACACTCAGGTTTCCTGGATAGCCTTCTTCAAGGTGTTTACTAAAATACGTTAATGTAATACTCGGATTTTCGTTTCTTTCAACGTCTTCAAAGTTCCAGTAGCGTTTATCAAATCCGTTAAAACCTCCATGTAAATGCTGACCATTTCGTTTTGACAGCTCGAAAGATGTGCCATCAATTTTAAAACCGTTATCTGAAATTCTGCCAGCAAAACGACCAATTGAACTTCCTAAACACTGGTTTTGTTCTAAATAATCGTTTTTTAAATAGTCTAGAGGTGATGATAAGCCAAGCACAACTTCGGTTAAGCCTTTTTGCTTGTTTGGCACTTTTAAACTCAAAATCGTCGCTCCAAAGTTCGAGACATGAAGCTCCATTCCGTTTGTGTTGGAAATTATTGCAGTTTTGAGTTTTGACATTTAATATGTTATGAACCTGATTGCCTCACGAAATCTAAGGCTCGTTTCTCGTTGTAATATACATTATTCTTTAAAATAAAACCAACATGTCCTCCATACTGAGGCATTTCTAAATACAAATTCTCATTAGCTTTTGCCTCTTTTACGGGATAACATTCTGGAGACAAAAACGAATCGTTTAGCGCATTTATAATAAGCGAAGGGACTTGAATATGCTTCAGAAATTGCAAGCTACTACATTGCTCATAATAGTCTAAAGCGTCCTTAAAACCATGAGCTTTTGACGTATAAACTTCATCAAAATCTTTTAAAGTTTTAATTGACTTAATCTCGTCAAAAGTCACTTTATCAGGAAAATACTTGATTTTAATTTTTAGTTTTTTCACCAAGTGTTGTCTGAATCTTATAGCAAAAGCCTTATTCTTTATTTTATGTAATTGTTCTGCCGAACTCGTTAAATGAATAGGGACAGAAATGGCGATTGCCGACTTAATTTCCATTGGAAGTTCGCGATCTTCACCCAAATATTTGAGTGTAATGTTGGCACCTAAACTAATGCCTTTAATATAAATTTTTGAATACTTTTTATTCTGAATGCAGTGCTTCACCACATCATCTAAATCATTAGTGGCACCAGAATGATAACTATTATAAAACCGATTATCTTCGCCACTACATCCTCTAAAATTAACACATACAGCGTCAATTCCGTTTTGATTGAACACCCTTGCACTTCCAGTAACGTATGGCCTTTGACCATGACCTTCTAAGCCATGAAGGAGAATAATGACGGCATCAGATTTCTTTTCAGCATAACTCCAATCTAAATCAAGGAAATCAGCATCACGAGTTTCAATCCGCTCACGTTGTTGTTTAAGCTTAACTTTTCGGAATAATCCAGAATATACGGTTGCTATAAATCCGTTTCTGAATTGAAATGATGGTTTGTATGTGGATTCTAATAGTGGCATTTAGTTAAATAATTCTTTAAATATATTAAGAGACTTCAAGTGAGGTAAATTTAAAATCCTTTCCATTAAACAAGCCTTCATCACTCAGTTTTAATGAAGGAATCACCAACAATGCCATAAACGACAAGGTCATATAAGGTGCATTTAAATCGCTTCCCATTTGTTTCGCGAGATCATCTAGAAGTGCATAGTCTTTACCAATGGTTTCTCCATCTTTATCACTCATAATTCCCGCAACTGGTAGTGAAACTATTTTTTCTTTGTTAGCAGACACCGCGCAAATTCCACCTTTATTTTCAATAATCAAATTTACAGCTTTACAAATCATGTCATCGGATACACCTACTGCAATAATATTATGAGAATCATGTCCTACGGAAGACGCAATGGCGCCTTCTTTTAATCCGAAGTTTTTGATAAACGCAATAGATGGCTTCTCATTTTGATAGCGGTTAACGACGGTCATTTTCAGAATATCATTTTCGGTATTTGATACTAAATTCCCGTTTTCTAAACTTGCATTCGCAATGAGCTCATTGGTGACCAACTGACCTTCAAGAGCTTCAATCACTCTAATTTGTTTGGTATTTGATTCAAATCTAAAATCTGAAACTTCCTTTTTATCAGTATTGAAGTTATTGAGGTTTTCAAAATCAACAGCGTCTAGCTTAGATACGCCATGCTCGCTTACCAATTTGCCATTGATATACGTTTGCAATACTTGAAAATCTTTTAAATCCTGCACTACAATGCAATCTGCATCATCACCAATATGTAATAAGCCAACATCTAGATTATAATGGTTTACTGGATTAATGCAAGCCGCTTGCAACACTTTAAATACGTCGATATTTTTAGCCACAGCTCTCGCACATAATTTATTGATATGGTCTACTATTAAATCGTCAGGATGTTTATCATCGCTACAAAACATCATATGCTCAAAATGTTCTGGAAGTAAATCAATCAACGCTTCAAAATTTTTGGCAGCACTACCTTCTCTAATAAGGATTTTCATACCCTTTTGAAGTTTTTCTAAGCCTTCTTCATACGTAAAGCACTCATGATCTGTAGATATTCCTGCATTGATATACTTTGTGATATCATCACCCAAAACTCCGGGAGCATGACCGTCAACAGTTTTATTATAATATTTTGCCCAAGCTATTTTTTTAAGCACCTCATCATCATCAAATAAAACTCCAGGATAATTCATCATTTCGGCTAGATATTTAATATCCGGATTTGCCATCAACTTCTTTATATCATCAGAATCAATCACAGCTCCAGCAGACTCAAAAGATGTTGCTGGCACACAAGAAGGCGCTCCAAAATTAAATTTGAAAGGGGTCTTCTTTCCGTTTTCAATCATAAAATTAACACCTTCAACACCGAGCACATTGGCGATTTCATGAGGATCAGAAACTGTTGCTACCGTTCCATGATTTACGGCAAGTCTTGCAAACTCGCTTGGTACAAGCATTGAGCTTTCAATATGAATATGCGCATCAACAAAACCTGGTAAGATATAATGATTCTCTTCACAGTCTTTTTCCTCTATGCTTTTAATTTTACCGTTTTCAATGGTGATTTCACCTTTAAAAATTTTTCGGTTAGAAATATCGACTATTTGCCCTCTTAAAACCATCTTATTGTTTTATGATATTCTTAAACTCAACACCATTTAAAGTTTCTATTTTAATGATATACAATCCGCTAGAAAGCTTTCTTGTATCCATCGTAGTTTCCAAAGTCTTTGGAGTCGCTTCTAAAATTTTCTGACCACTACTATTAAACATAGTGATGTACTGGATGTCATTGGTAGACTGCAAAAATAATTCATCCTTAAATGGCACAGGAAATATAGTCACTTCAGATGCTAAACTATAATCATCAACGCTTAAATCGCAATTGTCACTTACTACAGTTTCGGTGTAACCTAAAAGGTCTAACTCCATTTGTACGTCTGTAATTTCAAAATCATCTGCACAGATAAATTCTAAATTGGGATTACCTGAAAAGCCAGTATACATCATAAAGCTAGTTCCATTTTTTATGTTTGCACTGATTAAGTTATTGTTCTGTATTCGCAGTTCAAAGAGATCTGGATTATTGCTAACATCTATGTCAGAAATCAAATTACCATCTAAACCTAGAAAGATTAATTCTGGATTTTGACTTAAATCAATAAATGGCATACTATTACTTGCTGCAGAAAAATCTTCTAAAAGTACATTATTAGAAAGGTCA
>Ga0316189_10002165_pt1 | contig 19310 bp, 15 predicted proteins | sample LowCovwburrow_MG_FD_204930 | JGI IMG/M metagenome (GOLD analysis project Ga0316189, IMG submission 204930) | Coastal sediment microbial communities from Maine, United States - Lowes Cove worm burrow | ecosystem: Environmental > Aquatic > Marine > Coastal > Sediment | place: USA: Maine...
TTTCGCGTCGGCATTATCGCGCAACCCGACTGGCACTCGGCTGATGCATTTAAATCGCTCGGCAAACCCAATCTGTTTTTCGGCGTCAGCGCGGGCAATATGGATTCGATGATTAATCGCTACACGGCCGATCGAAAAATTCGCTCCGACGATGCTTATACGCCCGATGACATCGGCGGCAAACGGCCCGACCGCAGTTCGATAGTCTACTCGCAGCGCTGCCGCGAAGCTTTCAACGATGTGCCGATTATCATTGGTGGTATCGAAGCCTCATTGCGACGCATCGCGCATTACGACTACTGGCAGGATAAAGTTCGGCATTCGATTTTGTCCGACGCCAAAGCCGACCTGCTTTTATACGGCAACGCCGAGCGTGCCATCGTCGAAATCGCTCATCGAATCGCTCGCGGTGATGCGGTCGAAGACATAACCGATGTTCGTGGCACCGCCTTTTTTATCAAAGATATCCCAACGGACTGGCAGGTACTCGATTCGACTAACGTCGATAAACCGGGTCGTCTGGAAAAGCCGATTAGTCCCTATTTGATAATCGATGAACAAGCCTGCGATGTCGCCGAAAGCGAAAACAAAGAAATCGAATTCAAACTCATCGGTAAACTCGAAACCGTTCAGCACAAACTCAGCAAGCGCTTAAAAACCGTCATCCGCATGCCATCATTTAACGATGTCAGCCGTGACCCGGTTTTATACGCGCATGCCAACCGCGTGTTGCATCAGGAAACCAATCCCGGTAACGCGCGTGCGCTGGTGCAAAATCAGGGTGGGCAGAAAATCTGGTTTAACCCGCCACCGATACCACTGAGCACCGAAGAAATGGATTACATCTTCGCTTTCGATTATGCACGAGTCCCGCATCCATCGTATCAGGGTGCGCGGATCCCAGCTTATGAAATGATTCGCTTCTCGGTCAACATCATGCGCGGCTGTTTTGGCGGCTGTACTTTTTGTTCGATCACCGAACACGAAGGTCGCATTATTCAAAATCGTTCGGAAGATTCGATCATCCGCGAGATCGAAGCCATGCGCGACAAGGTGCCGGGTTTCACCGGCGTGGTTTCTGATCTGGGTGGTCCAACCGCGAACATGTACCGTATCGCCTGTAAATCAAAAACCATCGAAACTGCCTGTCGTCGGCCTTCCTGCGTTTACCCCGGCATTTGTGAAAATCTCAATACCGATCATTCCAGCTTAATCAGCCTCTATCGTCGCGCACGCGAACTTAAAGGCGTTAAAAAAGTTTTAATCAGTTCGGGCCTGCGATATGACCTCGCGATTGAATCACCGGAATATGTCGAAGAGTTAGTCACCCATCACGTCGGGGGCTATTTAAAAATCGCCCCCGAACATACCGAGTCCGGACCTTTATCAAAAATGATGAAACCTGGCATGGGCAGCTACGATCGCTTTAAAAAACTCTTCGAAAAGTATTCAAAGAAAGCCGGTAAAGAACAATACCTGATTCCCTACTTCATTGCCGCGCATCCCGGTACTACTGACGAAGACATGATGAATCTCGCTATCTGGTTAAAACAAAATGGATTCAAAGCTGATCAGGTACAGAATTTTTATCCATCACCGATGGCCACCGCGACCACCATGTACCACAGCGAAAAAAATCCACTCAAACGTGTTAAGCGCGACAGCGAAACCGTGGTAACACCCAAAGGCGACAAACAACGCCGATTGCACAAAGGTTTCCTGCGTTACCACGACCCGGCCAACTGGCCGATGCTGCGCGAAGCCTTAAAAAACCTCGGCCGGGAAGATTTGATCGGTAGCGGAAAACATCAACTTGTGCCCGAATTTCAACCGAAAGATGGTGGTGACTATCAAAGCCCAAGGCGCAAGAATAGTTTTGCTAAGAAGCAGCAGAATAAGGGTATTAAGAAGGGACGGATATTGACCCAGCATACGGGTTTGCCACCGCGTCAGCGTTAATTCAGGTTTTGGGTAAATAATTGGCGCGCCCGGAGAGATTCGAACTCCCGACCACCTGGTTCGAAGCCAGGTACTCTATCCAACTGAGCTACGGGCGCCTGGAAGGAAACGCAGCATAAACGAAACAGGGGGTGTGGCGCAATTGCTGGATTCGATTTTTGAGATTGCCGAGTAAATAATTTTTGTAGACATAATGTATCAACCTGTTTGCTGATGAAACCCCCGTTAAGGACAAACCGCTTAGGAATCCAGGGCGATTGCTGCGTAGCTATATCGTTTGAAAATCGGGCGAAAAAAAAGCCGGAATAGTCCGGCTTTTTCTCATCGAAGTGATTACAGAAGGAATTACTGTGGCAGTAAGACCTTGTCAATCACGTGGATGGTACCGTTGCTGGTGATGATGTCTGCGGTGGTGACCATTGCATTGTCGATCATCACACCCGAAGTGGCGTCGATCGACAGTGAGCTGCCCTGCACGGTAGTGACGGAGGCTGTCTTACCGGAGATGTCGGCGGACATGACTCTACCCGGAATGACGTGATAGGTCAGAATCGCAATCAGCTGATCCTTGTTCTCGGGCTTCAACAGGTTTTCCACGGTTCCAACAGGTAGCGCGGCAAAGGCATCGTTGGTCGGTGCGAACACGGTGAAGGGACCATCGCTCTTCAGCGTGTCGACCAGGCCGGCGGCTTTAACCGCTGCGACCAGGGTACTGAACTGTTCAGCCGTTGCCGCGGTTTCGACAATGTCGCCTGCCTTCACGGCAAATGCGCTGAAGCTCAGCGGTATGGCGGCCAGTAATACCAGTGCATATTTATGTAGTGCTTTCATGAATTATCCTCCGGGATAAAAAGTGAGTTGCAAGGTTTGCAATGATGCTTACGGGCAATAATCGGGTTTGGTTCACTAATGGGGGCAAAGTCACAATCTTGGTAAATTTTTTGGCTGGCAGATTTTAAAAAGGAAAAAAATGCGGGGCGTTTTCGCAAGCGGAAAAGGCTGTAACCTGAGGAGGGGGAGGAAGTAGACCTGGGCAATGGTCTATCGAGTTAAGCTCCACCAGCGAATTTTTTAACGCCCCGCATTTATACTACGCCTTTGGTATGCAGTTGGATCAATCGTGCGTAAAAAATTCAATTCTATTCATATCACAACTCTGGTTCTTTTCGGCCTGGCGGTGACCCAAACACCCACTTGCCACGTATACATCCGACACACAAAAACTGGAAAGAAATATTAGTTATTCACAACCCAGGAACAACCCGATGGGCAACGCATAAAATGTAAATTCACCGTGTCGAAAAGGTAGTATTTTCTGCCCGGTATAAAACAGAATGCCCCGTTCGAACAGCTCTCCGGAAAACTCTGCCAATGCCGCCAGTCCTTTAAAGTCCTGAGGTCTCACGCTTGCAGAGGCCTTCACTTCTATGCCTGTTAACCTGTTGTTACTCTGCTCCAGGGCGATCTGGGCCTGGCTTCTAGGTGAGAGTCACTTTATAACCTGTTAATTAACACCAAAGTAGTTCAAAAAACGCTTTATTTGAAGAATGTGTTCTGCTATTAATCTTTGGAATATGATAGAACTCTTAGGGAAAAGCTAAATCCCATGTTCCCCCTCTACTCCGAAGGCGGGCTATCTGCGCGGTGAATCGTAAGCTGAGAAAAAGGAATCACCCAGGCTTCCTCATTGCAAATTGCCACACAGGTTTTTTGTATCAATCGTCCAATATTGAAATACGAGTTAGCCACGCGGCCATCCATGGTCGCGTAAATCAGATAATCCAGCGAGCTGCTCGCGGCTAACTTAAAGTCGACGACGAGATCCTTAAGATCGTTGGCATAATCAGAGTTCTCAATGGCTGTTTGAAGCCCCGATTTAAAACGCGCCGGTACCTGATCCAGCGCAATCGCCTGATGTTGATAGTCAATACCGAACACTACGACAACACCAAATCCATCGCGGGAGAGGTTTTGCACGCTTAGATTTAAAAAATCGGTACTGGCATATTGAACGGATTTTCCGGCAACTTTCAGGCGAACCATTTCGACCGTCTGCTGTAGCACCTGGGCATAACTACCGTCGGGCATTAACAGGTAATCACCCTTTTGTGTCGGGAACCAGGTTTCCTCAGTCCTTGGTCGCGAAATCATGCCTGACAGCGAAGATAGCGGCAAACGGATGCCGCCTTCGAGTTCAGGGTTTCGTAATTCAGAATACAAATTTAACGAAGTGATGCGAAATGGCAATCCGCCATAAATAACTCGCTCGCCCTCGCGTGCCGCACCCATGTTTAATAATAATCGGGCTTCGGCGACATAACCTGGCAAAAAACGCCAGACGCTTAATATCAGCATTGCCAGTGCAAAAATACCCAGAGATAGCAGCAGCAAATCGCCGCGCAAGTAAAACACCATGAGTATGGACAGGGACATCAGGACCATCGTCAGGAAATGGTAGAGATAGAGTAATAATCGAACCCTGGCTTCGTGCTCTCTATCCTGTGTGGGTTTTCGCCACCGCTTAACCAGTCGGTGCAGGCTGCGCATGGCGAGCCATATCAGCAGTGCAATCACGATCGCCAGCAACAATGTGAGGCCTCTACCCTGTAGAAATTCGAGTAGGGCACGGCCTGTGGTTTCAAAAAACTGAGTGTTTTCGCCTTCAAGCAGTTGTAGTTTTGTCTGGGCGATTTCCAGTGAGCGCTGGATGTTTGTACTCCGTCCCTGCCAGGCTTTTTTTATTTCATCTAAGCTGTTGGCAACAACCGGTTCCGGTTTCGCCGAATACAGTAAATCGATGGCGTCCTTGCCTTGCTGAGCCAGTATCAGCTGCTTTTCGTATTGCTCGATTGATCCGCGTAATTCCTGGATCTTGCGGGGTTTTTCGGTCGCTTCCTTCAGGCTGTTCAGTATCGGCCGGGCGATCTGAACCAGCTCGTCGCGCCAGTCCAGTTCAGCGCTTTCGCCTGCATCTGGCCCACTTAAGCTGATACCGTTAACGGCAAAATATTCGAACGACCGGGTAAGGTCTTTAATAGATTGGCGTAACTGGCTTAACTGCTCCTGAAGGCTGTTTTTTGTTGCTTCATCGGCGTTGTCAATTTGTAGCACTAAATCCTGAACTAACTCACGCTGATTATCGATGGCTAATTTTATGACGTGTAGTTTTTGTATTGTCTGGTCACGTTCGACATCGGTTGAAGCAGTGTCGGTTTGAGCGAATGCGACGGGCACGAGTAGCAGGGCAATGCAGATAGCTGCCTTCATCCAGTTGATGACGTCGTTATAGAAATGACTTTTCTGATTCATATCGTCTGCTGATTTTCAGACGGAGTTTACCTGCTTCATGGCAATTTTACTGCTTCGAGTTTCCGTCTGGCAGGATTGATTACAAAAAAATAGTTCGATTCAAATAATGAAAGGATATAATCGCGAATTTTGCAGGCGATAAACGATATGTCCGACTCCCCGATTGTTATTGAAACCGGTACAGGTTCACCCGACAGTGCCGTCATCTGGCTGCATGGCCTCGGTGCCGACGGCCATGATTTCGAACCCATCGTGCCGGAATTGAAACTGCCTGCCGATTCGAATATTCGATTTGTATTCCCACATGCACCGATGATACCAGTGACGATTAATCAGGGTTTTGTCATGCGCGCCTGGTACGACATTAAATCGGATCGCATTGCTAATGAGCCGGATGAAGCGGGAATTCGCAGTTCGGCCGAGCTGCTGAATGTGCTGGTCGAAGAGCAAATTTCAACGGGCATTCCGGCTAATCGCATTGTTCTGGCCGGGTTTTCGCAGGGCGGGGCGATTGTATTGCAGGCGGGTTTGCGGCAGGCCAATCAACTCGCGGGCATTATGGCTTTGTCGACTTATTTGCCTTTGCCAGAGTCGCTCGCTAGTGAAAAGTCAGCGATCAATCAAAACATTCCGATATTTCTGGCGCACGGCGCTATCGATCAAGTGATCCAGATTGATCTGGCCTACACCACGCGCGGGCAACTAGAGAAAGCTGGTTACAAGCCCGAATGGCATGAGTACGAATTCATGCCGCATAGTGTGTCGTTAGATGAAATTAACCATATGAGTGCATGGTTGCAACGTATATTGGCGTAGGGGCAGGCCCACGTGTCTGCCCAACATATAAAAGGCGAACACGCGGGTTCGCCCCTACGCGATTAATTTCCGACCAGCTTCGACTTGCAATCGTACCTGCTCGGGTGCAGTACCGCCAACAATATTACGCGCATTGACCGAGCCTTCTAAGGACAACACTTCAAATACGTCGGCTTCAATTCGCGCGTCGAAACCCTGCATTTCGGCTAGCGTGCATTCGCTTAAATCTTTGCCATTTTCAATGCCATAGGCGACGGCGCTACCGACGACTTCGTGGGCATCACGAAACGGCAGTCCGCGTTTAACCAGATAATCGGCAAGATCGGTTGCAGTAGCATAACCCTGTTTTGCCGCTGCATACATGACGTCGTGATTCACGCTTAGATTTGGCACCATGTCACCGAAGGCGCGCAAACTGCCGCTTAAGGTTTCTAGTGTGTCGAATAGTGGTTCCTTGTCTTCCTGATTGTCTTTGTTGTAGGCCAGTGGTTGCGATTTCATCAAAGTCAATAAACACACTAAATGACCATTCACCCGGCCGGTTTTACCGCGCACCAGTTCGGGCACGTCGGGGTTTTTTTTCTGCGGCATAATCGATGAGCCGGTGCAGTATCGGTCGGGTAACTGGATGAAGTTAAATTGTGCAGATGACCACAGCACCAGCTCTTCGGACATGCGCGATAAATGGGTCATGCAGATCGCCGAGGCAGCGCAAAATTCTATCGCGAAATCTCGATCGCTAACTGCGTCTAAAGAGTTTCTACAAGGCATGTCAAAACCGAGCAATTGTGCGGTGTAATGTCGGTCGAGCGGGTAAGAAGTGCCCGCCAGTGCCGCCGCGCCCAGTGGCAACTGGTTCATGCGCTTCAGGCAATCTTCGAGTCGGCTATGGTCGCGTTCGAGCATTTCAAACCAGGCCAGCATATGATGGCCGAAGGTAATCGGTTGCGCGACCTGTAGGTGCGTGAAGCCCGGTAGAATCGTATCGGCTTCGCGTTCGGCGAGGTCGAGCAGGCCGCTTTGAAAATAACGCAATTGCGCGAGTATTTGCGATATCGCCTCGCGCAGGTAAAGCCGAATATCGGTGGCGACCTGGTCGTTGCGCGAGCGCCCGGTATGCAGCTTCTTACCGGCATCACCGATCAGTTGCGTCAGACGCGATTCGATATTCATATGCACGTCTTCGAGACTGACAGACCATTCGAACGCGTCGTTGCTGATTTCATCACGAATCTGCGCCATGCCGTTTTCAATCGCGGCATGTTCGTCGTCGTTTAGTATGCCAATCTTGTGCAGCATTTTTGCGTGTGCCAGCGAACCCTGAATATCGACCTGAGCCATGCGCTGGTCAAAGGTGACCGACGCGGTAAAGGCTTCGACAAAAGCATCGGTGGGTTCGTTGAAACGCCCGCCCCACATGCGAGTATCCTGTTTGCTCATAAGTATTTGATTAGTGTTGTTAATTAAGGAATTGTTTTAAAGTACGACGAAATTTTTCTGGATATTGTTGTATGCTTGCAGTGCAAGGCTAACAAATCAACACTTTATGCCCGAGAATACTCAAAAAAATCAGATCCAGCCAAAAAACCGCAGCTACCTGCCCGATTTTTGTGATACCGAGGTTTTTCTGCGTGCGTTGTTGGTGATCGAATTAATCGCCATCGTGTTTGCGCTGGTGAGTTATTCCGACGGCAGCTTCTATGTGGCGCTTGCGCTGATTTCGGTTTTTATGCTGTGGACGGGTTTGTGTGTGGTCTCCATCCTGTGCTGGATTAATCGCCGGGGCTGGTTTAAGACTACGCTAAGCACCACGGTTCTCAGTTTCGCGATTACTCTGCTGGTGACGGTGTTGATTAGCCTGATCGGTATCAATCTTGAGACATCGTTTCGGATCGATGGTAATTCGCAGCATTTGCTCTATGTACTGGTACGAAACGGCATAGTCTCGGTAATTCTGGTTGGTCTGGCATTGCGTTATTTTTATCTGCAATACGAATCCAGATTGATTCTCGAAGTGCAGGCGCAGGCGCGTTTGCAGGCTTTGCAGGCGCGTATACGGCCACATTTTCTGTTCAACAGCATGAACACCATTGCCAGCCTGACTCATGAGCAACCCGACCTGGCCGAGCAAAGCATCGAAAACCTGGCCGACCTGTTCCGTGCCAGTCTCGCCGCCGAATCCAGTGTCAGTCTCGAACAGGAACTGGAATTGACGCGGAGTTATATCGAACTCGAATCCTTGCGCTTAGGCGACCGTCTGCGGGTTAACTGGCATATTGCCGATCCACAGCCGCAGGCTTCATTGCCCGCATTGACGCTACAGCCACTGGTTGAAAATGCGATTTATCATGGCATCGAACCCATTCACGAAGGCGGTTCGATCGATATCAAAGTAGTCGAAGTCGGTGACAGTATCGAAATTACGATTGCTAATCCGGTGCTCGAGGATCGCAGCATTCAACATCGCGAAGGCAACCAGATGGCGGTCGAGAACATACGTGAACGTTTACACATCGCCTTCGGGGGAGCCGCCTCGATGCAGCTATCCGAAGTCGATGAAAATTTTACTGTTACCATCAAGCTTCCGGCAAATGTCGCGGAGGACGCATGAAAGTATTGATAGTCGACGATGAAAAACCAGCCCGCGACCGCCTCGCGCGCATGATCAACGAACTGGCCGATTTCGAAGTCGTCGGTCAGGCACAAAATGGTCGCGAAGCCATCGAGCTGGCCGCATCCTGCGAAGCCGATATCGTGCTTATGGATATACGCATGCCCGGCCTCGATGGTTTGCAGGCTGCCCAGCACCTGGCTGAAATTGAGCATCCACCGGCGGTCATCTTCACTACGGCCTATGCCGATCATGCGCTCGAAGCTTTCGAAACCCATGCGGTCGATTACCTGTTAAAACCGGTTAAAAGTGTGCGTTTGCAAAAAGCCCTGGCAGCCGCGCAAAAACCAACCCGTGCGCAGGTCGAGCAGAACAGCGAAGTGCTTTCGAGTATTGAAGCCCGCGAGCATATCTGCGCGCGTGTACGCGGTAATCTGGAGTTGGTCAAAATTGCGGACATTTACTATTTTCAGGCCGATCATAAATACGTGACCGTGCGCCATCGTAATGGCCAAATCCTCATCGAAGAACCATTAATAAAACTCGAGAAGGAATTCGAAGGTCGATTTATCCGCATTCATCGCAACGCGCTGGTTAACCGCGATTTCATCGCTGGCATGCGCGCCCAGGACGATGGCCAGCACCTGCGCCTGAAAGATCTCGATGAAACACTGGAAATTAGCCGCCGACATTTGTCGGCTATACGCAAGATTATAAAAAATCTATAATTCCGCCAACCGCCACAAACCTCCCAGCCCAGACTAAACCTATGCAGACAGAACTCACCGAATTACGCATTGCCACGCGCAGCAGTCCCCTGGCCTTATGGCAGGCGGAAGAAGTCGCCCGACAGCTCGGCGAACTGTATCCACAGCTCAAAGTCTCGCTGGTGCAAATGAAAACTAAGGGTGACAAATTACTCGATGCACCTTTAGCCAAAGTCGGCGGTAAGGGTTTGTTCGTCAAAGAACTCGAAGTCGGCATGCTCGAAGGCCGCGCCGATATCGCCGTGCATTCGATGAAAGATGTGCCGGTTAATTTCCCCGAAGGTCTGGAACTGGGTTTAATCATGGAGCGCGAAGACCCGCGCGATGCTTTTGTTTCTAATAATTTTGATTCGCTCGCGACTATGCCCGAAGGTTCGATTGTTGGTACCTCGAGTCTGCGTCGGCAAACACAGATCTGCGAGCGTTACCCGCATTTAAAAATTGAGTGGATACGCGGCAATGTGAATTCACGTTTGCGCAAGCTCGACGAGGGTGAATTCGACGCCATCATTCTCGCCAGTGCTGGATTGATCCGGCTGGGTTTTGGCGAGCGCATCAAAGCCGCACTCGAACCCGAAGAATGTTTACCAGCCATAGGCCAGGGCGTACTCGGTATCGAAATCCGCAGTGACGATGACGCCGTGCGCGCGTTGCTGGCACCGCTCGGGCATGCACAAACCACCATGCTGGTGAGCGCCGAACGCGCCTTAAACAAAACCCTGAACGGCGGTTGTCAGGTGCCGATTGCCGGTCATGCCATTTTTGATGATGGCCAGATTTATCTGCGCGGGCTGGTCGGCGAACCCGATGGCAGCCGTATTTTGCGGGCCGAAGTTCGTGGTTCGGGCGACGATGCCGAAAGCCTCGGCGTTGCCATAGCTCAGGATTTACTCGCGCAGGGTGCCGATAGCATTCTCGCCAGCATTCTCAGCGATACCAGGATTTAATGTCAGCACCGGCAATACTCGATGGCCAGTGTATTTTGAATACACGTCCAGCCCATCAGCAGGCAGGATTGCAGACATTACTGGAGGCGCAGGGCGCGCGCGTACTGTCTTTTCCAACTATCGAAATTGTCGCGACCGAAGCCACAGCGTTTCACCAAAGCCTCGCGTCTAACATTTCGCATTATCATATCGCCCTGTTTGTCAGCCGCAATGCCGTCGATGGCGCTTTTACCTTTCTCGATGCCGACAAGCTACCCGATGATTTACAGCTCGGCGTGATAGGTGAGGGTAGTTACACCGCCCTGGCGCAGCGTGTCGGTGATCTTGGCGTCAGTGACCTTGATCGGCGATTGATTCGCAGTGAACCTTATAATAGTGAAGGGCTGCTCGCCGCCACCGAATTGCAGCAGGTCGATGGTAAAAACATTCTCATCTTTCGCGGTCAGCAAGGTCGCACTCTGCTGGCGGAAGAGCTTGGCAAACGCGGCGCGACCGTGAACCATTGTGAAGTTTACCGACGCCAGGCGCCTGAATATGGCCATCAGGATTTTGCTAATCTGGTGCGTCAGCAATTCCCGACGCTGCTGATATTCACCAGTACCGAAGGTATGCAGAATCTGCTGCCATTGGTCGACGATGAATCACGAGCGAAATTATTACGCAGGCCCTGGCTTTTAATCAGCGAAAGAATGCGTGAATCGGCGGCTGATCTGGGACATAATGCCGAGATAATCATCGCCGCCAAAGCCAGTGATGAAGGTATTCAGCACTCTTTAGGTGAATGGGTAAAGCGGACACATACGAATTTATGACTGATAAAACTGAAGATAAACCAGTGCCTGCCGACGACGATGTCGAAAACTCAGCCAACTCGAATGAGGACACTGACGCGCTTGTGCTCAAGGCACCGAAGGACGAATCACCCGAACCTGACTCGAAACCAGAGCCTGAGCCTGAAGCAGAGTCGAAACCAGAGCCAGAAGTAGAATCAAAACCCGCTAAAGCAAAACGCGGCTTCCCCTGGCTAGGTGTTTTTAATCTTCTTTTGATATTGGCTTTAATCGGCGCTGCTGGCTATTACTGGCAATTGCAGCAAAAAACCGAAGCACAAAAACACGCCGCATTTGAAGCGCTGCAACAGCAGATTGCGCAGAAAGCCGATACCGTTAAATTGCCAAATCTGCGGCCGTTGGAAACTGGCCTCAGTGAAATCACCAGCCGCATCGAGCAATTACAAGCGCGTCAAAAAGACCTACAGGCGTCCAGCGAAAAGCTCTACCAGTTATTTGGCCGCGATGAAAACAGCTGGCAGCTTGCCGAAGTCGAATACCTCATGCGTATCGCTCAGCACAAGCTGATTCTGGAAAATGATTTTGAAGGTGCTGCGATTACCATGCAGGCCGCGAGCGACCGAATTGCCACTACCGGCGACCTGGGTTTATTACCGGTGCGGGTCAAAATAAGTGATGAAATAGCAGAACTGAAAACACGTCAGCGCGCCGATCTGGTGGGTATGACGTTAAAGCTTTCCCAGCTCGGATATCAAATCCGTAGTCTAAGACCTGGCTTCCAGCCGCGTTCGAATGAGACCGTCGATAGCAAAGCAGTCACCCCTGTGGCGGAAGAAGCTGGCTTATGGGAGAAAGCTAAATCTTATCTGAGCAATTTTGTTAATAATCTTTTCACCATTAAGCGCGATAATAAGGCGCCGCCAAGCAATACCGAAGCACTGGTCATCAATGTCGGTGAAACCCTGGAAGATAACCTCAAACTCACGCGTTGGTCGGTACTCGAACGCGACGCTTTCCAGTTCAAGCGATTGATGAAGGAAAATATCGAGTTATTTGAAGGTTATTTCAATCTTGACGATGCTGCCAATCACGATTTCTTTACCCAGTTAAAGGCATTGCAGAAAGCTGAAATCAAACCACAAAAACCCGATATCAATGGCTCTCTGGAAATGCTGAAAAAAATTATTAGCAAACGTGACGATAAGGTAGAAGAAGTCAGCAGCGAGGGTGCAAACAATGGTTAAGCTGATCGTGATTATCCTGGCGCTGGCTGTTGCCGTGTTAGGCGCAGTTTTAGTGGTTCAGGACGACCCGGGTTTCGTGCTGATTAAATATGCCGACTTTTCTGTAGAAACCACGCTGGCCTTTGGCATCGTCATAGTTTTCGCGGCGATGCTGGTGCTCTACTTTGCCTTCAAGCTTATACGCGGAATCTGGCGTGTGCCCGAAGCGGTTAGACGCGGATCGCAGAATCGCCGTTTTGGCAAGAGTCGAAAGTTATTGAATCAGGGGTTAATCGATCTCGCCGAAGGTAAATTCAGTCAGGCCGAAACCAACTTAATCAAGCTCGTCGAATACAGTGAAAGCCCGCTACTGCACTATCTGGCCGCAGCGCGTGCCGCGCAATTGCAGGGTAAATACGATGAACGCGACAGCTATCTAAAAGCCGCGCACGAAGCACGCCCCGAAGCGCAAATCGCCATCGGCGTAACTCAGGCCGAACTGCAACTTGCGCATCAGCAGACCGAACAGTCGCTGGCGACCTTGACGCATTTGCGATCGATAGCACCGCGTCACGATTATATTCTGATGTTACTCGCACGCGCTTATTATGAACTCGAAGACTGGCAGCTACTGGCTGAAATATTGCCCGAGTTGCGCCGCAAAAAGCTCTTGCCTGACGCGCGATTGAAGAAAATGGAAAGCGCTGCCTACAAGGGTATGCTCGATACAGTCGCCTCTGGTAATAAGGCCGCCGAACTGGAAAATAGCTGGTCGAAGATTCCGCGGTCAAATCAAACAGATCCCGAGCTACTCCTGCATTATCTCAGCCTGATTAATCGACATGGAATCAAGGTCGATAGCGCCGAGAACCTGATTATTAAATCGCTGGATAGTCAATGGGATAATCGCCTTATCGCTGTTTATGGTCAGTTCGACGCCAGGGATGCCAACGCGCAGTTAAAGCGGGCAGAAAAATGGCTGGCCGAATGTGCTCAGAACGAAAACCTTTTGCTCGCGCTTGGCAGAATTTGTGTGCGCGCGCGTTTGTGGGGCAAGGCGCAGGGCTATCTCGAAGGCAGCATTGGGGTGCGTACAACTCCAGAATGCTGTCTGGCACTGGCTAAATTATTTGGCGAGCATTTGAATGAAAAAGACAAGGCCAGCAAGTTTTATAAAATGGGCCTGGAATTGAGCCTGGCCGATGGCTAAGGTGAAATATGATGCCAAAGCCGCCCGCGAAACCGACCGTAGTTATCTCAATCCTGAAATAATAAATCAGCGCTTGAAAACCATCGAAGCGATGGCTTTGCGTCCCGGAGAGTCAGTGCTCGATGCGGGTTGCGGCACTGGCCTGTTAACCGAGTTAATTTCTTCTCAGGTTGGTGACAGTGGTCATGTGACCGGCCTCGATTTCAGCCAGGACATGCTCGATTTTGCAGCGCCAAGATGCGAACCACTGGGCAATGTCGAACTCCATCAGGGTAGTGTCACCCAGCTCGATTTTGCCGACGATGTTTTCGATGCTGCAAGCTGCGTGCAAACGTTGCTTTATGTCGATGATGTCGAAACCGCCATCAGCGAGTTGCATCGTGTATTAAAACCGCGCGGGCGGGTCGCAATACTCGAGACCGACTGGCGCGGCGTTGTTATCAATAGTCCTGATCACAAAGTAACCCGCCAGGTTCTCGATGCCTGGGATGAAACCGTTTCTAGTCCTAATTTGCCGACCCGGATGATCCCGATGTTAAATAAAGCCGGTTTCACGGCGATTCGTGCACAGGCTATTCCCATTTTAAATGCCAGTTATAACGAGAATAGCTTTGGCGGCAGCATGCTTAAATATATGGCGAAAAACGCAGTTAAACAAAAACTGTTCGACCGCGACGAAGCCGATCAGTGGCTACAGGGCTTTGTCGACCTCGCCGACAGCCAAGCCTTCTTTTTCTGCGTGAATCGATTTTTGTTTACCGCAATAAAATAAACCGGTTAGTATCCGCCTGAAATCCTACCGAGGGCGGAAGCATGAGCGAACATTATCAGGGCAGTTGTCACTGCGGCGCGATCAAATTTTCCTATGACGGCGAACACATCGACAAGGCTGTGCGATGTAACTGTTCTATCTGTAAGCGCAAAGGCGCGATGATGAGCGGTGAAGCCATCCCCGAAGAAAACCTCAAAGTCGAGGTCGAAGGTGACAACCTCGGCCTCTACCAATTCGATAGCAAAATCGCCAAACATTACTTCTGCAAAACCTGCGGCATCTACACCCACAATGAAATGCTGCGTATGCCCGGGCGCATGCGTGTGAACCTGGGGTGCATCGAAGGGCTTGAAACCGATGACCTGGCGTTGATGGTTTTTGATGGTAAAAACTTGTTATGAAAGTTCAGAAACAAAATATTCTGATCGTCATGGCCGATCAACTCACTGCACTCGCACTGGGCTGTTACGGCAACAAAGATGTTAAGAGTCCGAATATCGATCGCCTGGCAGCCGAAGGCGTGTTGTTCGAATCGGCTTATTCCAGCAGCCCGCTATGCACGCCTGCGCGTTATGCGTTTATGACCGGGCAGAATATTTCGCAATGCGGCGGTTACGATAATGCTGCCTACATGCCCGCAACTATGCCCACTTTCGCGCACTACATGCGCTTAATGGGTTACAAAACCTGCCTCTCGGGCAAGATGCATTTTGTCGGCGCCGATCAATTGCATGGTTTCGAAGACCGCGTCACCACCGATATTTATCCGGCTGATTTCGGCTGGATTCCAGACTGGACTAACCCCGACGAACGCATCGATTTGTGGTATCACAATATGTCGAGCGTGAAGCAGGCCGGAGTCGCATCGATTACTAATCAGCTGTCTTATGACGACGAAGTTGGCACGCAGGCCAAACGTGTTATCTATGATCATGCGCGCAGCGAAGATGATCGACCGCTTTGTCTGGTGGCGAGTTTCATTCACCCGCACGACCCTTATGCCACACGTCAAAAATATTGGGACTTATACGAGGATGTTGATATCGCACTGCCTTCGGTAGCAAGGCCTGCGAAACAGGATGCGCATAACAAGCGTTTGGAAAAAGTTATCGACCTAGACGCCGTCGAAGTCAGCGACCAGGAAATCATCAACGCTCGCCGTGCCTACTATGGCAATGTCTCCTACGTCGACGAGTGGTTAGGCAGCCTGCGTGAGACCCTCGACGAATGCGGCATGGGCGAAAACACCACGATCATTTTTACTGCCGATCACGGCGATATGCTCGGCGAATTTGGACTCTGGTACAAAATGAGTTTCCGTGAATGGTCGAACCGAATCCCCATGATTGTGCATCAGCCCAAACGCTTTGCATCGAGAAAAGTGCGCCAGCCGGTAGCACAGGTCGACGTATTGCCAACGCTAATCGACATCGCCCACGAAGGCACCGGCGCGAAAAAACCCGATGCCATCGACCCGCTAAACGGTCGCTCATTAATGTCGTTGTGCGATGGTGACGCCAGCAAAGACCCGAATGCCTGCGTGAGTGAATACCTGGGCGAAGGTACCGGCGCACCGATGTTAATGCTACGCAGTGGTCAATATAAATACATTTGCTGTCCAACCGACCCCGAGCAATTATTCAATTTGCAGGAAGACCCGAACGAACTCAATAACCTGGCAGAATTACCATCGGAAACACTCGAAGCTTTCAGACTGGAAGCCGCCGATTACTGGGATGCTGGTGAAATGAAGAAGAAGGTTATTCACGATCAACAACGCCGTCGAGCGGTTAATGCAGCGCTGCGAATCGGTCGTTATCAGGGTTGGGATTTTAATCCAGAGCGCGATGCCTCCGAAGAATATACGCGTAGTCATATGGATTTGACCAGGTTTGATATTACTTCGAGGTTCCCACGGCCAGAACCGTTTAATCCGAAGAAATAATTAGCTGTCGATTTTTCGGATGCGGTTAATTGCCGGGCTCGTATAATCGAGCCCATGCAAACACTACCCGACGAAGAAACCCTCTATCAGGCGCTGCTCAACCGCGATACCAGTCTCGAAGGCATTTTTTATTTCGGTGTAAAAACTACCGGCATATTCTGCCGACCCAGTTGTAGCGCACGCAAACCGCTCAAGCAAAACGTCGAATATTTCAACTCGATTCAATCGGCTATGGATAGCGGTTATCGCCCCTGTAAAGTCTGCTCGCCGCTGGCAAAGAGTGGCGACATCCCCGACTGGTTGAATGCCCTGTTTAACGACATTCATGCCAACCCGCAAGCGAGTTATAAAGACGAAGACCTGTTAGCACGCGATATCGATCCAACCCGTGTACGCCGCTGGTTCCAGAAAACCCACGGCATGACATTCCACGCTTATTTAAAAGCACTTCGTATCAACCGCGCCTTCGAGAAAATGAAACACAAACAGGACGTCACCACGACCGCGATGGACAGCGGCTACGATTCGCTCAGCGGCTTCCATGCGGCATTTCGCAATGTCACAGGCTTAAGCCCGTCGCAGTCACGTGATCAATCGATTATCACCCTCAGTCAGTTCGCCACACCACTCGGGCCGATGTACGCAGGGGCCAGCGAAGCTGGTTTATGCTTTCTCGAATTTATCGATCGAAAGATGATCGATGCTCAGATCGAGCAGTTACAGAAACAAATGAAAGCCCGCTTCGTGGTCGGCAAAACAGCATTGCTCGATCAGGTCGAACAACAGTTGAATGAATATTTTGCTGGCGAGCGAAAAGACTTCGAACTGGCACTCGATGTGCGCGGTACCGATTTTCAGAAAAAGGCCTGGGATGCCTTATTAAATATTCCCTACGGTGAAACTCGCTCCTATCAGCAACAGGCTGATCGTATCGGCAACCCTAAAGCCGTGCGAGCTATTGCCAGTGCGAATGCTAAGAATCATATTGCTATTGTGATTCCATGCCATCGGGTGATTGCCAAAGACGGTGGACTTGCCGGGTTTGGTGGCGGGATATGGCGTAAGAAGTTTTTGCTGGATTTGGAAGGGGCGCTTCCGCACGGTGAGCAATCGGTGCAGCAGGAATTATTGTAAGGGCTATCTATTTTCCCAACAACATCCAAATAAACAGCTCCCGCGTATCCACAGAGCGATCACGATAATTCACAAACTGCGCATGCTGCGTCGCCGATTCAACATTTAAATCAATTCCCCAAAGCGGTGCCAAACCGGTCGGTAGCATCGAATAACGCACATCGACCAGGACGTTTTCCCGCGTCGGATCGGCGATGACAAAGTCCTCAGAAAAATAAAGAAAACGTTCGATATCGTGGCGTAATGGTGAATTGGTTTTAAGCTCGGGCATGTCGCGTTCAAAAACGAAACGTCTCGCCCGCGATCCCTCATAGACTTGCACGCCACCAAGCAGTCCGACGCGAATGCCATCGACATAGAATTCTCCGTCACTTTCGTAAACCGATCGCCAAAGCAGGTTGTTCGCCATGGTCGGTTTGACGATCAGTCGCTCAATCTCATGACCTCGATTGACCGCGAGTTGTTCGGCCAGATCGTAAGCCCGCTGGTGCTGAAAGACGCCAAGTAGTAGATAAGCACCAGCCAGAAGCAAACCGATTTGAGCAGGTGTTGATTTCTGTTTTCGCCAGCTGAATATAATGGCCGCCAGTAAGGTAAGCGAGAAAACCGGATCGACGATGGCGATAATACGCCAGGCGATTCGCTCGTCACTAAAGGGCCAGAGTAGTTGCGTGCCGTAACTGGTGCAGGCGTCGAGCAGACCGGACGTGGCATAAGCCAAAAAAGCAAAAAAGTAGAGTCGCTTAAAGGTGATTTGCCGACGTAAAAATGGCCACAGAATGAGCGCTGCCAGCAATCCACCAATCGGAATAAAAATCAACGAATGCGTGAAATGACGATGAAACTCGATGTTGAGCAGGGGGTCGTTTGCCGACCGAATCAAGGTATCAGCGTCCGCCAGTAAAGCCGCCGCGAAACCGATTCCGGTCGCTAAACGTGTTTCCTGCTTGCTGGCTGCGGCTTGCGCGAGGGCCGCACCGAGCAGCCCTTGAGTGACTATGTCCAAATTCGTTAGCCTGATTAAATAAATCAAAAAAGACGCACTCTATAACAGTTTGCTGCCTCGCGGGTAGCTCGAATGAATTCTTCAGCAATACCTCAGGCACAATGTCTAAACTCGGAGCAATATTCTGGCCTGACTGTTTTACGATCCATCTTAATTTGGTCTTGACTATTTTACGATTAGCCGAATAATAGTCAGCATGGAACGATTATACAAAAACGTCATTCAGTCGCATTTTTCCGAACATAATCAAATGGTGCTGGTGTCAGGGCCAAGACAGGTAGGCAAGACGACGCTGGCCAAATCGATACAAGGCAATGAGGATTTCTATTACTTTAACTGGGACGATGTGACTGACCGAGAGGTTCTGTTACAGGGCGGGCAATCTATCGCTCAAGCAATCAACCTGGAACGGTTACGCGAAACCAGGCCTTTGGTGATATTCGATGAAATTCACAAATATGCAAAGTGGAAACAACTGCTAAAAGGATTTTATGATCGATATATGGAGCAAACGCGAATTTTAGTTACCGGTAGTGCGAGGATGGATGTCTTTAAAAAGGGCGGTGATAGTTTGATGGGGCGATATTTTAATTACCGATTGCATCCATTGTCGGTCAACGAATTAACAAACCGACCATTGGCAGAAACCGAAATACGAGAACCCCAAAAAATATCGAGTACCGACTTTGAAAGGCTTTTGAACAAAGGGGGGTTCCCCGAGCCATTTTTAAAAAACGATCAACGCTTTTCTAACCGTTGGAGTAATTTACGATCACAACAGTTGTTACAGGAAGATGTTCGTGAAATAGCCAATGTCCAG
>Ga0316189_10002166_pt1 | contig 19305 bp, 13 predicted proteins | sample LowCovwburrow_MG_FD_204930 | JGI IMG/M metagenome (GOLD analysis project Ga0316189, IMG submission 204930) | Coastal sediment microbial communities from Maine, United States - Lowes Cove worm burrow | ecosystem: Environmental > Aquatic > Marine > Coastal > Sediment | place: USA: Maine...
TGGCGGCGACACCGGTGGGGCAGACGAGACCGGCGGCGGCGGCGGGCAGACGGACGACGGGCCTGGCGCGACGACCGTGACCGCGGGCGGCTCGAGCGGAGACTCCGGCGACGGCACGGGCACAGGCGACGACGGTGGCGCCTCCAGCAGCGACGAAGGCTGCGGCTGCGTGACCGGATCCGATGGAAACGGCGCACCCTGGTCCGTGCTGGGCCTGTTCGGCCTCGTCGCGCTCGGTCGCCGACGGCGCCAGCGGTAGCCCTGGGGCACAAGCGGTGGAGGGCTCGCGACACGGCTCGCGAGCCCCCGCCCTCGGCGCCCGGCCATCGGGCCGGTCGCCGCGCCCAGTACTGCGGCCCAAACGAGGCCACGAGGAGCATCGCGGAGGCATCGCTGGGGCGCAGCGCCGTCCCCGGAAGGGACATCGCAGGCCTGATCAGACGCACACCGCTCAATGAGCTGATCGGCGCGCCGAAAATCCTGCGATGATGGTGGGGCTGCAATGACAAAGCGAGTCCCCAGCGCCCCGACCCTCGACGACCGGCCGTCACTGCACCTTGCATCGTCTTCCGGCTCCGTGCGCCAGCTACCCCAAGGGCGCAAACCTCTGTCCGCCCCGCTGTTCGGTCCGTCCACCGACACCCCGTGCATCGGGCGTTACATGGTCCTCGAGCGTATCGGCGCGGGCGGCATGGGCGAGGTTTTTGCCGCGTTCGACGATGACCTCGACCGCAAGATAGCGATCAAGGTTGTCCACTCCGACGTCGCAGAGGAGTCCACGCTCGCGGGAGCACGACTGCTGCGAGAGGCGCAGACGCTCGCCAAGGTCTCGCACAACAATGTGGTGCATGTGTACGAGGTCGGCACCGTCCTCGGCCGCCTCTACATCGCGATGGAGTTTGTGCGCGGCCAAACGCTGCGGCAATGGCGAAGCACGCCACGCTCGTACGCCGAGGTTGTCCGCGTCTTCGTCGAAGCCGGCAAAGGGCTACAAGCCGTCCACGAAGCCGGCCTCGTTCATCGCGACTTTAAGCCGGACAACGTGTTGGTGGGCGATGACGGCCGCATCTGCGTCGCAGACTTCGGACTCGCTCGCTCTGCGGGCAAGAGCACCGACGCGGCCGATGGCGACGCTGGAGACGAAGAAGAAGACACCGACCACGACGGTCTGGGCGGAAGTGACGACGCGGTCGACTTGGATGAGAGCTCGGCCAGCGCGTCGTCGTCCCTCGCCGACCGAATGAATCGGCCGATCTCTCGGCTGACAGCCAGCGGTGCCGTTATCGGCACCCCCGCGTACATGGCCCCCGAGCAGCTGCGCGCGCACGCGATCGATGCGCGCTGCGATCAGTTCAGCTTCTGCGTCGCGCTGTGGGAGGCGCTCGCCGACGAACGCCCGTACCCGGCCAACAGCCTGCCTGATCTGGTCGAGGCCCACTACAAGCACGTACCCGAACCCCCTGCGGGCGATGTGCCGGCTCAGACGTGGAAAGTCCTGCTGCGTGGGCTGAGCCGCGATCCCAACGATCGGTACGCGTCGATGAGCGAGTTGCTCACCGCGCTTCGCCCCCCTGTGCGTCGCTCACGGGTCAGCGCACTGCTCGGCGTCGGCGCGGGGGCGTTCCTCGTGGGGGCTCTTGCGTTCGCACCGCGCACCGACGCCCCGTGCGAATTTGGCGATTCCGTTCCCGCCTGGGACGACGCCACCTCCGCCGAGGTTCATACCGCTGTCGCTGCGGTGCCTGCACCGTGGGCAAGCGCCGCCGCCGACGACCTGCGCACGCGCTTGGATGGCCACGCCACCGCACTCCTCAGCGAGCGCACCGCGGCCTGCCGAGCGACCCACGTCGACAGGACGCAATCCACGGAGCGCCTCGACCGACGGAACACATGTCTCGACCGGGTGACCGCCCGGTTCGCCGCACTGACCCACACGCTGCAAACGCCAACCGTCTCGATGGCAGAGAACGCAGCTCAGGCAGCGTCCGCCCTGCCGCATCCGACGATGTGTCGCGGCTCCGCCATGGATACCGCGATGGTGCCTCCCGCCAATAAGGCCGCCGTCGCCCGCGTCGACACCGCCCGCCAGGAGGCCGACGCGGCGTGGGCCCTGCTCTCGCTTGGCCAGGCCAACGCTGCGGCTGAAGCCGCCCAGAAGCTGCGCGACACCAGCCGCTCACTCGAGTACCCGCCCGTCCACGCCGAGCTCGCCCATCTGCAGGGCGAAGTCGCCTCAGCGTTGGACCAGCCTGAGCGCGCCCAAGAGCATCTCCTCGACGCGGTCGATCTCGCCGAGGGGAGCCATCACGACGTCCTCGCGGCGGACGCCTGGCTTTCGCTCACGCGAATGAGCGTCGCGGTGCTGCGCGATGCAAAACTTGGGCGGCAGTGGCTCCGGCGAGCCCGAGCGGCGGCGAGCCGCCTCGGTCCGGATCCTCGTCGTGACAGAGTGCTCAACCGTCAGGACGCAGATCTCGCACGCGTCGCTGGGAACCTCCCAGAGGCGCGAAGCAAGCTGCAGGCACTGATCGACGAGCGCGATGGTGCGCTCACCGAAGATCTCCTCCCCGCCCTCGGGGGCGTGCTCTGGGCGCAGGGCGATCTCAGGGCCGCCTACGGGCTGCACGACCAGCATCGCGCCGATCTGACCGAACGCTTTGGGCCCGATCACCCACTGCTGGCCGCGGCTCACTTCAACCTCGGTGCCATCGAGGTCCAGCGGGGCAAACACGCGCCCGCTCGGGAACACCTCACACGCGCCCTCACCATGTGGACCACCGCGCACGGTGAAATGTACCCGCGGCTCGCTCAGGTCCACATGTCGCTCCAGCAGCTCGACATGGAGACGGGTGAGCTTGCCTCAGCGCAAGTCCACGCGACCGCAGCGGTAGACATCCTGGGCAAGAGCCTGTCGCCCGATCACCCCGAAGTCGGGCTTGCGCGCCAAGGGCTGGCCGTCGCGGCCTACATGGCCGGGGACTTTGAAGGCGCCGTCGAGTCGTATGAAGCCGCGCTGGCTATCCAGGAAGCGGCGATGGGCCCCACCCACCGCACCACCGCGGTCATACGAGCCAACCTCGCCGAGGCTCTGCTCGAAACGGGTGCCTTGGAGCGCGCCGCCGCCGCGGCAGGCCAAGCGTTCCGCGATCTCGACGCAGCTGGAGTGAGCCCCGCGCTCATCGGTTTTGCGCAGCGCGTACAGGGCAGCGCCTACTTGAAAGACGGCAAGGTTCAGCTGGCCATCACAGCACTGCGTGGCGCGCGTGAGCACATGGGCGAGCAGCCCGGCTACGAGCTTGAGCGCGGGGTGCTTCACGTTGACCTGGCGCGCGCCCTCGCCAAATCGGGCGACGCAGCGCAGGCGGCACTCATGGCGACGGAGGCCCGCGCAGTTCTCAAAGGCGCGGGTGGGCAGGCCCCCTCCGATTTGCTCGCGCAGCTCGATAAAGAGTTCCCCTCTGACCCTTGAGCACATACGATCCGGCCCATGTCGGAACCGGCCGCCCCACAAGCAGACATCCAGCTCTCCAACGAAGCCACCGTTCTGGTCAACACTCAGCTCGTCGACAATCAGCTCGTATTGACGATCGACGGCGAGAGGTTCAATACCGTCTCCGATGAGTTCTGCAAGAACAAGCGACCCCCTTCGCAGATGCGCTTGAACGTTGCCTACCTGACCAACGGCGACACGATTACCGGCACGTGGACTGGCAATGGGCAAAGTGGAGCGTTTGAGGACAACCCGTCCGGCCAGGTGATCTACGCGGACTTCGACGTCCCTGCTGTCGGCGTGGCGCCTGTCGCCTACAACTTCACGATCGTGGACGTCTCCGGCAACATCGCTCACGATCCTGTGATCATCGTGTTCCAAGTCGAGACGTGCTGAGCAGCGGCCGTCGCTGGCCGAGCGCTTGACCTCCACCCCTGGATGCGCCAATCCAGGGTTGTGCGCACGGACCGTCTCACCTTTGACAATGGCCGCGGCGAATCGCTCGCGGCACGCCTGGACCGTCCGCTGCGGGACAAGCCGCTAGGCTACGCAGTCTTCGCGCACTGCTTTACGTGCTCCAAGAACATCGGGGCGGCGGTTCAGATATCGCGCGCGCTGGTCACCCAAGGGTGGGCAGTGCTTCGGTTCGATTTCACGGGGTTGGGCGATAGCGAGGGAGAGTTCGCTGACACGCACTTCACGTCGAACGTAGGCGATCTTGTCTCGGCCGCGCGCTGGCTCGAGCAACATCACTCCGCGCCGCGTCTGCTTGTTGGCCACTCGTTGGGTGGCGCCGCGGTGCTCTGCGCCGCCTCGCAGCTCGACTCGGTGCTGGCGGTCGCAACCGTCGGTGCACCGGGTCATCCAGAGCACGTGCTGAACATGATGACCTCGCAGATCGATGCGATCGAGCGCGACGGTGCCGCCGAGGTCTCGCTCGGTGGCCGCCGGTTCCGGATAAAACGCGACTTCGTGCAGGACATCCAAGAGCAGCCGATGCAGCGAACCATCGCGTCGCTGCGTCGGGCTCTCCTCGTCATGCACGCCCCCGAGGACGAGATCGTCGGGATCAACAACGCCAGTCAGATCTTCGGCGCCGCCAAGCACCCCAAGAGCTTCGTGTCGTTGGACGACGCCGATCATCTGCTGACCCGTCGGCGCGACGCGCAATACGTCGCGACGGTCATCGTGGCCTGGGCGCAGAGGTACCTTCCGGACCCCGCGATCGATGCAACTCCGGAACTCGACGGAGAAGACGCCATCGCGTGGGGCCCCATTCGAGGCTTTCGAACAGAGCTGCAGGTCGGCCCCCATCACGCCGTTGCCGACGAGCCGAAGAGCGTTGGCGGTACCGCGACCGGGCCCAGCCCATACGGGCACCTACTGACGGCCCTCGGGGCGTGTACCGCGATGACGCTACGAATGTACGCCGATCGCAAACGCTGGCCCCTGGAGCAGGCGGTGGTTCAGCTGACCCATGCCAAGGTCCACGCCCGTGACTGCGAAGAATGCGACCAGTCCGCGACGGGTAAGATCGATCGCATCGAGCGCACGGTCGAGCTCCATGGCCAGGCATTGAGTGCGGAGCAGCGGCAGCGCCTGCACGAGATCGCGGACAAGTGCCCCGTACACCGCACACTCACCACAGGCGCGGTCGTGGTGGACCGGTCACGCGACGCTGACGCGACGCCGACCTGATCGATCAGGAGCGAGCCCCTCGGCGGTGGCGCAACACCCGCGAGACCGAGGGGGCGACCGTGTTCGTTCCAACGGTACAATCCCTGTGATGCACGATCTCGACGAACTGCGACGACGGTTGTGGCTGGCCATCATGGTCGGCGCGGTTGGCTGCGACTCCGATGAGAGCCCACCCGCGGAGCCACCGGCCGAGGTTGCAAAGGACGTGGGGACAACGCCGCAACCGGTGCCCAAGAGCGGCGGTATTTCCGGGGTCGTCAAGGGAGCCACCGCGAGCGCCGCCGCGACCGCCCTGGCCAAGCGAGAGCTCGAGGAGGCTGAGCGCGCGGCGTTTGCAGCCAAGACATGCGAGACGGTTGTCGACCGCACGGCGGCGACGCTGGGTCTGCCTTCGGTGGGGGAGCTGGAACATGGGTGTCCGCGACGTCACAAGGGAATGATCCTGGAGCTCTCTCAGACCGCCACCCTCCGAGGCAACGGCGACAAGGACAACTGCTGCTACGAAGAGATGCGCAGGCCGGTCCGGGGGCGTCCCTACACCGTTGATGGTGCCGCCCAGCTACCCGGCTTTGGTGCCCGCTCGGGCGCTGAAACGCGGCCGACACCGACCCCAGAGCATCGCCGCGTCGCTGCGGGTTGGCTGCACGACGCCCGCGAAGAACTCGCCTCGGTCGCCGCGTTCGAGCGGGCGGCGCTCGAGCTTGCGCAGGTTGGCGCGCCGAGCCGCTTGATCGACGCCTGCGCGACGGCGGCCGTGCAGGAGCATCGCCACGCCGAGCTCTGCCTGTCGTTGGCCGAGGCATTCGCAGGCCGCTCGCTCCACCTCGGGTCACCGCTCAGCGCCACACCACGTCGTTTGGGGCTGCTCGCGCTGCTCCTCGACACGTTCGAGATGGGCGGAGCGGGCGAGACGGTTGCGGCGGCGGTGGCCTTGCGTAGCGCTCGTGGGGCGCCCGATCGGATCCGTTCTGCGTTGCTCGAGATCGCTGCGGACGAGGCCGAGCACGCGGCCCTGGCGTGGGAGACCGTCGCCTGGGGGCTGCCTCGGCTGACCCCATCGGAGCGCGCGACCTTCTTCGAGCGAGCGTTTGCTCTGGGTCGCACGGCCACCCGTGTGGGACCGCGCGGACCCGAGCTGGACGCGGAGCACGGGCGCATGACCCCTGCGGCGCAGGCTCAGCTTGCATCCGACGTCTGGGCGCATGTGATCGAGCCACTGCTGCACACACTCGGCTCCGAACAGGGTGACGCAGTACGCAGTGCCGCGCCGACTCTGCCCTCGCTTCGATAGCCTCTTGTCACCGCCACGGGAACACGCGGGCGAAGGTCGCGTGGACCGAAGGCGTGGCGGTTGCGATCCACCCCAGGATTCTTGCAGAGCCAGGCCGCGGCGCGAGCAGGGGCTGGCTTGTTGCGGCACGCCTGTCTGCGCTCCGTCCGCTATGGGTGCTTCCGCTCGTCTGGCTCGTCGCGTGTGCACAGACTTCGCACGGGGAGGGGCTCGAGTTCGAGGAGGACCCCCCCGAGGCAGACTGGGTGGTCGACCAACCGCCCGAACTCCCCGATGCACGCGGCTGGGAGGGCGAGCCGCACCCGACCGAAGATGGCGTGTGGTCCTACACCGACCCGGGTGAGCTGCCGACCGTGCGCGACGCAACCGGGGCCGCGCTCCCGCTCATCCATACCGACGTCGACGCACACTTGCGGGGCCACTTCGCAGAGGTCGACGTCCGACAGACGTTTCGCAACGACGCCAGCGATGTCATTGAGGTCGTGTATACGTTTCCGCTGCCAGAGAACGCCGCGGTTTCGCATATGCGCCTTTTCGTCGGCGATCGAATCGTCGAGAGCGAGATCCGGGAGCGAACGCAGGCGCGCCAGGTCTACGACGACGCGCTTCAAGCCGGGCACACCGCAGCGTTGCTCGAGCAAGAGCGACCCAACGTGTTCACACAGTCGCTCGCCAATCTACCGCCGGGCGAGGACATCGATGTCGAGATCACCTACGTTCAAACGCTGAGCTACGACGCGGGCGAGTACGAGTTTGTGTTCCCTATGGTCGTGGGGCCGCGGTACATGGGCGGAAAGGTCGCTGATGCCGAGCGGATCAGCCCGCCGATCGTCGGCGAAGGGTCACGGCGCGGAGACGACTTTGAGATCGAAGTCACCGCGGAGCTGGGACACCCTATCCAATCGTGGACGGTCCCGACCCACGAGGTCGACGCCGCGACCGACGGTACGCAGCTGCGCGTGGCGCTGACCGCAGCGGAAACCCTCCCCAATCGCGACTTTGTTCTGCGCTACGCAGCCGCCGGGCCTAGGCCGCGCGCCACCATGTTTGTGGGCAAGCGGGGCCCTGATGGCAGCGGCCATTTTGCGTTTGTGCTGCAGCCTCCCAGGCTCGACGTCGATGGTTTGGTGGGTCGCCGAGAGTTCATCTTTGTCGTGGATCGATCGGGCTCGATGTCCGGAGAGCCGCTGGCGCTGGCCAAGGATGTGGTGCGCGATGCCCTGGGCCATCTGCGGCCGGTCGACACCTTCGACATCGCGAGCTTCGAGTCCGGGACACTGCGCCTCTTCGACAAGCCGCGTCCAGCAAATGCGACCAACCTGGACCAAGCCCTCAAGTTCATCGACGGCATGCTCCCCGGCGGAGGCACCGAGATGAGCAACGCCGTCGAACTCGCCCTCCGCAACGATGTGGAGCAAGGGCGCAATCGCTACGTCATGTTCCTCACCGATGGCCGGATCGGTTTTGAGGACCAGATCATCCGCGGCGCCCACCAGCTGGTCACGGAGATCGGCAAGCAGGGACAGCACGCTCGCGTCTTTGGTGTGGGCATCGGCGCGTCGCCCAACACCCATCTCCTCGCTGCACTGTCGCGGGCGGGGCACGGCGTTCCGCTGCGCGTCGGCACGCGGGAAGACCCCGACCGTGTCGTCAACACCTTCGCCCGATACGTCGACCACCCAATCGTCGACAATGTGGCCCTTCAATCCGGCGGCCTCACGCTCAGCGGACTCCACCCGCAGCGGTTGGGCGACCTGTTCGCGAGCCACCCCATCGTCGCCTTTGGTCGCTACTCGGGCGACGCAACCCCCGCTCCGCGCGTTGTGGGCACCGTTCGCGGCAAGCGCGTTGAGCTACCCGTGCGTGTCCTGCCCGCGTCCGAGGGCAGCGCGGTGCTCGATGCTCTGTGGGCCCGGGCGGCGGTCGCAGACCTCGACGTCGCGCGCTGGATCAACCCGCGGGACGAAGACATCCGCCGCGCCATCACCAAGCTCGGCCTCGAGCACCACATCGTCACCGCGTTCACCAGCCTTGTCGCCGTCGACGGCGCGCGCGTGGTTGGTGACGGCAGCCCGCGCCAAGTCGTCGAGCCGACGATCACCCCCGACATCCAGGCGCTGGCCGTGGAGCGCAAGCTGCTCAACCCGTCGACCTCGGCCCCTCCACCATCCCCGGCTTATCGCTCCGATAGTGCTCCGATGAGCGCCGACTTCAGCGCTTCGCGTGCGATGTCGTCGGCGGCGGCGAGCTACCAGCGTGAGACGCAGGCACAGGCGCGGGTCTTCGTCGGAAAGCCCGTCGCGATCGGGGGGCGCCGTGCCGGCGGCGTACGCAAGGCGATCAAGACCATGCGGCCCAGACTACAGGGGTGCTACGAGGCTTCGGCCGGATCGGCACGCGGGGTTCGCCTCTCACTTCGGTTCAAGTTGGAGTGGGTCCAAGGGGGCACCGTCACGGTTTCGGTGCTCGATCGGGGAGGCGCCGACGCGGCGGTCGTTGAGTGTGTGCGGAAGGAGCTTGGTGCCGCCCCCCTGCCCAAGCTCAAACTCGGCTTCGTCGTCACGCTACCCATTCGGCTGACGATGCCGTAGCCAGCTGTGGTGTCCGTGTCGCCGGCCCGCGAGTCCGTGGTGAAGGTCCGTTTCGCATGACCGCCGAGTCGCTCTCCCTCGGTCTCGAAGTCACTGCCCCTGTCGCCGACGCGTGGACTCCGAGCCGCCGGCCTACCTCGACGCCCCGCGAAAACCCGACTCCACGACCCGCCGGTCTGCCTCGACGCCTCGCGACAACCCGACTCCACGAGCCGCCGGTCTGCGCCAACGGCTCGCGCCAACCCGACTCCACGAGCCGCCGGTCTGCCGCGACGCACCGCGACAACCCGACTCCCCGAACCGCCGGTCTGCCTCCACGCCCCCGCGACAACCCGACTCCACGAGCCGCCAGTCTGCCTCGACGCCCCGCGACAACCCGACTCCACGAGCCGCCGGTCTGCATCGACGCTCCGCGACAACCGACTCCCCGAGCCAGCGAGCCGAGTGAGGCCGCCGTCGATGATGGCTGTAGAGCGCGCCCTTGCCGCGGCTCCACGCGTGACGCGTTCCCTGCCCACGACGTGTCTTGGGCCGCGTCCCGGGAAATTCTGAGCACGCCGATGGCGGTCGAGTCATAGTCCCGCCTGCCGGGAGATGCTTCCCCCGGACCCTATCGCTATGAGCAAGACGTTTGACGAAATAGAGATGCCCTTCCGGCTCTTCAAGGCGCCGGTCGACGCCGCCGCCACAGACGAAGCGGGAACCTGCGCCGTCTGCGACGGGGAAGCAGAGGTCCGATTCGGCGGCGCCTGCTACCGATGCTTTCGCGCGGGCGGTCTCGATCGCACGGTCGACACAGAGTTTGGAATGGTCGGCGCAGAGGAAGTCATGTCCGGCGTGACGCACGGCGTGCCCGCCGAGACCCCGGAAGAACTCGGCGACGATTTGGACGTCGTTGCAAAGCCCATCGACCCGGACTTTCCCGAGGAGCGCTGGTATGGCGTTCGCGTTCCGCCAGACGAACTTCAGGAACTGACCCGCACCCCCGGCTATCACAGCTGGCAGGGCGAGTCCTGGCGGTTTTGCTGTGGCCGACCTGCGATCTTCATCGGCGCCTTGTCGTCTGAACACCTCCAGCAACTCGCCAAGGACCGCGAAAGCTCGCTAGTAGACGTAGCGCTCTCGGTCTTTGGTGGCAGCCCGCCGGACGCCAAGCACCTGTTGGGCGAGCTGGCCGATGGCGCGGTTAATACGTATGGGTTTCGGTGCCAGCGGTGCGCGAACGTTCGCGGTCACTGGGATATGGACTGATCGGAGAAAAGACGGAAAACGGGAAGCCCGGACGGGGGGTCTCCCTAAAACGGAGGAGGCGGGAAGCCCGGAAACGGAGGAAGGAAGGAAGCGGAAGCCCGGACGGGGGGTCTCCCTAAGGCGGGAAGCCCGGACGGCGGGAAGCCCGGACGGGGGGTCTCCCTACGACGGAAGCCCGGACGGGGGGTCTCCCTACGAAGGGCCGAGACTACCGGCCTCGGATTCCTTCCGGTACGGCTTGAGCACCCCGATCGGAGTCAAAAACGGGCCGAGAACTGCCCGGCCATGGCCCTCGGATGGCAAAACCCCACGCCACCAAACACACAACCAATAAGAAACAGCGAGGACACCTCCGCCGCCTCGCCAACAACCGCCGTTTTTCAAACGTCAGGGCGCCGCAGCCACGCGTGCGCCCGCGAATCGGCCCATCCAGTACGTCCCGTACGGAAACAACGGGTTCTTCCCTTCCAACTTCTTCTCGCGCGCGGCTGCGTAGTCGCGCTCCCACTCCTCATTCCGCTCGAGGTGCGCGATACGTGCCCACTTGCACGTCGACGAGACCTTCGGCGTGAGCGTAAAGCGTTCCTCACGCGATTTGGCCGCTCGGTTCCATCGCTGCTTCATGAGCTTCTTCGTACCCATAAAGCGTCGGCCCTTTTTGGCCATCTCGGCGTGAATTTCACGTTCGCGCTCGCCCACGCGGTGCTGGATAAGCTCCCACAGCGCGTCGTTGCTCAGCTCAGGGAAGATATCCGGACGAACCAGCGTAATCTCAACGGACTCGGGCAGGTCGGGATTTGCCGGGTCGTAGAACCAGGCGGGACGCCGATATCGCCGGACCTCACCGAACTTCCAACCGTAGGTCGAAAAGCCAGGCCAACCCCTGACCCTCTTCACAAGGCCCGCCTCGACGGGGTTTGTGTAGGTGTACACGATGTCCTTGAGCGTCTCCTCGTCGGTGAGCTGCTGAACGTCGCAGGGCGGGTCGGCGCTCCAAAACCCGTCGAACCGACCGCGTCTGGCGTTAATCCCGCGAGCAACGAACGCGTGGAAGGTGTTCTTGAAAGCGGGCAACGTTGCTTCGACGTCGGTCACGTTGGTGTGATGATGGTTGGACATCGTCATCACCGCATGAAGCTGCTGGCCGTGCTCCATCAGCGCCACGCCAAGCGTGTAACCAAGGAAACGCTCGACGTCAGCCGCAGTCTCGTTGTCGGGCAACAAGAACATCCTGCGCTCGAGCGTCCGCCGCGTCACCATGTACCGCATGCCCGGCTCGATGGGCCGAGCACGAACGCGTCGGTACGGTTTGTTGTCACCCCGCTTCTTGTTCGCGGCACGACGAGCACGACTCGCAGCCTTCGCAGCCTTCAATCTTCCGTCGACGTACGTCATCGGTAGATGTGGTCGACCGCAGCGAGAAGCTGTTTCAGAAAAATGCCCACGAAACGGGATGTGACAACACCACCGACCTCAGCACCTCACGGCGCGGCCGCTTCGAGCACAGAAGGATGTTTCGCCTACGGATTTTCAGTGCATCATCGCGACGGAATCCGGAGATTCCCTACGTCTTAGGATCCAGGAACCGGAGACCCCCCGTCCGGGCCGATTCCGGGGCCGATGACCGGGCCGATACGTCTGATGGCCGGTGACGACCACCGATTCCGTGACCACCCCCCGATCAACAAAGCGCATCCTCCTCAACAAGAAACGAAACAAGGTCTCGCAACGGCGCCAACAACGAACTGTTCTTCCGATAGAGCGCGCGCCAGGTTCGATCGAGGTTGGCGTTGCTCAGCGGCAGTGTCGCCAAATCCCCGCTCTCGATGTGTGGCCGTGCGATCCACCCGGGCAGCAGGGTCAGGCCTTGACCACTGCGAACGAGTGAAACGAGAGCGTCGGTGACGGGCACCCGATGTACCTTGGGCGGCCCATCGCGGTTGGGGAAGGTGCTCTTGGCTTGTGCGCGAAGCTCGGCTGCCGTCGAGTCGAAGACGAACAAGGTGTACGGGTGCAGGTCCTTGGGCTGCAATCGCTTGCGGGAGGCGAGTGGGTGCGTGGGTGCCATGACCAGCAGCAGCTCGTCTCGACTGATGATCCGACGCGCGTAGTTTGGATTGGGCGACGGGGTGTGCGCGATGGCGAGATCGATCTCGCCCGCGTCCAACGCTGCGAGCGGATCACGGGTCGCCTCGAGCACGATCCGCAGCTCGACCTTGGGGTGCTTGTGGGCGAGCACCTCATTGATGCCCGGGAACCAGTGGTAGGTCGTGTAGCACTGGGTGGCCATGCGAAGCGTCCGCCTTGGTGATCGGAGCTCACGCTCGACGGTGCACACGCGCGGAAGAACCTCCTCGGCCAAGGCAACGATGCGTCGACCCGCCCCAGCGATCACCAGCCGACGCCCCACACGCTCGAACAGTGCCACGCCCAGTCGGCCCTCGACTCGGCTGAGGTGATGACTCACCGCAGACTGGCTGAGATTGAGCACCCGCGCCGCGTGAGAAACACCCCCGGCTTGCGCGATGGCACGCACGACGACGAGGTCCTTCATCTCGATCTGTGGATCCATGACGATAATCGAACGTTACATGAAAACACTTCACTTTTGCACATGCTTGCCAGCGTGCATGTTGCTGGCTCATGCACACGCTGTACTATTCGCCTGGGGCCTGCTCGATGGCCCCGCACATCCTCCTGCACGAGCTGTCGATCCCACACAAGCTGGTCCGCGTGTTCACGGGCGATGAGGAACACCGCAGGCCGGAGTACCTGCAGATCAATCCCCTGGGAAAGATCCCCACGCTGGTCCGCGAAGACGGCGAGACCCTGACCGAGGTCGCAGCGATCCTGCCGTACTTGGCCGCGCTCGCCCCAGACGCACAGCTGATGCCCGGCCAGCCGTGGGCCACAGCGCGAACACAGGCATGGCTCGGCATCATCGGCTCGCAGCTGCATCCAGCATACGCGTTGGCCATTCGCCCGGACCGCACGCTGCCCGATGCCTCCGCCTCAAGCCTGCAGGAGGCACGCGAGGGCGGGCGTCTCCGTTTCGAGTCTTTGCTTGGCCACCTGGAGTCGCTCTTTGCGGGCCCGTACGCCCTTGGAGAAGCATTCAGCATCGTCGACCCCTACCTGCTCGTGATGGTGATGTGGGCGCGCTACATCGATATCTCGCTCGCAACGCTCCCCAAGCTCCAGGCGTTCTCGCGCGAGAGCCTGGGGCGGCCCAGCGTGCGCAAGACACTGGTGGCCGAGGGCCTCGTCGACCAACAAGGGCGCCCCACGCCCCCTTCCCGGGTCTAAGCAGCCGTCAGCCCGAGGGCGCTACAGCGGTGTTTGAAAGCTCCCGCGTATGCAGAGCGGGGGGCGTTGTGATGCGCGCGTGGGAGCTTCTCAACGCCCTGCTAGAGCGCTGATCGGTTTGAATTCGCCGCGGAAGGTGCGTCACAGGGCCCGATCGGCTAGGCGATGGGCCGAAGATGTACCGGGCGTACTTCGAGCGCCCATCAACGACGCCGAACGGGTCCTGGGGCGTGCATTACGTGGTGGATTCAAACCGGTCAGTGCTCTAGGGGAGCCACGTCTCTTGAAGATGCAGCCAGACCCCATCGGCGGAGAACACCACCGTGCTCACTCGACCGCGCTCATCTCCGCCACGGCGCTGCCACTCCTCGTAGGTCGCAACGACGGTCTCTGCATCGCGGTGGCGGATCGTAACGGCATCGATCCAAATCCTGTCGTCAGGCCCCCACGAGCCATGGGCGCCGCGTACCCCGTCGAGCACAGCAGCGCGCGACATCGCCGTGCCGCTCGGCGAGATGATCACAAACCCAGGACCGAGGGCTTGCGCCAGCGGTGCGAACGCAGCGTCGTCGGCGGCGAGTTCTCCGCGAAACCAGGCCTGGAAGAACGCATGCAACTCGACCACCTCGCTCGCCACCGCAGCATCAGACAAGGTTGGGATTGGGCTTGGGCTTGGGCTCGGGGAGCGCGTGTCCATCGAGGGCGAGCATCCCGTAAACGCGACGGCCATTGCAACGGCGGCGAAGAGCCGCACGGCACCGTGACCTCCCGCTGCGATGCCCGCGAACATCAGCTCGCCACTCGGGGTGTCACGGTTCGTCGGCGGCTGCGCAGTCCGAGCAGACCGAGCAAGACCCCGAGCCCCCACCATCCGTCCGGCCCGTTGCCCCCGCGGCACCCACAGCCAGCGCCGTCCTGACTCGCGCCCGACGGCATTGCCCCCGTGCTGCCCATGGGGCTCATCGCGCTGGTCGTTCCGTCGCCCCCCGTCTCATCCGGCTCAGCTTCGGCCCGACACTGACCCGCCTGACAAACCTCGCCGGGCGGACACGCCACGTCGTTGTCGACGATGCCGTCGCAGTCGTCGTCGAAGAAGTTGCAGACCTCCTCGCGCGGCTCTCCCGGAGTGCAGTTTTCGCTGTCGCATCCGACGGCTTCTCGCACGCACCACCCCTCGCCGCATCGCGGGCGCACAAATTCGTCGATGTCGCTGTCGCAGTTGTCGTCGAATCCGTTGCACGTTTCTTCAACGCCCGGATTGACCGCGGGGTCCTCCGGCCTGCAGTCGCCCGGCTCCGCCGCCCAGCCCTCGGCAGGAATGCAGCCCAGTAGCGTCTCCCCTGACTCGAACTCTGCTTGGCTGTAGTAGCCGTCGCCATCGGCATCGGGATACAGCTCGAGAGGCAGCGCCTCCTCGTCGACGGTGCCATCGCAGTCGTCGTCGATCTGATTGCAGTACTCCACAGCGCCAGGGTGCTGGTCCGCATCGTTGTCATTGCAGTCGCCCGGCTCCACGGCATACCCGCTCGGCGCCGCGCCCTCGCAATGAACCAGCGGGACGTTGGTGCGGCCGTACCCGTCGCCGTCACCGTCCCAGTAGTACTCCTGCCCCGTGCACCCAAACGTGAAGTCAAACGGCGCCGCGCCGACGTCGTCACCCGACGAGCTGCCGTTGTCGTTGCCCGCGACCCCCCAGACAAAAAACCGCACCGCACCGGGTACGTTGGGGGCCGTCCAGTTGAACGACCATTGGGCTGACCCACCCCCCATCGATTTGGGCGAGGTATGGGTAAGACCCGTTTGGACCTCGGCCAGGCCCTGACCGCCCAGCGTGTTCAGCGTTCCGACATCGCCGTCGTCGTCGATGAACACACCAGCGACTTGTCCGCCAGGCTGGGCCACTGTGACAGTGACGGTGATCTCGTCGCCAGGGTCAAACATCATCGGGCTGATGTCGACCGAGAGCCCGACATCGCCGTTGCCATGGCAGCCACAGCCGCCCGCATTGACGCCTCCGGAGTGCGCGTGCGCAACGGCCGACCCGCTCGCTACGACACCTCCGACAAACGCTGCGACTGCCAAGCGCACGAGAGCCACAATACCAGGGAACCAACGGGCGCCGTCGGCGGCCGCTCAATCGACCAGGGTCGGCCGTGTGTCGGCATCCGGCACAGGAGTGTGCCGGTGGTAGACCCGTTGATCCTTGAGCAGCGTGTACCCCATCGACTCATAGAAGTTGTGTGCACCGCGGCGATGGGCCTGCACCCGAACTCGGATGTCGGCCACCCCGTGCGACTCCGACCACATCATCACGCGGTTGAGCAACACGCGCCCGACGCCCTTCCTGCGAAACGCAGGCACCACCACCAGCCCGACGATCTCCCCGAACGCATCAGAGGTCAGACGCCGCTGACGAGTGATGTGCACCCAGCCCACGACCCCATCGGAGGGGTGCACAGCGACGAACACCGCCGCGCCGCCGCTCTTGTCCAACGCCTTGATTCGATGCCGCATGGTCTCGGCGCTGGTCTCGTAGCCAAGAAGCAGCGAGAGCTTGCACAGGGCTGCCGCGTCATCGGGCGTCGCCGGCCGCGTCTCAACGGTCATCATCGCTTCCAGTGTCACGCCGCCAGCAGGCTAACCCGAGCCAAGTTCGCGGACCAAACACCCCTCCCTGGCCCAACAGATGGTCTCTAGCGGGCGCTTTCGACCTGAGCGGGCCGTGGCGGAGACACACCAATTTGGAAGCACGCAAGGACCCTCGGCGCGTGTTTCGATGCATCATCGGCGAAGCGTTTGCAGCGGCATCGCCCTCCGACCGATCCGATCGAGCGCGACCGGGTGACGTCCAATCTCGTCATCGATGACGCGTTGCCGGCCTCTGCTCGAGGGCGGCGACGCCTCGGCCCCGGGGCCAAGACGCGTTGACGCATCGGTAACGCAGAGAACATCACCTTCACCGACCCTCCGACTTCGGCCGATTCAGGCCGCATCCGCGATCTCGAGTCGCTGGATCGGCACTTGCTGCAAAAGTCGCCTCGCTGGCTACGATTCGTTCATCGCCTTGCCGACGACGGGCGCAATGGCAGCACCTTCGGCATGACAAGAAGCACTGTCGGTGGCCGACGCCACACGAACAGCAAATGCCTCTAGCTGCGAGTTCTGGGACAATAGGGAGCGATTCGCGGATGACAGGCCCGGAGCAAAACTCCCGCCCCTTTCGTCGGCAGCGCCAAGCCACCTCATGAAACACGCCACGCCCGTCCGCATCTCTCGTACCTGTTCCATCGCGCTGCTCCTCGCCACGACTCCGTTGAGTTGCGACGATCTCGGAAGCCCTCGCCACAGCGCGCCCGGCATCGGGGGCCCCAAAGCCGACGACCCACACGGGCATGACGGTGACGGTGCAGCGCAGCCGATCGGCCTCGACGAACCGTTTGACGCCGCCGCGCAGACCTACGACGTGCCCATGCAGCTCCTGCAGGCGCTCGCCTGGGTAGAGACGGGCTGGCAGATGGTCGAAGGCCACGAGGAGCATGGGTCTCGCCCCGCCGCGTTTGGACTGATGGCGTTGCGCGGCGACACGCTTGCGCGAGGGGCCGCGCTGGCGGGACTCACCGAAGAGGAGGTGCGCACCGATCCCGCCGCGAACATCGAAGCAGCCGCGGCGCTCTTGTCGGAGATCGCCGATGCCGCGGGGCTCGAGGATCGCAGCGACATCGGCGCGTGGGCCGAGGTCGCGGCGGAGTACAGCGAAATCGAAGACGACTTGGCGGTATCGCTCTTCGTACACCGCGAGCTGTACCCAACCATGAGGGACGGGGTTCAGGCCTACACCCTCGATGGGGAGCTACAAGGCGAGCTGGTGCCCGTGGACGTGTGGCCGTCTGCGGGCGTGGTGCCGCCGCTCCCAGCGCTGCAGGCCGGCCCTGACTACGACGGCTCGGTCTGGCGGCCCTCGCCGAACAACTCTTCTCGTGGCGCGGGCGCCTCAGCGGACGAGGCGTTCATCGTGATCCACACCTGCGAGGGCTCGTACGGTGGCTGCTGGAGTTGGCTCAAGAACTCGGGGTCGGGCGTCAGCGCCCACTACGTCGTGAACAACACGGGCAGCGAGATCACCCAGCTGGTGAACGAGACTCGCAAGGCCTGGCACATCAGTGCCGACTACGCGTGCAGCAAGAACGACGGCGTCGACTGCTGGCGCAATGGCATTGGCAGCAACAAATTCACCATCGGCATCGAGCACGCCGGTTTCGCCAACCAGGCTGGCTGGGACGATGGCTTGATCGATGCGTCCGCACGGCTCATCTGTGACATCTCCAAAGATCGGGGGATTCCGCTCGACGCCAACCACGTGTTTGGCCACGGACAAATGCAGCCTTGGAACCGAGTCGATCCAGGACCGAACTGGCCGTGGGCGGAGTACCTCGCGCTGGCGAACGCCTACTGTAGTGAGGACGGCGGCGGAGACGGTGCCGACGATGGTGGCGACGATGGTGGAGACGGCGGCGCTGGAGACGATGGCGCTGGAGACGACGGCGGCGGAGACGACGGCGGCGGAGACGACGGAGCCGGAGACGACGGCGGCGACGATGGGGCCGGAGACGACGGGGCCGGTGATTTTTCGACGCTCGTGGTCGACAGCAACAACTCAAACAATGACGAAGAGCTGGGGTTCGTCTCGGTATCCAATCAGTGGACGTCGTCGAGTTCGACTTCCGGCTATCACGGCACGGGCTACTGGTACGCCTCAACTTCTCCAGTCTCCGACGCGGCCGTATTCTGGTTCTATCTCCCTTCGGCGGGATCGCGCACGCTCAGCGCATGGTGGACCCCAGGTGGCAATCGCTCGGCGGCCGCTCCCTTCGTCGTCGTCAACTCCGTCGGCGCCGTGGTCGACACCGTTGCCCTCGATCAGCAGGTTGGCGGTGGAGCGTGGAACACCATCGGGGAGTACGCACTACCCGCGGGCTGGAACCGCGTGATGCTGTCGCGCTGGGCCTCTGGCGGCGGCGTTGTGATCGCCGACGCGATTCGAGTCGAGTAGACGGTCGTGGGCTCGACTCCCTCGGCAACCGCCACTCCCGGCGCGCGCCGAGGGGTTCGCTCAAGCGCGAGTGACCTCGGCCAGTGGGCCCAGCAAGTCGCTGCTCAACACCCCGCCTCGAACAAACTGGGCCCGGAGCCGCGCCAAGGCGCGACGAGGCATCGGCAGCCCTGTGACACGGGCAGCCTCATCCACGAGGCGCCGCTCGTCACGGCTGATCTTCCCGTCGAGCGCCGCCGCAACGGCCAGCGCACGCAGAGCCGCCTGCTGATCATCGACCGGAGCCGCGCTGAGCCGCTCGAGGAACAGCGCCGTGTCGTCGAGATCATCGGTCGGAGGCGCACCAAGCGGTTCTCGCAGCGCGTCCATCAGCGCGGCCACGTTGGGATGCAGCTCGTGGGTGCGCACCACGGTGGCCGCAACCGCACGCCAGACCAAGTCCGCCCGACCCGACGGGTCTCCTGCGGCCGGCAAGTCGATGAGCTCGCACAAGCGCCTCGCGGCTGAGGGCCCAATGGCCCTCAGTCTCGCTTCGCGAATCACAACGAAAGCGACGACCGCATTCCAAAATGCGGTAACCGGCACACCCACAAAGACAAGCCATGCCCTCAGCGCCGCACGACCAAGC
>Ga0316189_10002167_pt1 | contig 19299 bp, 24 predicted proteins | sample LowCovwburrow_MG_FD_204930 | JGI IMG/M metagenome (GOLD analysis project Ga0316189, IMG submission 204930) | Coastal sediment microbial communities from Maine, United States - Lowes Cove worm burrow | ecosystem: Environmental > Aquatic > Marine > Coastal > Sediment | place: USA: Maine...
CGGCACAGCTCGTTCGCTCCCGGCGTCACCCGAAGACCCTCGGCCTCGGCTCAGAAAAGTTCGAACTCCGCGACACCCTGCGTGATGTCAACGCGGAGGCTGACAGTCCTTTGCCGCGCATCGATCGCGGTCGCTTCATGGCCGTCCTTGGCGCTGTCAAACGACTCCAGGTTGCAGAGCAGATCACGCTTGTCGTCGAACCTGTCCACCTCACCCGTCTTGTGCCAGGTCAGCGTGATAGGGAACTCGGGAGTGTCAGGGGTCATCTCATCCTCGAGAGTGTGCAGACGACTCGGGCGGAGCGCCGAACTCTTCGAACACCAACACGCGCAGGAGGGGCTTGGCGACGTCGTGCGGCACGCCGTGGTTGCGCAGATACGGGTACAGCGACCAGACGTTCCCCAGATGGATTCCTGGCCAGAGTTCGGCTGGGCCGACCACATCGAGCCGTTCCCACCCGCAAGCCTCGTAGGCTATCGGGCCGCGCTCGTCCACCGGAAGGTCTACCGGGATTTTGTCGAGGTCGTCCTGTGAGCAGACCGTGAGCCAGAGTTCCTTCGTCGCCTGCGGCGGTATCAGGGCTGGCCGACGCGCGCTGTAGGGTCGGCCCGCCAGGCGCTCGAGATGTTGAAGATGCACCCAATGCAGTGTCGATGGTGGGCAGGCATCCAGGATGCCTTCCGCTACGCGGCGGTATCGCTGATCGGATGTGATGCGATCCAGGCCCGATACGGTTGTCCGCAGTTCTGGCAGCAGGCAAGCCTCGCTTGGCTCGTCCACCTGTGTCGTGGGCGCGGTGGCGACACACGCAGCCGTGGCCACGATAGCGACCAAGAGAATGGGCCGAGAACGCATGGCCTTGGTTGGTTCACGATCCATCGAGTCGAGTTCCAGGCTACTCAATCCTGCTCAGCCCGCAAACTCCGGACCTTGTGAACGCTCGCCGGGCTGTTGTCGTATTCGGGATACCACGGCGGTTTCGACAGTATGCCGCGGTTCGTCTCTTGGGCTGCGACTGCGTCTTCCGGGAGGTCTGCCGAGTTCGCGCACGTCACAACGTCAGGGCATTCCGACAACATTCAGGACCATCGCTTCGGCTCGTCCAGGTGGTCGAACACGGTGCGGAATCCGTGCCTCTGTTTTGCTGCCCATACGAGCGAGGTCGCAACGCCGAAGGCCCAGGACCGCCGTTTGGAGTCGAGCGCGCACAGCTCAGAGTCGACAACGTCCATCGAACTCGGTGTCTCGAAGCCTGCCGCGAGCGCCCGTTCGATGACATCGTGCTGCCCCGCAGCTTCCGCGGCCACACACACCGCGAGTCCTTCGTCGACCCACGGGCGCAGCCGCATCCCAGCGTTCCCGTCACCCAGACGCTTGGTGGACCCGGTGCGTTCGGCTGCGCAGACATGACTGACCTCATGACAGAGATGACGAAGCATCCGGCTCGGATCGCCGTTGCGGGGATCTAGGCGTGGCGAGTGAATGACGATGACGGCCGACTCCGGGGTGTGTAGAGGTGCCATCAAGAATGTGGGAGAGACCTTGCGACTCAGGGCCAACTCGGAGTCCGCGAGGCTCGAGTACATCACGACGTGGATTTGCCTCCGGGGTTCGAAGCGCAACAGCCTGATGACTTCGCGGAGGGCGACTCCTGCAAGCCGCTGAAGCGCTTTGGTTGCCGTGCAATCGGTATCGGCGGTGCCCACCCACATCGTCGCCCCCTCGACGGGCAGGGACGCGTACCCCTGCGGGATGTGGTGAGCGAGCTTGTCGAACACGATGCAGAAGCCTAGCAACGAGGCGAGTAGGGCGTCATCGCTCCGGACCGCGTTCCCAGTACGTCATCGCGCCGAAACGTCTGAAGCCCTGACGCTGCACGATGGGTGACGACGTCGTTGTCCGCGCGTACAGGCCGACCCACTGCAGGCCGCGGGCTGCTGCCCATGCCACTCGTGCAGCGACCACCGCCGAGTAAAAGCCCCGACCTTCCGCCTCGGGGACTGTGCCGCCGGCCCAGAGAAACCCGAACTTGAGATCCTCGAACACGCTCATGCCTCCGGCCGAAACCGGGCGCCCGTTCGCGTAGGCGACAAATCGGTGAACCCGTCCCTTGGGACTGGCGCACTGCCGGAGGTCAACCTCGAGCTCAGCGTCGCTCGGCCTTCGGCCGTGACCAAAGGCGGCGTCGCCGACATCCACCAAGTCCCGAAGATGGTTGGTGTTGGTCACCCTAACGACTGTGCAGGTGGCCGCAGGCCGTGGCGCAAAGGCCTCGACTTCGACCGCGCGAGCATCGTGCTCGTTCGTGGCCGCATAGCCGCCGCGACCCAGCGCATCATGCAAGCGGTTGTCTGCGACCCGCGACGGCACCGACCATCGCGAACGCACAGCGGCGTGGCTTCGCCTCACGTCTGCGATGAGACCGTCGAGGTCTGGGTGAGCGGGAGCAATCCGCGTCACCGCGTTGAGGAGGGGCAAGTCGCGGGCGCACGATACGTACAAAAGCTCGGGCCGGTCGTGTACCACCACGTCCTCGGGAACCCAATAGAAGTCCCACTGCGAGCGCTCAAGTCGATCTGCCGGGTCCACGACGATGACCAGCATACCGGCCGCGGCGGGACCAGTTCAAACTCGCACTCCCCGTACGCTGGAGCGTCACGCGAGCATGAGGTTGGCGACCGTGTGCCTTGGATGAGATCATCAGAGTCCGTCCGGCCGGGACGAAAGCCAGGGGGAGAACTTGGACCTCAGTGAATCTCGCCGCTCGGCATCCAAGGCGATGACGTCGACGCCGCCATCGTACGGCGCGAATATCTCTCCGGAGATGGTGTCCATCCACAGGACTCGCAGCTCGTCCTCGGCGATTGCCAGGAGCAGACTCTGCTCGCTAGCCAGGCTCCAGTCGGAGTGCGCGACCCAGAACGAGAGGTCAAAAGGCACGTCGACATCGTCGCCGAAGCCGTCGCAGTCACGGGGGGCTCGGAACGCTGCGAAACAATCGAATGGGCGCCCCGGGAAGCCGTCGAGATGTGCCGACGCACCGACGTCGGCAGCCTCATAGACTGGGGCAATCAGACGGCAGCTGGACCGCAGCACTTCGCTCGCGACGGCGTCCTGGCGCTGGAGCAGCTCTTCCCGCTCGGCGTCGCTGTCGGGGTATCGCTTGGAGCTGGGGAGTGAGTGGATTCGGAACCACCGCTCAGGGAACGCGGCCCGGAGACGGTGCCCGAGCGGTGCAGTCTCGCCGTAGCGCCCCGACCACCAGGGTGGGTACATCTTAGACGTCGGCATCGACTCCCCGATCGACGGACTTGCGCCACTCAGCCCAGATACGAGCGGCGACTTCGGTGTAGCTCTCCTCCGGTCCAGCGATGCGGGCATCAAACCAGCGCACGAAGTCCTCGTGGATCGCGCGCCTCGCCTCGCCCTCGTTGCTGCATGCGCGAAGACGGGGGAGGATCGTGCCGACCTCCGGTTCGTACTCGTCCGTGTTCCCTCCCAAGTTGATCCCGACGGGGTCTAGCTCGAAGAGGATCGCGGATGTTCGGGCGTACAGCGAACCGAACTCCTCGCGGACCTTCGCGCGCTCAACACGGATTCTCTCGCGTTCGTTCATAAGATTCGCCCTGCGCTCAACGGACTCGCAGCGGTCGCGCCTGGCCTGCTCTTGCGGGCACACCGTGCACATGCACATCCGACGTGCATCACCAACCCGCCCCATAGCAAACGTGCGATCACGCTGCGAGCGTCGTTGAGCCCGGCGGCCAGGTCGAGTGCCTACCATAGCAGGTCGATGCCGCGTTGCTGCTAGGTTTGTGCCGCGCAGGACCTGGTGACATGGTTCGCGGGGGCGGTTCGTCTCCGGGTGGAAATCATTCCCGGAGGATGTTCGACGCTGACCCGCAACACTGGGCGATCTGCGAAGTTCGAGGCAGCGTTGCCGGACTCCGAGGACTCGAACGAGCACAACCAAACGCGTCGCTACTTCGCGTAACTTTTGTGCACCTTGTCGTAGTCTTCCATGGTGACGGTCTTTCCCGTCTTGATGTAGTACCGCATGCCGAACATGTGCTTGCGCAGGGAGGCTCCCAGCTGGCCTCGCATCAAGTAGATCATGAAGCCGGGAAAGGTCGACGCGTACGAGGTCATCTTCAGCTCGGTTGTGCCGTCGCCAGCGTCGGACAGCTCGTAGGTCGCGCTCATCTTCCGCAAGAAGGGCAGATTGTGCTCGGTCGCGACCACGGTGACGCTCCGATGCTCTTCGAACTCCTCGATCTTCTCGTCGAGGAACAGCTTGTCGCTGAACTTCGTGTGCCGTACGCACCCCAGCTCGCCCCGCTCGGCGCCGTCCATGTAGTTCGAGGCTTGCATGGTCGGATTGTGCACGTGGATATCCCCGTACTCCGAGAACAGGACCTGCCACACCTCCTCCTTCGACGCCTGGATGACTTCCACGAACTCTGACTTGTTGAGTGCCATACCGGTTCCTTGTGGGCGCTAGCGTGTGGCGGCCTGGAGCCGGGGGAAGTCGGTGCGACGACACAGCGCGTGTGTACGAGGGACACAACTGTCGCTCCAGGCGGGCGCTGGGAACGCGCTTTCGCGTGGACCACGGCCCCTGTACGTTGACGACACATGCCCAGCAACGATCGCCTGACCGAGTTCGCCGCGATCGTCGCGGCGGGAAGCATCTCCTCGGCAGCGCGCTCTTAGGAGATCGAGCGCGCCACGCTCAGCCGAAGGATGAGCAACCTCGAGGCCGAGCTCGGCGTGCGGCTGTTTCATCGAAGCACCAGTCAACTCGTGCTCACCCCGGCCGGCGAAGAGCTCAGCCGCAGGGCGCGTCGCATCCAGCTCGATGCTCAGGAGGCGTGGAGTGCCGTCCGCCGCCTGGACGACGTGCCCCGAGGGGTGCTGCGCGTCGTCGACCGCGTCGTCGTGGGCTCGCCCGACTACTTCGCGCGGCGCGGTCAGCCGGCCTCCGTGGAAGACCTCGTCGGGCACCGATGCATCACCGGCATCACCCAGAGCTGGCCGCTTCGGGCGGGGGGAGAGGTTGTCGTCGAAGGCACGGCACAAGTGAGCGTCGTGTTTGCCGATCGGGACTACACCGATGCCAAAGTGCGGGTGTTTATCGATCGCGCAGTCCCGGTTTTGGAGGCCAAATACGGCGGAGGAGTGCGAGGCGTGGCGGACTCGTAGCGAGGGGGAACTCGCGACTTGGCTTATTCGCCTGTGTGCACTTCTGTTCGACGATTGTGACCCTCCCCATTGCACGAGCGAAGCCCACAATCCGGACCTTCGCTGTCTCCGAGCAAAGGCGGCCACCAGCTCCTAGACCACGCTTCCATCAAGCGCCGTGGGTGGCGGCCTGAGGGTGGCCCGGCCTACGAAAGCAACTCAACGTCGGGGAACAGCGCAGCGACCACGTCGCGCGGGGCCGGGAGCAGTCCGTCGCAACGCAGGCGTCGGTGCACGGAACAGGACGGCAAAACGAAGCTCGCCTGCGACGCGCTGCTCGCGCGTCGAGACGAGTGACCTTCGGGACCCGCGACTGGGCCAGCACGAAATCGAGCTTCGAGCGCTAGAAAAACGACATCGTCGCGTCACGGTCGGTGCTGGCGTGTGTCTCCGACTCCGGGTGGGCAAGAGCCCACGGGACACCACAACGATGCCAACCACACACGACACCATTCGCGCCTTCTACGCCAACATCGAAAACAAGGACTTCGCCGCCGTGCGGAGGCTGCTGCATGAGGACTTGGACTTCCAAGGGCCCGTCGACCAATTCGACCGCGCCGACCACTTGGTCGCTAAACTGACTAAACTGCAGCAAGTGACCGAAGGTTTTGACGTTCGACATCTTTTCGTCGACGGGGACCGGGCGTGCTGCGTGTACGACCTGATCACCGCGACCCCGATTGGAAGGAGTCCGGTCACGGAGTACTTCGAGCTCCGTGACGGGCGCATTTCCGCGATGCGGGCTTCCTACGACTCGCGTCCGTGGATGGCACTGATGTCCAAGGAGGGGCGGTGAACCCTTTCGTCGACCAAGACGATTCAGCGACGGTCGCGGCCGCCCAGCAGGGCGACCGCGACGCGCTCACCGAGATCATCGAACGGCACCGCCCCTGGGTCTACAACATTGCCTTGCGCATGATGGGTGACGCGGGTTCGGCCGAGGATGCGACCCAGGACATCTTCATCAAGGTGCTCAAGAAGCTGACGAGCTACGAAGGCCGCAGCTCCTTCCGGACGTGGCTGTACCGGGTCGCCTTTCACCACCTCCTCAACGCCAAACGAAGCTTTGGGGAACAGGCGGTGGGGACGTTCGACGAGTACGGGGCGGGGCTGGACGCGGCGCCCAACCTCGATCTCGACGAGATCCCTCAGCCCGAGCGCGAGCTCCTGGTCGAGGAGGCGATGACCGCGTGCATGACTGGCATGTTGTTGTGTCTGAGCCGAGAACAACGGATGGCCTACGTGCTCGGTTCGGTGTTTTCGCTGACCGATGCGGTCGCTTCGGAGATACTGGGGATCACGTCGGCCACGTACCGCAAGCGGTTGCAAAGGGCACGAGCGGACCTGCACAACTTCATGAACGACAAGTGCGGGCTCATCAAGAAGGAGAACCCGTGTCGCTGCGCTCGCAAGACGCGGGCGTTTTTTGAGGCCGGGCACCTCGACCGCAAGGAGCTCAAGTTCCAACGCAATCGCGTGGCATCGATTGGGGAGGTGGCACCACGTGATGCCAGCGCCGTGTACGACAAGCTGACCAACGACTATCCGGCGCTGTACCGCAATCATCCGTTTTCGGACCCCACGGACCTGGCAGATCGGTTGTCGACGATGCTCGAGGGCACGGCGCTCGACGACTTGCTGGCGCCATCGGAGTGACCGAATCGCGCCGCCGCGTCATTTGCGCGGCGGCGCGAGAAAAAAGTTCACGGCAACGGTCACGGTCGCGCTTGCCACGTGTCTCCGAAGCAACAGGGCCAAAAAGACGGCCCCGACCGAAAGAGACACGAACAATGGCACACCAAGTCCAACAATCCCTCGTCGTTCCCGCCTCCCTCGCCGCGACCTGGACGGCGGTCTCGCAGATGGGCGCCGTCGCAGACTGGCATCCCAACGTCGCGCAGGTCGAAGTCCTCACCGATCAAACCGCCGGTGTCGGTGCGTCGCGCCGCGTGGAGTTCCACGACGGCAACAGCGTTGTCGAGACGGTCATCGAAGAAGCCAACGAGAGCTTCACCAGCATGCAGATGAGCGAGATGGGGCCACTGCGGAACCCTGTCGTCACCATCGCGACGCACGCGACACCGACCGGTGAGACCGAAGTGACGTTCTCGATCCGCTATGACGTGAAGTACGGGCCCATCGGATGGTTGCTCAGCACCCTGGTCATGAAAGGGATGTTCCGGAAGGTGTTCGGGAAAGCGCTCGCCGGACTGGCCTACCACCTCGAGACAGGTAAGTCCGTCACCGACGCAGTGCCGTCGGCTGCGGCGTGACGCGAGCGGCGAGCCTTCGTCGCACACGGTCGGTCGCGGAAAAAAGCGCTAGCCCAGTGCCTTGCCCGCCATCGCGGGCGCAAACTCGACCACCGCCTGGGCCAAGAAGTTCACGAAGGCGCGAATCCTGACCGAAGTCCGCAAGTCCGGATGTGTCAACGCCCACAGCGGCCGCGTACACACCGGCCCGGTCCCCGGCACACGCACCAGCCCCCCGACACGGTCCGCCAAGAACTGCGGGACCGTCGTCATCCCCATCCCGGCTGCCGCCGCGTGTACCTGGTCCAGCGGATCGGGCATTACGTGCCGTACCTCGGCAGATGGAAAGGGCGTGCTCTTGACCCACGCCCGCCCCGCCTTTCCGCGCGCAAAGGCGATCCAGTTGGCCGTGGTTTCACCGTCCTCGAAGGTGTGTTTAGCGATGTACTCGGGCGACGCCCACACGTAGTCGATGATGGGCGGCAGTGGCCGACCCACGAGGTTTTCGTCGGGGCGCGCCTGCGTTCGGACGGCCACGTCGCAGGCTCCGCGCATGAGGTCGACCATGGTGTTGCTGGATTCGATGACCAGCTCAATACCCGGGTTGTCTTCGGCGAAGCGCGCGAGGCAAGGCATGATCAGGTACTGGGTGAGCCCCGCCGACACTGCGATACGCACCTCTCCCGTCAGTACCGTCTCCAGCGAGCTTGCGTCGCGCTGCATGCCGAGCATCTCGTCTTCGACGGTTTCGGCTCGTCCGAGAATCTGTTCGGCCAACCCAGTGGCCACCAGCCCGTCGCGCGAGCGGGTAAAGAGCGGACCGCTGAGCGCCTCCTCCAGCGCGGTCAGGTGCCGCGACACCGTAGAGTGACTCATGCGCAGCTCGGTCGCGGCCGCTCGAACCGTGCGATGACGGAAGAGCACGAGGAACACGCGGATGTCGTTCCAATCCAAATCCGTCATCGGATACCCCTCGGCGTGGTGCCGTGGTGGTCGATAATTGCACCAAAGCCGTGCAATGTCTTCAATGGCCAACCGAATGTGGACCGCCTAGGTTCTCGCCATGGACGCAGCCACCCAGCCCGCCAACAACTTGCTCATGGCCTTTCGCACCGACTTTCGCGTCGAATTGGGCCTCGGAAAGGTCGTTCCGGGCAAGGAAGCCTGGATGTTCGGGGAGTATTTTCCTCGCGCTATGCGCGTTTTCGCCGAGTACCAGCAAGGCCGACTCGCTGGCTTTGAGGTCATCGCGTCAAACACGCGAGGTGTCACGCCGACGATGGGTTCGCTCAACACGTGGCCGTCGGTCGACCATTTCAACCGCCTGCTCGCTGACCCGCAATTCACCGAGCTCAAGCCCGAACGCGACGCGGCACTCGAGCTGATCGACGACCGCCACGTGTTGGTCCCCGTCGAGCAAGACGTCGTGGTCGATACCGAGAACGACTACGCGCTGGTCTTGTCCAGTAGCCTCCGGATCGGCGCTCTCTTGTCCACCCCCATCGCCGACGACAGCATCAACCGCGAGCACGTCGGGTCGTTGCTCAGCCTACAACCATGGTCCGAAGAGGCCGAGGCCCTCATGTCCGGTGATCCCAACGAGGCCATCGTCTACCGGATTCGCTTCGCCAATCCCCAGGGCTAAGCTTCACCCACGCACGATCCGTTGTTGCAGAGGTAGCCCCGCCTTCATGTCCGACCGCTTCCCTAAAGAAATGCCGCACGGCCCCATCGAACGCATCTTCGACGGCGCCTGGTATGTCACCGGAACCGTCAAGCTCAAGCCCCTCGTTCGGCTGATCCGCAACATGGTCGTGCTGCGGAATGAAGGCGACCTGACTCTGGTCAACCCCGTGCGCCTCAGCAAGGAGGGGGAGACCGAGCTCGAGAGGCTTGGCAAGGTCACCCACTTGGTGAGCCTGGGCGGTCACGCCATGGACAACCCCTACTACGTTGACCGCTACGGCGCGGACGTGTGGTCGGCGCGCCCCACCGCTCGCGCGGACGAGCTCACCGAGGACGGCCCCACGCCGCTGCCAGGCGTGAAGGTGTTCCGCTTCCACGACACCGTCCAACCGGAGGGGGCGCTGCTCGTCGAGCGCGAGGGCGGCCTGCTGATCACTTGCGACGCGGTCCAGCATTGGGTCCCGCATCGGCTCATGTCCATCGGAGCCCGACTCATCACCTCGCTCCTCGGATTCCACCACCCCGCGCAGCTCGGTCCGCCGTGGCGCAAGGTGATGACGCCTCCGGGCGGGTCGCTGAGACGAGACTTCGAGCGATTGGCCGCTCTACCGTTCGACAGCCTCATCGGCGGGCATGGCGGTCTGCTGCGAGACAACGCCGCGGCCGTCTTGAAGGCGTCGATCGAAAGAAACTACCCGACGGGTTAGGACGAGAGGCCGAGGGAAAGGGGCCGGAGCCCTAGGGATGGAGGGGCCGATGAGCCCGAGATTGTTGGGGGACGCCGATCTGTGCATGCTGTCGCCGCCAGGAGGCCGGCGGAGCGTCATGGTAGCGCTTGAAGATGGTGGTAAACGCCGCCTCGGATTCGTACCCGACACTGCGAGCGACCTCGCCGACGGACACCGCGGGATCCAGTCTCAGGCGTTGGGCGGCCAGCGTCATGCGCCATCGCATCAGGTATCGCAGCGGCGGTTCGCCGACGAGCTTGGCGAACCGCGCCGCGAAGCCCGAGCGTGACATCCCCACCGCTCGACCGAGCGCATCGACGGTCCAGGATTTCGCAGGAGCCTCGTGGAGAAGTCTGAGGGCCTCGGCGAGTTTGGTGTCGGCCAGTCCGCCGAGCCAGCCGGGACGGGCCGCAGGTGGCAGGGGGCGCAGCCATGCGCGCAAAGCTTGGACGAACAGCAGATCGACGAGCCTGTCGACCGCCATTTGGGCGCCCGGCTCATCGCTTCGTGCTTCACGAGCGATCGCCCGGAGCGACTGTTCGAGCCAGCTGACGGCCGGGTCGTCCAACGTTCGCAGGTGAATGAGGTCGGGGAGGTGGGTGCGTAGAAGGTGGCCGCCAGGCGCGAAGCTGAAGTGACCGCAGATGATGGTGGTGGTCGCCCCTTCGGAGCCACCCACGAATCGTCGGCAGCCACGCTGCGTGACGGTCGACTCGGCTCGCACCAGCGCGTCGAGGCGTACGGCGTCGCGGGTTGGCTCATCGACCAGGCAGTGCGAACCCCCATGTGGAACGAGCACCAAGTCGCCAGGGGAGAGGCTCAGCACGTCGCCGTCTCGAATGAGGTAGCAGTCTCCCCGCGAGATGATGTGGAAGAAGGCGTGATCCTGCTCGGGAACGACGAAGCCCCAGGGCGCACGCAGCTCGCACTCGCCGGTTACGGTGCCCCGCACAGGAAGGTGATGCAGAACATCGCTGAGCACATCCATGTCGAGACAGTAGAGCGCGATCGTCCAGTATGGCAACCGAATCTGGACGATTGAGATGAATATCTGGGGTCTTCGCTATGGTTCGTCCAGCGCCCTGAGCATACCTTGGGAGAACCACAACGGGGAAAATCAAGGTGTCAAACACACTTCAGAACAAAACAGCGGTGATTCTCGGCGGAACCAGCGGCATGGGATTGGCAGCGGCCAAGCGGTTCCTGGCCGAGGGAGCCAAGGTCATCATCACCGGCCGCAAGAAGGAGAAGATCGACGTCGCACGGCAGGAGTTGCATGGGGACGTCGCCATCTATCAGGCGGACATTGCCGACTACGAGGCGACCAAGTCCGCGATCGAACAAGGCGTGGAGCGCTTTGGCAAGATCGACGTCTTATACCAAGTGGCAGGCATGGCCTCCTTGGTGCCATTCGAGATGGCAGACACGGCGCACTACGAAGCCATGATCAAGGTCGATCTGGTCGCGCCCATCGTCGCACTGTTGAACGCGCGTCCCCATCTGAACGACGGAGCTGCCGTCATCTTGACCACCACCACGGCCAGCACCCGCCCCTCCGCTGGGGCCACGGCCTACTGTGCCGCGAAGGCTGGACTCGACCAGTTCGCCAAAGCGCTCGCGCTCGAGCTGGCGCCCCGCAAGATTCGGGTCAACGTCATCAGCCCCGGTCCCATCGACACGCCCATCTTCAACGAGTTGGGCATTCCCCAAGAACAGCTTGCCGGGTTTCAGCAGTTCTTGGCCAGCATCATCCCGTTGGGTCGCCTGGGCCGTGACGACGAGATCGCCGACGCGGCGCTGTTCCTCGCGAGCGAGCAATCGTCCTTCGTCTCAGGGGTCACACTGCAGGTCGACGGCGGCTTGAATCAAAGCTTCCACCAGATGCCAGGCTAGCTCCCGCCACCGCGACCGATCTCCAAAACCCCAAGCAATTCCAGCTGTATAAGAAGTTTTCCAGTTTTTCTCGCCAAGCATGTCGATCCAGGCCCCCCTCGCTCGTCGACTGGATGAACCAGGAGCCCCACCGACTGGGGAACACCAACATGGCGTACACAAACAACCGATTCTGCTGGCGCGGCGTTATCTCCACCGACACCGCCAAAACCACCCCGTTCTACACCGAGGTTCTTGGCTGGAAGGCCGAGACCATCCCGATGGGCGATAGCGACGCTACGTTCTTTCAGGCTGCCGATGGCAAGAACTGCGCGCATACGGCTCCGCCTGCGATGGACGGCGTGCCCAGTCACTGGAACAACTATCTGCGCGTCGAGAGCGTCGACGAGAGCGCCAAGCAGGCTGAGGCCAACGGCGGCAAGGTGCTGGTCCCCGCCACGGACATTCCGCCCGGCCGTTTTGCGGTGGTGGCGAGTCCTTCGGGCGCGACGTTCTCGCTCTTCCACGAGGCCGACGCTGACGCGACCGATGCTGGCGACGGCGAGGGGTCGATCCACTGGACGGAGCTGCACTCCACGGATCTCGACGCGGACCTCGCGTGGCTCAAGTCAACGTTTGGGTACACGACCGAGGTGATGGAGATGCCCGAGGGCCCCTACCACTTGCTCAAGTCGGGCGAGACGATGGCCGGTGGCGCGATGGCACAGCAGGCCGACGGTGCCCCGTCGATGTGGCTGACGTGGGTCAAGCTTGCCGAGGTGGACGCAGCGGTCGAGCGCGCGTCGCAGCACGGCGGCAAAGTGATAGCGCCCGCGTTCGACGTGCCCAACATCGGCCACATGGCAATCCTCGCGGATCCGACGGGTGGTGTGTTTGGTGTGATCACGCCCGCAGCCCCAGCGAGCTAGCAGCTCGCGACGAGCATCACCTCCTTCGAACGAAGACGACACGCCCGCAAGACCTACTCGGTCGCGCGGGCGTTCGTCGTGGTCGCTGCGCTACGCCCCTTGCAGAGCCTTGGCCGCTGCGTCGGCGCCCTCATCCGGACCGACCAACAAAATCGCCGCACAGGTCGCGCCAAAGGGCGCCTTGGTGTCGGCCATCGCTTTGGCGAGGCACGCGTCGACTTCGGGCGAGGCGGCACCCACCACGACGAGGTCGGTCATCTTCTTGTTGGCGGACTTCCAGGTGATGAGCGCTGCGTCGCCCTTGGGCGCGCAGGCATCGAGCGCTGTCTTGTGCTCGGCGATGGCACCGATCAAAGCGATCGAACCCATGAGAGGCATTTTCCCTGCGGCGCAGTTGAGCTGGGCCATGCGCTGCCCGTTGGCCGATGCATCGGCCATCGTCAGGTTGGCGTCGGGGACTGCGAGCTTCGCCTTGACCTGGTCTGGCGTCGGGCGGGGCGGGGCGACCTTGACCGGCTTCGCTGCCTCGGGCTCGACCGTTGCGCTGGCGGGGTCGTCGGGCTTGGCTCCCGGGTCCTTCTTGGATGCGGCGTCTGCTTTCTTGCCGTCGGCGGCTGATGCTTCGCTCTTGTCGTCACAGGCGGTGACCGCGACGCATAGGAGGCACAGGCCAAGTCTTGGGAGCAGATGGCGACGGAGCATGATCGCGGACATCATCGACCAAAACGCTCCCGCCGGGCGATCGCCTCACTTGATTCGCCGCACAACTGCGGTTGGGCCACCAGGCGACGGTGTGACCGGGTAAACTCGGCGCGTGGCACGACGAAAGCATCGGTGGGCCGTGCTGGTCTTGGCCACCGTGGCGGCTGGTTGCGGCGATGGCGACGGCGACGGCTTCCCATTTGGTGCGGCGGGAAGCGGACAGTCCGCCTCGGGGACTCCCGGCACGGGCTCTGGGCCGAGCGCTGGGTCGGGCAGCAGCGGCAGCGGAGCGGACGGCGGATCCAGCGAGTCGGGCGCAGGTGGCACAACGCGGGGGGTCGACGACACGGGCCTCACGGGCGGCGCGACGAGTAACGCGGGCAGCACGGGCATGATCACGGCGGGCAGCGACACCGCGGCCACCGATGACGCGGGGGGCGACGAGGCGACCACCGTGGGCGCGGGCGGCTTCATCTGCGAGATGGGAAACACGTGGCAGACCCTCGGCTGCGGCGGGTCATACCGAGACGATTTCCTGGGGGCGTTTGGCGACGTTCAGGATGTGTGCGGAGAGTCGTTCTTGTTTCAGGACCAGATCTTCGTGTTCGACGCGCTGGTGTCGGAGTCGGTGACGGTGCAGTACACCGCGATGCCCGATCAGCCGGACATGGCGATCTTTGTGTTGGAGGGCATCTGCGACACGGGCGCGTGCATCGGCAAGTCCACCGACGACGACGGCGACCGTCACAACTTCACGTTCGATGTCACGGCCGGGACGACGTACTACATCGATCTCGAGGCACCGTCGGCCCAGCCCCAGTACACGATCTGGCTCAGCTGCGACGGCTAACCGCTTTGGGCGTCGTGGTCGGCCAGCGCCTGGCATACGGCCTGCGTCGCGGCATCGAGCGGAAAGTACGACTCGATCTGCAGCTCCTCGAGCGAGATGTTTTGCGGCGCTTGAAACACGCTCATCGTGGTCAGAAATCCAAGCTGCTGACCGCCAAACTCAAACCGAAGACTGAGGGTGGGCTCGCTGGGCTGCTCGAGATCGGGCGAGCGCCAGCCCGTTGGGACATCGGGCAGATTGCACAGCTCGGCCAACAACGCGTTGAGTGTGTCGTCGCGTCGGGCCAGCGCCTCGCGCTGCAGGCGGATCAGCAGGGTGCGGGCGACCTTGTCCCATTCGGCGATGTAGGGCCGCACGCCCTCGGCGCTGAACACCAGCTTCATCATGTTGGTCTCGGCGTCGGCACGGTCGCCCAGCAAGGCGCGCAGCAGCCGTCGCGTGGCGCCGTTGGCCATGATCAGGTTGTAGTGACGATCCATCACCATGAGCGGGTAGGGCTCTTGGTGCGCCATCATCATGGTGAGCGCGCGCTTGATGTTTTCGTCGAAGGCGTTGGGGTCGACCTCGACAAAGACCTCCGCAAACCCTGCCCCGGTCAGCAGCGCGTTTTGGTCGCGGAGCGGGACGCCGAGCGAGGCGCCCAGTCGAAGCACCATCTCGCGGCTGGGCTGCGCGCGGCCGGTCTCCAAGAAGCTGATGTGCTTGGGCGACACGTCCGACGCACCCGCGAGATCGAGCTGGCTCATGCCGCGATTGCTACGCCAGTAGCGCAGCAGAGCCGGGAAGACAGACTTGGCCACGGTCGCCATCATGCCGACAAGGGCGTCGCCAGGCGAGCGGGCGCTTGCTGCCCGACAAACTCGGCGATGTGTGCGGCTACCAAGGTCGGAACCTCCTCGTGAACGAGCAGCTTCTTGCCCGGGATGCGCTCGAGCCGAGCGGGGCCGGCCCATTGCTCGACGATGGTCTCAGCGCCCGCGGTCGAGAAGAACGGGTCGGCGTCGCCCCACAGGCACAGCAGCGGCGCGTGGATGGCGGCATGCACCTCAGGCAGCGTGTGTGCAACGTTGAGGTCGGCGCGCCGAAGGCTGAGCAGCGCGCTGGAGACGTCGCGCGCCAGTGGGGCGCAGGCCGTCTCGCGGAACTCGCCGTCGATGAGATCCTTGTCCTGAAACGCGCCGCCGAATCCGAAGGCCGAGCGCAGGAAGGCGCGTGACCCGAGCAGCAGCTGAAAGATCGGTCGTGCGAGCGGAAGCGCGGCGGCGTATTGCAGCATCTTGACCACGCCCGGCACGTGGCCGGGAACCTCGGTGTTGGTCAGGACCATCGCGGTGACTCGCTTGCCGAGCTGGGCCGCGGCAACCCGCGCCATAGCGCCCCCCGAGTCGTGCCCCACCAAGGCGAATCGGTCGAGGCCGACGGCATCCACAAACTGGCCGATGAGACAGGCGAAGTCGCCAAAGAACTCCTTGAGATTGGGGTCGGGGGGGCTGTCGCCCGCGCCCGGCAAGTCGGGGACGTAGCAGGTGAACGACTGTGACAGCTCAGCCACGAGCGCGCGGTAGGTGATCCCGCTGAGCGGCCAGCCGTGGATCAGGACGATCGCGGGGCCGTGCCCAAAGCGACGGTAGGCGACTTTGCGGCCCTCGAGGTCGAGGAAGAGGACAGGGGCGGCGCGCCATTGTTCCAGTGCGGAGGTCATCGTGGGATGAGCATGACGCCTGCCCTCACCCCCGCCATTACCTCCGAGGTAGGTGATTGGCGTGGGGTGGGGGGCCATCAGTCCGCGCGTCTTGCGCTAGCCGTTGGTACTTAGGAGGGCTGGCCCGTGCCCGTGCCCAGGTAGCTCTCCAGGCTTGCCATGAAGTGCTTCCAGCCGCCGACGGTCATCTCGTAGGGAGGCCCAGCGGCATCGCCAAAGCCGCGGTGCTCGAACTTCACCGAGCAGCCACCTCCGCTCTCGCTCAGGCGCCATTCCAACGTCGTGCCGGGCCAGACCGGGTTGCCGTTTTCGAGGCACACCCAACGCACCACAGAGCCCGGGTCGGCAGCGTCCACGCGGAACCGCATCGCGACCATTTGGTCCCCCTTTTGGAAGCGCAGCTCGTGCTCAGCGCCCACACCCGTTCCGATGTCTGCGTCGGTGGCCCACCACGCTGCGAGGCCGTCAGGGGTGGTGAGTGCCTCGAAAACGGCTTGGGTGGAGGCCTTGGTGCTGATCTCGTGTCGGATGTCTGTCATCGCCGGGTCAACATGCGCGCGACCCCGAACGTTGACAATGGCGCAGATCTGGAATGACTGTCAATCTGAGGTAGACAATGGCCGACCTGCGACGACTCGAGATTTTTGCCCGTGTGGTCGATGCCAAGAGCTTCTCTGGGGCGGCCAAGGGGCTTGGCATGACCAAGGCCGCGGTCAGCAAACACGTGTCGGTTCTCGAGGAGGAGCTGGGCACAACACTGCTGCACCGCACGACTCGAAAGCTGACGCTCACCGACGCGGGAGCCGCTGTGTTGGTGCACAGCCAGCGCATCGTCGAGGAAGCCGAGCTCGCTCGGGCCGCCGCGCTGCAGGCGACGTTGTCGATCGGCGGTCGCTTGCGTGTCACGGCGCCCGTGGGCCTCGGGCAGCGCTTGGTGGCACCCGCGGTAGCTCGCTTTTTGTCGATGCACCCGAAGGTGACGGTGGAGCTTGTGTTCGACGACCACGTGGTCGACCTCGTCGAGCGGCGCGTGGATGTGGCGGTGCGGGCGGGCTGGCTCACCGACAGCTCGTTTCGGTCGCGCCGCGTGGGGCGGCTCGAGATGGTGCTGTGTGGCTCGCCGGCCTACTTGCAGCGCGCGGGCACGCCCACTGCGCCCAAGGACCTTGCTGCCCACGACTGGATAGGGTTTGCGCCGTTGGACCAGTCGCTACCGCTCACGCTCTCGCGCGGGCGGGCCCGACGTCAGGTTCGGGTGAGCGGGCGCGTGGCCGCCAACGATGGAGAGGCATTGCGCGTGCTCGCCGTGGGCGGCGTTGGGCTGACGGCCCTGCCCAAGTTTTGGGTTGCCCAAGACCTGAGCGCAGGAGCGTTGGTGGGCGTGATGCCGGAGTGGACCATGGAGCCAGCCGTGGTTCACGCCATCCACACGCATGGCGCCAATCCTCCGCGCAAGGTCACCGCGTTTGTCGATGTGTTGGCCGATGTCGCGCCCGAAGCGTTGGCGTGTCCGCAGGCCTAGTCGCGGCGGGGCCGGACGAATTGACCGAGCGCGCCGCAGGAATATACTGCTCCCGCACCGAGGTTCGTTGCCCAGCGCATCGGCCCTTGGCGCGCCTCCGTTTGCAATGAGCTCTCGACGCCCCGTGACCCCCGACGCCCAGGCGCGTGCAGACCGTATAGCGGCCGCGCTGTCGGGTTTGTTGGACGAGACGGTTGCCGTTGTCGAGGCGGAGGCCCCTCGAAGCGGCGCGAACAATCCGTATCGGCCGATTCCCGCCGCCCCCGGACGACGGTCGCGCAAACCTGCGCTCGCGTGCCCAGCGTGCACAGGCAGGTTGTCGGCGGAGTACGCCCGTGGCGCGAAGATCCAGCGTTGCTTGGGCTGCAATGGCCTGTGGCTCAACCCGGGCGACCTCCAGGGCATGGTCGACCCGCCCGCCGATGACGGCAAGGCGGCCCTCAATGTTGCGCAGATGCGGCGCACCATCCAGTCGATGGTGCCGCCCGCCGAGACCCAGCGGTATCGCAAGTGCCCGGTATGCGAGGCCGTGATGCGGCGCCGCAACTTCGGCGATAGGAGCGGGGTTATCCTCGACGAGTGCAAATCGCACGGGGTCTACCTCGATGCGGGCGAGTTCGACGCCATCGAGGTGTTCATTCGCCTCGGCGGGCTCAAGCTGCAAAAGCGCTCGGCCAAAGAACGTGCGAGCGAGCTTCAGCGGGCGCGTCGCGCGGGTCTCGACCGCCCGCCGACGAGTCACTGGTGGGACTCGATCCAACGGCACTGGTGGTGGTGGTGACCTGGGCGATGGGTCAGGCGGGCTCGAGCCAGGGCAGCATCTCGCCCATGCTGTTGAGCACCGAGGCAGGGTAAAAACCGGTCCGGCTGGGCGACGGCGTGTCTTCGCCGTACCCACCCGTGCTGCCGGACTCATAGGCCTCTGGCGGCAGGCCCATGGTTTGCAGCACGCTCCCCAGCAGTTGGTTGGTGGTGAGCCCGGGGTAGAGGCTCTCACCCCCAGGCGCGGGCATGTTGCCCCACTGATTGGTCAACGGCGTGGTCAAGTTGCGGTAGTCCAGGTGCTGGCCCGTGCGCAGCCGACCGTTGACCGACCCCGCGGTCACGATGGGCATGTTGGTGCACTCATGCGTCTCGGCTCCCGACTCCTGGCCCCACATGACCAAGCTGCTGTCGAGCATCGTCGAGCCCGAGCCGTCGTCCACGTCGAGCCGACTGACCAGGTCCACAAACACGTCCTCGAAGATGCGCTGGTAGCTGTCGCGCAGCACGTTTTGCGGCAGCTCTTGGCCGTCGGGTGGGACGTCCAGGTTTGCCATGTGCGCGATGTCTTGGTGCCAATCGCCCGTGTAGGTCGAGAACGAGCTTTGGTCGCCGATCGACATCACGGCCACCCGCGACGTGTCGCACGCGAAGGCCACGGCGACGACCTCGTTGAACGCCTGCCAGTAGTCTCGGTTCTTGTCGATGTCGCCGTAAAATCCCGGACCCCAGGGATAGACGTCGTCGTCCAGCTCAGGCGGCTCGGCGGAGCCGCAGTCGACGACAATCTCCAGCTTTCGCTGCAGCTCGTCGATGCGCTCCATGTGATCGTCGAGTCGTTGCCTGTCGGCCGCCGAGAGTCGACGATCGCCTTGGCGGAGCGAGAGGTACTCCTGCAGCACGCGATCCACGATCAGCGGGCGCGGATCCTCCTCGACCTCGGGCTCGGGAACAAACACCAGATTGAACATCTGCAGCGGATTGTTCATCGTGGCGATCTGTTGGATCGATCCCGATTGGCTGCCCGGGCTCGACCACCCATACGAAATGCCG
>Ga0316189_10002168_pt1 | contig 19299 bp, 16 predicted proteins | sample LowCovwburrow_MG_FD_204930 | JGI IMG/M metagenome (GOLD analysis project Ga0316189, IMG submission 204930) | Coastal sediment microbial communities from Maine, United States - Lowes Cove worm burrow | ecosystem: Environmental > Aquatic > Marine > Coastal > Sediment | place: USA: Maine...
GGACCCAATCACGTCGGCAACTTCTGCGTCGCCCCGATCCTCGTCGACGGGGAGCGCGACGAGGTGTATTACACGCCGCTGTTCCACCTGATGGAGCAGGTGTCACGCCACACGCGACCGGGCGCGGTCGTCTTCGAGACGGAGCCACGCCCGGCGGAGGGCCTGTGGGTCGTCGCGCTCCGCAACCCGGGCGGCGACCGTGTGGTGCACATGTTCAACGAAGGGTCGGTGGCGCGCCGGTGCCACGTGTCGTTCGATGGCCCCGAGGTGGAGCTGGTGTGCCCCCCCGCCTCGCTGCGCACGCTCGTCCTGCCCTAAGGGCCCAAGACCGGGTCAGAATCCCCCGAACACCCGATCGCAGGGTTCGTCCAGGGCCGCGAACGGCACAGCGGCAATCTGCGCCCCCGGCGCGTCCGCCACAGCGGCCGTCAGCCCCGCGGACGACACCGCCCAGACCTGGTCCTCGAGGAACACAGACCGACGAACGGGCTGGCACCACGGGCTGGCTTCGCCCAGCTCCGGTCCCTGCAGGAGCTTGCCCAAGGTGTCGAGCTCGCCGTCCGCGGTCCACTCGATCAGGTCGAGGCCGCTCTTGCCTCCGGAGTCGACCCCCGGGATCGCCAGCGTGTTGAGGGTGGGGTACCAGTTGAACGCGTGGTGCTCCTGCAGCGACTCCGACGAGAAGCTGCCCGGAAGCACGCGAGACTGCAGCACGGGGTTGGCCAGGTCGGACACGTCGAACAACGAGACCGACACCTGCCACCCCCCGTCGCCATCGTCCATGCCCACCGTGAGCAGGTGGTCCTCGTCGACAGGGTGGATGTAGTCAGACCAGCCATTCAGCTGCAGCTCGCCCACCGCCTCGATGTGGGTGGGGTCGGACAGATCGATGGTGAACAGCGGGTCGCCGAACGGGATGCTCGGGATGCTCACCCCGTTTCTCTCCACCACGTAGGTGACGAGATAGCCGATCTCGCCGACGAAGCGTGCGCTGAACAGCTGCTCTCCCGGCGCCAGGCCTCGCAGCACATCGAGACGACGAAGCGCACCGTCCACCGCCTCGAGGGTGTACACGTTGGACGACCAGCTCTGGGTGTCGGTGGTCGCCACGCGCAGCACGCCATCGCGCTCCGACAGGGCGAACTGGTCGGGCAGGACCCCGACGATCTTGGCGCTCGCGTCGTAGCGGGGCTTCGCCTCGTCTTCTCCGATCCGGAACTTGTGGATCACGGTGTCGAGGGCGCCATCGAACGTCGCGAACGCGCCCTGGGCGGTCTCGGTGTAGGCCACGTACAGGGACGAGGGGCTCGCGTAGACGGTGTCCGCCCTCCCCACGACGGCCTCGCCAGCGAACGCAGCGCTGGGGTCGGACAGGTCGAGCGACACCACGTTGGTGATGAAGGTGCCGCCCTCGGCGCGGCTGGCGAGCACATCGGTGCAGCCGCAGGACGACTCGTCGACCGTCTCCCACTCACCGGTGCCTCGCAGCTGGTGGTCGACCCGACGCGGCAACCAGGCGATCGAGTCGGCGGCCTCGATGCTCTGCTTCGCGTCCCGCCAGGTGCGCGCCGAGCGTCCCTCGACGCGGATGTCGGTATAGGTGACGACGAACAGGCGGTCACCGATGCGCCGTGACGACGCCAGCGCGCCCGACGTGTAGGTCTCGCGGGTGACCACCGGCGACGAGCGGTCGGACACGTCGATCAGGGTGACCAGGGTGCTCTGCTCGGACCGAATGTGCGGCTGCCCCGATCGCGGTGCCTCGGGCTCCCAGAAGCCGGTGGTCGAGAGCACCACGAGCTTGTCATCGATGAGGTAGAGCCCGTCGATGACGCCGTCGACCCGAAGCCGGGAGACCTCTCTGGCCTCTTCAACGGGCCAGAGCTGCGAGATCAGGACGTGGCCGCCCGCCACGGAGTACAGGAAGGTGCCGTCGGTCTTCACGAGGTCGGCTTCATCGACGCCGACCTCCTGCAGGTTGGTCTCGCTGAAGGTCGTGGCTGCGCGTTCGGAGGAGAGTTCGTACTCCACAGAACCGAAGCTGATGTCGGAGAGGTTGGTGGACCAGCCCCACCGGCCCTCCTTCAGCGCCATCTCGGTCATGTAGACGTCGAGATCCTGGCAGCTACTGAACTTCGTGAGGTTCGGATCGGGATCCGCCAACGAGCACGCGCTGAGGAGGGCGGAGACGACGATCAAGGGCAAGCCGCGCATGGGGTACCTCAGTGCTGAACGGTCAGCTGAACGCCGGTCGTGCCGGTCGCGAGCAGCGGGAGAGCAAAGACGGTTGTGGCGACGTCCCGACGGCGTCCGGGGCGCACTTCGCGGGAGAGCACAATGCCGGCAGCTCCCCCCACCAGGGCCGCGCCGCCGATGCCCCAGGCGATGGCATGGGGGGTGTACGGGACGACCTGTGCGGTGGCAGCCATGAACCCCATGGTGACCCCTACTGTCGCGACGGCCCCCAGGTTGGCCCCCCAGATCGAGGCGCGGTTCAGGCCGAGCCCCTGGGCGAGCAGATATCCCCCGGCCGCGCCCAGGTCGGCGCCGATCAGGAGCGGGACGCCGATCCCAGAAGGGCTCTCCGCTGCGCCGAACTGGTAGGTGATGCCCATCCCAGCAAGGGTGAGTCCCATGCCCCACAGGGCCCCTGACGAAGCGCCGGCCAGCTTGTCTGGGTCGAGCGTCAGCTTCTCAGCGGCGAGGTACCCGAGCCCGGTTCCGGCGACGGTGCCGGCAACCATCCCGATCTCGACGGCGTTGTTGCGGGGACGACCCGGGTTGAACTGGCCTGCGTCCTCGAGGAGGCTGCCGGCCACAAGGCCGTGCGCGACCCCCAGCTGCTGCGCCAGGATGATCCCGGTGGCCTTGCCATCGGTGAGGTGGCCCGATCGCCCGTACAGCAGCGCCGCCGCACCGCCACCAATGCCCCCCGCGAGCCCGGTCGCGAACACCACGCCGGGAGGGGTGTAGCGCTGACGAATCCCCACGACGCCGGGACCGAACGCCGCAGCCCCGAGACCCGCCTGCCACGCAGCGAGGCGCACCTTCGGGGTCCACTCTCCGAGGTCTGTGGGCAGCAGCGCGAGCTGCGCCTCGGCGCGGGAGCGCTCTGCCTGTGTGATGGGCTGGTCCAGCACCCATCGAAGCAAGCCGCGGGCGGCGCGGTGGTCGTTGTCGGCCGCCAGGTCCGCTGCCGCCCGGAGCACCTCGGCGACACCATCGGAATCTGCAGCGACCTCGGGGCTCGCGGTCGCGATGGCGGCGCAGACGGTCAGCCACAGCATGAACTCTCCATCGGCAGAAAGGGCGCACGACCGTTGACAACGCGGGACGTCTGCGACGCGCTACAACGGCAACTCCTAACCGTGATTCCCGGTCGAGGCGAGTTCCGTCAGCCGAGGATTCCGGGCACACTGAATGTCACGTCGCACTCTCTCGACGGGCCCCGCAGGCCCTGCGCTACCGGGCGGGCGAAATCTCACTGACGCTGGGGGCGCGCTACGGGCATGATGCACCATGCGACGAACCCTCCCCATGCTGCTCCTCGCCATCGGCTGTACCCCCGGCTGGCAGCCGCCCGCGCAGACCCTGGCCACCCCCACGCTCGACCCTTCGGGGGGTACCGCGACCGACGACCGCGTCGTGGACGAGTTCGTCGAGCCCAACCAGAACGCGATGGACTTCCTGTTCGTCATCGAGAACACGGTCTGGATGCTCCAGCACCAAAGCACGCTCGACGCGTTCTATCCCGATGTCATGACCTGGCTCCTCGACTCCGAACTCGACTTCCACGTCGGCGTCGTCACCGCCGATCTGGACGATAGCGGGGAGCTCGTGGCCGGCAGCAGCACGCGCTGGATCAACAACGACACCGAATACCCCACGGAAGTCTTCACCGCGATCACGGATGTGGGGGCCTCCGGCGTCGCCGGCGTCGCCGGGCTGGGTACGGTCTTCGGCGCCCTGGGCAAGAACGCCCCCTCCAACAACTTCGGCTTCCGGCGCCCAGACGCTGGCCTGCACACGATCGCCATCGCTGGCCGGGACGACGACACCGCCACGTCAGAGATCAGCCCGTCGGAGTTCATTGCCTGGTACGAGAAGTTCGTCCCTCCGCCACACTCCAGCTCGTTCTCCGCGATCGTTCCTACCAGCGGATTCAGCCCGGCCGACACGTTCCTCGCCGTCGTTGACAACATCGGCGGGGCCACCATCGATATCGACGACGACGACCCCCACGATCTACTGCCCGCGCTCACCAACCTCATTGGGGAGCCAGTGTCCGTGCCCTACCCGCTGTCCGAGGCCCCCGTCGTCGACAGCATCGAGGTGGTCGTTACGCTCGGAGAGGCGCAGCTAGCGACCGACCCATGGACGTTCGACGAATTCTACAACACGGTGCAGTTCGACGAAGGGCCGCCTCCCGGCGGCGCGATCATCCGCATCAGCTACCTGCCCGTCCAGTAGGCCGCACCGTCCCCCATCGCCGCGATCAGCAGCAGCGCATCCAGGACCTCGCGGTCTGCAGGACCCCCGGACGACAGCCACTCCGCCACCGGAGCGACCGCCGCCAGGCGGAGCACCCCGAGCGGTAGCCCCAGCGCATCCATCGGTCGACCCCGGGGATCGGCGTCTCGCAGGCGCGCCAGCGCATCAGCGACAACCCACAGCGACCGTGGCGCCGGGCACAGGTCCGGCTCGGTCACTCCGCGCCGCAGCATCGCCACGTGCGCCTCGACCAGCGCTCGGCCGGCCGGTCCACCCAGGCACAGCCCCCGCACCGCCACCTCCTCCAGCGGAGTCGGCGCCGACAGCGGGCTGTGGGTCCACACATCGACCCACTCAGCGGGCAGTGGCCGCCCCGCCGCCAGGGTCCGCCACACCAGCCCGTGGGCAGCGACAGGATCCGCCGGAATCTCCGCACCCGCCCTCGGACGCGCTGGCGCCTCCCCCAGCCACCAAGACAGCTCGGCTGAGGCGCCGTCCGGAGGCGCGTGATCCGCCCCCAGGAGCACCGCGACCCACGCGTCGACCATGGGATCTCGCCCCTGCAGCCACGCCGGGTCCCACCGCACGGCGCGCGGGTCGACTGTGGGGAACACCGGGTCGCCCAGCCGGTCCTCCATCGACAACAGCACCGCTCCGCCGCCATCGGGCAGCACCGCTACTCGCCCCTCCGAGACGCCGAGCGCCCAGCGCTTCTGGAGATTGAACGTCAGCACCTCCCCGTCGCCCAGCGAGACCTCGACGCCGCCGACCCGACACCCCCAGCCCCCTGGACGCGGCACCCACGTGGCGGTGACCACAACCGGCGGACCCCTCCGCGGTACGGACGCGACCCGCTCCGGCTGCGGACCCTCACCGCCCGTCTGCAGCCGGGGACGTGCCGCGAATGCTGGCCTCAGCAGGATCGGGCGACTGGACTGGTCCTTCGGATGGTCGTCGAGCGCCAGGGTGGACCGCAGCACCGCGCCGAGGCGCACGTGGTCCTGAAACAGCCGGCTTGTGCTCAGGCCACCCAGCGGATCGCGCAGGTCGAGGGGGTCGGGCTGATCGGCGAGCACGACCCAGCGACCCGCCTCGTCCAGCCCGTGGAGCAGCCAGCGCCCGGCGCGCACCTCCGGGCCCACGAGCCGAACCCGGCCGGTGTACCCGGCGACGCGACGCGCCGTCGCACCGGTCTCCGTGTCGACGGTGAGGCGCTCCCGCGCGACCTCGAGCGACCACACCGCGCGAAACGTCCGCAGCCACACCGCAAGTCCCATCGCCTGCGCGAAGGCGCCATCAGAGTCCCCTTCCTCGAGCGCCGTGCCGAGCGCCTGCAACAGCCCGGTGGCGCGGGCCAGCGCCGCCGCCTCGGTGCGGGCCGCCAGCCGCCGCAGCGCCGCTGGCCGCTCGACCCCGGGCAGGGCGAGCCCGGAACCCCACAGCGCACTTAGCTCCTGTTCCACATCATCGAGGAGCACGTCCACGCTCATCGCTGCGCCCCCTTGAGCGGCTCGAGCGTCAGATGGACCTCGTGGACCGGGTCCAGCCGCACACCCGGGAGCGTCACCGGGTCGAGAAACACAGCGGTCAGCGGATGCAGGACCAGCCGCCCCTGCGACAGCGCGGCGCGCACCACCATCCCGTCGGGCTGCCAGGCAGGGCTCGCCAGCATCGTGAGGTTGTCGATGAGGATGTCGTTCTCGGGCCGCAGCGAGACCACCACCGGAACTGTCGCACCAGCACTGTCGCGGAGACTGGACACCGCGCGCGCCTGGGTCTCGTCCATGGTCACGGCCCCCACGTCCACCGGCTCGAGGTACACGAGCACGGAACCCACGCCGTCGAGCGGCGACAGGCTCCCCCGCGCCAGCCGGTCGACCGCCTCGGCACCGCTCGCGACGTACAGCGGGTCGAGCGCGGTGCGACCCAGCGGCGCCCCCGCGGCGACCTGCAGCCCCTGGTGCAGCGACAGCCGGCCATCCTGCGACAGCCGCACGCCCCGCAGCGTCCAGGCGCCGTGCGCGAGCATCTGGGTGGTCAACCCAAGGGTATCGTTCACGGACATCCGGAGCAGGCGTTGGGGCGCCGCGCCGACCATCGTCTGTGGACGGACCACCGCCGCCTGCAGCCATCGGGCGGCGTCCCGCTGCCACAGCTGCACCGTGACCCCTGCGTAGCCGCTGTCGGTGACCCAGCCGGACGCGGCGACGGCCTGCACCTCGATCGCGCCAGCGACCTCGACGTAGCGCCGCCGCGGCGTGCCTGCGACCGCCTCCAGATCCGCCGGCGTCTCAGCCTGAGCGAGCGCGGCGCGCGTGGTCCCGACGAGCAGCCACACCCGCGCTGCGCCCGCGACCCAGTGCGCCGGCCGGAACAGGGGGTCCCGCTCGAGGTAGCGGCCCAGCTGCGTCGAGAGCGCCTCCAGCTCGCGCTCCAGCCGGACCAACCGGGCGTGATGAGCCTGCGCCGCTACCGCCTGCAGCTCGGCCCTGGTGGCGGTCGTGGCACGCTGCAGACCGTGCTCCGCAACGCGCCGCAGCACCGCATCGACCGCAGTGAGCGCCGGAGGCACGCGCTCGAGCGCGCGCGGAACGCGAACCGCCCTGCCAGGCTCGTCCTGCAAGTCTCCCCTCCAAAGGCCCGCTACGCGCCGGCGCCCTGGTCTATCGAGTCGCGGATCGCCGGTCGAGGCACACGCCCCTTCCGTGCGGGTCGCCTCCACTGATAGAGTCACGGAGATGTCAGCCGTCTTCGAATTAGAGGTTGAGGGCGAGGGCGTACAGCCCCACTCCGTCACGATCGGGAAGCGGCCGTACTCCATCGGTCGCGGTCCGGGCAACGACTTGGTCGTGCCCGATGGCATGGTGTCGTGGGCCCACCTCAAGGTGTGGACCGAGCGCGGTACCGTGTGGTGCAGCGATGCCGGGAGCACAAACGGTACGTTCGTCAACGGCAACCGCGTCCAGGGCACCACGCAGGTCGAGCCGGGCGATCGGATCACCGTGGGCGACAAGCTCAAGCTGCAGGTCAAGCTGGGCAGCCGCCAGAGCAACACCATCCAGCCCTTGGGCGGAGCGGTCGCGCTCGAAGAGATCGCCACCGGCCTGCGCCACCCCTTCCGGAGCACCCGGTTCACCATCGGCAGCGCCGCCGACGCCGACCTGCGCATCGCCAGCGCCGGACCGTACGAGGTCGAGTTCGCGATCCACGGCCCGGACGACATCTGGATGATGGTCGACACCGAAGACCGCCCGCTCGAGCTCGGCCAAGAGATCGAGTGCGCGGGGCTGCACTTCCGGCTCGTCCAGGTCTCCGAGCAGCGGGCGCCCACGATCCAGCCGCAGAAGGATCGGTTCCCGTACACCCTGATGGCCACGCTCGATGGTCCCACCGGGCCTGTCGCCGAGCTGCGCGATCTCAACACCAACAACATGGTCCGCATCGAAGCCGAGACGCGGGCCATCCTGCTGTTCCTGCTGGGCCGCCGGGTCGCCGAAGACCGCGCCAACGAGGGCGTCGGCCGCGAGGAACTCGGCTGGATCCCCGATGACGACGTCATCGTCGGCGTGTGGGGTCGCTCGGGCCTGCCGGACGGCGCCAACCGGCTGAAGGTCCTGGTGCACCGGTTGCGGTCCGAGATCAAGCGCGCCGGATTCGACCCATGGTTCATCGAGCGCCGCCGCCGCTTCATCCGCGCGCGCGTCCGCGAGTTCGTCACCTAGACAGCTAGGTCGCGATGACCCGGGCAAGGTGCTCGGCGAGGTGCTTCGGGGTGACCGCAGCGACCCACCAGCCCGCGTTCGCCAGCGCGCCCGCGAAGCGCCGCTCGTACTCGGCGTTGCCGTCTGCATCGAGCGCGCACAGCCCGAGCCCCTTCACGCCTGCACCCGCCAGCTCCTTCGCCAGGGCGAGGCTCTCTGCGACGCTGTCGTAGATGAACCAGTCGCTGACCACCGCCAGCACCGTGCGCTCGGGCTCGGTGACCAGCGACGCGCAGTACTGCAGCGCCGGAAGCAGGCGGGTCCCACCGCCCAGCTGCGCTCCCATGAGCACCTCCAGCGGGTCGTGCACGTTCTCCGAGACATCCACCACGCGGTGGTCCCAGAGCACCAGGTGGACGGTCACCGCCGGAAGCCCAGCGAGGATCGCCGCCACAATCGCGCTGTGGATCAGACTGTCGAGCATCGACCCGGACTGGTCGACCGCCACGATGATCCGCGTGGACGCGCGACCGCGCTGGCGGTGGCGGTACGCGATCCGGTCGGCCACCAGTCGCTTGCGGTCAGCGTCCCAGTTCTTGAGGTTGCGGCGCACGGTGCGCGCCCAGTCGGTGTTCCGGAACGTGCGCGCGGGGCGACCGCGCTCGGGATCGACCGGACCGGTGAACGCCGGCTGCAGCTGCCTGCGCAGCCGCTCGCTCAGCTGCTCGACGACCCGCCGCACCACCGCCCGCGCCTGGGTGAGGACCGCCGGGGCCATCAGGTGCTTGAACTGCAGGATAGCCTTCACCAGCTCGGTGCTGGGCGTGAGCGAACGGAGCACGTCGGGGTCGGTCACCAGCTCGGTCAACCCATACCGCGCCAGCGCATCGCGCTCGACCACCTCGACCGCCTCCTTCGGGAACAACACCCGCACGCCGCGCAGCCACTCGGGCACGGCCAGACCCTCGCCGCCGCCCGCTGCACCGCGCCGGTGTCCGCGGCGCGCGAACTCGCGGTCGTAGAGGAACGACAGCGTCTTGTCGAGCTGGCGCGCACGCACAGCGAGGTCGCCCGAGCCGCCCGCCGCCTCGGTGAGACTGTCGAGCGACAGCCCGCGGTCCGCGTGGCGCCCGAGCAGCAGCCGCCAGCGCAGCGCTGCCTCCAGCTGGTCCTGCATCCATCGGAGGTTAACCGACGGCATGCGCTGGCTGATCACCGCTGTCTGCATGCATGCGTGCAGCCGCCCGCCGCCGAGCGACGGCGAGGACTACCGGCCCCCTGGGCCACCAGACGGCGCACCGACCGACAGCACGCCCCTCACCGACGCGCCGGCGGCCGACCGGATCCGGGTCGCGAGCTTCAACATCGAGTTCGTCGGCCCCGCCGGGTCGACCCAGTACGACGCGCTGCGCGCGGTGATCGCGCGGATCGACGCCGACGTGCTCGGCATCAACGAGGTCGGAGGCGGAGAGGAGGGTCTGTTCACCAAGCTCGTGGCAGGATTGGGCTACGAGGCTGTGGTCCCGCTGATCAACCCGTTCGGCGGGCAGCGCAACGCAGTGCTGGCGCGACTGCCGGTGCTCGACATGACGGTATGGTCGAGCCCAGCGCTCTCGGGCGACACCCAGGCCAACGACGTCACGCGGCTGCCCGTCACCGTGGTCGTGCAGACCCCGTGGGGCACATCCCTGGCCGTCACGACCGAGCACTGCAAGGCGGGGTTCGGCGACATCGACGGGTTCCGCCGCACCGTCGACGCGCGGCGCACCCTGCAAGCGGCGCTGGCCACCGACGCCGACGCCCAGCTGGTGATGGGCGACTTCAACGAGGACCTCGACGCGCTCACCCAGTCGCCGGACCCGGCCATCGTGTTCACAGTTCTCCCCAGCGGCGCGCCGGTCAGCTACCAGCTCGGCACCGACCTCGCGCAGGAGCTGCCGTCCGGCATCAGCGCAGACCCGTTCGCGCAGCTCCTCGCCGCGGGCCTGCAGCCGGTAGACGCCGCGCAGCGGGACGGACGCACCGAGACCCGCGACTCCGGTCGGCGCCTGGACTACATCTGGCGCGACACTGCGCTGGTCTTGTTGGGGTCGGAGGTCTACGACAGCCGCGATGAGGACCTCGACGGCGGGCTCCCCAAGGCTGGGGCGGCGCTCCCGCGAGAGACGTCGCGCGATGCCTCCGACCATCTGCCCGTGATCGTCGACTTCGGGCCCCGCTAAGGGTCAGACGCCCGCGGCCTCCAGAGCGACCAACACCGCAACCGTCGCCAGACCCGAGATCGCCAGCGCGAACAGCGCCACAGACGCCGTGACCAGGATCAGGCCCGCGGCCTGCGACTCCTGCCGAGCGGCCGCAGAGACCGCCGTGACCGCAGCGAGCGACGTGCGCGTCGAGGTGGACATTTCGAACCGCCAGGGAGGGAGTTGCTTCGTCAAGTCTACAGCTAGAATTCACCTTAGCAAGTTGGTGGCGACGCGCAGCGCGGGATCGACGAGAAGCGTGCCAACCCGCGCCTCGACGCGCGCCACGCGCTGCAGCTCGGCAGGGTCCAACGGCGCATCGGGGTCCGCCGGGGTCGTCAGGAGCAGCTCCTCGGAGACGCGCTGGCCGATGCGGTCCAGCTCGGCCGGGATGAACACAGAGAACGCGCGCCGAAGGTCCGGCAGGATCCGGCGAAAGCCGTCGTCGTCGAGCCGCAGGAGCACTGCGTGCACGGCGTTGAGCAAGCGCGGGGAGGTCAGGAAGGCGTCGCGCGCGGTGCGGAGCACGCCCTCCAGGAACGCACCGCCGCGCAGGATGCGATCGAGCGGACCCTGCAGGTAGCTCGTCAGCTCGGCCGCCACGGCGCGGTCGGTGGTGACCCCGAGCGCGAACAGCACGCCGGTCGCGCCGCCTCGGAGCAGCGGCTGACCGTCGTCGTGGGCGAGCAGATCGCGCAGGCGCTCCACCAGCAACCCGCGGTCGGGCGCGGGACCCGGAAGCGCCCCCGCCACCGCGATGCGCACCAGCGACTGCAGCCGATCGAGCGCGGCGGGTGCCTCCTCGTCGGCGACATGGCGGCTCTCGGGCAGCTGCAGGCACGCGGCGGTGTACATCGCAACCGCCGCCTCTGCGAGCCGTGCGTCGCCCTGGGCGGGCAGCGCGGCGTGGTACCCGCCCAGCAGTACAATGTCCTGCAGCGCACCCATCAGGTGCCCCAGCGACCGGTCGGCGTGCGCCGCGGCGAGCAAGCGGTCGAGCGCCACAGGCAGCCCATCGAGCACACGGGCCTGGGCTGCCGTGAGCACCGTCCGGGCGACCTCCTCGACGTCGTCTCCGGCGGCGTGTAGCACCTCGGACAGCGCGCTAGCCGCCACGACCTCGATCGTCGTGCCGCGGTCGGACAGCTCCACCAGGCGATCGTCGACGTCCTCGCTCCACGACACTGCCCACGTCTCGGTGGTCAGGTGCAGGTTGCGGCCACCTCCCAGATCAGGGCCGCGAAATGGCCCGCGGCCGCCCAGGTCGCCGAACACCGGGATGTCGAGCAGCAGGCACCGATGCAGAAACGCGGACTTGCGACGGTGCAGCACTTGCTTGTGCACGTCGCACCGCACGACCTTGTCGGCACCGGACAGGTCGAGGCGCAGCTCCTTGGCGCGGGCGTAGAAGTCGGCGACCAGTGGCGGTCGCCCGGCGCCCTCGGCGACCGCGCCCAGCGCGGACCCAACCAAGACCCGCTCGGCGGCCTGGAATACGGGCGGCCCTTCGACCGCGACATCGCCCTTCACGTAGGCCGTGCGGACCGCGTCGCGGACATCGCGCGGGCCAATGTTGGCGCCACCGCGAAGCGCCGCGAGGTGCCGCGCCACCTGCAGGGCACCCACCGCATCCGCGGCGCCCACAGGAGCACCGGCGTCGCGGGCGCGGCGGCCGATGTCGACGAGGATCTGCAGCGCCGCGCTGTCGTGGGGCGTCGCGTCGCCCTGACAGGCCGCCTGCCACACCGCCATCGACCACCCGGGCGCGGCGGCGCCGGTCGCGAGCCGGGCGAGGGCGCGGTGCGAGTGGGGGCAGAGCAGCGTGACGCAGTCCCTTCCGGGCCGACCCGCAGCGCGCTTGCGCTTCACCCATGGAAGCGCGACGGAGTGGTACGCCCCGGTCACCACGGCCACTTGCCCCTCCGGATGAGCCTCCAGGGCCTGGTCGATGTGCCAGCGCATGTGGGCCTCGCGGAGCCCGTTGGCAGGGTCGACCTCTTCCCCGCCCAGGTGGCGCGCGCACCACGCGAAGGTCAGCACCGCCCGCCGGAACGCCACTGGGTCGGTGCCCAGCCCCCGCGCCTCGAACATGCGGTGCCAGAACGCCTCGAAGTCCGGCGCGCCGGTCCGCGCCGCCAGCGCATCGAAGTAGCTATTCTCGGCCAGCTCCCGGTCGCCGACGGTGCGCTCCGACCCGGCCATCACCGGCAGCAGCGCCTTGAGGGAGGCATCGATGAATCGGACCTCGGCGCCCACTTCGGTGCCGGCTCGCAGCGCAGCGTATTCGGGCCCGTAGGCGACCAGCGGCCACCACCCTCGATAGCGGGCCGGCACGTCCTCCGCGGCGGACAGCACGCCGTTGCGTCCCAGCTTGTTGCGCTTGTCGACCCAGGCCGACAGCAGGGTCACTGGCGGCCGCGTCTCCGGGTCGACAATCCATGGGATCCACGGGTCCGCGTCGTCGGGACCCTCCACCAACACCGCCGCGGGACGGGCCGAGCGGATCAGCTCCTGGGCGTGCCAGGCGCACGCCGGGCTGTAGTGCTTGACCGGAATCCAGATCACGCGCTCATCGGCGACGATCGCGTCCACCGCGTCCTCCACCGTCAAGGGCGGCCGGCGCGCTGCCACCTAGCTCAGGTGCTTGCGAGCGGCGTAGAACGCGGTCCACTCGCCGAGCTGCCGCGCCGCCCGCGGCTTGACCGCCACCTCGAAGTAGTCCCGCAACACCTTTCGGTCCTCGTCGCCCTCCTTGGCCACCGTGCCCGTCAGCTGCATCGCGACGTGCGCGGGCTGCACGACCCCTTCGCCGAAGAACGCCGCATGCAGCGACGAGTGCAGCCCGACCGAGACCGCCTCGGCGGTGGACATCGCGCTGCTCGACCGGCTCAGCTGGGTCCCCTCCACGGTGCGACCGGACCGCAGCTCGTGGAACGTGGTCACCAGCAGGTCGAGCACGTCATCGCCGAGCACGACCGCCTCGGCCGGCCCGCCCTTGAGCCGGTCGGTCACCTGGCTGCGGACCACGCGGACCTCCTCCTGCAGGTCGTCGAGCGGCGGCACGGTCTCGAAGTGGAAGCGTCGCTTGAGCGCCGCCGACATCTCGTTGACCCCGCGGTCGCGTGTGTTGGCCGTCGCAATCAGGTTGAACCCGGGCCGCGCCAGGAGGACGCCGGCGTCCCCCGCCAGCTCGGGCACGAGCATCAGCTTCTCCGAGAGTGCTTGCAGCAGCGTGTCCTGGACCTCGTGCGGCGAGCGAGTCACCTCTTCGAAGCGCACCACTTGACCCCGGCGCATGCCCAGGTACAGCGGCGCGGCCACCAGCGCCCGTTCGCTGGGACCCTCGGCCAGCAGCAGCGCGTAGTTCCACGCATACTTGATCTGGTCCTCCGTGAGCCCCGCGGTCCCCTGAATGGTCAGCAGGCTGGTGCCGCTGATCGCCGCCGCGAGGTGCTCAGACAGCCAGCTCTTGGCGGTGCCCGGCTCGCCGATCAACAGCAGCGCCCGGTCCGAGGCGAGCGTCGTGATCGCGCGCTGCACCAGCACATCGTGCCCATACAGCTTGCGCGCGATGGTCACGCCCTCGATCGTCTCATCGCCCGACCCGATGATGAACCGCTCCACCATGCGCGCGGAGAGCGCCCAGCCCGGCGGGCGCGGGTGGGTGTCGGCCTTGTCCAGCGCTGCCAGCTCATCGGCCCAGCGCCGCTCGGCGGGAAGTCGGATCGCGTCGGTGGGGTCCATGCGCCCCGTTATCCTCCTCGGCCCTGCTCGCGTCATGCGGCATCCACTCCGCGGCGTCGGACGCCCGGGCTGGCAGCGACCTCAGGCGCTGTGGGCGCACAGAGACGCGATCAACAGGCGCGCCTCAGGCGCCGCGACCTCGTAGAACACTTCCTTGCCGCGACGGGAGGAGGTGACCACGCCGTACGCACGCAGCGACGCGAGGTGCTGGCTGGCCACCCTGGGGCTCACGCCCGCCACCTGCGCGAGCTCACCGACCGAGACATCCAGCTCCAGCAGGATCTGGACCAGCCGCAGGCGGACCGGGTGGGCCATGACGCGCAGCGACGGCGCCACTGCCTCCAGCGTCTCGAACGGGATTAGTGCAGGCGGATTCTCGATCATGGCGACGTCCTCTTCCAGGCGAGCTCCGCATGGCGACACTCGCACTCTCTTTGCACGGAGCTACTCCCAAGGGGGAACCCCGGCAAAGTACTCCGACGCAAAATCCACGAAGGCCCGCACCTTCACCGAAAGGTTGCGACTGTGGGGATACATCGCCCAGATCCCGCCGTCCGACTGCGTGAACTCCTCGAGCAGCAGCACCAGGCGACCCGACTTCAGATCGGGGCCCAGGATGAACCGCGGCGCGAACACGATGCCTTGATCACCCACAGCGGCCGCCCGAAGCAGGTCGCCATTGTTGGAAGTGAGTCGGCCCCTCACCGGCACGGACACGTCCGCCGACAGGCGCCAGCCCGCCGTGTTCCGGTAGCCGTACAGCATGCACTCATGCTCGCGCAGGTCGTCTGGAACCTTCGGCGTGCCCCGCGCCGCAAGGTAGGCCGGACTGGCCGCGATCACGTGCTCCGAGGACCCGAGGCGCCGCGCGATCATCGAGCTGTCGCGCAGCTGCCCCACCCGAACCGCTACGTGGTAGCCCTCCTCGATGAGATCGACCTTGCGGTCCGTGAGGTCTACCTCGAGCTGCACCTCGGTGAACTGCTCCATGAACTGCGCCACGAGCCGGCCCATGAACAGGTAGCCGAAGGTCAACGGCGCCGAGACCCGCAGCACGCCGCGCGGCGCCACCTGCGCCTGGGTCACCGCCGCCTCGGCCTCCTGGAGGTCGGCCACCACCTGCGCGCACCGCTCGTAGTAGGTCTGCCCTGCTTCGGTCGTTCGAAATGCCCTCGTCGTGCGCTCGATCAGCCGGACGCCCAGCCGATCTTCCAGCCGGGCGATCTGCCGACTCACCGTGGACTTGGGCACCGCCAGCTCGCGCGAGGCGGACGTAAATCCGCCCGTCTCGACGACCTTGACGAACAGATGGATCTGGCCGATCACATCGATGGAGCCCCTCCCGGCATGGTCTCTCGTATGCCTGCCGCCCGATGCACGATACGCTTTCGCCATGTGGGTTGCCGCTCTGCTCGCCTGCCAGCTTCCGTTCGACGTCGACCGGCACGACCTGGTCGGCTTCCGCGTGGCTGCGCTCAGCGCCCCAGCGACCGCCGACCTCGGCGCGCTGACGCCCACCGCCGCCGTGATCGTCGACGGGCGGGCCTGGGCGCCCTCTCCGGTGGGTCTGTCCTGGTACTGGATGCACCCCGATGACGATGTCGCGGACCTCGACGCGCTCGCCCCCCCCGACGGGACGGGGCCCGCGCCCCTGCTCACCGTTCCCGCCGACCGCCGCCGCCTCGCGCTGATCGCGCGCCGGCCCGGCGAGGAGCGGCGCGCGTTCGTCGACGTCGCCTCGCCGCCGGCCACCGTGCCGCGCGTGTCGGGCTTCGCGGTGTCCGACCTGCAGACCCCGCTCGACGCCAACCCGCCGCCGCTCCTCGACCTCGAAGCGCGCAACGCCCTGGACGGGGCAGACGCCACCTGGGTCGGGCCGTCTGGACTGCTCCGCATGAAGGTCCTCCTGGCGGACGGCGGCGACGAGGCGATCGTGCGCTGGACGTCGACCGCTGGCACGTGGTTCGAGCTCGACCCCACAACAGCGGACTGGGCGTCCGCCGATCTGTTGCTCGACGAGGGCGAGATCGACGGGGCCGTCATCCCGCTGTCCCCCGGGCCCGTGACCGTCATCGCCATCGTCGTGGGGGCGCCCGGGCAGACCGCCTTCGCCGCCACAGAGGTCCACGTCGACGCCCCGGGACCCGGGCTGTGGACCCAGGGGCGGTGGCTGCCCACGGACGCGCCCGTAGACCCTGGGCCTGATGACGCGGTGCGCGGCACCCTCGTGGCCGCCGACGACTCGCCGGTGGGCGTCGTCCTCACCGGAGCGACCGTGCAGGACGCCGCCGAGGCTCGGGCGCAGGGCTGGGGGACCGACACCCTGGCGTGCCTGATCGCGCGCGAGGGGCCGTTCGACCCTGGCTGGTTCCTGACCCAGCACTGCGGTCGCGCACTCGCGGATGGTCACGAGGTCGCCGTGATCCCGGATCCAGCACCGTGATCGCACTGCTGGCCGCCAGCGCGCTCGCCGCCGATCTCGACGTCCGCGTCCGGGAGCGCTCCGACGGGGACCCGGTCGCCGGCGCGGTCGTGACGGTCGCGACCGGGGCCGCGACGACTGGCGACGACGGCCGCGCCACGCTGCGGGTGGATGACCCGGGTCCCTGGACGCTGACCGTGACCGCGGCGGGGTTCTCGCCCGCCGCCTCGCAGGTCGTTCGGCCGGACAAGCCGGTGCGGGTGTTCCTTGTCCGAAGCACGGCCGACCTCGAGGTGGTGGTGGAGGGATTCAAGCAGTCGGCGGACCCCACGCGGCACACGGTCGACGCCGAGGTCGCCAACGAGACCCCGGGCACGCTCGACGACGCAATCCGGCTGGTCCAGTCGCTGCCCGGGGTGACGGTCCAGCGCGAGTACTCGCCCACCTCGGGCGGCCTGTCGGTCCGCGGCTCGCAGCCCGGCGACAGCCGGTACTACCTCGACGGCATCGAGATCCCGTACCTGTACCACTTCAACCAGTACGCCAGCGTGTTCCCCGCCTCGCAGATCGACAACCTCGAGCTGTTTCCCTCGACGTTCTCGGCGCGGTACGGCGACGCGGTCGGCGCAGTGGTCGAGGCCCGCTCCACGCTGGACGCCCCCGAGGCGACGCACGGGAGCGCGCACATCAACTTCGTGATGGCTGGCGGCGACGTGCGCGCCCCGCTGCCCAGAGGCTGGTGGTTCACCGCGTCTGGGCGCCGCAGCTACCAGGACCTCGCCGGCGAGCAGACCCCGCAGTTCACGGTATGGCCCCGGTTCCACGACTTCGTCCTGCGGGCCGAGCACGGCGACGCCCAGGACGGCACCGGCCTGTTCGCGGTCGGGGCCGGAGATTCGTACACGCGCGCCGCGGGCGAGCTGGACGTGCTCGATCCGCTCGAGGCGACGACCACGCCCTCGCTGGCCTACCAGGAGGGCTACCAGGTGCTCGGGGTCCGACGCCAGTGGGTACGCAGGCACGCCGAAGGCCGCGCAGTCGCAGCGCTGGTCCACCACAAGCGAACCGGCGAGCTGGCCCAGCTCGGGAGGGAGGCGCTCGAGCGACTGACCGGGTCGAGCCGGTACGACATGGCGCTGCGGCCCGAGGGCGACTTCGGGCTCGACGCCGGCTACGAACTCAACGCCTCGACGATGTCGCTCGTGGTCGAGGATGCCGGCGACCAAGGGGTCCGGGTCGCGGAGGAGGCGCCCGCCCTGGCGCGCGGCGTGTCGGTCGATGACGGCCTGAGCCGAGTTCGCGGCGGCCTGTACGGGACGGCCCACCTCACGGCCGGCACACTCCGGTTCATGCCGGGGCTCCGCATCGGCGCCGACACCACGGCCGCCGAGGTCCAGCTCGCGCCGCGCGGTGCGGTGCAGTGGCGCCCGGGTCAGTCCACGATGTTCAAGGTCGCCGGCGGCCGGTACGCACAGCGCCCGGAAGATGAGCACCTGATCGCGGGCACCGGCGACGAGGCGCTGCCCACGACCGCCAGCTGGCAGATCTCGGCGGGCTGGGAGCAGGCCGTCGCGGGGCGGCTCGAGATCGGCGTGGACGCGTACCGCAAGTGGTTCCGCCACCCGCTGCTGTTCCCGATCGACGCCCCCGCGTTCGCCGCCGACACCGGCGCGGCCACCGGCGTCGAGGTCCTCACCCGCTACCGCCTTCGCGAGGTGTTCTTCCTGTGGGGCTGGCTGGCGGTACAGCAGACCACGGTGACCACCCCGCAAGGCGTCTTCGCAGCCGACGGCGACCAGCTGATCTCCGGCGGCGTCGTGGCCTCGCTCGACGTCGGGCACGTCAACCTCGGCGCGCGCTACCGATCGGCGAGCGGCCTGCCATTCACGCAGCTGGTGGGCTCCACCTACGACGGAGGGCGCGACGCCTGGGTTCCCCGCTCGGGTCCCACAAACGGCGAGCGCCTCCCCACCTACCACAAGCTCGACCTGCGCGCGGCCTACACCTTCGAGCTGCGCGGCTGGTCGCTCACGATGAGCATGGAGCTGTGGTACGTGCCGCCATCCTCCACCCAGCTCTACCCCACCTGGAACTACGACTACACCGAGCAAGGCTGGGTCGTCGGGCCGGGCGTGCTCCCGCTGCTGGGCGCGCGCGCCAAGTTCTGACGTGGCACAGTGGGCGTATGCCAGCAGCCGGATGCGTCGCGGTCGGACCAAAGCGTAGCTGTGCCTCCTCGTCGCGACGCCGCTGGAGACGCCCATGCGCTGACGGCTTGGCTCGATCGCCACCCGGCTGGCATGCACTACGCGCTTCGTGGCAAGGGGCAGTCAAGGTCAAGACACCGAGGTGTACGCGCGCATGAGCCCGCGGTAGTGCGCCACCCGGACGTCCAGCGCATCGCCCCGCACCGCGTCCACTGCGCGCTGCATCGCCCCTGCGCTCCACTCAGGCGGATTGGCAAACACTCCACCACCCACGAAGGTCAGCCAGACGCGCCCGCTGCCGCGGCGAACACAAATCCCAGCGAGTTGGATGCCTGATAGGCTGCTATCCGTTGGCGGTCCTCTCTGCGGCGTGTCGGCGGCCGACGACGCCGAGGTGGTTGAACACTATGGCTTGGTTCCTCCAGCCGGCAGCGCGCAGATGCTAACCTCTGGATTGTAGTGGTTGCGGCGATCTCTGCGGCCGGGTGGTC
>Ga0316189_10002169_pt1 | contig 19295 bp, 17 predicted proteins | sample LowCovwburrow_MG_FD_204930 | JGI IMG/M metagenome (GOLD analysis project Ga0316189, IMG submission 204930) | Coastal sediment microbial communities from Maine, United States - Lowes Cove worm burrow | ecosystem: Environmental > Aquatic > Marine > Coastal > Sediment | place: USA: Maine...
GAAAGCTCTGGCCTGCACAATTTATATATTGTCCATTGCGTAGAATAAAATACATCGGAGCATCAAGAGCCCATTCGGTATAACTCTCAAAGCCGAAGTTGTGCTCAAAAAAGCATTCGGGGACTCCGGTTCTGGCCGGGTCGGTATCTAGCCAGCAGGCAGCCCGGCTTGAAAGAAAGCCTGAAGGTTTGCCGTCTACAAATGGAGAGGCGGCACAGAGTGCTGTCACGAGCGGCTGCAGGCAGCAGGCAACACTCATTTTTCTGGCCATGTCTGCCTCTGAAGAGAAGTCCAGATTGGCCTGTACGGTTGCCGTGCGCAGCATCATGTCCAGGCCACTATCTCCAACCATCGGCATGTAGTCCTTCATGACCGCGTAGCGTGCCTTTGGCATCCACGGGATTTCATCACGACCCCATTTAGGCTGAAAGCCAAGCCCTAGGAACCCTATACCGAGCTTTTCTGTTGCCTCTTTAAGTAGAGTCAGGTGGTTTTGAGTCTCCATGCACGTTTCATGAATGGTGGCCAGCGGCGCGCCGGAAAGTTCAAGTTGCCCACCAGGTTCGAGCGTGATGGAGGCTAGCTCCTTTTGAATTGCGATAATATTGCCATCTTCAAACAGTGGTGCGCCTGATCGTTCAGAGAGCAGTGTAAGAAGTGATTGTATGCTTCGGGCCCCTAGATATGGAATGGGCTTGAGAGAATCAACGCAGAAACCAATCTTCTCGTGCTCGGTGCCAATGCGCCACTGCTCTTTGGGCTTGCAGCCGGATGAGAAGAGCTGACTGAGGCTCTCTATCCCGCTCTTATCAGAGATATAGTTTTGTGAATCACACATGTGTGGGCAAAGCTAAGTGGAATGGGTGTCGATTGCCAACAGAGGGTTTAACTGAATATGGAGTCACTATATATAATACAGGGAGAAGCGGACTAATCCGGCGTGTGTTGCAAAACGACACACAACAGGTGTGGCAGGTTGACCCTGTGACTCAAATCACGCAATGTTCGCGGCGTACTCCTTGAAAGGTCTGTGCAAATCTCTGTTGACTGACTCGATTCAGCAACAGGTCGAAGAGAAGCAGAGGTACAAAGGGGAGAACAAAAAAACTAATGATTTACTTTAACGTGAATCAAATTCTATTAAGAGGATATAAACAACATGAAAAAAATGCTTTTTTCTGCTGTAGCTTTCGCTGTTGTTGCTGTTTCTGCTGTTGCAGTTGCTCCAACTACTTCTGAAGCTGTACCTGCATTCGCACGCCAGACTGGCGCTGCATGCTTGAACTGCCATTTCCAGGCAATTCCACGTCTGGCTGCTTTTGGCCGTAACTTCAAAATGAACGCTTACCGTGATACTGGCGAACAGGCTCTGATCGAAGACGAGCATCTGTCTCTTCCTGCAGTATTCAACGCGTCTTACCTGATGAAGGCTCGTTTCTCTACTGGCGACACCAAGTCAACTACTGCTGGCGTTACAACTGTAGCTTCTAAAGGTGGTGTAATTGGTACTCCTGCAACTGGTTCTTCTATCGCAGTTCAGTTCCCAGACGAATCAGCTCTGCTGTTCGGTGGTCGCCTTGGCGAGCACGCTGGCCTGTTCAACGAGTGGGACGTAATCGGTGGCTCTATGCTGGGCGCTAAGATGGCCTACGTATTTGATCTGGACGCTGGCATTGTTGCTCTAGCAATCGGTACTACCGATGCGCTGGGTGCACCTTCACTGTTCAACGATCCATCAAACGCTGTAGTTCGTAACACCCGTGGTGTTCAGACTCGTGCACGTGCACTGCGTTCAACTGTAATGCACACTGGCGCAACTGGTGTTGGTGTTTACGGTCACTTGGCTGATAGCCTGTACTTCGCAATCGGTGGACTGCTGGGTAACGAAAACAACGACAACGCTACTGTTGGCGGCGCTGCTGGTGGTACCGCTATCGGTAACGCTGGTGTTGACGTAACTCTGTCTCCTTACCTGCGTGCTGCTTATACTGGCGAACTTGCTGGTATGGACACAGTAATTGGTGCTTGGTATGCGAAGACTTCAGCTGCGGCTTATAAGTCTTACCCTACTGTTTCTGGTCTGAAGAACGAGCGTACTGAGTACGGTATCGACCTGCAGTTCCAGGGTGATCTGGGCGACGTATCTGTTGGCTTCTATGCGCCAATCGTTCTGTCTGCTAAGACTACCTTCGCTGTTGGTGTTGACGAGAAAGTTACTGGTTACATGCCTTACGTAAACGTTGCATTCGGCCCTGCCGGTGTACGTCTTGGTTATGATTACGCGAAGACTACTAACGTAGCTAGCGTTCTTAATGACACTCGTAAAGACAGCAACTTCATCGTTGGTGCTTGGTATGACGTTGCACAGAACCTGACTCTGGATCTGGAAATCAATGTTGCTAAGACTGATTTTGTAACTGCTGGTGTAACTTCTACATCTAAGCTTACTTCATCTACTCTGCAGATCGAGTACGTTTACTAAGATTCCTTCGGGACTCTTTGTTAATCGAGAGAGGGAGCCTTCGGGCTCCCTCTTTTTTTTTGGTTTGTTAGATATGGTTTGATACTTTCTGTATCAAGCCTTTTACGTTTTCTAAAAGTGTAATTTCAGAAAGCATACTGAAGCCGTACACCCATGTGCGAAAACGATGGTCTGTTTAAGCAGTAAGCCGTATTTAATTCCCCCACAGATTGCAGGTTGAAGAGTTTTTTAATCAGGATTATAATGCTCCTGATTAATTTCAGGGGTTTTCATGCTCAGATTGACCAAGTTAACGGATTACGGAATTCTGCTTCTGACCCATATAGCGGCAGATGAAGCTCGTCTGTTTGCATCCAATGACCTTTCCAATGCAACACATATTCCCTCCCCAACCGTAAGCAAGGTGTTGCAGGCGCTGTTGGGTGCAGGGTTGCTTGAATCGATTCGTGGAGCCAAAGGCGGCTATCGTCTGGCACGCCCGGCTGAAGAGGTTTCTGTGCGCGAAATCATCGACTGTTTTGAAGGGCATATTGCGTTGACTGAATGCAACCTGGATGACAGTGAATGTGATCAACTGCCGTTTTGTGCCACACAGAACAACTGGAAAAAAATCAACAGTGCAGTGCGTGATGCGCTGGACAGTATCTCACTGAAGGATATGACCGAAAAGGACTTTATGCCGGTTTTCTCCATGAAAAAAGTGTTGCCGATCAGTTCGGTTGGTTCATCAATAGCAAAAAGCGAGGCTCTCTGATGGCGACAAATGAAGAGTTAAACGAGCAGCTAAAAGCGAGGGAGTATGAGGCGGGTTTTGTTACCGATATTGATGCCGATACGCTGCCACCCGGCCTGAATGAAGATGTGATCCGTGTGATATCAGCTAAAAAAAATGAGCCTGCTTGGCTGTTAAATTGGCGCCTTGAGGCTTTTCGTCATTGGCAGACCATGAGTGAACCGGATTGGGCCAATGTGCATCACACCCCGATTGATTATCAGGCGATCTCTTACTATTCGGCACCTAAACCCAAAGAGAATGCCCCTGAGAGTCTGGATGATGTGGATCCGAAACTTCTGGAAACCTATGCAAAACTTGGTATTCCGCTTCGTGAACAGGAGTTCCTGGCCGGAGTAAAGAATGTGGCAGTTGATGCGGTGTTCGATTCGGTATCTGTTGCAACGACATTTAAAAGCAAGCTGAAAGAGGCGGGTGTGATCTTCTGTCCGATTTCAGAAGCGGTGCGTGATTATCCCGAACTGGTACAGCAATACCTTGGCACGGTTGTGCCAACCAGCGACAATTTTTTTGCAGCGCTTAATTCGGCAGTATTCACTGATGGTTCATTTGTGTTCATTCCCAAGGGAGTACGCTGCCCGATGGAGCTCTCCACTTATTTCAGGATTAATGCGCTCAATACCGGCCAGTTTGAGCGAACCCTGATTATTGCAGAGCAGTCTTCTCATGTAAGTTATCTTGAAGGGTGCACAGCTCCAATGCGTGATGAAAATCAGCTGCATGCGGCGGTAGTTGAGCTGGTAGCACTTGAAGATGCACAGATTAAATATTCAACGGTGCAGAACTGGTATCCGGGGGATGAGAATGGAGTCGGTGGCATCTATAACTTTGTCACCAAGCGTGGCGAATGCCGAGGCGACCGGGCCAAGATATCCTGGACTCAGGTGGAAACCGGTAGTGCCATCACATGGAAATATCCCAGCTGCGTTCTGAAGGGCGATGATTCGGTTGGAGAATTTTATTCGGTGGCATTGACCAGCAATTATCAGCAGGCCGATACCGGCACCAAAATGATTCACCTTGGTAAAAACAGCAGAAGCACCATTATCGCCAAAGGTATCTCGGCAGGTCACGGGCAGCAGTCTTATCGGGGGCTGGTTCGAATTGGTAAGGATGCTGAAGGAGCGCGTAACTATACGCAGTGTGATTCATTGCTGCTGGGTAAAACGTGCGGTGCTCACACCTTTCCATATATAGAGGTGAAAAATCCGACGGCTATAGTGGAACATGAGGCGACCACCTCAAAGATTGGCGACGATCAGCTCTTCTACTGCCAGCAGCGAGGCATCTCTGAAGAGGATGCGGTTTCGCTGATTGTGAATGGCTTCTGTAAGGAAGTGTTTAACGAACTGCCGATGGAGTTTGCTGTGGAGGCAAACAGGTTGATGGAAGTATCACTTGAAGGAGCAGTAGGGTGAAATCGTCGGCTTTTATCCCCATGCGTTGTTGCAGTGGCTTTCTCGCTGTTCACATATTGTTACATATGCTGCGCGACTCAAAAATCACTGCGCCTAGCCTTGAAATAAAACACTCGATTACTGAGTTGCCGAAATTCGAAACACTGGAAGAGATAACATGCTGAAGATTGAAAATTTACATGTGAGCGTTGACGGAAAGGAGATCCTTAAAGGGATCAATCTGAACATTAAGGCTGGCGAAGTTCATGCCGTGATGGGGCCAAATGGATCCGGTAAAAGCACTCTTTCCAATGTGATTGCAGGGCGTGATGGCTATGAGGTGGCGGCAGGAAGCGTAACCTACAAGGGTAGAAACCTGCTGGAGATGAGCCCCGAAGAGCGTGCCTGGGAAGGTGTTTTTCTCGCCTTTCAGTATCCGGTTGAGATTCCTGGAGTGAACAACACCTATCTTCTGAAGGCTGGGCTTAACGCCAAGCGCAAACATCTGGGGCTGGATGAACTGGATGCGATGGATTTCATGCAGATTGTTAAAGAGAAAGCGAATCTGGTTGAGCTGGATCACGCTTTCCTGAGTCGAGCTGTAAATGAAGGTTTCTCCGGTGGCGAGAAGAAGAGAAATGAGATTTTTCAGATGGCAGTGCTGGAACCATCACTGGCGCTGCTTGATGAGACCGACTCGGGCCTTGATATCGATGCGCTGCGTGTCGTGGCCGGTGGTGTGAACAAGCTTCGCTCCCCTGACCGGGCCGTGGTTCTGGTTACTCACTATCAGCGACTGCTTAACTACATCGAGCCGGATATGGTGCATGTGTTGGCCGGCGGGCGCATCCTGAAGAGTGGTGATAAGGCACTGGCGCTGGAGCTTGAGGAGCGTGGTTACGATTGGGTTTTGGAAGAGGCCAACAGATGAACAGCACCATGAACGAGACTGTTGAACTGGACTCTCAACTCCAGGAGAAGTTGCCTGTGATCCAGAAGGGGCTGCCCGGCTCGCATGAGTCATGGGTGCGTGTGATGCGAAAGGGCGCATTGGGCAACTTTTTCAGACTGGGGATTCCAACCACGCGAAATGAAGCGTGGAAATATACAGATGTCAGGAAATATGCTGCCAGATTGAGCACGGTTTCAGCTGAAAGGTCAGCCTCGGATATCTCGGTAGAGGCTATCTCGGATTTTTATTTCAGGGGTCTGGACTGCCATCGGGTAGTTATCGTGGATGGTCGCGTATCGGCAGATCTCTCCTCATTAATCGGGCTTCCCGCCGGTGTTCGTATTGAGAGTGTGGCAAGAATGCTTGCCGGAGAGGCCCACCTGCTGGAGCCGTATCTGCATGACCAACATCTCTCCGGCTCTTTTGCCGAGTTGAATACAGCGATTATGCATGATGGCATATACATTGATATTCCAGACGGGATAGTGGTTGAGAAGCCAATCCATCTGCTTTTTCTCTCACACGGGGAGGGGGAAGGCTCCAGCCATATCAGAAATCTGATAGTTGCGGGCGAATACAGTCAGGCAACAGTCATTGAGCATTTTGGTTCGCTGGGTGAAAGCCGCGCACTGATCAATGTTGTTACAGATGTCGAACTGCATGCCGGTGCAAGGCTTGAGCACTACAAGTTACAGCAGTCTGATATCAACGAAGTGAATATTGGTTCGGTGCGTGTGCACCAGCATCGGGACAGTTATTACCACTCCCACTCTGTTGCGTTTGGCGCAGCACTATCACGCAGAGATATTCATGTTGAGCTCAATGGTGAGGGCGCCGAGTGCGCACTTAATGGGCTCTATCTGGTGGGTGGCAGGCAGCATGTTGATCATCACACCCGTATTGATCATGTCCGTCCCCACTGTAGGAGCCGTGAATCTTATAAAGGTGTTATTGATGGTCGGGCAAGGGCCGTATTTAATGGCAAGGTTGTGGTTCACAAAGGAGCGGATCAAACAGATTCAGCCCAGTCCAATGCCAACCTGCTTCTCTCTGACAAGGCGGAGATTGATACCAAGCCTGATCTGGAGATTCATGCAGATGATGTGAAGTGTGCGCATGGTGCAACTGTGGGGCAGCTGGATATGAATCAGCTGTTTTATCTGCGATCACGGGGCTTAAGTATGGATGAGGCACGTAACGTGTTGATGTTTGCTTTTGCAGATGAGGTGCTGGCCAGGATCAAGGTGCCTGAGGTTCGTCGTTATCTCGAACAGGTCGCATTTGAAAAGCTTCCCTGTGGAGCCGGGCTTGAAGGGATGCTGGTGTAAAGTGATGGCTATGAATTACGATGTTTCAACGATCCGGGATGATTTCCCGATTCTACATCAGCAGGTTTATGGCAAACCGCTGGTCTATCTGGATAACGCGGCAACAACGCAGAAACCACAGGTAGTGATTGATGCTATCCGCAGCTATTACGAACATGATAATGCCAATGTGCACCGTGGTGTGCATGCGCTTTCTGAGCGGGCAACGGCTGCTTATGAGGCATCCCGGGAAAAGTTGAGATTGCTATTAAATGCAGCCTCTACGAAAGAGATTGTTTTCACACGTGGTACCACTGAATCAATCAACCTGATTGCATCAAGCTGGGGTGGCGCGAATGTCCGTGCCGGTGATGAGGTGCTTATTACTGAGATGGAGCATCATTCGGATATTGTGCCATGGCAGATGCTCTGTGAGCGGACGGGCGCAACACTGAAAGTATTGCCAATCAATGATGATGGTGAGCTCTGCATGGAGAGGCTTGATGAGTTTCTCTCTGAGCGCACCAAGCTTGTCGGCGTAGTACATCTCTCCAATGCTTTGGGAACGATTAACCCGGTCAAAGAGATTATCGACCGAGCCCATGCAGCCGGAGCGAAGGTTCTGGTGGATGGTGCTCAGGCGCTGGCGCATCTGGAAGTGGATGTTCAGGCACTGGATGTGGATTTTTATGTCACCAGTGCGCACAAAATGTATGGCCCGACCGGTGTAGGACTGCTCTATGCCAAAGAGGCGATACTGGAAACGATGCCTCCCTATCAGGGCGGTGGAGATATGATCACCATGGTGACATTCGAGCGTACTGAATATAACACATTGCCTTACAAGTTTGAGGCAGGCACACCAAATATTTCCGGTACCATCGGTTTTGGTGCGGCAGTCGACTATCTGAACGCCGTTGGTGTAGAAAGTATTGCTGCTCACGAACAAACACTGTTGGCCTATGCAACCGAGAAGGCAGAGGCCTTTGACGGGCTTCGTCAGATTGGCACGGCAGAGAATAAAGCAACTGTTCTCTCATTCACCATTGAGGGTGTTCATCCGCATGATCTGGGAACGATTCTGGATCGCGATGGCGTTGCGATCCGGGCAGGACATCATTGCGCCATGCCGGTGATGCAGCACTTCCGGGTGCCGGCAACGGCTCGCGCATCTTTTGCCGCCTACAACACTACCGATGAAGTTGATGCTCTGTTTACAGCATTGACCAAAGCCAAGGAGATGTTCTCATGATCCGTACATGGATGTGCGGCGGGCGAACCAGTGAGACCGTAAGTGAAGCAAAACCGACACAATTTCTCAGGATAGAGAAATTGGGCGCTGATAGGCGTAGTGGAGCTAGACGAGGCATGGATGCCGAGTATCACTTTTGCGAAGTGTTTGAGGCCGAGGCAGGAAGCCATAGGCCGGGGATAACAAGCAATGTTTGATTTAGGCGATCTATATCAACAGGTCATCATCGACCATACCAAAAGCCCGCGTAATTTTGGCAAGTTGGAACCGTGCAGTCATGATGCCGAGGGGTTTAATCCGCTATGCGGCGATCAACTGCATGTTTATTTGCAGATCAACGACAACAACATTATTGAAGATGTGAAGTTTGAGGGTCAGGGGTGTTCTATCTCCACGGCTTCGGCCTCATTGATGACTCAGGCACTGAAAGGAAAACCTGTGAGTGAGTTTGAACGGCTGTTCGAGGCATTCCACAATATGGCAACTGCCGATATGTCCGAAGCTCCGGATGAGGAGACATTGGGAAAGCTGGCTGTTTTGGCAGGAGTGAAAGAGTTTCCGGCTCGGATTAAGTGCGCCACGCTTTGCTGGCATACGTTGAAAGCTGCGATTGAAGATGGTGATAAGGTGGTAAAGACAGAATGAGCTTGTTTGAATTGCAGAAAAGCATCCGTGTCTTTTGCTTTGGCGCTCGCCCATGGGCAGCAGGAGGCCATGCATGACTTCAGGGGAAATGATCACAGTTAATCGTGATGTCGAAGCGGTGCTTATTCCGTTGGGCACTCCTGTGATGATTCCTGAGGGTGCTCAGGTGCGCATGACTCAGGAGCTTGGCGGCAGTTTTACGGTCGCAGTGAATGGTAATCTGGCAAGGGTTGAAGGCAGGGATGCGGACGCTTTGGGGCTCTCTGAGGCTGAACCGGCCAGAGAGGCTGATATCAAGCCTGCTGAAGGCCCGGTCAGTGAAGAGGAGCTCTGGAACGTTCTTAAAACCTGCTATGACCCGGAAATTCCGGTCAATATTGTTGATCTGGGACTTGTCTATGATTGCCATGTGGTGGATACCGATGAGGGTAAGAACCATGTAGAGGTTTTGATGACCTTGACAGCTCCGGGTTGCGGTATGGGCCCATTTATTGTTGATGATGTTCGCCAGAAAGTACTTAGCATTGCCAATGTCTCGGATGTGAATGTAGAGCTGGTATTTGACCCGCCGTGGGATCGCGCAATGATGAGCGATGAGGCGAAGCTTCAACTGGGTATGTTCTAGGAGGGCGCTATGGCTGAGTGGATTGATGTTGCCAGGATTGATGAGATAACTTCGGGAAACCGGAAAATTATCTCTACCGATCTGGCCGAGATTGCTGTTTTCAATCTTGATGGTGAATTCTTTGCTATTGAAGATGTCTGTACTCACGATGGTGGTGAGCTTGCTACCGGTGCATGTGAAGGCGACCAGATCATCTGCCCGCGTCACGGTGCACGTTTCTGCATTCGCAACGGCAAGGCGCTGACACCACCTGCTTATGAAGATATCGAAACCTTCCCTGTTCGGATTGATCAGGGTGTTGTACAGATCAATATAGAATAATCAAAAATCACATGGCTGTATGAAGCCCTCTTCTCAATGTGCTACCATTTGGAGATGGGAACTAGGCAGGATTACATGGGAGAAAAAACGCAGGGATTGTTTTCTACAGTTCTGAAGCGCTTAAAAAACAGACCGGATACCGAGCATGAACAAGCAGTAATCCGGATTATAATCACAACTTTAACATGGATATACCTCTGGGCCATTTCAGAGCCGCTAGGGGCTTCTATAGCTCTGGGTTATTTGTTGGTAAGCATGCTTTTCTTCGTGCACCTGTTGGTTTCAATAGGTATATCACCAATACGAAGAGTTATTAGCATGGCAGCAGATATTATCATGCTTACCGTGGCGCTCTATATCGCTGGAGAGTCTGGTGCTCCGTTGATGGCGACCTACCTTTGGATCATCACCGGCAGTGGATTTCGCTATGGAATACCCTACCTCGTGTGGGCTACGGGCGTAACCATTGTTGCCTTACTGTTTTTGTTGCTGATGAATGATTACTGGCGACACCACGAGGCGGTTGCAATTAGTTGGCTTATTGTTGTTGTCGTGATTCCTATGTTTATGGCAACGCTGATTCGGAAGCTGCAACGGGCTATCCAACATGCTGAAGAGGCTAATCGAGCCAAATCCCGGTTTCTGGCAAATATGAGCCATGAGCTTCGCACGCCTTTGAACGGTATTATTGGCGTTAGCGACTTGCTGTCGATGACCCCCCTTAATAAAGAGCAGAAGAAGTTTGCTTCGCTAATTCAGTCCTCTGGAAAAACCCTGTTGGCTCTGATCGAAGATATTCTCGATATTTCGAAGATCGAAGCAGGGAAGCTTCTTGTCGATATCAAACCGTTTGATCTGCATGAGCTGGCCATTGGAACCGTGAATAGTTTTATGCCCCAAGCAGAAAAGATAGGGGTTGGGCTTGTCTCTCATGTAGATCCTGCAATTCCTTTCATGCTACAGGGCGATGAACTCCATGTTCGACAAATTCTTATGAACTTCCTCAGTAATGCACTGAAATTTACCGAAGAAGGAAAAGTGGAATTGATTGTAGAACCCATGTCGGGCGGTTCTGATGACCATGTCTGGATTCGGTTCCGGGTGATTGATACCGGCATCGGTCTTTCAGAGGAGGCCCAGAAGGGAATATTTGAGAGTTTTGTTCAGGCTGATGCTTCTGTTACGCGCAAGTACGGTGGCACCGGATTGGGCACGAGCATTTCCAAGGAGCTGGTTACAGCTATGGGGGGTAGGCTCGGGCTGAAGAGCGAAGAGGGTAAGGGGAGCGAGTTCTGGTTTGAACTTCCTTTTGAGAGACAGCATGAGATGGATAAGGAGCAGATTGCTGCAGTCTCTTTTTCGGATGCGCGTGTGATCGCCCTTCTGAGTGACCATCTGCTTCCCAAGGTGCAGGCGCCACTGAATCGCTGGGGGCAGTATCTGGAGGTTGTGAATGGCGTTCCAAAGCTGTTTTCAAAACTTGTCGAGGCCAATGAATCAGAAGACCCATTTCATGTCGTAATTGTGGATGGGGATCTGTTAAACATGTCTGCGATGGATTTTATGCAGACGCTTAAAGAGGAAGAGTGGCACTCCAATGTGGCTCTGGTGCTGCTCCATTCGCATATTGAACCAGGCGAATTGGACACATTGATGCAGGCGGGCTACTCCTCTGTGCTCCGCTCGCCAATTAATGAGTCTCTGTTGTTCAACGCGATTCATGAGGCGTGTGTTGGTAAGCAGATCAGTGAGGGCGTGACTGCTGTAGCTGATTATCACAGAAAGAACGATGATGCGAAAAGCCTGCGAATTCTTGTGGCTGAGGATAATGAAGTGAATCAGGCGGTGATCAGAGCCCTGTTGGAACGCATGGGGCACGAGGCATTTATTGTGGATGATGGTGATGAAGCGCTGGACGCATTAACAGAGCGGGAGGGTGAATTTGATCTGGCCATACTTGACATGAATATGCCAAACCTTTCGGGCCTTGATGTGCTGAAGACATATCGGTTCTTGGAGGTCAATGGGCACCTGCCAATTGTTATGCTCTCTGCAAATGCGCTTCCGGAGTCAATTGAAGAGTGTAGAGAGGCTGGTGCTGATGAGTATCTGACCAAACCTATCGAAACATCAAAGCTTGTTGAAGTTCTTGATATGATCTCCAAACCTAAAAAAGAGACAAGTGGTGGTGGGGTAGTTCATGCTTTCCCTGCTGTTAATCAGATGCCAAAATGGCTTTATATCAGTGTGGAACCACTTGAAGAGTTAAAAGGGTTTTCATCCCAGGAAGGTTTTATCCAAGACCTTTTGGACAAATTCTTGAGCTCAGGGGAGAAACATCTGCTTGGACTTGAGAGTGCTGCCTCTGAAAATGATGGCAATTCCTTTCAGGATATTATCCACACCTTTAAGGGAAGTGCAGGGACTGTTGGTGCGATCTCAATTTATCAAATATGTGATGAGCTGGAGCGACAGCAGCATAATTTAACTACCGAAGGCATGGAGAGTAATTCTGTTCGGTTGATGAACGTCTTTCAGGAGAGCCGAAAAGAATTTAAGCAATATCTTGAACTGATTACAGAATAGTTGTGATGTGGCGATTTAATGATGGGGGAGCCGACCGAAGTCGGCTTCCCCCCTCCATCGCATCCAGTGTTGAGTTACTGGTTGTTAGCCTTGGCAGATTGTCTTGATATGAGACGCTCCATGATTCGAAGCTCTTTTTCTCCCAGTTGAAGAATAGCGTCGACCCAGATCGTTGCGATTTCCGACAGCTCATCAAATGACACAGGGTTGCAGCACCTTTTAGCTCTTCTAATGGCCTTATAGGTGTTTTTTGAACGCTGCTCTTTTCTGATGTAGTCATATACTGCCTTTTCTCCGCAGCCATCTTCTACGAGGATGTCAACAATACCGAGCTCGTAAAGTTCTTCTGCACTATACAGCTTGCCTCCAAGAATCATCTTGTCTGCTAGAGAGACAGATGCTTTTCGTGATAGGAAGCTGTATGCGCCCATCCCTGGGAACATATTGAATAGGACTTCAGGTAGACCCATTCGGGCACTCTTCTCAGCTATGAGAACATCGCCTGAAATAGCGGCCTCAAATCCGGCTCCAAGCGCATCCCCTTGCACAAGTGAGATGGTAGTGATGTTTTTGCCAAGGCCTGTATGAAACAGGAATAGCGGCACGATGCTAGCCAGCGCATATTCCAATAGGGCTTCACGATTTTTTTCGAGAACAAGGCTCTTGAAAAGTGCTAGGTCGCCTCCAAGATTGAAAGTTCCTGGTGTGTTTGATGCCAAAACAATATGGTCGATATTGTTAATATTGCCTTCCATGATTTCATTGAAACCCAATCGAATTTCTTCAATTAAATTTGCGGTGAAGCAGGGGCGTGGTTTCTCGTTCATCATATACCAGGCTAGTTCACGCTGTTCATCATATTGAATTTCAAGCGAGGTAAACTGCTCTTCAATGTCGGATTTAAATTTTAAGTTTGTGTTGTTATGCATAATGCACTCCCTTCCATTTGAGTATTTGCAGGCGTTGCCTGCAACACCAAGCTGAACGTTTTGAGCAGTCGTGCCAATTTTTTTGTAACCCGAAAATGTAAACACTCAGAAAACCAGATTGTTATCTGATCAATCTAGCCGGTGGTTTGCGAGTGGATCTGGACATAGTATGCACCGTATGAATATTCCCCTTCAGGCTTCAGAGCCATCTGTTGAAAAGAGGAGAGTCGTCTCTCTGCTGGCACTTGGGTTCAGGCCTTTTTTTCTTGTAGCCGGAATTTTCGCCGTGCTGCTGATGACCACATTTGTTTTGGGTCTGGTTGCCGGTGTCTGGCACTACAACTATTTTTCTCTGTTTACATGGCATGCGCATGAGATGCTCTTCGGTTATGCGACTGCTGTGATTGCCGGTTTCCTTCTTACATCTGTACGCAACTGGACAGGTATGGATACAGCAACCGGAAGTGGGCTTCTACTTCTGGTGCTGCTTTGGCTGGCTGGGCGTTTGGCTTCAGCCATATCCGCTCTGCCCGGCTGGCTGATTGCAGCGGTTGATCTCTCATTTCTTCCGATTCTGGCGATTGTGATTTCAATACCGATCATCAAGGTGAAGCAATATCGCAACATTCCCGTGCCGCTATTGTTGCTATTGATGTCGATTGGCAACGCCCTGATCTATGCCGAGATGCTTGAACTCTCCTTTGGTTCCATGGAGCACGGTATGACTATTGGCACGGGCGCTTTGTTGCTGCTGATGTCTGTCATTGGTGGACGGGTAATGCCCTTCTTCACTGAACGGGGCCTTCCCGGTGTGATGGTCACCAGGCGTAAGTGGGTCGAGTCAACTGTAACGCCGGCGATTGTTTTATGGCTGTTGCTTGAGTTGACACTTCCGGCCTCCATCTGGGTGGCGATCGCTGCTATTGGTGCGGCGGTGGTGAATGGTATTAGGCTGATCGGGTGGGGAAGCCTGCGTATCTGGCAGCAGCCCATGCTATGGATCATTCATCTGGCTTATGCGTGGCTTGTCGCCGGGTTTGTCATGCAGGGCTTGGCTGCCATGGGATGGATGTCTACTACTATTGCACTTCATGGCTGGACAGCAGGCGCTATCGGCCTGTTCACTCTCGGCATGATGGCGCGTGTTGCCCTGGGCCATACTGGGCGCTCGATCACGGCGTCCCCGGCGATGATTTTTGCATTCGTGTTGCTGGCGCTTGTTGCTCCTGTGCGTGTTTTATTGCCGCTCCTTTTTCCGTCAGCAACTGAAACGGTTCTGTTGATTGCTGCGGTAGGCTGGATTTCAGCCTTTGCCGTTTTTGTCTGGGTCTACACACCTCATCTTGTTCGGTCGCGGGCGGATGGGGCTGAAGGGTAGCTGATTGAGGCGCCTGTATGGATTATAAAACTGCGGATGAGTGGCGTGAAGCGGCGATGAAACGTGTGAATGGCGTTGATGAAAATGAGTCCGCACGTCGAAGGGAGATGGTTCAGCTGCATCAGTTACAGAGTGGTGCTGAGCCGGATGCGGATACCCTTGCTGATTATGAGCTCCACATTTTGGGAAAGATGGATATAAAAGAGTATCAGGACTACCTCTTTTTTAAGCATTCAAAGGCTCCATAAAGGCAACGCCGTTTGCTTGTTCGAATGGGCGCCTGCAACTGATTTGCAGAGGATTAAAAATGTCCTTTGAGAAGCGGTTGACAGCGAATGGATGCGCCACTATGGTTCGCGACCCTTCGAGAGGCGGCCTGAATCCGGTGTCCCTGCTTTAAGAAGGTTTTGAGATTGGAGAAGAGGTAACGATGCCAACAATTAACCAACTGGTTCGTAAGAGCCGTAAGGATAAGCGGAAGATCAACAAGGTTCCGGCACTGCAGGCATGTCCGCAGCGTCGCGGCGTTTGTACACGTGTGTATACAACTACGCCTAAGAAGCCTAACTCTGCACTGCGTAAAGTGGCTCGTGTGCGTCTGACTAATGGCCATGAAGTGACTGCGTATATCCCAGGTGAAGGCCACAAGCTCCAGGAGCACTCAGTTGTTCTGATTCGTGGCGGCCGTGTAAAGGATTTGCCGGGTGTGCGTTACCATGTTCTTCGTGGTGTTTTGGATACTACCGGTGTTGAAGGTCGTAAGCAGGCGCGTTCTAAGTACGGCGCTAAGCGTCCGAAGTAAGTCGAGGAGTTTGAGTTATGCCACGTAAAGGTCCTGTCACACGTCGTCCGATTGTTCTGGATGCCAAATATGGCGATCACAAGGTTTCGACTGTTGTAAACAAAGTTATGTTGGATGGCAAAAAGGCTAAGGCTGAGGCCATTGTGTATGGTGCTATGGAGCTTGCAGCTCAGAAGACCGGCACGGATGCTCTAGTTTGCCTGCATAATGCACTGGAAGCAGTACGTCCACTGGTTGAGGTTAAGTCTCGCCGTGTGGGTGGTGCTACCTATCAGGTTCCGATCGAAGTTAGTGATCGTCGTCAGCAGTCGCTGGCTGTACGTTGGTTGATTGAGTATTCACGCAAGCGTTCTGAGCACACTATGGCTGAGCGTCTGGGTAATGAGATTATTGATGCGGTAAATGAGCGTGGCGCAGCTTTCAAGAAGCGTGATGAGACTCACCGTATGGCGGAAGCGAACAAGGCGTTCTCACATTTTCGCTGGTAATTGTTAGTTAGTTTTAAGATTTATAGATTTTTTTGTTCTAAATAGATTCGGTAAGAGGAGAAGTTGATCGTGGCTAGAAAGACACCACTTGAGCGCGTGCGTAACATCGGCATTATGGCTCACATTGATGCGGGTAAAACTACAGCAACAGAGCGTATTCTCTTTTATACCGGTGTATCCCATAAAATTGGCGAAGTTCATGATGGCGCTGCCACAATGGACTGGATGGCTCAGGAGCAGGAGCGTGGTATTACCATTACCTCCGCTGCAACAACCTGTAGCTGGAAAGAGCACACAATCAATATTATTGACACTCCTGGCCATGTGGACTTCACGATTGAAGTGGAGCGCTCTCTACGTGTGCTTGATGGCGCCGTTGGTGTTTTCTGTGCTGTAGGTGGCGTTCAGCCACAGTCTGAAACTGTTTGGCGTCAGGCTGATAAATACAAAGTTCCCCGTCTTGCGTTTGTAAACAAGATGGACCGTACCGGCGCCCGCTACTTTGAAGTTATTGATGAGATTCGTGAGCGACTAGGCCACAATGCTGTTGCACTGAATATCCCTATTGGTGCTGAAGAGGACTTCCTGGGCGTTGTTGATCTGGTTTCCATGAAGGCGATTGTCTGGAAAGACGAAGCTATGGGCTCAATGTACGAAGTTCAGGATATTCCTGAGGATCTGCTTGCTGTGGCTGAAGAGCGTCGTGAGATGCTGTTGGATGCAGTGCTGGTTCACGATGAAGACCTGATGATGGCTTACCTTGAGGGTGAAGCAATCGATGAAGCTGCACTGAAAGAGTGCATTCGTAAGGCTGTTCTTGATATCTCCGTAATTCCTGTGCTTGCTGGTACTGCCTTTAAGAACAAAGGCGTTCAAACACTGCTTGATGCTGTGGTTGAATACATGCCTGCACCTATTGACGTTCCTGCGATTAACGGTGTTAATCCTGACACTGAGGAAGAAGATACTCGCCCATCATCTGATGATGAGCCTTTTTCAGCGCTTGCATTTAAAGTGATGACCGACCCATTTGTGGGCACGCTGACATTTTTCCGTGTTTACTCGGGCGTGATGGAAGCTGGTTCTTATGTAATCAACTCAACCAAGGGTATGAAGAAAGAGCGTCTTGGCCGTATCCTGCAGATGCATGCCAATGAGCGTTCTGAGCTTAAAGAAGTGCGTGCCGGCGATATTGCGGCCGCAGTTGGTCTGAAGTCGACTACCACCGGTGATACGCTTTGTGTTGCTGACCATCCAATCATTCTGGAGCGCATGGAATTCCCTGAGCCTGTAATCTCGGTTGCAATTGAGCCGAAGACCAAGGCTGACCAGGAAAAGATGGGTGTTGCCTTGGGCCGTCTGGCTGCTGAAGACCCCTCTTTCCGTGTTCGTACTGATGAGGAGACTGGTCAGACCATTATCTCCGGTATGGGCGAGCTGCATCTGGAAATTCTTGTTGATCGTATGAAGCGCGAATTTGCCGTTGAAGCAAATGTTGGTAAGCCAGAGGTTGCGTATCGCGAAACAATTCGCGGCAAAACCAAGGCAGAAGGCAAGTTTGTACGTCAGTCCGGTGGTCGTGGTCAGTATGGTCATTGCTGGCTGGAAATCGAGCCTATGGAAGTTGGCGGCGGCTTTGAGTTTATTGATAAAATTTCAGGTGGTTCTATTCCTCGTGAATATATCCCAGCTGTTGGCAAGGGTTGTGAAGAGGCGATGCAGAACGGTGTTCTGGCCGGCTACCCAATGGTGGATGTCCGTGTAACTGTAGTTGACGGCTCTTACCATGACGTCGACTCGAATGAGATGGCATTTAAGGTTGCTGGTTCTATGGGATTCCGTGCCGGTTGTGCACAGGCTAAGCCAGTCATTCTTGAGCCGATGATGGATGTGGAAGTGGTAACACCTGAAGATTACATGGGTGATATTGTTGGTGACTTAAACCGCCGTCGTGGTCGCGTGCTCGGCATGATAGATCGTGGTAACGGTAAGGTTATCGAAGCGGAAGTGCCATTGAGCGAGATGTTCGGCTACTCAACTAACGTGCGTTCAATGTCGCAGGGCCGCGCAACTTACACAATGACATTTAAACATTATGAAGAAGTTCCAAGTAACATCGCAAAAGAAATTATTGCCGTTGTTAAAGGTTAAGGAGTAATCATGTCCAAGGAAAAGTTTGAGCGTAATAAGCCTCACGTGAACATCGGCACGATCGGTCACGTGGATCATGGTAAGACTACATTGACTGCAGCAATCACGAAGGTTCTTTCACTGACTGGTGGAGCTGAGTTCAAGGATTACGGCGATATTGATGGAGCACCTGAAGAGCGCGAGCGCGGTATTACTATTGCGACTGCCCACGTTGAGTATGAGACAGCAAACCGTCACTACGCTCACGTAGATTGCCCAGGCCATGCTGACTATGTTAAGAACATGATCACTGGTGCTGCACAGATGGACGGCGGTATTCTTGTAGTATCAGCAGCTGATGGTCCGATGCCACAGACTCGCGAGCACGTACTTCTTGCACGTCAGGTAAACGTACCTCATCTGGTAGTCTACCTGAACAAGGCAGACCAGGTTGATGATGAAGAGCTTCTTGAGCTGGTAGAGATGGAAGTTCGCGAACTTCTTGATTCATACGATTTCCCGGGTGATGACACTCCGATCATTACAGGTTCTGCACTGAAAGCCCTTGAGGGTGATGAGTCTCCAATCGGCATGCCATCAATTCTGAAGTTGATGGAAGCTGTTGATGAGTACATTCCTACGCCTACACGTGATGTAGACAAAGATTTCATCATGCCAATCGAAGATGTTTTTTCAATCTCTGGTCGCGGCACTGTTGTAACCGGTCGTATTGAAGCTGGTGTTGTAAACGTTGGTGACGAGCTTGAGATTGTTGGTGTTAAAGACACCGCAGTTACAACTTGTACTGGTGTTGAGATGTTCCGCAAGCTGCTTGATCGCGGCGAAGCTGGCGACAATGTTGGTGTACTACTACGTGGTACCAAGCGTGAAGATGTTGAGCGTGGTCAGGTTCTGGCTAAGCCAAAATCAATCACTCCTCATACCAAGTTCAAGGCTGAGGCATATATTCTGACCAAGGATGAGGGTGGTCGTCATACGCCATTTTTCAATGGTTACCGTCCACAGTTTTACTTCCGTACAACTGACGTGACCGGTGCTGTTGAGCTTCCTGCGGGAACAGAGATGGTGATGCCTGGTGATAACATCTCTATGGATGTTGAGCTGATCACACCGATCGCAATGGATAAAGAGCTACGTTTCGCGATTCGCGAAGGTGGCCGTACTGTTGGTGCCGGTGTCGTCACCGC
>Ga0316189_10002170_pt1 | contig 19293 bp, 14 predicted proteins | sample LowCovwburrow_MG_FD_204930 | JGI IMG/M metagenome (GOLD analysis project Ga0316189, IMG submission 204930) | Coastal sediment microbial communities from Maine, United States - Lowes Cove worm burrow | ecosystem: Environmental > Aquatic > Marine > Coastal > Sediment | place: USA: Maine...
TGTTTTGATTTGGCACTGCAGGAATTAACATCAATCACGTATTGCCTTGGGTACCAAATCGGTAAGGTCCGAAATTTGAATTGGGGTGCCATTTTCTATGCTTCGTCTAGCCGCAATACCTATTAATATAGACATTGCTCCATCTCTTACCCCTGCTGTTCTTCCATAAGGGTCCACTGTTTCAGGACTTTTGAAAATCTTGTCATGTAAGCGTTTATCGCCTCCGCCATGACCGCTTTTTTCCAAGGTTACATTAATGGTTTCGTGATCAGACCAAAGTTTATGGAGGATTATTGGCTCATTGTGCAATTCCTCCTTGTTTGTCTGCTCCATTTCCTTGGCGTGTTTTTCCGCCTCACTGACGGTACTTACCTTATGGTATGGAATATCTTGCCATGCCTCAATTCTTCCCTCTGTTCCATTTAATGAAACGCGCCAGCCTTCAAAAGGCGAATAGGTAGTAAGGGAATAGTTCAATATTGTATTGTCGCTATATTTAACCTGGGCCGACATTTTATCGTATATATCTATTTCGTTTCTAAAAAGGCAATTATCCCGAATATAACCATCGTGTTTTTCATGATCAACATAGAGCTCCATGGATCTTTTGTCCTTGGTGATGTCCCAATGGAACTTACAGTCGTTCTTATAACTACAGCTGCGACAGTTTGTACCCCTAAAAGGGCCATTCTTACCATAAAACTCTAGGTCTCCATAGGCGAATACCTCATTCGGCTCAGAATTTATCCACCAATTGAGAAGATCAAAATGATGGGTGGCCTTATGTACCCAAAGAGATCCACCGCTATTCATTTGTCCATGCCAACGTCGGAAATACGATGCCCCATGATAGGTGTTCAGATACCAATGAAAATCTACTGAAACCAATTTTCCTATGGCGTTGGACGCCAATAGTTCCTTTACTTTTGTGGCATATGGGCTCCAGCGGTAATTAAAGCCAACAATAAGGTTTTTATTTGATTTTTTTTCTGCATCCAAAATCTCCTGACACTTGAATTCATCAGTGGTCAATGGTTTTTCAGTTAGCACATCACAACCCATTTCCAACCCCTTGATGATAAATTCATGATGCGTTGAGTCCTTAGTGGTTACAATGATCAAATCAGGTTTAACTGAATTGACCATGGTGGTAAAATCAGCAAATGTAGGGCAGGTGGCACCAATGTATTTTTTGCCATATTCCAATCTTCCAGGATTGATATCGCATAGGCCTACAAATTCCAATATGTCGGAATATTCATCTACAAGGCGTTTTCCCCAAAAGGATGTTCCTCTAATACCCGTACCTACGAGGGCTATTTTTAGTTTTTTCGAATTCCCAAATTCAAATGCGTGAATGGGTAGCGCAGAAGTTGCTGCCAACATACTGATGGAGGAAAGAAATTTTCGTCTAGTGGTATTCATTTTATCGGTGTTATCTTCTTAAAGATATTGAAATTATATCACACGATCAAATGAGGAATTTTAAACTAAGGCAAACTTCATAAAATAAGATGGTTTATTAATAAGTAAGGGCGACCATTGGTCGCCCTTACTTATGGTGTGTATTGTTGTTGTTAATCTTCGGTTAGCACCCATTCGCCCTTGTCGATCAAGGGTTCTGCCTGTTTATATTTAACCGTTTTACTTTCACCGGACATTATGTTCTTGATGGTCACTCTTTCGTTTCGACCTATTTTTGGTTTATCGCGAACAATGGTCTCCGTTACCTGTGGGCGTTGGCCTTGTGTTTGTCCTACGGCCCTGTTTCTTGCAGCCAACTCATCGTTATTGGGAATCTCTTCTTTACTCGTCTTAAGATTTTCCTTAGGCCTTCTAATGTTACCTGCGTTTTGGATCTCATTCGGATTTTCTGTAGGTAGCTCACCCTTGAATAGGAATGAAACAACTTCTTTATTCACCTTGTCGATCATTTCCTTGAAAAGTTCAAAAGCCTCGAATTTGTAGATCAATAATGGATCTTTTTGTTCATGTACCGCTAATTGAACAGATTGTTTCAACTCATCCATTTTACGTAAATGGGTCTTCCAAGTGTCATCTATAATGGCTAAGGTGATGTTTTTTTCAAAATCGGTCACCAATTGCTTCCCATCGGATTCGTAGGCATCTTTTAAATTGGTCACCACATTTAGCGTTTTTATACCATCGGTGAAGGGTACAACAATGCGTTCAAATTTATTTGAATTATCCTCGAACACCTTTTTGATTACCGGTAATGCGGTCGCGGCATTACGTTCAATCTTTTCCTGATAATGGGCATAAGCCAATTTATAGACGGTATTTGAAATTTCCTGTACTGGTAATTTCTCAAATTCCGCTTCCGAAATAGGGGAGGTAATGGAAAAATATTTGATCAATTCAAACTCAAAATTCTTAAAGTCGGATGCTCCCTTATTACTTTCGGTGATCACCTCGCATGTATCGTACACCATATTGGCTATATCTACCTTTAACCGTTCTCCTTGCAAAGCATGTCGTCTTCGTTTATAGACCACTTCACGTTGGGCATTCATTACATCATCATATTCCAGTAGCCGTTTACGAACCCCAAAATTGTTTTCCTCCACTTTTTTCTGTGCTCTTTCTATAGACTTGGTCATCATGGAGTGTTGGATGACCTCGCCATCTTCCAAGCCCATTTTATCCATCATCTTGGCTACACGATCAGAGCCGAACAAGCGCATTAGGTTGTCTTCCAATGAGACGTAAAATTGAGAACTTCCTGGATCTCCTTGACGCCCGGATCTACCTCTTAGCTGTCTATCAACACGTCTGGAATCATGACGTTCCGTACCAACAATGGCCAAACCACCGGCTATCTTTACTTCATCGGATAATTTGATATCGGTTCCACGACCAGCCATGTTGGTTGCTATGGTTACAATTCCTGCATTACCGGCTTCAGCGACTACATCGGCCTCTTTTTTATGCAATTTGGCATTCAACACATTATGTGGCACTTTTCGAATGTGCAACATTCTTGATAATAATTCCGAAATCTCAACAGAGGTAGTACCGATCAATACCGGTCTGCCTGCATGGGAGAGTTTAGTGACTTCGTCGATTATGGCATTGTATTTTTCCCTTTTGGTCTTGTAGATTAGATCATTCCTATCATCACGTGCGATGGGCCTATTCGTAGGGATTTCCATTACATCCAATTTGTAGATTTCCCAAAATTCGCCTGCCTCGGTAATTGCGGTACCCGTCATCCCTGCCAACTTTTTGTACATTCTAAAGTAGTTCTGCAAGGTTACGGTTGCAAAAGTTTGCGTAAGAGCCTCGATTTTTACATTTTCTTTCGCTTCAATGGCCTGATGTAAACCATCAGAGTAACGGCGACCATCCATAATTCGGCCGGTCTGTTCATCCACGATCATTACCTTGTTATCCATTACCACATATTCTACGTCCTTTTCAAAAAGCGTATAGGCCTTCAACAATTGACTCATGGTATGGATACGTTCACTTTTTATCGTAAAATCCTTAAAAAGGGCCTCTTTTAGTTCTGCCTCTTTTTCGATTTCCAGGTTCTGCATTTCTATCTTGGCAATTTCCCCACCAATGTCGGGCATTACAAAAAAGTCCCTGTCCTGTTCTCCTGAGATATAGTCTACCCCCTTGTCTGTTAATTCTATTTGGTTGTTTTTTTCATCAATAACGAATAAAAGGTCTTCATCTACCTTTGGCATTTCCCTATTGTTGTCCTGCATATAAAAATTCTCGGTCTTCTGCAGCAATTGTTTTACTCCTTCTTCACTTAAGAACTTGATCAAGGCCTTGTTCTTTGGCAAGCCTCTAAAAACGCGTAGTAACAGAAATCCGCCTTCTTTTGTATCTCCAGAGCTGATCGCCTTCTTGGCCTCGGCCAATACACCTGTCAAATGTTGTCGTTGTATTTGAACTATATCACTAACCTTCGGTTTAAGTTCATTGAATTCATGTCGGTCTCCCTCGGGTACTGGACCAGATATGATCAATGGGGTACGTGCATCATCGACCAACACTGAATCTACTTCATCGACTATGGCATAATGGTGAGGGCGTTGTACAAGATCCTTGGGGGTATGGGCCATATTGTCCCTTAGATAGTCAAATCCAAATTCATTATTTGTTCCATAGGTAATATCCGCATTATAGGCTGCCCTTCTGCCTTCTGAATTTGGTTTATGGTGATCAATGCAATCTACGGAAAGTCCGTGGAATTCAAAGATCGGTGCCATCCAAGCACTATCCCTTTTGGCCAAGTAATCATTTACCGTAACAAGATGTGCTCCGTGGCCGGAAAGGGCGTTAAGGTACATGGGTAACGTTGCTACAAGTGTTTTACCTTCCCCTGTATGCATTTCTGCAATTTTACCCTGATGCAAGGCGATCCCGCCTATCAATTGTACATCATAGTGTATCATATCCCAGGTTACCTCCTTACCTGCGGCATCCCATGAGTTTTGCCAAACGGCATTGTTTCCATCCAAGGAAACATAATCCTTGGTACCGGACAATTTTCTATCAAATTCAGAGGCAGTTACGGTTATTGAAGTATTATTGGTAAATCGTTTTGCAGTTTCCTTTACCACAGCAAATGCCTCTGGTAAAATCTCGTTCAAGGTGTTTTCGGACAGTTTGTAGCGCTCTTCCTTAAGTTTATCGATTTCAGAATATATATCCTCGTTTTTATCGATATCGGTTGATGACAGTACTTGTTCGGTCAACACTTCTATTTTTTTATCTATCTCCTGACATTTATCATTGATCTTTGCTTTAAAAATAGCTGTCTTGGCGCGTAGGTCGTCATTATTCAGACCTTCAAGTTCCTGCTCAAATGAATTGATCTTATCGAGAAGTGGCTGTAATTCCTTTACATCTTTTTTGGATTTGTCACCAACAAATGTTTTAAGTATTGAATTTAGAAAGCTCATATATATTTTGTTACGTTGAAAGCAATTGAACAAGGTTCATCCTGCTTTTAGAACTATTGTTATCGTACCTTTTGATTGGATAATGCTTGATTAAGGCAAAAGCTATTCCAGTTTGGCAATTTGTGCAAATTGTCGGTATATACTGCCAAAATTGCATAGATCATGCCCATGGTCGATTAATTTGATGCGAAGTTAATGTTTTGTACTCGAATAATTCCGATTTTCTTGGGGGATGGTCTGAAGGAATAGGATATAAAAAAAGCCTCTATCGAGGCTTTTGAATTCATTTAAAAGGTTATTAATATTCATCCTCGTTCCAGAGGTAATCTTCTTCGGTTGGGTAGTCTGGCCAAATTTCTTCGATGGACTCATAAATTTCACCACCTTCTTCCTCCATAGACTGCAAATTTTCTACAACTTCTAAAGGGGCTCCCGTTCTAATAGAGTAATCTATTAATTCATCTTTGGTAGCTGGCCAAGGCGCATCACTTAAATAGGATGCAAGTTCTAATGTCCAATACATGTTAAAGTTTGATTTTAATTTTTTGCAAAAGTATATTTAATCTTGAAATAGCCAAGAAAAAACGTTAATATTTATGCTTTAATAGTTTGATAACGAATAAAATCTGGATTTATTAGCTATTTTTTTCAGGAATCCATTTGATTTCTTCCGCTTTTAAATCCATCGACAATTTTCGTGCCAATACAAATAGATAGTCGGAAAGCCTGTTAATATATGACAAAAGATTTTCATCAAAGGCTTCTTTTTCATAAAGCAAGGTGGTCATGCGCTCAGCCCTACGGCATATTGTTCTGGCGATATGACAGTATGACACCGTAGTATGTCCCCCTGGAAGCACAAAATGGGTCATTGGGGGCAATGCCTTGTCCATCTCATCGATTTCCTGTTCCAATTGTTCAATGTCCCTAGTGTTGATTTTGGGGATGTTTAACCGTTGTTTTCCACTTTTAAGTACCGATTTTTCTGGATCCATTGCTAAAATAGCGCCCACAGTGAATAATTTATCCTGAATATGGGTTAGTATAGCCCTGTAATGTTCGTGAATCTCTTGGTCCCTTATAAGGCCTAACCAAGCATTGAGCTCATCAATGGTACCGTAGCTTTCTATTCGTATATGATGTTTGGGAACGCGTGTTCCTCCGAATAGGGCAGTAGTGCCCTTATCTCCGGTCTTTGTATATATTTTCATAAAGTGGAGCCTTCCTAAATTCGAATAGGTTAGTCTTCTCTCTTATTTTTATGACTGTACCCATCCATAAATTTTTTGGATTTTCTGTTCTTTGATTTGTTTCTATTATAAATTAAAATGAATAGGTAAATTACAATCAGTATCCCAAAAACAGCATATATTGTATTATCCATGATAGTTATCTTAATACTTAAAGTTACGGGTTTAAATTCGAATTTTAAAATGTTCTTTTAGCTGTTCTTTTCTTAAGAATAACACACCACAATAATACATATCTATACTAACAACAATGTCATCGGAGGCTATGATTTTTGACCATTGTTCGAAATTGCTTCTACTTTGTCTTATGTTATCGATGAGTACCATACTATCATTGTGGAGTTCGTTGGATAATATGAGTTGTGTCAGGGTGTCGGCTTGGCAATTCTTAAAATAGACTAGGTCATATGGTTTTTCGGTAAATTTCAGTTGGGGCGATATTGTTTGAAGCGTATTCTTTAAGGTAGGACTTTTAGAGGGTAAATACACATTTTTTACTTGGAAGTACACAATACTTTTCAATAATACCCTAATTGTTTTAGTACCTTTTATGTTTGATTTTGCATATATACAGCGAGTGATAAATTGATAGACGAAAGGGGAATGTATGCCATGCTCATTCGTTGATGAGAGTAAGAACCTAAGGTATTGTGTAAATCTATAATACATTTTGTAAACGGCTTAGGCTGAACATCGTTTCTCCTGCCAATAACTAAAAGCTTCCCAATGTTTGTTCTTACTTTTCCTCCAACAGGGCTGAAAGTTCAAACCATCGCTCAGTTTTTGACTCTATTGCTATTTCCAATTCCTTTAGTTCAATCGATAATTTTGCGATGGCATCTCCATTTAAGGAACTATCAAGGAACTGTTGTTGGATGTTTTCTTTCTTTAGCTCCAATTTTACTATTTCCTTTTCAAGTGTTTTATGCTCTTTCTGTTCTAGATAGGAAAGTTTAACATCGGTATCCCCTTTTCTCCATGAAACTTTTTCCGGTTCCTTTTCCGCTGTTTTTTTTGCGGCCCTATTTTCAATGACCTTACTATCCTCATAGGTACGGTAGTCGGAATAGTTACCCGGAAAATCATCGATGATTCCGTTTCCTCTAAAAACAAAAAGATGGTCTACGATCTTGTCCATGAAATAACGGTCATGCGAAACAACGATTAGGCAGCCCTGAAAGTCCATTAAAAAACTCTCTAATACATTTAAGGTGATGATGTCCAAGTCATTAGTAGGTTCATCCAATATCAAAAAATTGGGGTTTTGTATCAGAACGGTGCATAAATACAGCCTTTTTCGCTCCCCACCGCTTAGTTTTTCAACAAAATCATATTGTTTTTTTCTATCAAATAGAAATCGTTCCAATAATTGCTGTGCGGAAATCTGCTTGCCTTTCTTCAAAGGAATGTACTCTCCAAATTCGCGTATCACATCAATAACTTTTTGTCCCTGTTTGATGGTAACACCTTCCTGGGTATAATACCCGAATTTAATGGTGTCGCCCACAATCACCTTACCTGAATCGGGTTGGTCTGATGAGGTAAGAATATTCAAAAACGTTGATTTTCCCGTACCGTTCTTACCTATGATACCTATGCGTTCCCCTTTGGTAAAAGTGTAACTGAATTTCTCCAGAATCTGGATTTTCGAAAACGCTTTGGAAATATGATGTAATTCAAGGATCTTACTCCCAATACGCTCCATGTTCAATTCCAATTGAACCTCATGCTCGATCCTACGTTGATGCGCCCGATCCTTTATGGTTTTGAAATCTTCTATGCGCGATTTTGATTTGGTGGTCCTTGCCTTTGGCTGTCTACGCATCCAGGCTAGTTCTTTTTTGAACAGTTGTTTGGATTTGTGCTGTTCTACGACCTCAAGTTCAATTCTTGCCTCTTTCTTTTCTAGATAGTAGGAATAATTTCCTTTATAAGGATAAAGTACACCTCCATCCAACTCAATGATCTCATTACATACTCGCTCTAAAAAGTACCGATCATGGGTTACCATAAATAGTGTGAGCTGTTCCTTGGCGAAATAGTGCTCTAACCATTCGATCATTTCAAGGTCCAAGTGGTTGGTTGGTTCATCCAAAATCAATAGATCGGGCTTGTTGATAAGCGCATTTGCCAATGAAAGGCGTTTTCTTTGCCCCCCGGAAAGCAATCCCACCTTTGCCCGTAGGTCATTTAACTTCAACTTGGACAATATTTGTTTGTATTGGGTTTCAAAATCCCATGCATCATATCTGTCCATTGCCTCAAAAGCCTTTTGGTAAGCCTCTTCATCTTCAGGATTTTGCAATGCGAATTCATAGGTAGAAAGAACCTTGAGCACCTCATTGTCCGAATCGAAAATTGTTTCCTCAACCGTAAGTTCAGGATTTAGTTGGGGTTCTTGTTCCAAAAATGACACCCGTATCCCTTTTCTGAAATTCACTTGCCCTTTATCCGGATAGTCTTTTCCCGAAAGGATATTCAAAATTGAGGTTTTGCCATCACCATTTTTGGCGATCAGCGCAATTTTCTGATTCTTATTGATTCCAAAGGAAATATTCTGAAACAATACAAGTTCTCCGTATGATTTGGCAATATTTTCTGCTGTAAGTAAGTTCATTAAGGTTTATTGTTTCTTGCTTCGGTTGGAAAGGTAAAGAAAGGCATATCTCGTTAACAATGCCAAAAGTATGGGTATTAAAACCGGGGAAAAAATCTGTATACCTGTGATCCATACGATCCCTACGGAAAAAAGCATTAGGATCAATACCAAAAGATACACTGTAATCCATTTTTTTATTGGTTTATTCCTCCATATTAAAAAGGCACCCATTAAATTAAATGGAAAGGCCCATAGTAGATTAAAATTATTGGCCGTTTCAGTGTGGTCGGTCAAAAACCAGAGGAAGAAAATTAAGACTCCTATCAATCCTGTGACAACGAAAAGAGCAACATCCACCCATCTACTTCTTTTGGCACTTTTATGGTCTTTATAAGTTATCCAAACAATAATGATCATAAAAATTAGGGCCCAGCAGAGCGGACTAAAAATAAAATTACTACCGGAAGGGACTGTTTTTGGGGTGTACAATGATTTTTGATCTGTGACAATTGGTTTGGTATCGAATGTGGAAACAGACAATTGTTGCATTATGTAATCCGGTAAGAACATATGCTCTTTGGGCGTTGCTGGATCATCAATAACTGACCCCAAGGCGATATCAATACCAAAATCGGCCCATGAATTGACAGGCATGTTCCTGCGGATCAACTCTCGATGGGTGAATCGTTCCTTGATATAACTTTCGTCAAAACTGAGTTTGTCCCCAAATACTTGTTTTAGTACATCCCAAATCTTGGTTGCGCAATTATTGAAGAAAAAGTCATACTGGTATCCACGGTTTTCCGGTAGGTAATTCGTTTCCAAAAATTGAAAGAGCTCATTTCTTTCTGTTTGGGAGAGGTCCAGGTCCTGCTCAATGACCCATCGTTCTTCATATTCGTATGTGTCAAGAAACCTCGAAAAACGTTGTCTTGCCAATGTATAATCCAATTTTCCCTGTGTGAACTTTACGTAAAAGTTACTGGAATTAAAATCAAAGACCCCATAATTGTAGACCACATCGATTCCTACGGTTGAATCCTGAACTCGAAATGCACTATGCCCAAAAGTGGTATACAATTGGTCTCCCGAGCCACAGGTAAGCACGCTGATTTTTGATAATGGTGACAATTCTGGTATTTGGGAATACCCTAAACATGATACGATCAACAGTAGTAAGGAAACCAATTTTTTAAAAAGCATAGGACGTATGTGAATTGTTCAGGCAAATATCAGAATAAATTACCTTAGATCGAATCAAATTGCAATACTTGTTGTACTTGGGTACCTTAGAACAGGAGTTTAAAACAACTGAAGTAGGAATCGGAAGTTTGTTATTTCAGGGGCTCGATTTGTTAACTGATAAATTGTGCTATTTTTACCTAAACAAAAAGGGAATGAAAAAACATATACCGAATTTTATCACCTTATTGAATTTATTTTGTGGGTCCGTGGCGGTTGTATTTGCTGTCATGAATCAATTGGACATGGCGGCTTTCTTTGTTATGCTTGGTATAGTTTTTGACTTTTTTGATGGTTTTGCCGCACGACTTCTCAATGTAAAGAGTGCCTTGGGGTTGCAGCTTGATTCCCTTGCCGATATGGTAACCAGTGGATTGGTACCTGGGATAGTACTATACCAATTAATAGGGATGTCGATTAATGGAGGCTGGGATATGGGTCTTTCCCCCCAAGCTATGGATGACTCTTTTTGGAAGGGTTTTGAAATGGCCCCCTTACCTTTTCTTGGGTTCTTGGTCACACTCGCTTCTGCCTATAGATTGGCGAAGTTCAATATTGATGAGCATCAAAAGAACTCCTTTGTTGGGCTTCCTACCCCTGCTAATGCGCTTCTAATACTTTCACTACCCTTGATACTATTGCATCAGAACAATGATATCCTAAATTCCATTATACTTAATCAGTGGTTCTTAATTGGATTGACCTTATTTAGCGCTTATTTACTCAATTCCAAGATTGAATTATTTGCGCTTAAGTTTGATAATTGGAGCTTTAAGGATAATTCCCAGCGTTATTTATTTATCATCGTTAGTGCAGTGCTACTGGTAACCATGAAGTTCTTGGCCGTACCTGCGATCATCGTTTTTTATATCCTTAGTTCGTTGGTGGGCAACTTAAGTAAAGCGTAGGTTGGTCTAAAAATCCAATTTCTTTTTTCGCAGTTCAAAGTTTTGTCCTAAATACACTTTACGGACCATTTCATCAGCTGCTAAATCCTCTGGGATTCCAGATTTAAGGATTCCTCCTTCGAACATCAGGTATGATCGCTCCGTGATGGCAAGGGTTTCCTGCACGTTGTGGTCTGTAATCAAAATTCCTATATTCTTGTCTTTCAAATGTGCCACTATGCGCTGAATGTCCTCTACTGCCACAGGATCAACTCCGGCAAAAGGTTCATCGAGCAATATGAATTTTGGGTCGGTGGCAAGGGCTCGAGCTATTTCTGTTCTTCGTCGTTCCCCTCCAGAGAGAAGATCTCCCCTGTTTTTTCGTATATGTCCTAGCCCAAATTCCTCAATAAGCGACTCCATTTTCATGAGCTGCTCTTTTTTGCTCATATCGGTGAGCTGCAATACGCTTAATATGTTTTTCTCAATGCTTAATTTTCGGAATACCGATGCTTCCTGGGCCAAATATCCTATTCCGTTCTGTGCTCTTTTGTACATTGGGAAATTGGTGATCTCAATGTCATCGAGGAAAATTTTACCACTATTTGGTTTAATGAGCCCAACGATCATATAGAACGAGGTGGTTTTACCTGCGCCATTGGGGCCTAAAAGCCCGACGATCTCCCCTTGGTTTACTTCCAATGAAATGCCTTTGACCACCTGTCGCCCTCTATAGGCTTTCATTATGTTTTCTGCTTTTAGCTTCATTGTTGCCATTGCATTTTTAACGCTATTGAATTTCCAAATCTAAACCTAATTCATTAGCTGCCTATTGCTCTTCACGGTTTTTTAACCTTTTTTATGTTTTGCAGCCGATTTGGCTTCTTTCTTAGCTTCCCTTTTCAGTGCCATTTTCGAGATATAGATACTTATTTGATAAAGAATAACAACGGGAATGGCAACGATAATTTGACTTGTAACATCCGGAGGGGTAATAACCGCGGATAAAATTAAGACTATGACAAGGGCTATCTTGCGATATTTTTTCATAATCTCAGGTGTAATTAGCCCTACTTTGGTCAGAAAGTAAATAATTATGGGTAACTCGAACAAGATACCGCAAGCGATAACCGATGTTCTTAAAGCAGATATATAAGAGCCTATATCAATTTCGTTAGTTACCATGTCACTAACCCTGTAGGTCCCTAAAAAGTGGATGGATAAAGGTGCTACTACATAATAACCAAAGAGAACACCCATAAAAAATAATAAAGATGCGATTAAGATGAATCCTCTTGAATTGTTTCTTTCCTTTTCATACAGTCCAGGACTTATGAATTTCCATACCTCATAGAGCACATAGGGAAAACTTATAATAAACCCTGCCCAGATGGAAGTCCAAATGTCGGCGGAGAATTGACCGCCCATAGTACGGTTTTGAATTGTAAAAGGAAGTTCATCTGCACAGAAATCAGAATCAAATCCAATAAAGGTTGCCACCTTGCAAAAGAACTCATAGGTGGGGAAATCCATTTTGGTAAGGGTAAAGATGATGGAATCGAAAATGAAACCACTCATAGTAAAGGCGACAATTCCAATTATCACCACTGCAATGGTAGAGCGTATTAAATGCCATCTAAGTTCTTCCAAATGGTCTAAAAAAGACATTTCATTCGGAGCTTTGGTATCTGTTTTTGCCATTATAATATCCCCTCGTTTATTAGATTATGTAAATGAACCACGCCTTTATATTTGTTGTTCTCAACGGCCAAAAGTTGTGATATCCCTCTGTTTTGCATTAGTTCGAGGGCCTTAATTGCCAACATCTCCGTACCAATGGTCATTGGGTTTATGGTCATTATGTCTTTAGCGGTCAACCCGTTTATATCTTCATATTTATTGAGCATCCTTCGAATATCCCCATCGGTAACAACACCAATGATTGCATCATCCTCTACAACGGCGGATACCCCTAACATTTTTTCGGATATCTCAACGATCACCTTTCTAACATCCGTATCAGATCCCACGATAGGTTTTAAATTTGTTTTTACGATATCATCTACAGTAAGGTAAAGTCGTTTTCCCAAAGCGCCACCAGGATGGTATTTTGCAAAGTCTTTGCTACTGAACCCTTTAAGTTCCAAAAGACAGATCGCCAATGCGTCGCCCATGACCAATTGTGCACTTGTACTGGTAGTAGGGGCAAGATTATTCGGGCATGCCTCTTTTTCTACGAAAGTATTTAATACGAAGTCGGCCTGCTGAGCCAAAAACGAATCAATATTACCTGTGATTCCTATAAGGGTATTGGTTCCACGTTTGATCAGGGGTACAAGCATTTTAATCTCTGGTGTGCTGCCACTTTTGGAAATGCAGATAACCACATCATCTTCCTGTATTGTACCCAAGTCACCGTGAATGGCATCTGCAGCGTGCATGAATATGGCTGGTGTACCGGTAGAATTCATCGTGGCCACGATCTTTGTCGCGATAATGGCACTCTTACCTATACCGGTTATTACAACCCTGCCTTTGGAATTAAGGATGCCCTCAACTGATCGCGAGAAATCGTCTGTTAGTAGATGTGCCAAGTCACCGATTGCCTTACTTTCCGTTTCGATCGTCTTTTTGGCGAGGTCCAGAATCGTATTAGATTTGTTCAATGTAATAATAGTGTTAAGGATTGTAAAGCTAAAAGATTGTATTATCTTTAAGTTTACAAAATTACATAAACTTAGCTTTATAGAATAGTATAAGTTTTTTAAGGATAATTGGGAAGAATTTGTGCGATAAAATAAAAGGCCTTAACTTATATTAGTAATAGTATACGGCTCATTGCCATCATATTAAGAAAATACATGAAAGGACGCGAAATGGGGCAGAAGAATAGTGAAATATATGCCTCGTTAAAAAAATATTTTGGATTTTCAAAATTCAAAGGTCTTCAAGAAGACGTGATTGCGAATGTCGTTCAAAGAAAAAATACGTTTGTGATCATGCCAACAGGTGGTGGAAAGTCACTCTGTTATCAACTTCCGGCATTAATGCAAGAGGGAACCGCGATTGTAGTATCTCCGTTGATCGCATTGATGAAAAACCAGGTAGATGCCATTCGAGGCATATCATCGGAACACGGAATAGCCCATGTACTGAATTCATCATTGAACAAGTCCGAGGTTAAACAGGTTAAGGAAGATATTATAAGTGGTGTTACAAAACTGCTATATGTGGCCCCTGAATCGCTGACCAAAGAAGAATATATCGACTTTCTGAATACCGTTAGGGTTTCTTTCGTGGCAGTGGATGAAGCACACTGTATTTCTGAATGGGGACATGATTTTAGACCCGAATACCGTAATTTACGGACCATTGTGAGACGCCTAGGCGAAGATATCCCCATCATTGGTCTAACGGCAACCGCCACTCCCAAAGTTCAGGAAGATATCATTAAAAACTTAGGTATTACAGATGCCAAGGTGTTCAAGGCATCGTTCAACAGGGCCAACTTATTCTACGAGGTTCGTACAAAAACCGCCAATGCGGATACCGATATTATTCGTTTTGTAAAACAAAATGCGGGTAAATCAGGAATCATCTATTGTCTGAGTAGAAAGCGTGTTGAGGAATTGGCGCAGGTACTACAGGTAAATGGGATAAGCGCTGTTCCCTACCACGCAGGATTTGATGCGAAGACCCGTTCCAAATATCAGGATATGTTCCTGATGGAGGATGTTGATGTGGTAGTGGCCACCATTGCCTTTGGAATGGGTATCGATAAACCAGATGTACGCTTTGTGATACATCATGACATTCCTAAGAGTATAGAAAGTTATTATCAGGAGACCGGACGTGCTGGACGTGATGGGGGAGAAGGGCATTGCCTCGCATTCTACTCCTACAAGGATATTGAAAAACTTGAAAAATTTATGTCAGGTAAGCCAGTGGCCGAGCAGGAAATTGGGAACGCCTTATTGCAGGAAGTCGTTGCCTATGCAGAAACCTCTATGTCGCGAAGAAAATTTATGCTGCATTATTTCGGTGAATACTTTGATGAGGTCAATGGAGATGGCGCCGATATGGATGATAATACCCGGAACCCAAAGGAAAAAAAGGAAGCAAGTGAAGACGTATTGATGCTGATGAGAACTGTTCTGGAAACCAATGAGAAATTTAAATCCAAGGAGGTGGTCAAAACCCTACTTGGGCAATTGAACGCCTTGATCACATCCCATAAGGCCAATGAAAAAGAAGTCTTCGGTATTGGTTCAGGTCAAACTGAAAACCATTGGATGGCTTTAATTCGGCAGGTTTTGGTTGCGGGATTGTTACGCAAGGAAATAGAAACTTACGGAGTCTTACGTGTAACAGATAAAGGAAAGTCATTTTTAAAGGAGCCATCATCTTTTTTGATGACCAAGGACCATGAATATAGTAAAGAGCGGGATGAGGCCATTGTAAGTGCATCTAAAGGAGGGGTTGCAGATGATAAGCTATTGAAATTATTAAAAACTTTACGTAAATCGGAAGCGCATAAATTGGAAATTCCGCCTTTCGTGGTTTTCCAGGACCCTTCCCTAGAGGATATGGCCCTGAAGTATCCTATTAATATGGAGGAGCTGCTCAATATTTACGGAGTTGGAGAAGGCAAGGCCAAAAAATATGGGAAACCGTTTATTGATGCGATAGCGGATTACGTTGAGGAAAATGATATTTTTAGACCGGAAGACCTTGTTGTCAAAACTACCGGGGCAAATTCTGGTCTTAAGCTTTATATTATTCAAAATGTAGACAGAAAACTGAGTATAGACGATATTGCCTCGGCCAAAGGCCTGAATATTCCGGAATTGATCAAAGAAATGGAGCAGATCGTATTCAGCGGAACAAAATTGAATATTGGATATTATATTGATGACCTCCTGGATGAAGATCAACAAGAAGAAATCCATGAATATTTTATTGAGGCCGAAACAGATGACCTTGAAACTGCAATGAAAGAATTTGACGGGGAGTATGAGGAAGAGGATTTAAGATTATATCGACTTAAATTTATAAGCGAGGTTGCCAATTGAGGATAATTTTTAAACCAATACCAAAAAAACCGTCTTGGATCCAATCCAAGACGGTTTTTTACTGCAATTAAATTTGATCATGGGGCAGATGTGCCACTACTATCAGATTTCGATTTTTTTAATTGTCTTTTTATTTTCTTGATTGCAGATTCTATTGATTTTTCTGGTTCTATGATATTGTATTCGCCCCAGAAATCGGGATCGGCAAAACCTATGGCCTCATCGCCCAAAATTATGGACGTCTTTATCCTCTCCTTGGATTTTGGCATTTCATTGGTGAGATTTTCTTCCCAATCTGTGATGGCCATTTCGCAGGTCATACTATAGACTGAATTGAATAATTTTTTGTCCCAATCAATCTTGAATTCCAATAGTACGTTACTATATCCATAGTACCACTTTCCATTTCTCTCCCTGTAATCAACCCTATAGGCTACTTCGTTAGGCCAAACTTTTGCATTTCTTGGTTTTCTTCGAACGAATAATTTAGAGGCTTCATACTTGTCGGTGATCTTAAGGGAATAAATTGCACTGGTAAGTATACTTTTTTCAGCATCAATATAAAGTTTACCCTGATAAAGCTGTTCCTTTATGGTAGGTTTTTGCGTGAAGTTGACAACATAAATCTGTCGGTCTTTAATTCTGGTGGTACGGTCAAATGTAAAATCGTACTTGGTAAGTAATCCCTCCTCGAATATATATTCCGGATATTTCATTATGTCCACAAAAAGCGCATTGAACGGTCCCCCTTGTAGTTTTAAGGCAATAGTGTCCAGTCTACTGTAATCTGTGCTTTTACGCGCCTTATATAATTGTACCGCATCTTTTTTCGTTGAGGTATAGGGCGTCTTGTAAATATTGACTACTGCCTCTGAAAGCGACACGTTTTTTTTCCTTTTTTTAATGGTTTCCCTATAAAAAGCGGTCATAAGTGTAGGGTCGTCAAAATAATTCTCTCCCCTTTTTCTTAAGGTTTCCCTTACCAGGGCTTCGGCATTGGAAGGAATACTGAGACTAACCTCACTCAATTCAACAATGGAAACCTCCATGTAAATCTTGTTTTTTCCCTCTTTCAGTTGTGCAAGAGGCATAAGTTTAGATTTATAACCCAAAAAGGTAACCAGCAGATTTCCATTAAGCAAATTATTCGGAACTTTAAGGGCAAATTCCCCTTCGGTATTTGAAATTGTACTGATATTGGTGCCGTCAACGGATAGTTCGGCGAAAATCAATGGTTTTTTGGTCTCGGAATCCCTGACCTCACCCTTGTATTGTTTGTAATTGATTTCCTGTTCATCTGCATCTTGATAAAATGCATTACTGTCCTGAATTCCCCAGACTACCAATAGCAAAGAAACAAGTATTGATCTTAAAGGAATCATTTTTTGTAAACTATTGATTATGTGTGGCATATAATAAATTTAAGTAGTTAATAATGGAGTGTTGAAACTTTATACAAGTTAGTGAAAATTGGTGACATATGATGTTAAATAATGCTAATCATGACCCTAATGAACCGCATGATTATCATGTCTCTTGACAAATTGCCGTAAATCCCATTTTACTTCTACAATGGTAATGTTGGTGCACGCAATGGTCCCCAAGTGTGACTACCGTCTACAAAGTGTGATAATGGTATTCGTTTAGCTTGCTTTTCTGTTGGAATTGCCTTTTTGTACTACTCAAACGTTTTGGTGGAGGAAGAGACCAAACGATTTATTTCAACGAGTTCATCGTCCGTTATATCACGCCATTTGCCAACTGGGATATCTAATTTAATGTTCATGATACGTACGCGTTTTAATTTCTTTACACGATATCCAAGATGTTCACACATACGCCTAATTTGTCGATTAAGCCCTTGGGTAAGGATGATCTTGAACTGGTAGGTATTGATGGCCTCAACATAACATTTTCGAGTGACGGTTTCCAATATTGGGACACCCTTGCCCATCTGTTCGATAAATTTTGGATTGATGGGTTTATCTACCGTAACCAAATATTCCTTTTCGTGATGGTTCCTTGCCCGTAGGATCTTGTTTACGATATCACCATCATTGGTGAGGAAAATCAGTCCCTCACTCGGTTTATCGAGCCGGCCAATTGGGAATATGCGTTTTGGATAATTGATGAATTCAATGATGTTGTCCCTTTCAACCCGGGTATCCGTAGTACAGACAATACCCACAGGTTTATTAAAAGCGAGGTATACCGATTTTTCCTTTGGAGTGGAGATTAACTCCCCATCAACGCGTACCTCATCCCCTTCGGTTATTTTGCTTCCCATTTCAGGAACCTTCCCATTAATGGTAACCCTACCTTGGTCTATCAATTTATCTGCGGCACGTCTGGAACAATACCCAACCTCGCTAAGATATTTGTTGATACGTGTTTGTTTTAGGTCATCCAAGGTAGTAGTATTTAAAGGGGTGTAAAATTAATGTTTCTAACAGCCATTGGCAACGGTTATTTTTTTGACATCATATTGAATGTAAATACATTCAAATAAAATCAAGGTTTCTTGGTTCATTGGATGCCTGAAATCCTTAATCAATACCTTTCCTTTTTAATTCTTGGTCGTAGAGTTCCCTGCCCAACTGCGCCAAAAAGGGAATGCCCTTATCATCATATTCATATGCATCATCATTGAATATACCATCCTTATTGACTAGGATCGTAGCTGTTAGCATAAACTCGACCTTGTTCAGCGCATCAACTATATAAGCACAATCTGTTAATGTACCATAGGCATAACCTACTTTATTGTAGATTTTGATATGTTCAGGCATGGGGTCTTTCCTGTCACCGAACATGAAAAACTTAACATAGCTGTCATAATATTCAATTGGATCATAACCAAGCTTTTTTGGTAAGGTATGCATGGCTTCCAAAACAAACTCACGTTGGGTGTCGGTTAAGTCAATACCTTCTTTTTTTGTAAACTGTTCTGGAAAGATCATTCGTTTTAACAATGCATGTTGTGCCACAATAGGGTAGTGGTTCTTTAATGCAAAACTGAATGGACTCCTGATCAATGAATCTTGTGCATAAAATCCTATTCCTTTATCGATGGCGTCGAGCACCAAGGGCTCTGCAGAGGTGTTGATAGTCCCCGGTAGGGTAGTCATGGTGCTATCATTCTGATAAATGACCAATGGTTTTGTTGTTATTTCATCGGCATTGCCAGTAGCAAGTCTATGGGATATACGTACCGGAGCGATTCCTTTCTCCCGAAGGGTGGTATTGATATGGTCTTGTCCTAGGAATTCCAATAATCTATTGTTGGCAGCATTATCACTAACG
>Ga0316189_10002172_pt1 | contig 19292 bp, 15 predicted proteins | sample LowCovwburrow_MG_FD_204930 | JGI IMG/M metagenome (GOLD analysis project Ga0316189, IMG submission 204930) | Coastal sediment microbial communities from Maine, United States - Lowes Cove worm burrow | ecosystem: Environmental > Aquatic > Marine > Coastal > Sediment | place: USA: Maine...
CATACCAAACTGTTCAGGGGTCAGCGTGTAGCGGCTGATTGCCGAATTATTCAGCTCGGCAACATGTGTCGGTGCAGAGATACTAATCTCATCCATACCGTCTTCACCGTGAACTACCAGCACATGTTGGCTTCCCAGCCTCGACAGCACCTCAGCCATTGGTTGCAGAAGCTCTTCTGCGAACACGCCAAGCACCTGGTTCGGTGCACCAGCAGGATTGGTCAATGGACCCAACACATTGAAAATTGTCCTGACACCCATTTCCCTGCGCGGTCCGATAGCATGTTTCATTGCGCTATGATGCAGCGGCGCGAACATGAACCCGACGCCAATTTGATTAACGCATTCGGCTACCTGCTGTGGCGTTAGATCAAGTCTAACACCGGCCGCTTCCAGTACATCAGCACTGCCGCTATTGCTCGATATCGACCGGTTTCCGTGCTTGGCAACCCTGCCGCCTGCTGCAGCAACAACGAAGGCCGAGCTGGTCGAGACATTAAAGGTACCGCTGGAATCACCACCAGTACCACAGGTATCCACCAGGTGCTCATTGGTGACATTCACGTGTGCAGCCAGCTCACGCATAACCTCTGCTGCTGCCGTAATCTCTTCGACAGTTTCTCCCTTGCAGCGCAGACCAACGAGGAACCCGCCTACCTGTGACGGGGTGGCCTCTCCCGTCATGATCAGTTGCATAACATGATGCATCTCGCTCGCGCTCAGGTCTTTACCTGAGATCACAGTTTGAATGGCAGTTTGCATGTCCATGTTCTAAAACCTCAACGTATTAAGTTTTACGTCGTAAGTTTTACGTAAACCGCAAAACTTAATACGTAAGACAATGTTTATCTTTTGACCAGGAAATTAGCCAGCAGTTCATGTCCCTGGTGAGTCAGTATCGATTCCGGATGAAACTGAACTCCTTCTACATCCAGTGTCCTGTGCCGAACACCCATTATTTCATCATCATCGGTCCAGGCCGTCACTTCAAGGCATTCGGGCAGACTTTGACGTTCAATGACCAGGGAATGGTAGCGCGTCGCCTGCAATGGATTTTCCAGTCCTTTAAACACGCCGATGTCATTATGATGGATCATCGAGGTCTTGCCGTGCATCAGAGTTTTCGCGCGAATGATGTTGCCGCCAAAAGCCTGGCCGATGCTTTGATGGCCAAGACAAACACCCAGGATCGGTATGCGACCGCTGAACTGCTTGATCACTTCGACAGAAACACCGGCTTCATTCGGGGTACAGGGGCCCGGCGAGATAACGATGTGCTCGGGTTGCATGGCCTCGATTTCATCAAGGCTGATTTTGTCATTTCTGTGAATATGGACATCTGCACCCAGTTCACCAAAGTACTGCACCAGGTTGTAGGTGAAGGAGTCATAATTATCGATCATCAGTAACATGTTATGCCTCCTTAGCTGAGCTGCCGTAAACCGCTTGCGGCCATTGCCACAGCGCGGAAAGTGGCCCTGCCCTTGTTCAGGGTCTCTTCCCATTCCATTTCGGGTTTCGAGTCGGCGACGATACCGGCACCCACCTGTATGTTGAGCATGCCATCCTTGATCACCGAGGTTCGTATAGCAATCGCTGTATCCATATTACCGTTCCAACCAAGATAACCGACCGCGCCTGAATAGATGCCGCGCTTGACGGGCTCCAGCTCATCAATAATTTCCATTGCCCTGATTTTTGGTGCACCGCTAACTGTACCGGCAGGGAAAGTGGCCCTGAGTACATCGATGGCATCAAACTCTTTACGTATATCACAGACTACGTTGGAAACTATGTGCATAACATGGGAGTAACGCTCGATGACCATGCGATCTGTAAGCTCAACGCTGCCGATCTCCGCAATACGGCCGAGGTCGTTACGCCCAAGATCTACCAGCATAAGGTGTTCTGCCAGTTCTTTGGGATCAGCCATCAGGTCCTTCTCCAGCGCCAGGTCCTCTGCCTCATTTTCACCACGAGGGCGGGTGCCCGCAATCGGTCGCACCGTGGCCTTGCCTGAATCCACCTGCACCAGGATCTCCGGTGACGAACCGACGACCTGAAAGTCACCAAGATTCATAAAATACATATATGGTGACGGGTTTAGTGTACGCAGTGCGCGGTATAGATTCAGTGGCTGAGCCTCGTACGGAATACTCATGCGTTGTGACAACACGACCTGCATTATGTCGCCGGCGCGGATATATTCGCGCGCCCGCTCTACTGCCTGCATATAACCCTCGCGGCTGAAACCGGAGTGGAAGTCATTTTCACCGACCTCGGAGGTAACAGCATTAGCCTGGTGCGACAGCGGCTGATCAAGTAATTGAGCTATTTCATCAATACGCTGCTGGCCAGACTCCCACACACCAGGCTCGCGTGGATCGACATTGATGACGATGAAAAGACGCCCCTTTAGCTTGTCGAAGATCAAAATCTCGTCAGAGACCATCAATAGAACATCGGGCGTCTGCAGAGAATCAGGATGACGATTCTCACCCAGGCTCGGTTCAATATAGCGAATGGTGTCGTAAGAAAAATAGCCGACCAGACCGCCGGTGAAGCGAGGCAATCCCTCTATATCAGGGGCCTTGAAGCTATGCTGATATTCACGGACTGCCTGCAGCGGATCATCACTGGTGAAGGAATCCACAATTGCACCATCTTCAATAATTTCTACCAGATTGCCGGTTGCGCGGAAAATTTGTCTTGCAGACAGGCCGATGATCGAATAACGACTGGCCTTCTCGCTGCCGGAAACAGATTCAAACAGATAGGAGTACTCACCACCAGCAAGCTTGATATAGGTACTTAACGGGGTATCGAGGTCTGCCAGCACTTCGCGCACAAGAGGTATGCGTGTATGGCCCTGGGCGGCAAAGGAATCAAATTCAGATTTATTCAGAGACATGGGAAAACATTACCTTAAACAATTAAACAGGATATAACCGATAGAAAACGCTTAGCGCATCACCATCGCCAGATCCATGCCTCCTGTTTTTCGATCATGTCTTCCATTTGTAATTACCTTTAATGCCTGCTCATGTCAGCAATGAAAGCTGCTGATCCAGTTTGTCCAGAGAATCTATCACACCCTGTGTCTGCAGGGTAGTAAGATCGACCCCCTGATTGTAGCCATAATTGACACAGATAACAGGCATGCCTGCCGCAATTGCCGCTTTAACGTCATTGGCCGAATCACCAATAAGTATTCCCTGGTCAGGGGTGATGCCGAAATATTCGCAGGCATGCGTCAATGGCAATGGATCAGGTTTTTTTCGTGGCAGTGAATCACCAGAAACAACCAGTTCAAAATACCCATCAAGCTCAAGGTCAGCTAGCAATGGCAGTGTAAAAGCTTCTGCCTTGTTGGTAACACAGGCAAGACGGAAGCCCATATTCTTCAGCTTTTCCAGCCCAGCAACAACACCGTCATAGGGACGGCTTTTGGCCGAAACGTTCTCGCCATAGGCTTCAAGAAACAGCGCATAGGCTTTTTCATAATCATCACTATCCGGCTCACCGTCCATCGAATCAGTCAACGCCCGTTTAACTAAGCGGCTGACGCCATTGCCAATCCAGCCCGATACTTTGTCCAATGGCCAGGGGTCTCGGCCCATGCGTTCAAGCATGATATTAACGCAATCGGCCAAATCAGGCGCTGTATTGATAAGAGTGCCATCAAGGTCAATCATGACCATACGGACATTTATTTTTTCAGGCACAACCAGGTTCCAGGTAATCTGTCAGCTTGAGAAAGCTTTGTTTATTGAAATGAAATTCTTAGATCTGCCATGGCGAAGTAGTACTTCGGCCCTCACCATGCCAGTGAAAGAAAATAATTAGCTGACTTTGGCCAACTCAGCGCGCATTGCTGCAACAACTGTTTCGTAATGGTGCGGATCAGCGACATTAGCTGCACCAAAAATAGCGGAACCGGCCACAAACATGTCGGCACCCGCCTCGGCTATTTCGCGGATATTATCAACTTTGACGCCGCCATCTACTTCCAGGCGAATATCTCTGCCAGAGGCATCAATCAGTTTACGTACCTGGCGCAGTTTAGTCAGTGTAGAATCAATGAAACTCTGGCCACCGAAGCCCGGGTTCACTGACATCAACAGAATCATGTCCACTTTGTCCATCACGTACTCAAGAACATCCAGCGGTGTTGCAGGATTAAACACCAGGCCGGGTTTACAGCCTTCATCTCTAATCAGTTGCAGACTGCGGTCTATGTGTTCCGATGCTTCGGGATGGAAAGTGATGTAGGTAGCGCCTGCGGCAGCGAAATCAGGAATGATGCGATCAACTGGCTTGACCATCAAATGGACATCGATATCTGCTGTCACGCCGTGTTTACGTAAAGCGTCGCAAACCAGTGGGCCGATGGTCAGGTTAGGTACATAGTGATTATCCATAACGTCGAAATGCACCACGTCGGCACCGGATGCCAACACATTATCCACTTCTTCACCGAGTCTGGCGAAATCTGCGGACAGTATTGAAGGTGAGATTAGAAAATCTTTAGCCATCTTGAAACTCCCTGGTATTTGTTTAGTATTCGGTTTCAGAGCACAGAATCAGGCGCATGATACTAGTGAACCCGATAAATATTAGAAAAAATAGAGGCGATATTTTACCCTATTTACCCCGGCTTTTCAGTATTTCATGGCAAATTTCAGATGATCATGCCCGGTAGCCGAAAGTAAGGCTCACATCATCAGCCATCCATCAGTAAATTTCGCAGGTCGATGATGGCTGCATTGGCGCGGGATATATATGAAGCCATCACCAGAGAATGGTTCGCGACAAGGCCAAAGCCACTGCCATTCATTATCAACGGACTCCAGATTGTATCCTGGGTCGATTCCAGTTCACGTATGATCTGGCGCAGGCTGACGACGGCGTTTTTCTTTCGCAGCACAGTTTCAAAGTCGATCTCTACTGCTTTCAGGAAATGCAGCAGTGCCCAGGCCGAGCCACGTGCCTCAAAGAAGTTGTCATCAATTTTTGTCCAGGGCGTCTGAATCTCAAGATCATCAGGAGTTGGCGTCGAGTGTGTGGCTGCAGCATCACCGGCAAGGTCAGTGTTCACTCTTAATTGCCCGACACTGGCCGACAACCGTTGCGACAGACCTCCCAGTCGCTTCTCAACTATTTGCAGCCAGTCCCTGAGGTTGTCTGCCCGTGTATAAAACTGAGCATTAGTTGCGTCAGCGTCGACAAGACGGTCAAGATAGGACTGCAGTGCCTTGATGCCTTTTCGATAGGAACCTTCGGCCGAAGGAAACATCCAGGATTCATTACTAATACTGAACTGGGGCTCTGCCACCATCAGGTCTTTGTCTTCCAGTGACTGGGACTGAGACCTGCTCATCTCATTGCGCAGTGCACGAGCCAGGTCACGTACCTGCACGAGCACACCAAATTCCCAGTTCGGCATATTGTCCAGCAGCACAGAAGGCGGCGTGACATCATTACTGAGAAATCCCCCCGGCTTGTCCAACAGGGTAGTTGCCACGGTGATCAGGGCTGCAGTTGTGGTGCTACCGGGAACCGCTTGCTCACCCTCATCAATTGTAATCTGCTGCCGCGCATTCTCCGAAACATCAAACATATCGGGGCTGCGACTCCAGTAAATGGATAATATAAGCATAAGCAGGCATACCAGGAATGTCGCCATTCCTATGGACCAGCGAATTCCTTTTTCTTTCCAGGTGGCCGGTTTTAATACACTGCCTACTGCACCGCCTGCTGCCACAGCCTTTTGCTGGATATCATTAATCATCTAAGTGTTCTCAAAAGAAAAAATTAATCATGAATAATTACTCTGTACGCCTTGCTCATTGCCAGCACCGTATACGTGGCTCGCGATATTTTCCCGATCCCTGAAAAATAATTCTCGTTTATCTTTTCCCGGCAACGGGCCTCAATGACTATAGACCTGAGCTTTGTTAATCTTAACACGCTAATATTATGTTTTATGTCAGTTTATGGAAATCAAGCAATTGTTATACCCGGGCCTGGACATTAGATGAAATTACTTCGTTACCTGCTGGCTGCAGCTGTTGTTCTGCTATTCCTGTTACTTGTCGTCATTACGGGTATGGCTGGTGACACACTGCTTTCGCTGTGGGAGCGACTAGAGACTGCACCCTGGTATATAGGCGGCCTGTTCGTGTTGATACTGCTGATGTTTAGCGTAGCCAGCGCAATCATCCTCTGGAAACTGTTGCGCCCGGCAAAAAAATCAACGCATAAACTAGAACCCATAAATGAAAGCAGCCTGCAGCAGCGCATAGAAGAGGCGCAGGAAAGCGGCATTGAGATTGAGTCTGCTAAGGAAGAATTACGCAAGCTAAAACAGCGTCGTCAAACTGGACAACTCTACATTGCTCTGACAGGTACCATCAGCACAGGCAAGAGCAGCCTGATCAATAGCCTGCTGCCCAATGCAGAAGCTCGCTCAGAAGTCACGGGTGGTACGACCAGGGATATCGTCGAATACCACTGGTCTACCCCTTCAGGAGATGAAGTTATTCTGATAGATATGCCTGGCCTTCAGGATGCTGGAAACACCGGCTTGAGTAATGCAGCTCGCAGTGAGGCAATGCGTGCGCACATCGTAATATACCTGTGTGACGGAGACCTGACCCGCCAGCAACTAGATGAATTAAACCTGCTCGCCGAGCTACAAAAACCATTAATACTTGCACTTAATAAAAGTGACTGGTACAGCGAGCAGGAGCGTAAACAAATACTGCAGCGGCTGCGTGAACACACAGATCACATTAAAGATATAACTATTGTCGCTATTAGCACTCAAGCTGAAAAACAGATTGTCGTCAGACAATCGGATGGCACCGAATCAATAGAGCTCCGTGCCATAGAACCTGACATCAAGGAACTTGCACGTGCCCTGCAGCGGCGCATTGACAACAATCCAGAAAGGCTGGAACAGTTGCGCGATAGCGCCATCTTTACACTTGCTGCACGCACTCTTGAGGAAGCAGAGCTGCAGCAGCGGATTGAGAAAGGACAATCCCTGGTACGCAACCACACACGTAGCGCAGTAGTTGGTGCGATGGCTGCCATTAGTCCTGGAACCGACATTCTTATTCAGGGTGCACTGGGCATCAGCCTGGTTAAAAGCCTGTGCTCGCTTTATGACGTTCCTGTCAGCCAGCTAGAGATCGACCGCCTGTTAAAACTAGGTCAATCCAGACTTAACCGCCATATCGCCCTGATCATGGCCGTGGTAGGTAATGCTATGAAAGCATTCCCCGGACTTGGTACACTGGCGGGTGGCGCACTGCATGCAGTGACCTATGGCATGATATTCGATGCACTGGGACGCAGCCTGAACGAGACGCTAGCCAGCCGCGGCGAACTGGCTACACTCCCTGTGATAAACCGCTTTACGGAGAACCTTGGTGATCAACTGGAAAAAAGTACCGGCAACATTATCCGGCTGGTCATGGAAGCCAAAGAAGAAAGGCAAAAATAATACTGCAAGGTCTAAAAAAGCAGACGATCCGGTAAACACCAGCGACCCGTCCGAGCACCATCTCACTATCGCACGAGACAGTCTGTCACGGCTGCTGGATGATGAACACATTCCACAGTCTGTTCGCGAAAGCCTGAATGAAGAATACCAGTCGATACAGGATTTACTGGATAAAATTGAAAATAATGAAATCCACATCGCTGTTATGGGGCGCGTCAGTGTTGGTAAGTCCTCACTATTGAATTCCCTGCTTGGCAGCAATGTCTTTTCCACCAGCCCACTGCACGGAGAGACGCGCAGCGTTGATCGCAGCGCATGGCAGTCCTATGACAGCGGTGGTGTTTTTCTGATTGACACACCCGGACTTGATGAAGCCGATGGCGAGCAACGCGAACAGCTGGCAATAGAAGCCGCAGCGCAGGCAGACCTGATCATCTTTGTGGTCGATGGCGACCTGACACAAAGTGAACTTGATAGCCTGAAAACCTTGTACAGCCAGTCCAGCATTGTGCTGCTGGTATTAAATAAAACTGACCGATATACCGAAGATGAGCAGGATGCACTGCTGGCCTCGTTACGCAGGCACACTAAAGGTATCGTCGAGGATGAAAATATACTCACTGCATCCGCCGCGCCACCAAGGCAAAAACTAATCCAGGTTGATACTGCCGGCAATGAAATTGAAACGGTCCGTGAAATAGAGCCAGATGTTTCAATGCTAACCACACGCCTGTGGCAGATTATCGAACAGGATGGCCGCAGTCTTGCTGCCCTGAATGCAAGTTTGTTCGCTTCTCACGTCACCGATAAGGTCGCTACCCGGATACTTGAAACACGCAGGGCGCTGGCAGAGAAAGTCATACGCTATTATTGCATTGCAAAAGGAGTCAGCGTGGCCGTTAATCCGATTCCACTCGCCGACCTGGTAGCAGCTGCTGCACTGGACAGTGCACTGGTCTATCACTTGTCCAGGGTCTACGATCTACCCATGAGCAGACGTGAGTCGGGCAAATTAGTTGCTGCCATATTTGCTCAGCTGGCGGCCCTGATGGGGGCGGTATGGACTGTGCATCTTGCCTCAAGTCTACTTAAGCTTGGTAGTGCCGGCCTGTCAACAATATTAACTGCTAGTGGACAGGGAGCGATTGCCTACTACAGCACCTATCTTGTAGGCCAGATCGCCGAACGCTACCTTGAGCAGGGTAAGGCCTGGGGTGAAGGCGGCGCAAAACAGGTGGCCGAGGAAATTATGGCAGGGATGGACAAGAATTCAATTATCGAAAGTGCCAGGGAAGACATCTCTATGCGTATCAGGGGTAAAAAAGGATAAGTGTTGAGTTTTTATATATTCTGGTGGGCTTAATTTCATCATAACGCCAACAACCAGCTTAAAACCTCTGCCCTCCTTTTAGACAGCTGTGGTAAATGTTCCGCATAAAAAATAACCAGGAGGATAGCTCAATGAACCAGTTATTTTCTGATATCTGGATGAATGACCTAAAAGACGCGTGGAATAATGATGCTGGGGTATATGGTCCATAGCAAAAGGCCAATTTTACAGCAAATATTGCTTATGGTTTCAAAGGCGAGGATCAGCCAAGGCGATTAATAAGCATTGTCAGCGGTAAACTAACCAATGTTTCTGCCTACGCAGGAGAAAACCTCGACTGGGATTTGCGTGCTTCACCTGTAAACTGGCAATTATGGCTAAAAGAGGGTTTTGGCCTAACTCGTCTCGGCCCGGCTGTCGCAATAAAGAAATTGCAGTTTGCTGTCGGCAATTATCGGCAAATGATTCGCAATCCTTCACTAAGCCATGCCTTTCTGCAGCATTTTGAACTGATGAGAAGGATAGCAACTTCATATTAACTTCATAAATGGTTACTACTTTCTCATCACCTGCATCCAGCGCCAAAAATTCAATAGACCCGCCAAAGCAGAAGACACATAAGTAAACGCAGCAGCGCGCAATATTTTTCTTGCCGGCGCAACCTGCTGTGGCTGCAGATAACCGGATTCGAGCATAGGCAGGGCTTTCTTAAAACTTGCATCAATTTCAACAGGCAAGGTAAGAAACTGTACAAGCAGACCCGAGCCCATAACTAGAAAAGCAGCTAGCAGTGTTAGTAATCCCACAGCAGGCGCACGGGTTATAACTGAGAGCAAGGGTACCAGGAACAGCAGGAATGAACCCATTTTTTGTGCTGCCACCGAATATGATGCCAGTCGCGCCCGCCAATGAAATAGTTTCTCTCCACTGGCATCCTGAAGCGCATGCCCTACTTCATGGGCGGCGATTGTAATAGCCGTTAACGTGCGGCCATTAAAGCGGTCTTCGCCCAGGCGAACCGCCCTGGCCACAGGATCATAATGATCGCCATGCGTCGTCACCTCAACGTTGACAGCCTGTAGCTGTAATCGATCCAGAAGATGCCTGGCAAACTCGCCACCTGTGCCGGTGAAATTCTCTTCTGGCTTCCGGTTGTATCGGCTAAGCACAGCTTTAACCCAGTACTGCGGGCCAAGAACCAGTAACATCAGAAGAACAAGAAGAATTAGTACATACATGGAATTGTGCTGTATAGTGGCAACGTTCGTTGAATCCTGCCTTTGTGGACTGTGGTCGATTGTAGCCTTTTTCAGGAACTATCACCCGGTACTAAAGTTAAGCATCTAGATGAAATTAGTGTGCTGCCGGCATTCTATATTGAACTGTCATGAAATATCCAATTTGACTATATTAGAATATTATTATATAGTGCATAGCACATGGCAAGAATGTAACAGACATACTGGGAAAATTACTGCTATGGGGATCCCGGTACAAAACATTTAATGAATATTTTTGGAGAATTACTTATGAAATTAGTACAGATTGTATCAATTGCTGCTCTTATGAGCATGTCAGCTGCTTCTTCGGCATGGTGGGGAAATGGTTATGACAATGGTTCTGGCTACGGCAACGGTTCTGGCTACGGTTCTGGCTACGGCGACGGTTATGGCCGTGGTGATGGTTCAGGTTACGGCTCAGGAAACACCCGTGGACGTGGTGACGGACGTGGTGACATGGACGGCGACATGGACGGCGACGTAGATGGCAGCTTCAACATGAACTTCAAAGGTAGCGGACGCGGACGCGGACGTGGTGCTGGACGTGGTTACGGTTCAGGCTATGGTTCAGGTTATGGCGACGGTTATGGCCGTGGTTACAACACCTACCGTGGCGATGCACGTGGCAACTCCTACGGTGGCAACCGTTACGGTTCTGGCGGCTATGGCGCACCTTACGGTGGCGGCTATGGCGCACCTTACGGTGGCGGATACGGCGCACCTTACGGATACGGTCCTGCTCCTATGATGCAGGCTCCTGCTGCTCCAGCAGCTCCTGCTGCTCCAGCTGCACAGTAATAAGAACCTAACAGGTTTTTAATACTAAAAAGGCCCGTGTGGAATTCCACACGGGCCTTTTTGTTTGTCTGCTGTTTATGTAAGTTTCAAGAATTAAAACCCAATCCTTTTTATCATTTTTTTATTTATCTTCAGATTTGAAGCTTCGGACTTAAAAATAATACCCCAGCTCAATCTGCAGATAATCATCTTCAGCGAACGATTTAAGAGACTGGTCCAGCCCATCTGCCTGGAATTTATTGGCCTGGATTGACAACTTCCAGCTGTCACCTATTCTTCGGTTGGCTTCGAGACTGAAGAGATAACTAGAATTATACCTGTCCTTAATTACACCCAGCAGTGCATCAGTACTTTGCACATCATTTAACGTCAGCCTCAGTCCTGTAAAGAGGTCATCCTCAAAGGGCGTGGTTGCCAGATTCCCACGAGAATCATAAAGATATTCAACGACCAGACCAAGGTCGGCTGCGCTGCTTGCAATACCGTAAAAAGTGTATTCAAAACCACCTACAGCACGCTTATATTTTTCATAGTTGCCATCAAGATTAATCGCTTCCAGCTTCCATAGCCAGCTACCCTTTGTTAGCTGGGCATCAATACCCGCCTGATCTATGATCTGGTAGAAAGGTGCCAGAACAACCTGCTGTTGATACAGCGACGGATACAATAGTGGGGTTCGACTGGTTCCATGAAACCATGACAGCCCTATATCCAGGTCACCAATAGAATTAGACCACCTTGCAGCCACGTCAACATTCCTCTGTTCCTCTGACGATTCGTAGCTGGTCAGGTTTTGTTCTACATAAGGAATGACCCGGGGACGGCCATCTACACCAGCGAATGTACGTTCACGAAACCATGGCATAACAAAAAAATTAACAGTACCCCAGTCGCGAATTAAAGACAGTTTAATCATTGGCTGTCCGAGTTTTTCTTCTCCGGAAAAATCTTCAACAAGGTCCGTTTGATTGATGATATCGACGACATGCTGTGCCTCGGTAACACCCCAGAAGACCTTACTAAAGCCTATAGTCCATTCATAGTCGCGGGCAATGTATGACCATGACAACTCGCGGATATCAGCGTGCGTGCGCTGATCATCTCCCTGATCAAGGCGGGCAAATGGGATAAAGCTGATATTCTGCTTGCCATCATCCCACTCATGATACATTTCAGGTTGCGCTGCCACCGAAAAATTATCTCCATGCTGGCGCGGGTCTATCGGTGGTTTAAAAAACAATCTTTCCTGAACAGCCACATTGCCGCGCCAATCAACAGACTGTGCCGGTGAGGAAACAATCAGCAATACAGCAGCCGTTAGCCGAAGCAGCTTACCCATTAACGCGCTCTTTTTAACGAATTCTGGTCAAAGTCACGATCAGTGAAACCGTTATTGAAACTGTATTCACTGAATATCAGTAGAGTGCTTTTTCCATTCTGGTGATTGTTCATCATCATTTGGCCCGGTCTCCAGTATTTACCCAGGTACTGCTTGTAGTCGCTCGGGACCAAAGTCTTCAGCAGGGAATCTTTGCGATCATAAAATTCCACTTTCAGTGGATGGTCAATTTCTTTGTCAAGCCATACGATTTGGCGTGTATAGCCGGAATTCTTGTCAACGGGAATACGCTCAATCACGTAGACCTCTTTTCCATCGAGGGTTTCATCACGCAACCACTTGTATGTGTACTTGTCGACTTCCTGTGAAGACATATCCTCAAATGCAAATTCACTGCCCATAAATGGGCCTGACTTATTTTTTGAAGCAATACGCTTTACTCGCTTCAGCGCTGGCAGATACAACCACTGGTCATCAGGCTTGTTAACATGTGTGAAACTTAAGAAAGCAGTCCCTTTAACGTCAGCCGGTGAATCGAAAATCGACATTGATTTATCACCATCTCCTGTAACCTCCAGAGAACGGCCACGAATTTGTCTACGGCTTTCCTGTCCCTGCTTATTTCGTAGTACCATTTCCAGCGTCTGCTTCTGGTCGCCCCAGCCGGAATCTCGCAGATCAGCATTTTTCGCTATCTCCAGTCCTTTTTCTTCAGGCGTCAGTGCCCAGGCCAGTGTTACTGAAACACTAAGCAGTAGTAGCAGTAGTAGTCTTTTCATTCGATTTATCCTCAATTTTCATTAGCAATGTTGGCAACAGTAGAAAGTCGGCAAGCAGTGCCAACGCAATAACCAGCGCCGTCAGTAGCCCCATACCAGAATTTAACTTGAATGCAGAAAAAGCCAGCACCAGGAACCCGGCGATTAATACTACAGATGTTACTACCAGGGCACGGCCAACACTGGTAAAGGCATAACGAACTGCCTGCTCCGAATCATAGCCTTTTTCTACGCGCGCTCGTTGATATTTACTCATGTAGTGCACTGTGTCATCTACAACGATACCCAGTGTCATACTGGTAACGACTGACAACGCCAGACCGACTTCACCCACTAACATACCCCAGATGCCAAATCCCATCGCAGCAGGCACAAGATTAGGCACCATACTGGTCAAACCAAGTTTGAACGATCGTAATGCGACGATCATAATCAGAGAAATGAGTACAAGGGCAATGGTTGTTCCCCCCAGCATGCTAATGATATTACGCTTGCCGATATGTGCAAACATCATGGTCGGGCCACTGGCAGATGCAGCCTTGATGTGTTTTGTGTTTTCAGCTATCCACTGATCTGAACGTTTTTCAAGTTCAAGCATGTTATTTGTTGATATTGTTTTCAGTGTCACAACCATACGTGTTGCTGATTTATCAACATTAATCTGGTTGTTAAGATCCAGTCCGTAAGGCAGCGACATTTCGTACATCAGAAGATACTGCGCCGCTAGATTGCGATCATCCGGCAAGCGGTACATTTCGTCATCATCACCATGCATGTTTCTGTTTAGCCGCTTCATGATGTCGGTAAACACGTTGACATGAATGGTTTCCGGTTGCCGCCTGAACCAGTTGGCAAAATTTTCTACTTCCTGCTGGAAGCCTGGGTCGCTGATGCCGCCTGTCTCTGTTGATTCGATAGAGAAATCAATCAGGTACATACCGGTAAGGTTCTCGACAGTGAAGTCTGTCGCCTGTCGAAAAGGAATTGTTTCATCAAAATATTCCAGAAACACATCGTTGAGTTCATTGCGTGGCAGAAAAGACACCAGAAACACAACAAGAATCACCATACCAGGTAGAATTTTGCGACGGTTGTTGACAACAAAATCACCCAACCAGATCATCATTCGGTCACCACCTTCATGATGCACACGCACTTTTACTGGCAATAAACTAATCACCGCTGGCAGGAATGTGACAGCAAGAAGAAAAGACATCATTACGCCAATTGCAACAAAATTGCCGAGATGATTAAACGGCGGCACGTCGGAGAAGTTCATGCTTAGAAAGCCAATTGATGTCGTCAGGCTGGTAAGAAATACCGGCTGTAGATTGACACGCATACTTTCAACCATAGCGGGTACCTTCTCCATGCCTTCCCGCATATTGTGATAGAAAGTCACCAGAACATGCACTGAATTGGCAATGGCCACGGTCAGGATTACTGTTGGCGCTATAGAGCTAGGTGGTGTAATTGGATAGCCTATATATCCGCCAGCCCCCATTGCCGATATTATCGACAGAATAATCACCACCATTGTTAAAGCTGTTCCTGCAAATCCGCGAATCATCAAGAAAAGCATAACCATCATGATGATAAAACTTATTGGCACCAGCGACGTCATGTCATTGATTGATGCCTCAGAGAACCCATTATTCATCATAACCATGCCGGTCATGTAGATTTTCAGGGAAGGGTATTTTTCCTGAATTTCTGCAGCAATTTTTCGCGCATAAGCGACCACTTCGGGAGTTTCTTTTGACTCGTTGATACCTGGCAATTGAACCGTGACATTAACTGCTGTCACGTGTGCCTGTTGAGAAATAAGGCGATACAACAGCAATGGCTCATTTACGGCAATGTCCTTAATTTTCGCCAGTCGTTCATCGGTCAGGGCAGCTGGGTCTTCCACCAGATCCTCTACCACAAGGTCATCAACTTCTGCTTCTGTATGCTGATAATTGGTTAGTGAGTCTACCCTTGATGAATAGGGAATCTGCCAGGCCTTTTCAGTCAATTCATAAACGGCTTCCATCATTTTTTGCGTAAACACGACGCCGTCTTCCGGTGCAATGACAAACATTACATTGTCATTTTTCGCATAGGTATTTTCCAGTGCCTCGAACGCCATACGCTGCGGGTTGTCTTCGCTGAAGAACACCCGGTAATTTGTCGTCATACTGAGATTCTTAGCGCCACTGGCCATCAACCCGACCAGCAACAGGCAACCAATAATCACTAACCAGCGATACTGTATAACCAGTTCTCCAAACCGTCTTTCGAATTCATGCATTATGCTGTCCCGGTTATTCAGTTTGTTTTTCTAAGACCATTGATAATAAGAGTGACGACATCAACTGCCATCTTCTCGAATTCCTCTAGTGTATAAAGATGCATAAACAGTGGTACGGTAAAAAAAACCGTCGACCTTAAGATGGCTGATGCCGTTCTATCAATGTTGTCTACCTCGAACTCACCCGCATTGACAGCCTGCTGAAGAATGCTAGCTATCTGCTTTTCCATCTGCTGATTTTTTTGATGGATTAGATAGGTGTGATTTGTGGTTATATTTTCTACCAGTTCATTAAGCCGCGGTGCTTCATGCATCATCGCGAAGTGGTAGCGCATAGCGGTTTGCACATATAGATGCAGACGCTGCGTAGCGTCTAGATTGGGCAAGCTGACAACGTTCTCCAGTAATGTATTCAGGTCGCCCATACACTGACTTGCACACTCGGCTGCGATTTCCTGCTTGTTGTCAAAGTAGCGGTAAAGATTAGCGGCAGACATATTCACATCCGATGCAATTTCAGCCATGGTTGTTTTCCCGTAACCAAAATTCCTGAAACGTTCCTGCGCTGCAACAAGAATTTCTGCTCTGATTTTCTGTGTTTCCTGTATTGTCTCAGTCATATTTTGTATACGTATGTTTGAATGAATAGGCGGCCAGCATATACCCTGAATTATGAATAATCAATTAAATAATCATAATTTATAATAATGCTATGGATACATACACAACACCAATGAGTTATCTGCTTTCTTTTTTGTCAGCTATTTCAGGACAGGGTCGACTACGAGGAACTTATCGCTCTACTCGCTGCCATTCTTCATCAACGAGTTCTACTTCGTATTTTGCCCAGCTGGCAAAATCCGTTCGAGTTACATGTCCTGTGCTTCTTATCCCCGGACCAACAATCGTCTTGTAGATGACGGCCTTACCATCATCATCTTCATCCACCAGCTGGCGCACAGACCAGTTATTGCCCTGTGCACCATTGCTATAAAAGTGCCACAGCTTTATGCGGGAAATATGCAGATGCCCAGCGTCAGCAGAACGGCTTGTGGCTATATTGTATATACGAAGTAGGTCCTTCTCAGAGATATCAACATAGGAATCGATTTCGCTTAGTGCGTAAACCAGGTCGCCATGAGAAATATTCTCATAGGGCTCTTTTCCAGCAGCTTTAGTCTTCTGGAACCATGCCGGGTAGCGGCGCCAGTAGAAAGAAGAATTAAAAACAACAGCGACGGCAAGAATAACGATGACGTTCAGCAGCACAGGAGTTATTACAAACTGATAACCAAGGTCGTACACCTCGGTACTGCCGACAACTGCCGATAAAGCAGTGGCTCCTCCAGGAGGGTGAATAGCGCGAATGTAATGCATAACGCCAATTGCCAGTCCAACGGCAACCGATGATGCGATAAAAAAATCGGGTATAAATTTAGCGCAGCTGACACCGATAACTGCTGACACCATGTGACCTGCGAATACCGACCAGGGTTGCGATAATGGACCATGTGGCACGCCAAAAACCAGCACGGCAGAGGCGCCCATTGAACCAACGATCAGTGCAGCCGAGTTGCCTGATACAAATAAGTTGGTTACCAGGAGGATACCCAGTATGCCGGCAAAACCACCAATAGCGGATACAATTCTCTCTGCGTGGCTAACCGGAACAGTCTCGATACCAAGAATCCCTCGCAGCGTCTTCAAAACGCTCATAGCCACGCCGATTATTACTCCCTCTCGTCTATTGGCACATAATCTCTAGTCGCCGGTCCGACATACAGCTGGCGTGGACGACCGATACGCTGCTCAGGGTCATCCATCATTTCCATCCATTGCGCAATCCAGCCAACGGTGCGGGCCATAGCGAAGACAACTGTGAACATGTTGATTGGTATTCCCATTGCGCGCAGGATAATACCTGAATAAAAGTCAACGTTCGGATACAATTTTCTTTCCTTGAAATAATCATCTTCAAGCGCAATACGTTCGAGCTCCAGTGCAATCTCAAACAATGGATCCTCCTGCTCTCCCAGTTCGTTTAGCAACTCATGGCAGGCGTCTCTGATCAGTGTGGCACGGGGATCAAAGTTTTTATATATCCGGTGCCCGAAACCCATCAGGCGGTAGGGGTCATCTTTATCCTTTGCTCGAGCGACAAACTTCGGGATATTTTTTGCTTCACCGATTTCCTCAAGGGTCTTGATAACTGCCTCGTTGGCACCACCATGAGCCGGTCCCCATAGAGAGGCGATACCGGCACAGACACTGGCAAAAGGGTTAGCGCCAGATGAACTGGCGAGTCTGACGGAAGAAGTACTGGCATTTTGCTCATGATCTGCATGCAATATCAGGATAGTTCTCAGTGCCTTGGCATGAACTGGATTGACCTCATAGTCATCAGTCGGCAGAGCAAACATCATGTACAGAAAATTTTCTGAATAATCCAGTTTGTTCTTTGGGAAATTAAACGGCAAACCCATTGAGTACCGGTAACTGTCTGCTGCCAGTGTTGGCATTTTGGCAATCAGCCTATGAGCGGAAATCTCGCGATGACGCGGATTGGTGACATCAGTTGAGTCATGATAGAAAGACGACATCGCACCCACGCAGCCAAGCATAAAGGCCATCGGGTGCGCATCATGCCGGAAGCCGCTATAGAAGCGACGCATTCCCTCATGCACCATCGTATGACAGGTAATATTACAACGGAATGTTTCTAGCTGAGCAGCTGAAGGAAGGTGGCCATTCAATAATAAATAGCAGACCTCGATATAGCTGCTCTTCTCTGCCAGCTGCTCGATAGGATAGCCGCGGTACAGCAATATCCCCTCATCGCCATCGATGTAGGTAATGTAACTGCTACAGGTGGCGGTCGAAACAAAACCCGGGTCGTAGGTAAACATGCCCAGCTCGGAATACATCTTACGGACGTCAAATACTCCCGATCCATGTGTTCCATGCTGAATGGGAATATCGACTTTTTTACCCGATCTATTATCCGTGATTGTGACTGTATTTTCTTTTTCTGCCATATCTAAACCCTCTCATTCTAAATCTATATCCTTTACATAGTGGATCAGTATCGTCGTGAACTTTTTCGCACAAACGAAAATTATAGCAGAATTAAATTAGCTAATATGCCCCAGTAAGCTTAATCCTGGTCTTATCAGGCATCCCCGCGTATTTTCATATCCACTTCACGCTGATGTGCAAAATCAAGCATACGCTGTATTGGAATTATCGCTTTATCGACGATATTACTGTCTATTTCTATGGCTTTACCACCATGCTTAAGAATATCGTGTAATTTTTGCATGGTATTAATTGCCATCCATGGGCAATGCCCACAGGAGACACAGCTAGCACCTTTGCCTGCAGTCGGTGCCTCGAGCAGTTCCTTGTCACCAGCAACCGATCGCATTTTGTAAAAAATCCCACGATCGGTGGCAACAATAAAGCGTTTCGCATCACTTTGCTGGACAGCATTAATCAGACCCGTTGTCGAGCCAACAACATCAGCCAGCTGAATGATTGAACGTGGAGACTCGGGGTGTACCAGCACCATGGCATCCGGATACTGCTTCATCATCTGCTGCAGTTCGACACTTCTATACTCATCATGTACCACACAGACACCGCCCCACAGCAACATATCGGCACCGGTCTCATTCTGTATATAGTCACCGAGGTGACGATCAGGCGCCCAGATGATTTTTTCGCCCTGCTGATGCAGATGACGGACGATATCGAGTGCAATGCCTGATGTCACGACCCAATCGGAACGCGCCTTGATTTCAGCGCTGGTATTGGCGTATACCACCACTTTACGATCGGGGTTGGCATCACAGAACTCGCTAAAACGGTCAATCGGGCAGGAAAGATCAAGCGAGCAGGTCGCTTCATCCTCAACCATCAGCACACGCTTTTCAGGATTGAGTATTTTCGCGGTCTCACCCATGA
>Ga0316189_10002173_pt1 | contig 19289 bp, 18 predicted proteins | sample LowCovwburrow_MG_FD_204930 | JGI IMG/M metagenome (GOLD analysis project Ga0316189, IMG submission 204930) | Coastal sediment microbial communities from Maine, United States - Lowes Cove worm burrow | ecosystem: Environmental > Aquatic > Marine > Coastal > Sediment | place: USA: Maine...
TGCCCGCCCAGGGTGTGGCTTTAGATTTAGCGTGTGGGCGAGGTGGTAATGCACTCTTTATGGCCGAAAAAGGATTGGCGGTTCAAGCATGGGACATTTCACCAGTTGCGATTGAAAAGTTGGCGGTGACAGCAGCTGAAAAAGGACTCGATATCGACGCGGTGGTCAGAGATGTCTTTACGGAACCTCCGGAAGAAAATAGTGTCGATGTATTAGTCGTCAGTTTGTTTTTAGAACGACAATTGTGTCCTGCGATTATGGCCGCAATCAAACCGGGTGGTTTGTTACTGTATCAAACGTTTTGTGATCAGAAAGTCGATGACAGCGGTCCTAGCAACCCTGAGTATTTACTGGCTGACAATGAGTTGCTTAGTTTGTTTTCAGGACTGAAATTGCGCGTTTATCGTGAGGAAGCTTTATTAGGCGATCAGGCTATGGGCATGCGAAATCAGGCATGGTTATTAGCAGAAAAGCCAGCATTATAAAAGATGAGCCCAAATAAATTTGCTGTTGTTTAGATAGATCAGTAGAATTATTCGGTCCTGACGGCCCGAAAGTAGTTTGGGCAGTTTATTAGTCAAATATGAAACGAGTGTAGAGATGAAAGCCGATATCCACCCAGAATATAATGAGATTGATGTGACTTGTAGTTGTGGTAACACATTCAAAACTCGTTCAACACGTGCGACAGCATTGACTTTAGATGTGTGTGCAGAGTGCCACCCATTCTATACAGGTAAGCAAAAGATGCTTGATACTGCTGGTCGTGTTGATAAATTCCGTCAGAAATACGGAAAATAAATACACCGGGCCTCGTGTCTAGGTTTATTTAAAGATATTAATGATTGAGGCCGTACCCATGAGTACAAGTCGCCGATTATTCAAAAGCCTCTGCTCGCTAGCAGGGGCTTTTTTGTTTATGGCTTTAGCAGGGTGTGCACAAAATCCTGTGACGGGCGAAAGCAATTTTGTGATGCTAAGTGAAGATAGCGAGATCGGTATTGGTCGAGCTAATCATCCTAAAATTATTGCCCAATATGGCCGTTATGAAGATGAGGCCTTACAGCGTTATGTTCAATCTGTCGGCGACCGATTGGCCAAGGTCAGCCATCGTAAAGAATTGATTTATCGCTTTACGGTGTTGGATTCGCCTGTGATTAATGCCTTTGCTTTGCCGGGCGGTTATATTTATATCACTCGTGGTTTAATGGCGTATTTAAATTCAGAAGCTGAGTTGGCAGCAGTATTAGGCCACGAAATTGGTCATGTGACTGCCCGACATGGTGTACGCCAGCAAAGTGCAGCTCAAGCGGCCAATATCGGCTATACCATTGGTTCGATATTATTGCCAGAATTACGAGGCGCGGGCTCTCAAAATTTATTTAATATGCTGGGCGGTGCTTTATTGAGTGGTTATGGTCGTGAGCATGAATTGGAATCAGATGGTTTGGGTGCTGAATATCTAGCACGCTCGGGTTATGCCCCTAAGGCGATGCTGGATGTTATTCGTGTATTAAAAAACCAATCTTCTTTTGCTGCGGTACAAGCTAAACAACAGGGCCGAGAACCTCAAGGTTATCATGGTGTTTTTGCCAGTCATCCTGATAATGATACCCGCCTACAAAATGTTGTTTCAGCTGCCAACCAATATATTGTGCAAGAGGGTCAAATTAAGCGGGATGATTATTTGAACCGTATTAATGGGATGACTTTTGGTGATAGTGAGAAGCAAGGTGTCCGCTCGGGCCAGAATTTTTATCATTCAGAGATGGGCTTTGCCGTTAAATTTCCTAAAGACTGGCAGATTAATAATAACCCGGATAGCCTTCAGTCAGTCGCCGCCGGCGGCCAGGCATTTATTGAAATGAATGCAGCAGATTTAAACCGCCGATTGTCACCCTTTCAATTTATACAACAGCGGCTAGGCATTGATAAGTTAAAAGGCGGTCAAGCATTAAGTGTCAATGGTTTAGAGGGCTATACCGGTATTGTTGAAGTACAAAGCAACCTTGGTCGTGTTAGCGTGATTTATTTAGGTGATAAGGCTTTTGTGTTTCTGGGTGGCGTCAAAGATAAGCGACTATTTAATCAATTTGATAGTCTATTTTTAGCGACAGCAAAGAGTTTACATCGCCTACAAGATAAAGAGCTTGCCTTAGCGAAGGGGCAAAGGTTAGCCGTTAAAACGGTTGGTAAGGGTGATAAGTATCAGTTATGGGCTAAGCAATCACGTATTAGCAATAGTCCCATGTTGCAGCTTCGTTTATTGAATGCGCATTACCCTAGCGGAGAGTTGCGCTATGGCCAGCGTGCAAAATATATACGATAAAGCGTTAGAACAAGTCGATAAGAGACTCAGATTCGCCACCTGCTTGGTTTGCCGCACTGTACGCTGAGCTGTACTGAGTGGGGACATATTCGCTTCGGAAGGTTTCAAACAGGGGTTTAGCGATCCCCGGCCTTGCGAGTAGGCCCGTTCCTGGGTCAATTTTTACAGTGACCATGCCACTGGGTTGTTCTAGCGGTTGTTCAGGGACATCTTTTAATACTTGTTGCATGAAATCGATCCACATTGGCAGCGCGGCCCGCCCGCCCGTTTCATATCGCCCTAGTGAACGCGGAGAGTCGAAACCCACCCAGCTAATGGCAACAAGTTTAGGTGTAAAGCCATTGAACCAGGCATCCACTTGATCATTGGTTGTACCTGTTTTACCGGCAAGATCGTTACGACCGATATCCATGGCTTTTCGTCCCGTCCCATACCGAACAACATCCCTTAGCAGGCTATTCATAATATAGGCATTTTGAGGTGTCATAATGCGTTTTGCAGGGATGATGTTGCTGTGTGATTTTTCATTTTCTGTTGGGTTTTCTATGCACGTTTCACAAACTGTTTCAGGTTGTGCCTGCATGATGATATTGCCATCAATATCTTCAATTCGCTCGATAAGGAAAGGTTCGACACGATAACCGCCATTGGCGAGTGATGCATAGGCACGCGCCATGTCCCAGGGTGCGGCGCTACCACTACCCAGTGCTAAAGATAAGTTGCGCGGCATTTGTTCAGTATCAAAACCAAAGCGGGATGCATAATCTATGGCGTAGGCAGGACCGATGTCTCGGAGTAATCGGATTGAGACGAGGTTGCGTGAATGCGTTAATGCAACACGTAGCCGTGTCGGGCCAAAAAACTTACCACTATAATTTGATGGCCGCCAGACATTGTCAAGGTTAGGGCCATCTAACACAACCGGCGCGTCATTAATAATAGTCGCGGGGGTATAGCCCTTTTCGAGGGCTGCTGAATAAATGAAGGGTTTGAAGCCCGAACCAGGCTGGCGGCGAGACTGAGTGACTCGGTTAAATTTGCTATTGTAGTATTCAAAGCCACCATTTAATGCTGTGATGGCACCATTAATAGGCGAAACGGCAATCAAGGCACCTTCAGCTTCTGGTAGTTGTGCTAATTGCCATTGACCGGATGGATCTTGATATAGTCGTATGATGTCACCTTGAGTGAGCACATCCTCTATCTTGCTTGGCTTCCTACCCATGCTATTGGTACTGAGCTGCTTTCTAGCCCAAGATAAATCCTTATAGCGAATATCTGCTAAGCCCTTATCTTTTATATAGACACTCGCGCTGTCTTTTTGAGTTTTGATAACAAGGCCAGGGAGAAGTGGACCGATGCTGGTAGTGTCAGATAATAGTTGTTCGACATGCTCAGTTGAGAGTTGTTCTGGCAAGTCAACATGGTATATTGGCCCACGGTAGCCGTGGCGTTTGTCATAATTGAGTAGAGCCGATTGTAGCGCATTATTGGCTGCTTGTTGGTGTATGGCTTGGATAGTAGTGTAGACGTTCAGTCCTAGACTATAAACCTCATCACCAAATTGTTCAGTTAGTTCAGTGCGAACAATTTCAGCAACATAAGGTGCGTAGACTTCGATTTCTCGGCTGTGATAACGGGCTGTAATCGGAGTTTGTACGGCATCAGCATAGGTTTGTTCGGGGATATAGCCGACTTCCCACATGCGACGTAAGACATAATTTCTTCTTAATAAAGCGCGTTCAGGATTGGCTATTGGATTAAAGTTTGAGGGTGCTTTTGGCAAACCAGCAATCATTGCCATTTCGGGTAATGTCAGGGTTTCAAGCGGCTTACCATAATATACTTTAGCGGCAGCCCCGATACCGTAAGCGCGTTTACCAAGGTAAATTTTATTGAGATAAAGGGCTAAAATTTCTTCTTTGGTGAGTACACGTTCGATTTTGATGGCAAGAATAATTTCATTAAGCTTGCGCAGATAGGTTTTTTCGGTGCTCAGGAAGAAGTTCCTAGCTAATTGCATCGTAATGGTGCTGCCGCCTTGCGCTTTTTCCCCAGTCGTAATCAGGCTATAGCCAGCCCTTAATAAACCTTGATAATCGACACCTGGGTGTTCAAAAAAGCGATCATCTTCAGCGGCGAGAAAAGCATCAACAAGTTGCGTGGGAATGTCCGCGTACGAGATCGGAATGCGACGCTTGTCGCCAAACTCAGCCAGTAATAGTCCTTCCTCACTATAGACTCGAAGTGGGACTTGTAATTGTGTCGCTTTAAGCGTTTCAGCCGGAGGAAGTCGTGGCGCTAAAACATAATATGCGCTCACTACAGCGAGAACAGTCAAGATAAAAGCGATAAAAAAGAAGGCAAATAAGTGTTTAATGTGACGTAGCATAAGGTTTTTGGCATTACTCGCTTGAAAACAAACTGTCCGATGGCTATAAGTATATCTCACGAGACTCAGAAAATTGAACTAAAGAAATTTTAGACAGCAGATATTGTTTTTTTTAGAGGCATAGACTATAGTCCTGACAACTTACTTTAAGTTGTAGTTGTAAGCTATGGTGTTTGGTGTTGTTAATCCAGGGTTTGGAGCGGTAAATGTTTGGGCAAAAAAAATCTTCATTATTAGGGATTGATATCAGTTCATCCGTGGTAAAAATGTTAGAACTTGGACAGGTCAGTGGTAAGTATAGTGTCGAATCTTACGCCATTGAGCCATTGCCACTGAATGCTGTGGTTGAAGGCCGTATTGATAATATAGAAGAAGTGGCTGGCGCGATAAAACGTGCGATCAAAAGATCAGGCGCTAAGGCAAAAGATGCGGCTGTGGCTGTTTCGGCAAACTCAGCGATCACTAAAATTATCTCTTTTCCGGCCAGTCTGTCTGAGCGTGAGATGGAAGAACAGATTATGCTCGAAGCCGATAACTATATCCCTTACCCCTTGGAAGAAGTGAGGTTGGACTTTGAAGTCGTCGGGCCTTCGGCAGCCGATTCTGAAGCGGTAGATGTGTTGCTTGCAGCCTCTAGAAGCGAAAATGTTGATGCGAGAACAGAGGTATTAGAGGAAGCAGGTTTAAAACCAAAACTGGTCGATGTGGAAGCCTATACGATAGAAAATGCCTTTAGCTTGATTCGAGAACAAATGCCAAATCATGGCCAAGGCTTAACGGTAGCCGTGTTTGATGTAGGGGCCTCTGTGACCACATTGCATGTACTTGTAGATGGGAAGATCGTGTTCACACGTGAACAAACTTTTGGGGGCAGGATGCTGACAGAAGATATTGAGCGCCACTATGGTATGTCTTATCAGGAAGCGAGTTTAGCAAAAAAACAGAATAACTTGCCTGAAGATTATGAAGAAAAAGTGTTGGAGCCGTTTAAGCGCTCAATGACAACAACAGTGACACGTGCGTTGCAGTTTTTCTTTTCTGCATCGACACAATATCAATCAATCGACTACATTCTGCTAGGAGGTGGTTGTGCCTCGATTCCAGGTGTTAATGCAATGATCGAAGAAGAAACGGGTACACCTAGCTCCGTTGCGAATCCATTCTCGGATATGATTTTAGGCTCTAAAATCAAAATACAATCTTTGAGTAATGATGCCCCCTCGATGTTGATTGCTTGTGGTTTGGCGATGAGGAGTTTTGATTAATGGCTCGTATCAATTTATTACCTTGGCGTGAAGCATTACGTGAGGAGCGCCAGAAAGAGTTTGTAACAGCGACCATTGCGGGTTTATTGATTACAGCACTGTTGTTTTATGTGGGTGTTTTATTCGCAAACAGCATGATTGATGAACAAAATAATCGAAATCGTTTCCTCGGCGATGAAATTGCTTTATTAGATAAAAAAATCAAAGAAATAAGTACGCTAGAGCAGGAACGGTCTCGTTTGCTAGCGAGGATGCAAGTGATTCAAGAGTTGCAAACGAGCCGGCCTAAAGTCGTCAAGATTTTAGACTCCTTAGCGAGAGTCGTGCCAGAAGGTGTGTATTTGAACAAAGTAGCACGGACTGGGGATAACTTGACCTTTAATGGCGTCGCACAATCAAATGCTCGGGTGTCAGTCTTTATGCGGCAGATAGATGACGGTGTTGAGTTTGAGGAGTCGCGATTGCAGGTTATTCAACGTGCTGAAGCAAGCAAAAAATTTACCTTGGGCGTGAAAGAGTCTAAGCCAAAAATTGAAGAAGGAGCGTTGTAATGGAATTACCTTCTCTAAACAATTTAGATATCAATGAGCCCGGCGAATGGCCTCAGGTATTTAAAGTGTTGGCAATATTGTTACTTTGCATTGTTCTATTGGTAGTGGGTTATTACACCATCATAAAAGATAAGCAGGTTGAGTTGAAAGCGCTGGAGGGAAAAGAGCTAGCGTTAAGAACCGAATTTGAAATCAAGCAAGCAAAAGCCTTTAACTTAGAAGCCTATCGGGAGCAGATGGAAGAAATGCGAGTGGTTTTTTCATCAATGTTGCAACAGCTGCCTAGAAAAAGTGAAGTGGCAGACTTGTTAATCGATATTTCTCGAACAGGTTTAGTCAATGGTCTGCAGTTTGAATTATTCAAACCTGAGAGTGAGCGGCCGGTAGATTTTTATGCCGAGTTACCGATTTCCATGAAAGTGACAGGCAATTACCATCAGTTTGGCGAATTTGTCAGTGCTATTGCTGCACTACCACGGATTGTGACGTTACATAATTTGACCATGTCGCCGATAGCCGAAGCGAGTGGCAAGATGACGATGGATATTACGGCTAAAACGTATCGTTATTTTGATGAAGAAGAATAGGGCGACGTAAGGTATGTTTATGATAGAAATGCGTAGCATGACAAAAAAAATCAAAATTTTGATGCTTATTCCGACGTTATTATTATCGGCTTGTATGGATGACAAAGAGGATTTAGCGCAATATGTTTCTCGGGTAAAAAGTGAACAAAAAACAGATATTGAACCGATGCCGGTTATGAAACCGTATCAAAAGTTCACTTATTCGGCTTCAGCGTTACGAGATCCTTTTATAGCGACGGTAACAGAAGTGGCACGACACGAAGAATCAGCGCCTGTTGTTGATAATGGTATTCGTCCAGATCAGCATCGGAGAAAGGAAGCGCTCGAGTCATACGCATTAAGCGAATTACAATTTGTGGGCACTTTAGAACAAGATGGTATTTGGGCCTTGGTAAGAGCTTCTGACGGTATTATTAATCGGGTGCAAGTAGGCAATTATATGGGGCTCAATCACGGTAAGGTGTTAGCTGTTTCGGAAGCGGAAATAGCATTAAAAGAGATTGTTCAAGATGGTAGTGGCATGTATATCGAGCGTGATTCGTCACTGCCGATCGTAGAAGTAAATTAAAGGCAGTTGGAATAATTATGACTAGCGATGATGGAATTATAATGGAAAAACAACAGTTAATAATCTCTCAAAAGCAGGGCTGGGCGTCAGGGTTTAAATATCTATTTCTGATGTTGTCAGCCTTGAGCTTTTTTTCATTATCTGTCAGGGCTGTATTGGCATCTGACTTACAAGCAGTCGATTTTTCGTCACTGTCAGGGGAGAAAGCACAAATTGTGCTGACTTTTTCCGAAGCGATTAATGAGCCAAGTAGTTTTTCAATAGACGATCCGGCTAGAGTCGTACTCGATTTTGCTGGCGTCCACAATCAGCTTGATAAAAAGACGCAGCAAGTCAATATTGGTATGACGCGTAGTATATCGACTGTCGAAGCTGGCAATCGTACGCGTATGGTTGTGAATTTAGTGCAAAAAGCACCCTATATTATTGAACATCATGATAATGTCGTGATGATTACGATAGAAGGTGGGGCACAGCGTGTCGCGAAGACTAGCAGCGGGATGGGCCGAGAAGTGATTGATATTGATTTTCGTCGTGGTGCAGAGGGTGAAGGCCGCTTGATGATCGAGTTGAGCGATGAGGGTGCTGCTGTTGATGTTAGACAAGAAAGAGATACCATTGTTGTTGATTTGGCAGGGGTAAACTTACCTGAGAAACTGCATAGACGATTGGATGTGATTGATTTTGCAACGCCAGTTCAAATTATCGAAACAGGGTATAAGGACGGTAGTACCCGCTTAGTATTATCGACCAAAGGCCAATTTGAGCATTTGGCTTATCAATCCGATAAGACATTAGTTGTTGAAGTTAAAGAGATTAAAGAAGAGCAACAGGCGGCTGTTCGTAAAGATCAGTATGGCTATAAAGGCGAGAAGTTATCGTTAAACTTCCAAAATATTGAAGTGCGAGCGGTATTGCAATTATTGGCAGAATTTACGGGTTTGAATTTAGTGACCAGTGATACCGTGCAAGGCAATGTGACATTAAGGTTGAAGAATGTGCCATGGGATCAAGCTATGGACATTATTTTGAAAACGAAAGGTTTGGCGATGCGTCAAAACGGCAATGTAATGTTGATTGCACCAGCAACAGAAATAGCAGCGCGTGAAAAGCAAGAACTGGAGGCACAGAAGCAGTTAGTTGAATTGGAGTCCTTGTACTCAGAAGTAGTAGAAATTAATTTTGCGAAAGCGGTAGATATTGCAGCGATTATTGATAATGAAGAAGAGGGTTCTTCAGATGGGGCAGGTTCAGGCTTTTTATCTGAGCGTGGTAGTGTCACAGTTGATGAGCGAACCAACTCTTTATTATTGCGTGATACAGCCAATAATTTAATACAAATTGGTGAATTGATTGAGTTATTGGATATTCCGGTCAGACAAGTGTTAATCGAGTCTAGAATTGTTATTGCAAACAATGATTTTACCAAGGAGTTGGGTGTACGATTTGGTGCCTCATCACAGGGCCATCCCAATAGTGGCGCGATCACTAATACGGCCACATCGGGTACTTTAAACGGCACTACGCAGTTAATAAATGGCACACCTTTAGTTGGGGATGATCGTTTAAATGTCGATTTGCCGATAGCAAACCCAGCGGGCAGTATTGCCCTTGCCCTAGCTAAATTACCGTTAGGGACGATTCTTGAACTTGAGTTACAAGCCATGCAATCGGAAGGTCAAGGTGAAATTGTTTCTAGCCCACGTGTCATTACCTCTAATCAACGAACGGCGCTGATTGAGCAAGGAACGGAGATTCCTTATCAAGAAGCAAGTTCAAGTGGTGCAACGTCGGTTTCATTTAAGGAAGCTCTGCTAAAACTTGAGGTGACGCCACAGATCACACCAGATGACCATATTGTGATGGATTTGAAAGTCAATAAGGATGCTGTTGGGGCTATCTTTGCTGGTGTGCCGAGTATTGATACACAAAGTGTCGAAACTCAAGTGTTAGTTAATAATGGTGAAACAGTTGTTTTAGGTGGTGTGTATGAACAATCTAAGATAGATACTTTAAATAAAGTCCCTTTCTTTGGCGAACTACCGGTTGTTGGTTTCTTATTTAGAACAACATTGAAACAGAATGACCAACGTGAATTATTAATATTTGTCACCCCGAAAATTATTAAAGATAGTTTGCGGTTTTAGCGTAATATAATCAGTAAAATAATAAAGAAGCCGGGGATTTATCCCGGCTTCTTTGTTTCTGATGATAGAAATTGAGATAATAGTGACGTGATTGCGAGTAATATTTTTCTGGTAGGCCCGATGGGCGCAGGTAAGTCGACGGTGGGCAAACAGTTGGCTAAGGCACTTGGCCGTGATTTTTATGATAGTGATAAGGAGATCGAGAAAAGAACAGGTGTGTCGATTTCTTGGATCTTTGAAATGGAGGGCGAAGCGGGTTTCCGTTTGCGTGAGCAGAAAGTGATCGAGGAATTGACAGCACTTAAGAATATAGTGCTCGCAACGGGGGGCGGGGCAGTTTTAGCGGAAGAAAACAGGCGGGCTTTGCGTTCTAGGGGCTATGTTGTTTATTTATCCGCTTCGATTGAGCAATTACTACGTAGAACGAATAAAGATAAAAAGAGGCCATTGTTGCAAACGGACAAGCCAAAAGACAAAATATTGGCCTTGATGACTGAGCGTACGCCGCTTTATCAAGATGTTGCTGATATCGAGTTACGGACCGGCGATCAGTCGATACAATATGTTGTCTCTGGATTAATCAAAAATTTAGAAAAGTTGGATCAATAACCGTCATGATAAAAACATTACAAGTGTCTCTTGGAGAGCGATCCTACCCTATTTATATCGGTACAGATTTATTATCGCAGACGGCGTTATTGTCCCAACATATCCAGAATAAAGAGGTTTGCATTGTTAGTAATAGCACCGTTTCACCGCTTTATCTTGAACAATTATTAGCCACATTATCGAATGATTTCCATTGTGAGACCGTTGTTTTACCTGATGGTGAACAATACAAAAATTTGACAGAATTGAACAAAATATTCGATCAGTTATTGCATTCACGGTTTTCACGCCAAGTGACCTTAATTGCTTTGGGTGGTGGTGTGATAGGGGATATGACGGGGTTTGCAGCGGCCTGTTATCAACGAGGCGTGCCCTTCATTCAGATCCCAACGACATTACTATCTCAAGTTGATTCGTCGGTCGGGGGGAAGACAGCAGTCAATCATGCATTAGGTAAGAATATGCTTGGCGCTTTTTATCAGCCGCAATGCGTTATTGCTGATACCAATACGCTAAATACTCTGGATGACCGTCAACTATCATCAGGTTTGGCTGAAGTAATCAAATATGGTTTGATTAATGATCTCGGCTTTTTTGAATGGTTAGAACAGAATATAGAGGGTCTTCGCGCTAGGGATGCTGACTTGTTAGCTGAGGCGATAGAACGTTCTTGTCAGGATAAGGCTGATATAGTCGCAGAGGATGAGCGTGAGCAGGGTGTGCGGGCTCTGTTGAACCTAGGGCACACCTTTGGACATGCAATAGAAACAGGGATGGGTTATGGCGAAGTTTTACATGGAGAAGCGATTGCTATTGGCATGATGATGGCGGCAGATCTTTCTCAGCGATTAGGTTGGCTGACTGATTTAGATGTAAAAAGAATGGAACGACTTTTTATTGCGGCGGGTCTTCCGGTATCAGCACCGACAGAGATGAATGCTGAACAGTTTATGTCATTGATGGCTGTTGATAAAAAAGTGCAAGATGGCACCATACGCTTAGTGTTATTAAAAAAGATTGGCCAAGCTGTGATGAGCCATGATTACGATGCGACAAAACTAGCTGAGACATTGATACTTTTTAATAGGGATTAAGTTGACAGCGTCTCCCGTACCGGCAACCGAGCCAGCTTATATTACATCAGTGGGGCACTTTTAATGATATCGAGCTAGGACTTTTGTTGCTAGTCAGGCTGGCTATTTACACCTAAACAAGTCAAAAATAAGGCCGTAATTGAGCAAGTAGCGCATCAGCTCGAACCAAAGTGCCGGTAAAAACAACTCTATAAACGGTTCTATTGGCCCTTTTAGCTTGAGATAACATGCCCAAACAAACCAGTTCGGCCAAATCTTGATGGGGTTCAAAACAGACAATACCTGACGGTGATCTGTGGGTGGGCCAAGTTGTTTTCTTGGAGAGTTGTTCGGCAAATTGTTGGGCTTGTTCCAACGGGGCGCGATACAGCTGTTGTAGTGTTTTAGTGCCGAGAGAAGCCAATGTGTACCAGAGCGGTAAGAAAGCTTCTCCTCCTCGAGAACCTGACAGGTTTGATGAAGGCGACTGTTGAAGGTAATCGACATCCATCGCTATCATTGGCTGCATTGGCCGTTGATATAACAAAATGCCGGAAGGTTTAGGCTGTGCCCAAGCTTTATGAGGATCAAAGCAGATGGAATCAGCCTTGGCTAACAGTTGACCAAAAAGTGAGTCGTGTTCAGGGAGTAATCGTAGACTTCCGCCCCAAGCGGCATCAATATGGCACCAGGCCTGATATTGCTTAGCGATTAAAATACACTCATCTAGCGGATCAAAAGCGCCTGCTGCCGAGGTGCCTGCAGTGGCAATAATCGCTAATGGCGTGGCGGATAGGCAGGCAGCGCTTAACCTACTGATATCAATTTGATCATTGTCATCACAAGCAATGGATCTGAGATCAAGGTCAAGTACTTGGCAGGCTTTGTTGATAGAGTAATGAGCAGCAGTAGAAGCGTAGACAATACGCGTATTAGGATTGGCTTGTTTTGCTTGCCAAAGTGCCTCTAAATTGCCATAGCTGCTGCCGGCTGTGAAGTGGCCATATTGCTGTTTGAATAGTTGGCAGAGCCAGTCAATGACTTGTTGTTCTATGGCCGCCAGAGCAGGATAAAGTTCAGGCGATAGTAAATTACCATTGTGCAGGCTGGAAAGGATCTGACCGAAAAGACTTTGCGGTGAAACGGCAGCGGTCATATGGGCAGCCCATGTCGCTTGATTATGTAACTGACCTTCGGCTATCAGGGTGTGGACTTGTGTTGCTAAGGCCTCTGGGTTGGCGCTGTGCTCTCCCAATTCAATGAATGAGGTGGGCAGCTCATCTGACAGTTTAAATTGCTTCAACTGGCCTAATATTTCGAGTGTGTCGTTTAAATGGGTCATGAATGAAGCGGGTTCACGGGTACGTCTAATGTGAATTGCTGATAATGATTGGCAGCAATCAGTTCTGTTGCAATAGCGTGTTGTGAAGCGAGAGCCGAAAAAGCGTTATCGATAAAGCCCATTTTATTGAGCGTGTCGATGGATGTTGTCTGCTTAGGCGGATTGCATTTGATCAGCGTGAGTTTATCAGCCTGACATTGTTGGGCTAACCACAGGGCAAGGCTGTCAGAGGTAATATCCCAGTTCTGGGCTAAGTTTGGCTGTTCCAGTAATTGTTTGTTTGGTAGCCAAATAGATAAGGCGTGATTAGCCGCGATGTGTTCTGACGGTATCGAAAATGTTTGGCAATTGGGCAAGAGGCCTGAGAGTAATACACCAAATTGAGCCATGGCCAGAATCGCCATATGATGGGCATGGCTGTCGCTAATATCGTGTATTTTCTGGGCTTTACGAACTTGATCGGCAAAGGGGCCACCGCCGGGGACGATGATAATATTTTGTTGTGCAGACAACTGCCGCAGTGTCGTTAACCAGTGCTTTAATTCTGCCGCTTGGTACAAGCTACCGCCGAGTTTTACAATGACCATGTTATTAGCGTAATTGCTCTATCAAAGCTAATAAGGCGGCCGCTTTATCATGCACTTCTTGATATTCTTCATTGATATCTGAATCAGCGACGATGCCACCACCAGCCCAAAAGCGTAGTTTATGCTGGTTGTAGACTAGCGTGCGAATGAGAATATTGCTATCCATATTGCCATCGAAACCGATGTAGGCGATGCTACCACAGTAGGCGCCACGTCGGTCAGGTTCTAATTCTTCAATAATCTCCATCGCCCTGAGTTTAGGTGCGCCTGTAATAGAGCCGCCGGGGAAGCAGGCACGTAATAGTGCAATAGCATCTTGTTCATCGGCTAACTGGCCGGTAATGGTGCTGACGAGATGATGGACTGTCGCAAAAGATTCAAGCGCGAAAGGTTTGGGGACACTGATAGAGCCAGGCTCGCACACCTTGCCTAAATCATTGCGTAACAGGTCGACAATCATTAAATTTTCGGCCCGATCTTTGACGCTTTGTCTCAGCTCATCAGCCAAAGCCTTATCTCGTACAGGATCGCTTAAGTCGCGTCGCCTTGTGCCTTTAATGGGTTTGGTTTCGACTTGTCGATTATGAACTTTTAACAGTCGCTCTGGCGATGAGCTCAGTAAGGTGAGTTCGGGCGTGCTAAAAAAAGCTGAGAAAGGCGCAGGATTTTGTTGTCGTAACACTGTGTAAGCATACCAAGGATCGCCTTTAGCATCGACTTCAAAACGTTTTGCTAAGTTGACTTGGTAGCAATCACCTTCATGAATATAGTGTTTAATTTTGTTGAAAGCAGCTTGATATTGCTTAAGGTCTAACTGGCTTTTTAATGGGCCTGAAACTGACATGGAAGGCGTCGACTTTGTCTGCCTATTATTGATGAGTTCTATTAGGGCCGACCAGTGTTGTTGTGTTTGAGGATAGAGCCCAAAACTGGCCAAATAACTTTGCTGTTGCTGATGATCTGTAATAATGGCCCAATCGTAAAAGCCGACCAACATATCAGGAGATTGTTCATTATCGATGGCGATATTAGGCAATTGTTCTATCCTTCGACCTAAATCATAAGCGAAATGGCCGATGGCGCCACCACAAAAAGGCAGGTCAGTGGTGTGTTGGGGCGGAAATTTTTTGAGCTGTTGTTGTAATAAATAAAAGGGATCAAGCTCAGACGTTGTTTGTTGACCTATTTTTTGTTTGATGACCGTTTTCGTATCATCGCTACTTAACGTGAGGAAAGGGTCGGCGGCAATAATATCGTAGCGGTTATCTTGCGTGGTATTTTGGGTACTGTCTAAAAAAACGGGCCAAGGTAGGTGGCGAATGCGCTCAAAATAGTGACGACTATCAGCCTGATACGGTATCTGTTCACAGAGTGGGGGTAATATTGGAGACATGGTGGTCATTTTACGTTAACTGATGCCAAGCTAGAAGGGCTACCGCTGCTGCTGGCGCATGATCTGCAGCCTGAGACGATTGTGGCTCGATAAGTTGGCTAAAGTCGATGTAGTTTCTACCGAGCTTTTTTGCACAGTGTTTGATGATAAAGCGACCTATACCGGCCCCAATGATAGCTGCATCGGGTGTAATAGTAGGATGTGATGAAAGGACTGTTTTACAGGCTGTATATAATTGGTCTAGCTGTTGCGCTGCAAACCATTGTGCCAGACTTTGCCAGTGCTCAGGTGGGTGAGCGGCTGCATCAGTGCCGAGTAAGCGTGCTAGACGACGTGCACAGTCTTGTTGTTGCCAAGATTGGCCATCAGCACTGCTATCACAAATGGCTGTAGGATCGAGCTCATCTAAAAGACACCAACAGTCGCCGGTAGTGGCGAAGACTTCCGCTGCGAGTCGGATGAATTTGCCATCAAAAGGGGCCTGATGAGCGATGGCAATTAGAGGTGTTCTAATGGCGCCGGCATAATGCAGTTCACTATTCGCTTGACGTTCAAAATCGCTAAAGGCATTGGGGATGGCTTGGTTGTTTTGGATGGGAATGATATCGCTGGTGGTACTACCGACATCAATGAACAAACCTTGTTTAATTTGCTGAGCGGTGAAGACGGCACTGGCTTGCCAATTTCGTGAGGCGACTTGCTGCCATTGTTCCTTGGCTTGTGTGGGTGACAGCCAACCTGCTTCTCCTGCATAAACCATACAGTGTTGTTCAGGTATAAATTGCAACAGGCAGTCGAGAATATGGCTGACCCCGGATTGTCGGTCAGCAAAGATATCGACTAATTCACCTGTCATGGTAATTGCCGCAAGAGTTTGTTGTTGGCCGATCTGTTGTTGGGCGGTATGAATGGCTTGCTGTAAGTGTTTGATACCTAGCCAAAGTGGGCAAGGGATTTCGATAGCATGGGTAAGGTGGCCTTGTTGATTACACCGTGTGACTTTCAAGTGCGCGCCACCGATATCCCAGCCTGTGATTTCTATTTGATGTGTGGTCATAGGTCGAATTCGACAGTTTTACGTTGGCTTATGGGTGGTAAAGCCATCAGGCCTTGTGATCTCATATTGAGTAATCGAGACATTGGGTTGAGATTTAAAGAATCGCTAAGGGCAATATAACTTGATGTCAGTCGTGGGTTAATATCGATCACAAACGCAGTATCTTGAGCAAGTATGATATCGATGCCAATATGGCCCCACAGCCCGGGTATGGCAATACGTATTTGTTGTGCCAATTGATGTGCTTGTTCAAGGGTGAAGGGTAAGGAGCTGGCATTGATTGAACAGGCGGTTAATTTCAGTTGCTGTTGTGACGTTGTTATATGTTGTTGGTTAATGGCTAACACGTCGAGATCATCGTCTGAGACCAATAACGATAAGCTGGCGGAGATGCCTTCAAGATAGGGTTGAATAATAACTTGGCTCAATATGGCTGCATCTTGAGTTGATAGATGTTGTGTTAATGCTTCAGGTGTTTTAAACCAGTAGGTATCGATGCAGCCAGCGCCATCGATGGGTTTGAGAATATAGCCAGCTTGATGGGAAAAGGGCTGCGCCAGCCAATTGCTAGCGAGGCAGGTTTTTATAACCGGGATATTATAGTTAGCAAGGGATTCACTGCAGAGATATTTATTGCTTGAAATTTGAATGGCACTGGGGTGGCAACCGAGGATGATCTTGTCAGCATCCAGTGCTTGTTGTTGCAGGTTTGCTAGCGTATTGTCTGTTTCAGGTGCGATGATGAGTACAGCGTCTGCACGGTCTAAACAGTGTTGCCAAGCTTGAGCATAGTCGAGAGAATTGCTGATAAGGTGGCAACTGTGTTGAGTACTGAGATCAAACAATTCAATAGTCGTTAGACGTTGGTCACGCATTGTGCTTAAAGTGAGTTGGTCGAGATTGGTACAGTCGCGTAATACTGCCATTAACATTGCATGGCCTTCATTAACGAGACTGTCGGGCAGCGTTTGTTCGGATAAGGCACCGCTAGTGATATGTTCGTAGACGAATAGTTTCATTACAGAGTGATAGAGGAGAGAGAGTGGAAATTATACCGGTCATTGATTTAATGGGGGGAATTGTTGTGCACGCTAAAGCCGGCTTGCGTGATGATTATGATCCTATTAAATCTGTGTTGACGGCAGCGACCGATCTGGGTTCGGTTGTCACTGACTTGAGTGCATTTTTTCCCTTTAAGACAATGTATATCGCTGATTTGGATGCGATTGCAGGTCGAGAATTCAAGGTCATGCAATATCAACAGCTGGTCGCGGACTTTCCTCATATTATATTTTGGCTTGATGCAGGCATCAGAACAGCTGCGGATAACTTGGCTTTAACTGAGATTGCTGGTATTCGTCCGATTGTGGCGAGTGAAACCTTACAAGACTTTTCGTTATTGTCAGACATATCAGGCGGGGTGTTATCTTTGGATTTCCATCATGGTCAGTTTTTAGGTGATATGCGGCTATGGCAACAGACAGAACTTTGGCCGAATCAAGTCATTGTGATGAATCTTGATGTTGTAGGCAGCGGGCGAGGGCCTGATATCGCCTTATTAAAAAAGGTGAGGACTAAAAATCCACAGGCTAATCGGGTTGTAGCGGGTGGCGTGAGAGGCATTGAAGACTTAAGATTACTTCGGGCGGAAGGCGTGGAAAAGGTATTGATCGCGAGTGCATTACATGATGGTAGCTTGAGCTACGAGATGTTGGAGATGGTTACTTAAACAGAAAATACACCGCCTTTGAGCAAAGGCGGTGTGATTAACTTGTTAAACTTAACTGGCAGCGAAGGGATGCTCAGAAGCTTTGTATTGTGCAACAACGTCAGCGGCTTTTGGCTCACGTGCTACAGCGCGTTTGATTGATTCTTTAGTCGCGCGGTAGTTCCAATCTTGGATTTTTTGGTCACTATCAGCAGTAGGAGAGATAAATACACCGACACAGATAAAGCAATCATCAGCTTCGTTTGCTGGGATTGTTCCATCTTCAACACATTCAGCAACGGCCAGTCCAATACCACGTTGTGCGGGGCCAAACATTTGAACGGCTTGTTTCATGTTTTTGATAGTGACTTTGTTAAACATAACGGTTGCTGGTTTTACCATTAAGTTGGGTGCAACGACAGCTAATAAGCCGTTAACACCTTGTTTTTGATCTGTTAAAGTGCGGCAAAACGCATCTTCAGCAGCTGAACCACGGGGGCCCATGATTAAGTCTATGTGTGCAACGTTGTCTAGATCTCCATCTTCAATGACGAGAGATTCCCCTACAAGTACGCGATCGATAACTGGCATATTATTTTTTCCTGTTCCAAAAAAATCATTAAAAATTCTCAAATTACTCATCATTTAATTTAAATGACGAGCTTATACGTATTAAAGGAACGTATGCCCTGTTCAGTACTATGCCTTATTTTAGAAGGTGATAGTGCTAAAATTCGGTTTAAGAAAGCGCCTGTTCAAATGCATAGACTAGCAAGATTGCGGCGGTCATATCTGCAGTTGTACCCGGGTTGGTTGCTTTCTGTTTTAACTCTTTATCCCATAAGATAATGTCTGTTTCAAAGTGACTCAGTTTATTGTTTTTATTCACCTTTTGCAGTATTTTCTTTGAGTGATTCATCACTGAGTTCGCACATTCCTGACCTTGCTTTCGAATGACCAAGCTATCTGGTATGGCTGATAGGAGCTTAAGATACGCGAAAGCGGTAGCCCATTCAATACTTTCCCCACAATTAATCGATAATGTCAAATTTGTGAGGCCTAGGTCTAAAATGTCACGGTAATTATTGAGGTATTGTGCCGCGATGTTATCTTTGTCTTTTGCATACTCCATTGCTTGGCGGAGTGTGACCGTGGGTTCAGTGTGAATATCTTGTTGTTCGCTTTCCCCAAGGCCACCTGCTTTAGCAAGTCGGATACCTTCATAAGCCTTAACCGCATCATCGAGGGTGAGCGTGTTGAGTACAGACTGTAATGCTTTTGGTAGTTGTTCGATAGTCTGACAATCGCGTATCGCTTTGCAGAGGGGGGCGAATAATAAGATGATGCCTAAGTTGGTGTTACAGTCCACGACTTGCCGAGTTGCCATCACAGACTGAAGGATTAATGAGCCGACAGTATGATCTTGAGACAAGATTGGTGCGATAGCGTGTGCACTGTTAATAAAATCTTGTACTGACATGTTATGGCCACCACTAAAACCATTTACATTGCCTGGTTTTGGCGCAGCGACTTCTTGCTGACAGGCCCAAACGACAGCTTTATGGATTTGATTATTGTTGAGCATGTTCGGTTAAGGTGGGTGTCTTTTGCTTAACGCGTTTCGCCAATGCGCCAGCAAGGTGGCTTGCGACATCAATACCTGTGGCTTGAGATAAACCCT